>JACDJB010002280.1_pt1 | contig 14124 bp, 14 predicted proteins | sample 7454121 | NCBI WGS metagenome assembly JACDJB01 (sample SAMN14253290, study PRJNA609438) | sludge metagenome | isolation source: sludge after 25d culture with pyrite | collected 2018-12-20 | reverse complement strand
TTGATCGCGGTGATCAGTTCGTTCCAGTCGAGCGCGGGGCGGCCGTAGCTTTTCTTGCTCTTCACGACGGGCTTGGGAGCCGACCACTTGAAATCTTTCGGATCGTAGATGCTTCCTTCGATAGCCAGGAAAGCGCCACGTTCGCGGGCCAGTTCGACGCCGGTGCGCATGCTGTGGTAGCGAATGAATTCGAAGAGCGCGCCGGCCAGCGCCTGACCCTCTTCGCTGCCATAGCGCACGCCGATGCGATAGAACAGATCGCTCAGGCCCATGATGCCCAGGCCGATACGGCGGGCGTTCAGGGCGGCCTCGCGCAATTGCGGCACAGCCGGGACGTAGGCATTGGCCGTGACGACGTTGTCGAGGAAATGGGTCGATTCTTCGGTGGAGCGACGCAGAAGCTCCCAGTCGATGCGGCCGTCGGCCGTCACGTGCTTGCCGAGGTTGATCGAGCCGAGGCAGCAGTTCTCATAGGGGCCCAGCCATTGCTCGCCGCACGGGTTTGTCGCTTCCAGTTCGTAGAGGTGGGGCACGGGGTTAGAGCGATTGGCGGCGTCGAGGAACAGGACGCCCGGCTCGCCGTTGCGGTGGGCATACTTGACGATCTCGTCGAAGATGTCGCGGGCGCGAACGGTGCGCCACACCTTGCCGTCGCGAGGGTTGATCAGGTCGAAATCGCTGTCGTCCTTCACGGCCTGGACGAACTTGTCGGTGACGCCGACGGAGATGTTGAAATTGGTGATCGCGTATTCGCTGGCCTTGCAGGAGATGAACTCGAAGATATCGGGATGGTCGACGCGCAGCACGGCCATGTTGGCCCCGCGCCGTGTGCCGCCCTGGGCTATCTCGCCGAAGGCTTGATCGTAGACGCGCAAAAAGCCGACCGGCCCCGTGGCCTTGCCGGCCGAGGACTTGACGTGATCGTCTTTCGGCCGCAGGCGGGAGAAGGCGAACCCGTTGCCGCCGCCTGTTTGCTGGATGAGCGCCGCGTCGCGCAAGGTCTGGAAGATGCCGGCCGGGTCTCGGCCCATGTCGTCGGCGATGGGCAACACGAAGCAGGCCGCCAATTGGCCCAACGGTGTGCCCGCGCCGGTGAAGGTCGGGCTGTTGGGAAAGAAGCGTAGCTCAGTCATCAGGTCGTAGAAGGCGCTCTCGGCGGCGGCGACATCGCCGCCGTGATCGGCCTCGACCGCGGCGATGTGATGGGCCACGCGCCGGAACATCTCCTCAACGGTTTCGATGGGCCGGCCATCAGGGCCGCGCCGCAGGTAGCGACGACGAAGCACAGCCATGCTGTTTTCGGGTAGCGATAGGGTCGGCGACGAGACGGGCGCGGACGGAAGAGCGGTGTTTTGTGACATGAAACTCAATACCTCCCTGCAATATATTGGACGTCCCGCGGCTCCATCGGGTTGTCGCTGCTACCCCCCATATATGGGGGGTGTCTACCATTACGACGGCTTATCTGGTTAAGAGAGCGGCATTATAACATGGGCCGGATAAGCGCGCAAGAGGGTTGCCTTAAAACTTTCCGAACAGATAATCTATTCGGCCGTCTCGGAGTTGAGCGTTGCGGGATGACAATGAGGCCAGGGGTCTTCTCCGGCCAGCAGGGCGGTCAGGGCGGGTGTATCGGCATACACGCCGCGATGGCGAGGTTCGACGAGGGCGGCGATGTGGGTCATGATGAGGCGGGTGTAATCCGCGAGATCGTGCCCGCGCGGCCGCCGATCAAGCGGCGGCAGGCTGAATGATGGACCGATGCGCATGGTGACGGTGACGCGGCGCAATTGACGGAAACCGGCGAAAAGCTTATCACTGTTATTGATGCCCACGGGCAAGATAGGTACGCCGGCTTGCGCTGCCAGATAGGCCGCTCCGTCTTTGGCGGGCTGCATGTAGCCGACCTTGCTGCGCGTTCCCTCGGGGGCCAGCGCGAAGACTGCTCCACCCTCCAGCGCTGCAAGCGCCTCGCGGAGCGCGCGCCGGTCGACCTCGCCGCGATTGACGAAAATGACGCCGAGCCACCTCATCAGCGGCCCCCACAGCGGATGGTAGGCCCACTTCTCACCGGCGAAGTAGCGCCATTCCTGGGCCGGGAAGCCGACGAAGACGATGCCGATGTCGGCTGTGCTCATGTGATTGACGGCCAGAATGTAGGGGCCTGAAGTGGGTATGTGTTCGGTTCCTGTGACGACCAGACGGCAGAGGATCCTTTGCGCGATGGTGAAGAAGACGCGGGCCACCCGAAAACGCCACATGGGTGGGCACTATAGCAGAATCGTATCCCTCGTCAACCATGCCCGATCACTTGATGTGACGTTTACTCTCGGATGAACGACATCAGGTATATAACCGGCGATGCGGATCGTTTATAATGTCAATAAGAGGGAATGTACGGAGCGGGGAATTCCCATTGCTCCGACGTTCCAGGGAGACTGAAAAAATGGTCGAGGGCGAAGGAGCAGACCGCGTCGCAAGGGGGAGAGACGTGTTAACACAGGATCTGAGGATTCTGGAATTGATGGCTACGGGTATAGACGCGTATCTGAGGAGCGATGCCACCTGGTGGGACATGGGCCGGAAGGATATGCCGCTCCTGACGATCGGCGGTTATCTCATGCGCCGGCGCCGGCTGGGGGCGTTGTCCTACGTGCTGGATGACACGGAAAGGGAGTCGATGGCGGCGGCCAACGCGGTGTATGATGCCACGGTGAGTGGGCAAATCGTGCGCTTTGAGGGCAGGGCCTTGACCGAGTTGGGCGCGCGTATGCGCGAATGGACGGTGTACTTGCGCGATCTGGCCGTGTCGCGGCGACTGGCGGCCGATACGGCGCGCTACGAGTATCTGGCCGATACGCGCGTGGTCATTGATGAACTGATCACCACGCTGAGCGCGTCGCCATTCCGGCTGCCCGATCACCTTCCGGCCGACGTCGCGGCGCTGGATCGCCGACTGGGCGGCCGCTGGACGCCGGGCGCGTTTATCTGGTCGCCGGTGTGGACACCCGCCTATTCGCCCGAGCGGTATTGGTGGCTCTACGGGTATCCGGCTCCCTAGAACCCGGGCCAGCTATGCCGCTGCTCGCGCCAGACGTCGGCCTGATTGTGATAGCCGTTGCGCTCCCAGAAGCCGGGCTTGTCGTCGGCGCGGAACTCCAGAGCGCGTAGCCATTTACCGCCTTTCCAGAAATATTTATCGTCGGCCCGTTGCCCCGGAATGACCCCGGCCACACCGCGCAGCGGATAGCCGTGGTCGGGCGAAAGCGGTTGACCCTCGAAGTGAGTGGCGAGGATGAAACCGTCCTGGAGCACGAACTCGATCGGCGTGTTGGTTGTGTAGCCGTATTCGCAATGCTGGATGACGTAGCCCGCTTCGGGCTTCGGCCGGATGAAACCTTCCAGCACCAGGGTTTTTACCGATACGCCTTCCCAGGCGGTGTTAAACTTCGACCAGCGTGTGACACAGTGAATATCGAGTACCACGTGGGTGCGTGGTAGTTGATTGAATTCGTCCCACGTCCATTGCCGGTCTTCGGCCACCAAACCAAAAACGCGGAAGTCCCACGTGGCCGGATTTGTTTTCGGCACCGGGCCATAATGCAACACGGGGAATTTCAGGGTAGCCGATTGGCCCGGAGGCAGCCGATTTTCGGCCTTCATGTGATTCTCAAGCTCTCGACGTTCCTTTTGATCGAACATGTGGCGCCTCCATGACACGGGGGGACCGGACCCGCTTTACAAATATCGTTCCATCAAGGCCTTCGCGTAGTAAGCCTGCCAGTTGGCTCCCGGAGCCAGACGCTGTACTTCCCGATCGAGTGTAATCAGTAGATAGACCAGCTCGCTCCTGGTGAAACGGGCATCAAGCAACTCGCCCAGTGGGGCCTGGAGATGGGTCGCATACCAGATCGGCCAATCGGGATCCGCGCCGTCGGCATCGGCATATGCCTGATGGTGGGCTTTCCACGTTTCCTGAAACAGGGTCGCCAATTGTTCTCTTTTGCTTAACTCGCTCATTCAGTCACCTATTGTGCGCCGCGGCACGGTCATCAAACGTGAATAAGCATCAATAATAAACGCAAACGCCTGGAAAGAAAATCGTGAGACTTACCTGTCTGCGTGGCCCGGGCGGGGGAATATATGTTGGCGAATCTCATTTTGTGGCGCTACAATGTTTGCGGCTTGAGAGATTCGATCCTCGACGAGCGCCTGCGCCATGCGCTGAATCGGCGTTTCGTCGTCATTCCCAACCGACCGGAATCGCGATGAACGAGCAAATCTGCCCCTACTGCCGTTTCCCCAATCGCCCGGGGGCCAAGTTCTGCGCTATGTGCGGCCGTCCTCTGGCGCTTCCGGCTGTCGGTTTTGACGACGAGCCGCCCACCGCGCGACGGAGCGCGGCCGAGTTCAAGGCCACCGGCGCGCCCCCCCATATACTTCAGAGCGACCAAAGCCTTGACCTTCGCGCCGGGTGGCGAACCGACACCGGCCGTGTGCGCGACCTGAACGAAGATAGCCTGCTTGTTCTGCAATACGAATGGACCAACCGCGTCTTTGGCCGGCCGGTGGGCTTGTTTGTCGTCGCGGATGGAATGGGTGGGCATGAGGGTGGCGAGATTGCCAGTGGGATGCTCATCCGCTCGCTGGGTCGGCGAGCGGTGGTCGAATTGTTGCCGCGCACCCTCGATCCCGACGACGTTTCGTTCGACCGGGAAGGATGGCTTGGCGACGCGATCCGGCGAAGCAATGAGGAGATATACCAATGGGCGCGCGGGGCAGGCTTCGAGATGGGTACCACGGTCGTCGCCGCTCTGCTTGTGGATGATACGGTTGTCATTGCCCACGTTGGCGACAGCCGCGCTTATTTAGTCAATGCCTCCCACATTGAGCAACTTACAGTTGATCATTCCCTCGTAGAAAGTCTGGTTGTTTCCAATCAGATCAGCCGCGAAGAAGCTCGTGTCCATCCGCAAGCTCACGTAATCTATCGAACGATTGGCGACCAGCCGCAGGTTTCGGTGGATATGAGGCGACTTCGACTCGCTTCCGGGGACCGGTTGCTGCTTTGCTCCGATGGCCTCAGCGGCATGCTGACGGACGAGGTCGTTCACGAATTAGTGATGGGAGCGGATTCTCCCCAGGCGGCGTGTGACGCTCTGGTTGCGGCCGCCAACGGGGCGGGCGGTGAGGATAATTGCTCGGTTGTCGTCGTACAGCTGCTTTCGCTGTTTTGAGACCCCGCGACCCGGGACGCGGTATAATACCCGGCCGGCTCCGACCTAATGACGGGTTGCCGGGTTGGAAGGATAGAAAGATGAACAAGATCAGTTGCCCAAACTGTAACGCGGAAGCGCCGGCCGACGCTGCCTTCTGCGATAATTGCGGTATGCCATTGACGGCCGTCAATCCGGGTCCGGAGTTGGAGCCGGGCATATGCCCGAATTGCGGGGCGGAGGTTCCCGTCAACGCATTGTTTTGTGACCAATGTGGCCACGGGTTGCCGCCCGCCCCGGGATTCCCGACTCCGGCTCAACGTTCGGCCGAGGTTGAGGATCCTGATAGCCCGGTGCCGGGGGCAGAATCTTCCAATTCCACCGGCGCTCGCCTGTTTATCCTTCCGACCGGTAATACGCTGGTGCTCCCTTCCGACAGGGATGAATACATTATCGGCCGCCTCGATCCGGCCAGCGGCAGCTTCCCCGACGTCGATCTGGTGCCGTTCGGCGGGGAGGAAGGAGGCGTGTCCCGTCGCCATGCCCGCATCACGCGCGACGATGAGACATACGCCATCGAGGATCTAAACTCGGTCAACTACACCTTTGTCAACAAGAAGAAGCTGGCTGTCGGCGAGATGCGGCCACTTGAGAATGGAGATGAGATCCGATTGGGGCGAGTGCTGATGCGTTTCAGAACCGGTTGAACGGAGGTTGGGGAATGGAACCTGTCTACTGCCCAAACGGCCACCCCAATCGTCCCGGCACACGTATCTGCATTGTTTGTCGGGCGTTGCTTGAATCGTCTGTACCCGAGCAGACGCCGCCGCGCAAGCCCGCGACCGAGCGCCCGGCCACGCCGCAGAATGTCGCGCCGCCGTCTCCCCGATCCCCGGAGAAGGAAGTTCCCGCGCCGGCGACACAACCACTCCCTGCCCGCCGAAGCCGCGCCTGGTTCTGGCTGCTGCTCCTGCTGTTTGTGGCGGCGTTGGCAATCGTTGCCCTGCGGTTCCTGATGTTCCCGGCAATCGAAGCCGGTGGTGAAGCGCCGACACCTGCCCTACCGGCGGAAGCCGTGGTCGCTGGAACAACCGCGGCCGTCGGTAACGACAATGCGACGACCCCTGTGCCCCCGCTTGCCACGAATACCGCCGTTCCGGCCACAACAACCGCGCCGCCCGAGACGCCGACCGATTCCCCTACAACCGTGTCAACCATCACCCCGCTGGCGACGATCGTCGGGGTCGTCATTACCCCAACGTTCGCCTTTGGTCCCGACGCCAACTTCATTCAGAACGGTGACTTCGCCGATGATTGGGTCAACGGCTGGACGCGAAGCGCGAGCAGCCGGCCGATTGCTGAAGTCATCGAAATGCGATCCGAGGCGGACGGCGGAGACGCGTTGCATCTGGAGAAGATAGGCCCGGGTTCCCTTCAACTGGCGCAGCGTGTCGTGTTGACCTTTCCGGCCGAGGGGCTGATTTTTCGGACGCGTGTGCAGCTGAACGGGACGTCGCAGGACGCGGCCGAGGGGCGGGCGGCGCTCATCCTTCGCTACGAGGATTCAGCGGGGACGCCGTTGGGCGCATCAGTCTGGCTGGATGGTTCGGCCGGGGAAACCGGCCTGTGGGGTGTGGAGCCGCTGCCGCCCGCCGGGCCGACAGTGGCCGCCCACTACCTTGACGACGGTTGGCAGGCGATAGAATTGGCTCTTGGGCAGGAGTTACTTGAGGAATTGCCCGACGTCGATCCGGTTGCCGTGCGGCAAATCACAGTCATCATGGCGCTGCTGGGTGAAAAAAGTTGCGAGCAGGCCGATTGCGCGGCATCTCTCGCGGTCTCTAACCTGTCGCTGACGGCGGAGGAACCATAGAGGCATTTCCCGGCCCGCGCATTCTGTCGTTGTGCGCGCCCTAACTTCATCGGGTAACATAGATTAATGCGTTACACACTTCGTCGCGTGAGCCTGATAGGGGCGTTGCTTTATGGACTATTGCTCGGTCTGGGCATCTGGCTGATACCCGGAATTGCTCTGGGCTGGCTGGCGCGCTGGATGGTTATCGGGGCGCGTGAGTGGCTTGGTGGGTTGCAATTGTCCTTGCCGTTGCCGTTCGGCGAGGGGATTGCGATCGATCTGACTTCGGCGCTACCGCTGGCTGCCGCGCAAGCGCGACTGTCGGCGCTGGCGGCGCAAGATCTGGCGCTCGTCATCGCCATTGCCCTGGGCACGGCCGCCGCGGGTATGCTTCTGACTGGCCTAATGGCTTTTGTGGGCGCGTTGCTCTACAACGTCTTTGCGGCCGTACTCGGCGGGCTTGAGGTGACGCTCGACTCGCTGGACGCCCCATCCCGGCGAGCCGCCATACCGGTCGTGGCGCAACCGCAACCGGCAACCCCGACCGCGCCTCCGCCTCGTGTGACGTCGCGCCCGGAGGCGGCCGGAAGTTCCCGCACGCCCACTGCCTGGCTGGTCGCGCCCGGAAACGGCGGCGACCAGCGTCCTTTGCGCAATGACGTGACACGCATCGGCAGCGCGCCGGACAACGACATTGTCGTACCCGGTCTTGCTCCCCAGCATGCCGAGATTCGGCGCGAGAGTGGGCGTTATCTGATCTACGACCTGGGCAGCCGCCGCACGTGGGTGAATGACACTCAGGTGGCGGCCGTCCACATGCTCAAGGACGGTTTTCGGTTGCAAATGGGCCAGGCTGAATTTGTGGTGCATATCCTGGCCAATCAGCCTTCCACGGAGGAACGATGAGCACCGACACCATCTGGCAACTCTATCCACTGCCCAACCGGGAGGTGAGCCTGCGGGGACTTTACCTGGGACACGACCTGCGCCGCCGGAGCGAACAGCTATCCCGACCATTCGTCTATACCAATTACGTAACGAGCATCGATGGCCGCATCGCCATTCCACGCCCCGACGGCAAGGGGATGATGGTACCCAAAACCACGTCGAATGATCGGGACTGGCGCTTGTTTCAGGAATTGGCTGTGCAGGCGGATGTGATTATCAGCAGCGGGCGATATCTGCGCGATTATGCCGAGGGCAAGGCGCAGGAGATCTTGCGCGTCTACGACGAACCGCGCTTCGAAGACCTGGGGCGTTGGCGGGCGCAACGGGGGCTGCCCGATTATCCCGATCTGGCTGTTGTCAGCAGCAGCCTCGATTTCCCCATCCCGCCCTTTCTCACCCAGGCGGGCCGGCGAGTCATCGTCATCACCCATGAGACGGCCGACCCTGAGCGGAGACGCCGACTGGAGGAGGAAACGGGACATGTTATCACTGCCGGAAAGAGCGATGTTTCCGGCGCGGGAGCGATTGCCGCGCTGGGAGGAATGGGCTACCGGACCATCTTCATGGGCACCGGCCCGAAAGTGCACCATTTGCTGCTGGCCGACGGCGCATTGGACCGCTTGTATACAACCGTCGCCCATCGTCTGCTGGGCGGCCAACCCTTCAGCAGTCTGGTCGAGGGAGACCTCTTGCAGCCGGCGGTCGGCATGAGACTCCACTCCCTTTACTTTGATCCCCACGCGCTTGATGGGCTGGGACAGCAATTTGTCAGCTACGACCGCTAGTGTTCGTAGCGTCGGTTCAATTTGCGACTGCTCCGGATGTCGTGGAAGACTGCGCACCGTTTCCCGTTGATTCAGGCCGCGCAATTATCCCCCGGGTTATGAGGGCCGCTCACCCGATGGGGGATTTTCATTCAGAGAGACGTCGGAGCCGAAGCGCTTCAGCATGGCGTTGACTTCGGTGACAGTGGGCATATTATGACCTGTGCCCAGCTTCAACACTTTGGCCGCGCCGGTGGCGTTGGCCAGATCGCCCAGCGATTGCAGATCGAAGCCATGGAGGTGGCCGTACATGATGGCCGCGGCCAGACTGTCGCCCGCGCCGGTGGCGTCGCGCGCGATCACCGGCAGACCGGGGGCGATGTGGAGGTCGTCGGCCGTCAACAGGAAGCAGCCGGCCATGCCGCGTTTGATGACCACCAGCCTGCTACCCCGGGCGAGGAGCGCGCGAGCCGAGTTCACCGGATCTGCCTCGCCCGACAGGCGTCGCGCTTCTTCCTCCGTGGCCAGCAGAGCCGTCGCCAGCGCGGCCGCCTCTTCGTGCCACGCGTTGTCCACCTTGGGGTTGCCGGGGCCGGGATCGAAGAACGACGGCACGCCTGCCTCCCGTGCCGTGCGCAGCGCCTCCAGAATGACGTTCATTTGACCCGGCTGATCGACCCAGCCGTCGGCGTAGAGCGCCTCGGCCGCACCGATGATCGGCCGCCACTCGTCCGGCAGGCCCATCACTTGCAGACTGCCGGGAAAGCCGAGGTAGGCCGGCTCGCCGCGTTCGTCCACCAGGACGTTCGCCACCGGCGTTCGCGCTTCGGGCGTCACAATCACGCGTGACGTGTCGATCCCTTCCGACGCCAACCCTTCCAGGACGATCTCGCCGAACAGGTCACGGCCTACTTCGCCCAACGTTGTGACCGGCAACCCCAGATGGGAAGCCATGATGGCGACATTGCACGCACCACCCGGCCCCAGAGCAAGATAGGAAACCCGCTGCAAATCTTTCGGCTGAATTTCCAGTTGTTCCACACGAATGGCGTAATCGGCCAGGATGTCTCCGAGGATGATGACCATGACAAAACTCCCAATGGCGAGCTACGAATGACGAGTTACGAATGACGAGTTATGAGCCGCCTGCCTGCAATTGATTCCGCCAATTACCAACTGTCGATCCCGGATATTGCTCACTGATCGGTACCGACGTGCCGGCTCGTCGATTCACTGTCCTGAAACGCGGCGACGAACGCATCAACCGTTAGCGGCGCGCCGGGCAATTGCAGCGCCTGGGCCAGGCGAATCAATTGCGGCGGCTCCACGTTGGTTGTCGCCAGCAGGTCGGCGCGGGATAGCACTTCGGCCGCCGGCCCGTCGGCCAGCACTTGCCCATCAGCCATAACGACGACGCGCTCAAAATGGGCGGCGCAGAAGTCGATGTCATGGGTAATGATGATAACGGTGCTCCCTTTGGCCTTCAGATCTTCCAGGATTTTGCCGATGAGGGCGACGCCGCGCGCGTCCTGGCCCATGGTTGGTTCGTCGAAAACGACAATGGGCGTGCGCATGGCCAGCACGGAGGCGAGCGTCACCAGCTTGCGTTGCGGCGCGGTCAGGTCATAGGGGTGGGTTTTGGCCTGGGCCGTCAATTCTACCTGTTCGAGCGCGGCGGCGATGTTGTCGGCCACCTCATCCGGCGATTGGCCCAGCCTGCGCGGACCGAAAGCCACTTCTTCTTCGACGCTACGCTCGACGATCTGGTCATCGGGGTTCTGGAACACGAAGCCGACGCGGGCCGCCATCCTGGCGACAGTATGTTCGCGGGTGTCCCATTCGTCAATAGTGACGCGGCCGTGCGTCGGTTTCAGCAACCCGTTGAATTGCTTGACGAGAGTTGTTTTGCCTGCGCCGTTCTCGCCGACGATTGCCACTGCCTCGCCCGATTCGACGCGCAGCGTGACGCCGCGCAACGCCTCGGCCCCACCGGGGTAGGTAAAACGCACGTCTTCCACCAGCAGGTTCATCGGAAGAACTCCACAGCTTCGTCGAGCGCCACGGGCAACGGCGCGCTGTTCGGCCGCAGCCCCGCTGCCTGCGCGGCGCGGGCAGCCTGCGTGTAGCGCGTCGGCTCCAGGCCATATTGCCGCAACTCTGTCGAGGCCAGGATGTCGCCGGGCGGGCCGTCGGCCACCAGTCGCCCTTCGTGGAGCACGATGACCCGGTCGGCAAAGGTGGCGACCCATTCCAGCTTTTGCTCGGCCAGAAAGATCGTGGCCTCATCCGTCGCTGCCAGGTCGCGCAGGACGGTAAATACTCCTTTGGAGCCGATCGGGTCGAGCTGTGAAGTCGGCTCATCGAGGACGACGACCTGGGGGCGCATGACGAGAACGGAAGCAATCGCCAGCCGTTGTTGCTGCCCACCGGACAGGGCGAACGGCGATCGGTCTGCCAGTTCGCTCAGCCCCGCGAAGCGCAGAATCTCGTCAACCCGCGACTCCATCTCGACCCGCGGCACGCCCATGTTTTCCAGACCGAAGGCGACTTCCTCGCGCACGCTGAATCGTGCTCCGGTGATCTGATTAAATGGGTTGGAGAAGACCAGGCCGACCGTGCCGGCCATTTGGGCCAGGGAGGAGGCAACGACGTCGATCCCTGCAACTTCCAACTGGCCGGTCAATTTGCCGCGATAGAAATGGGGTACAAATCCGGCCAGGGCCGCGCAGAGGGTAGACTTGCCCGCGCCGTTGGCTCCAATGACGGCGCAAAATTGCCCCGCCGGCACCTCCAGCGACAGATTGCTCAGTGCGGGAACTCCGGCCCTGGGGTAGTAATAGGTGACGTTCGACAGGTGAATCACGCCGCAAACCTCGGAGCCAGCCAGAGATAGAACCGCCAGCCGATGACGGCCAGAGACGCGAGCATGAGCAGCCAACGAGCCAGGTGCTGGAGGCGGGAATCGTGCAGCACCAGCAGACTCGTTTTAGGCTCGGAGCGGCCGAAGGCGCGCACTTCCAGAGCAATGGCCCGCTCCTCGATGTCGACGATGCTGCCCAACAAGAGCGGCTGAATGAGCGGCAGAAGCGCCCTCATCCGCATCAGCACGTTGCCTTCCGTCTCCAGTCCCCTTGAGCGTTGCGCGTCAAGGATGGTGTTGGCCTTGGCCTGGAAGCGAGGGACGATCTGAAGGGTGGCAAGCATGATGTAGGCGATGCTGTTGGGCACGCCGCGTTGGCTCAGGGCCAGCATCAGCCCATCCGGCCGCGTGGTGAACGTCAGCAGCAGAAAGCTGCTGATCACCATGATGAAACGGCCGGCGCTGCGGAGCGCGAACTCGACCCCTTCCTGCTTGAAAGACACAGGCCCGAGACCAAGAATGGGCGTGCCCCCCGGCCAGAACAGGCCCTGCACCAGAAACAGGGAGATGACGATGGGCAGGGCGGTCCTGAATACAGCCCGCAAGAAGGGCGGCAGTATCCCTGCCCAGGCGGCCAGGGGAAGGATGACCACGGCAAACGCCACGTAAGTCAGCCACTTCCCCGGCAAAAACAGGCCCAGGACGAGGCAAAAGATAACCAGTGCCAGCTTGGTAAGCGGGTGTAGCCGGTGCATCCCGCTCTCGCGCGGGATGTACAAACTGAAAGGCGTGCCGCTCATTGAATCGCGCGGAACTTAGCGGAGGTCTTCGGCGCGCGAGAAACGATCCAGGAATCGCAGCGGCAATCCACGCACAACAAGCCAGACGATGAAGAACGAGATAGCCTTGTCGAGCGGGTCGGAAGAAACGCCCTGGGCGAACGCCGACGGCAGGATGCCGAAGCCCGCATTGCGGAAGACGGCGGTGATGACATCGGTACCTGAGCCGGTTACGCCGCCGGAAACATAGGTGTAGATGGGTGCGGAGATGAGCGCGGCGATGAGACCGGTGATGACGCCGGCGATAATGGCCCGCCACCATACCTTGAACCATCCGAACTGCGAGAAGATGCCGGCCAGCAAACCGACCACCATGCCGACGGGCGCGTAGGCCGTATACGCCGGGTTCAATCCGCTCATTCCCCAGACCAGATTGGACAACAGACCGGTAAGCGCTCCGACCCATGGCCCGGCAACCGCGCCGACGAAGATCGTGCCGATCGAGTCCAGGTAGAGCGGGACCTTCAGGGTGTAGATCAATTGGCCGATGGCAATGTTGATGGCGATGGCCACGGGGATCATGACCAGGGTGATCGTGTTGAAGTCGCGTTTCAAACGTTCCATGATTTCCTCCATCCTCCTGCTCGGGTTGTTATATATGATAGCCCAAACAACTTCGGCGCTCCTGCATTAATTCGAACACTTGTTGACTCTTGCATCATCCATCCTGACCGAAATTGTACGTGACTTTCGGGTTATGTCCAGAACGACGGCCGGTAATAATTGGGTGTTTGCTGACTTATCCGGTAATATGAGCCTGAGTAGTGAAGAAAGCGTGAATGCTCGTAAGTAAAAATGTAAGGGGGATAGGTTAGACTACCTGCGTCGAATGTTTAGCGATCAACCGGCTATGAAGGGTGGAGTTTGTCCCCGCGTGTTGTTTAAGCCGGTTGTGCAGATTTACGTTACGTTCAACCTATGCTGACAGCTTTGATAGGGTCGAGCCGACGACGTCGGCATCGACAAGGAGGAGGCGAACAAGACAAACCGAAAACAGGGTCGCTTCTCGTTATGTACCGGCCGGACGGTTCGCGCATGAGCGCCCGTTACCGACCATTTATGTGTCTTACTTCTTTTCGACTTCCTTTGGAGGCAAACGTTGTTTAGGAAGAACTCTCTAAAACGTGCAATGAAAGTGGTGGTAGTGCTGGGCATGTTGGCCCTCACCGCCTCCGTGGCATTGGCCCAGGATAGCCCCTGGACGACTCGCGGCAACCGCAGCGATTACGCCGAGCGCCCGTTGCCGGCGCAGGTTTCCGGCTCCCGGCTGGATGCTCCCTTGCAGATGCAGGTTCCTGAACTGGACTTCTTGCGGCTCAGCCCCGAATTACGCGGCCGGACGGGTCGTCAGCAGGTCGTGGTTCGTCTGGTTGCCCCGGCCGTCGATGTCGCCGGTAGCGATCATTCGCTTCAGCGCCAGGCAGCCGTCACCCAGCAGAGCGCCCTGATCGCCGGCGCCCTCGCCGCGGACGCTTCGGCCAAGGTTCTGGGTTCGACCCAACTGGTTCTGAATGCCGTCATGCTCGACATCGACGCGGCGGCGTTGCCGGCCCTGGCCAAGGACCCGAACGTCCTGTCGATCAACCCCGTCCATGCCTACGAGCTTGACCTGTCCGAGACCGTGCCCTACATCGGCGCGACC
>JACDJB010002278.1_pt1 | contig 14135 bp, 12 predicted proteins | sample 7454121 | NCBI WGS metagenome assembly JACDJB01 (sample SAMN14253290, study PRJNA609438) | sludge metagenome | isolation source: sludge after 25d culture with pyrite | collected 2018-12-20 | reverse complement strand
GCATTCCAGATTCCCCGATCCAACTCTGGCAGATGCTATTCTTGACCGCGTTATTCATAATGCTTATCGCATTTCTTTGTTGGGTGATTCTCAAAGAAAATTGCGCGGTTTCCGTTCCATGTCGCACACTTGATGTACAATTATCCCAACCAGTATTTTTTCCTAAAAGTGTGCGGCATGATTCCGGAATCGGTGTGCGATTTCACCGGAATATGCAGGTAACAAGCTTTTTCTAAATACATATCCAAAAGGTTTAGAAATCCATTTGTCTGGTGTTATATAAGTAATAATTCCATTTTTATTTAATAATTTAAATCCTTTTTCAAAGAATGCTATATAAATATCCCAATTTCCTCTCGTAAAAGAATAGTTACTAATTATATAATCTCGTAATTTCTTTAGCCCGCTATTAACCATGGCTTCTGAATCAATGTATGGTGGGTTTCCCATTACAATGTCAAACCCTTCAGGTAAACCAAACATCCATTCTGGATCAAAAAATTCCGCACTTAATTTTTGGTCATAGGGGTCCCAACTAGATAATAATTTTGCGTTTTCACTTTCCCAGCCATCTTGCCTTAGTAAATTAGCAATATCCTCACGTAATTTTTTATCAATAATTCTATACTTACTTTTTGTGATAGTTGTTTTAGCAGTGAAGAGAGAACTCCTGGTTTCAGCTAATTGCCTCTCTTTTTCATCGATTAACGGGTTTCTAAGCATCAATTGCTGGGGGTGTTCTATTCCAACTAAAGTATTTGCTGCCACGAACTTAGTTTCCAAATTAGGTAAAGGCCGAATTCCTAGATTTATTTTAGAATAGTCCGTTTTTTGATCCACGACTAAAGAAATAAAAAATCTTAATTTTGCAATTTGAACTGCAATTGGTTGAATATCAACCCCATATATGCAGTTTTCAATCAGGAATAATTTGCGTCCATAATCCAGCTCGTTGTATTCAAATGCTTGGTCAATTTCAGAAATAATTCTTTCACGCACATCGGGATCAGGTATTTCTTTTGCTTTGGTGATTTGTTTTTCTTTCCAAAAATTATTACCTGGATCTAATTTATTTAGAATAAAAACAAGTTTGTGTAAAACGCCCATTGGAAATGCACCGGAACCACAAGCAGGATCAAGAACATTAACTTCATCAATTGCATTGATTAATTCTCTAGTTTCTTCATTAGTAAATTTATGATCTTCCTGGTTATACTCAAATAAATGTCTCAAACGTTCTTCTAATTCTTGTTTATCTCCGAATTTATTTTTGAAATACTCAAGTAAAGCTTCATCAACCATATAATTGACAATTTCTCTCGGGGTGTAGAATGAACCAGTCTGCTTTCGAGCTGTTGTGCCAGTTTCAGGATTATAAGAAGCTAATAGGTTCTCAAACACCTTACCCAAAAGTTCGGGGTCTAAGGCAACTTCCTCCTCCACTGGCGTATTTTCCTCAATCGTGAATTTATAGTCATTGAAAATATTGATAATTCCCCGTACTTTTTCTTGTGTTTTAAGTTTATCACCATAAAAATCACTCAAATTTTCATTATGTATTTTTCCAAAAAATAATTCATCAGGGACTATTGGTTGGAAATTGGGATTATCCGAAAACCCATCTATGATAATCTTTTCTTCCCTTTTATCAAGGCACTCGAATAATCCACCGTTCAAAAATGGGATATTTGAAAATAAAATAATGGCTTCTTTAGGGTCTTTGAAGTAGTTTTCATAACGATAAAGAGAAGAAATTCCAAAATTTCCATCTAAGCCTCTTGGATTAGAATTCTTTTTTCGGAATCCTCGACTATCTCCCATTTCTGTATTTAATGTAGCAAAAAATAAGTTTTGTAAAATGGCTTTATAGTAAGTGGAATTGGATGGATCAGAATAATTAAGAATACCTTTCAGTTTATTTTCATTGAACAATTCATCAGGAACTAAACCCTTTTCTTTAATGAACCAAACAAAAATCAATCTAGTTATCAAGCGAATTATATTCGTTGCATTTCTAACCTCAACATCTTCACCACCACCCATTGGAAAGGAAACTTTTTTCTGTGAATACGCATACCAGTTTGCTATTTCTTTGTAGAATTTTTTATTTAATTCAGAAGTATCAAGGGTTTTTTCCCAAGCTTTTTGTAATTCAACAAAATTGCTAAAGGGTTTGTCTTTTGAAAGTTGATTAAGAGACAAATCAAAAAGAATTTCAATATGTCCACGATGCGGTTTTGTAATGGAAATATCTTTGATTAACGTTACTTTTTCAAGCACATCACGCGATTCATCTTTTTTGTTTATTCGCCTATGAATGATGGAAAAAGTTAGATTTTCACCATGGTGAATTATGATCATGACTGGCATTTGGAAAATTTTGTTGATTTCTCTGGTAAGATTTGCTAACTGCGTTCTTGTGTATACACTTTCTTTTAATGAAATAGCTATGAATAAATAGGATTCAATAATTTGATTATCAATTTTTGGAGCCCTGTCAAAAACAAATTTACCTTGAGTTACTTCTTTGATATCATCGACTGTCAATTGAAAAAGGATATCAATTGATAACCAATCATCAACTAAGGCTTTGTCTCTTTTTATTTCTTGAGCGTTAGGGAAATTTTCAAGAAAACCATCAAAACTATTCGGTTGGAGTTCAAGAGTATGTAGGCTTTTATAGCCCAAAGTTTGTAAAAGATAATGACTATTCTCAAACATTGTTCCATCTGAGAAGTTTATTAACGCACGTTCAATATTTTGTTTTATTGTTAGTTCGTTCATATTAGCAAATAATTAACCAGGTAACTAATTCAAATTCAGTATCTTTGGATACTTGCTTTGATTTTTCAGGAAGAACAGCAGTACGATCTGTACTTAATGCACTCAATGCACGTTTTTTAAATGTTCGTTCAATAGCTTCTATTGCATTGCTTAATAATTTTGTATATTTGGATACATCTTCACCATTATGTGTTTCTAGATTAAAAAAATCACATAATTCTTGAATAGGGTTATTTTTTTCAGAGCAAAGAGCTCTGTAAATTTCCAATATTTGTTTGGGTTGGGCAAATCCCAATCTTGTGTTGCCGTCATTTAAGATGTAAACCAAAAAATATGGCTGTAAGGGGTTGACTGTATCGCCGGGATCAGAAGATGTGACTTGTTTCAAACAAAAGATTACTCCCGGTTGAATTATGGGATATTGCGGGTCAGTTGGAACCACCGCATACAACCCTAGAGGTGATTCCTCAAGCAATTTGCGATTGGCTTCAATGTATCGATTTAATTCTGCACGAAAATCATCTAGCGTAAAGTCGGTTAATGTAATACTCTCATTGAAATCTTCTAGATCCAAAACTTCTTCGCGTAATCTCTTTAATTGTTTGTCACGATATTTGAGATCTTCTTTAATCAATTCATCGATCTCTTCCGTAGATAAAAGATTATCTTCATTTGAAGCTGCGATGTCTACTAATGCCATACGGGTTTCCACCCTGTTTTTTAGGGTTATGTATTGATCCAAGTCTTGTGTAGGCCAAAAATTAATTAATTGCACCGTTTGGTTAATACTTCCGATTCGATCGATGCGACCAAAACGCTGAATAACCCGTACAGGATTCCAATGGATATCATAGTTTACAAGCCAATCACAATCCTGAAGGTTTTGTCCCTCGCTAATACAGTCTGTAGCAATTAATAAATCTATTTCTGCCGATTGATCCAAAGAAAGCATTTTATTACGGTTTTTGGAAATGGGAGAAAAATTGGTTAGGATTTGGTTGAATTCATTATGACCGAACGTTGTTTTGTTTTTTATCGCTCCGCCTGAGACGACCGCAATGTGAATTCCTAATTCATGTAAGGCCCAATCTCTTAAATTCTCATATAAATAATCGGCTGTATCAGCAAAAGCGGTAAATACCAAGGCTTTCTTGTTTGGCAGATTTTGTAATTTATCAAAGGTCGGGTTTTTGACTTTGTTCTCAATAATTTTCTTCAATTCTGCCAATTTCGCATCACGGTCTGCGGTGATAATGTGTGCTGATTTTTCCAACATTGCCAATTGCTTGCGATCATTAGCTAAATCTTCCAACCAGCGATCAAGATCGATATGTGCCAATGGTAACTTCAATTTACCAACTTCTAACACCTCATCCAATTCTTCATCTTCTTCATCTTGAAGGATTAGATCATCGAATTCAATGTTAAGGTTTTCAGCTTGATGTTGTTTAAATTGATTAATACGCTCAACCAGCGAATCGATTTTATCAATTGTGCGTTTCATAGTGATGTCGAAAGAATGAATCGAGCTTTCCAAACGTTTTAGGAAATTAACCTTCATCATCCCAATCAAAAAATATTCACGGGTTTGTTGAGAAAATTTGTCCGTGATGGTTCGATCAAATAAGGTGGGTTGCGATTTGGCGTACTTCGCATCATAAAGGGATAAATAATCCTCAAGAATGTAGGCTGATGGATTGAATAATGTAAGTTTGTAGCCTAAAATTTCTTGATTAAGTTGATCATAAGACATAAATTCATCTAGTAAATCGATTTTTGGATAAATTGCTAAGGGTTTCAAACGTTTTGGAAAACCACCTAGTTGAACAACACTGTCCTTATAATATTTTTGAATATGTTTTCGTGAGCGGGAAATCGTGAGTGCATCCAATAATTTAAAAAAGCCAGAGCTAAATTCAGCTAATAATTCTCTGGTACTGTGATTATTTGATTTTTTCGCCCATTCGGTAAATGTGCGTTGTGCACTAGCTAACGTGTCTTTAATGCTAGCTATTCCTAAAACATTTTCATATATTCGATCTTTGTTTTCTGTAAGGAAGTAAATTTGATTTCGTAAATCCTTTAAATTATTATTTACGGGAGTAGCTGACAACAATAATACTTTTGTTTTTACACCAGTTTGAATAATATCTTCCATCAATCGCTGGTAACGGCTTTTGGTTATTAAATTGCCTTCTTCGTCTTTTCTTCCAGGCGTATTATTACGGAAATTATGTGATTCATCGATGACTATCAGGTCGTAATTATTCCAATTTAAGGTTGCCAAATCGATATCACCAGATTTTCCACCATCTCGGCTTAAATCTGTGTGCGAAAGCACGGTGTAATTAAAACGGTCTCGTGTAAACGGATTCAATTCGCTGTTATTATGTGCCTGATAAACCGTCCAATTCTCTCGCAGTTTTTTAGGACATAAAACCAAAACACGATCATTCCGCATCTCGAAGTATTTGATGACTGCTAAAGCCTCATATGTTTTACCCAAACCGACACTGTCTGCCAGAATGCAGCCGTTATAGGCAAGAATTTTATTAATCGCTCCTTTGACACCATCTTTTTGAAATTCAAATAGAGCCTTCCATATATCAGTATCAACAATTTGGCTCTTGATATCGGTAAGGCCTTCCATCTCCTGTTCACTTAAATATTTTTCGAAAATATGGAACAAGGTTTTGAAATAAATGAATTCAGGTGAATTGTCTTGATATAGCTGAGAAAGATAGGTGAGAACATCCTCTTTCACATCCTCAACCAGTTTCTCGTTATTCCAGATTTCATTGAACCATTCTTTTAGTTCTTTGCGGTCACGGTTACCATCAACAATTAAGTTAAGTTCGATATTATTATTTCTCTCCCCAAGCCCCAACCCACTCACTGTAAAGTTGGAGCTGCCCATAATAGCTTCTTCCACCCCATGATTGTTTACATGGTACATTTTTCCATGAAGAAGGTTTGATTGCTTAACAGAGCGAATATCTACTTTCTCATTGATCCATTCAGCACATTCTCTGGCTACTCGTTTTTGCTCAAGTTTGTTGGTCAGTTTCAGTGTGTCATTTTCGATTTTGTATGCTTTTTTGTCAGTCCTCATCGGATCGAGTGATTTGATAAAACTGGGTTCGCCAAAAAGAAAATTAAGATAGCCGATTTGGTTTAATTTGTCTTTCAACTGATCATATGCATAGATGGTGAAATAAGCTGAGACTATCGAAAGTTGCGAACCTTCCTTAATTTTCTCTCTTAGAAAATCGGCCACACTGCCGCGTCTGAAATTGTCTCTAATGCCTGAATTATTATTATCGATGGGAAATAAGGTCAAGATGGATCTCCCCTTAGTGGATTTGGTATGTATTTATTATACGGGAAAATTTCTAAATATTCCTAAACGGATTTGCAAGTTTTAGAAATTTTAAAAAAAGTGTATGATTAATGTAAATATTAACATTCAAAAACCGAATTAATAATAGTTGTTAGAATATAAGGGGCTTTTATGCAATTCAAAGACGCAGCATATGAAATATTGAAAAAATCAGGAAAACAACTCCACTATCGCGAAATTACTTCTTTGGCAATGGATGCAAATATGCTTGATACAGTAGGGCTTACACCTGAAGCTTCAATGGGTGCTCTACTTTATACAGATACCTTAAAGCCTGATTCTCGGTTTAAGCGCGGTGATCAACGCGGCACATTTGGATTGAGAATGGCACCTTCTGGCAATATTGACCAACATTTCCAAAATATTCAAACCCAGGTGCGTAAAGAATTGCGAAAACAATTATTGAATATTCCTCCTCAGAAATTTGAGGAATTGATCAAGATACTGTTGGAGGAAATGGGTTTTGAAGAAACCGAGACAACCCAATATAGTAATGATAAAGGTGTAGATGTGCGTGGAGTTTTACGCTCAAATCCACTGAGTGAAGTTAAAGTTGCCATTCAAGCCAAGCGTTGGAGCAATAATGTTGGGTCAAATGTTGTTCGTGACTTGCGGGGTTCATTAATGGTTGCTGATTCCGAACAAGGATTAATAATTACACCAAGTAATTTTACAGCTAGTGCTAAGGCTGAATCACAATCAATTGGAAGGACACCTATACGACTGATTGATGGAGAACAACTGGTAGAATTGCTGATCCAGTATAAGGTGGGGATAAAATTAGAAGAGTATGTAGTACCAACAATTGATAGTGAATACTGGTCAGAGATTTTGGGGGTATCTATTGAGGAAGGTACTCCAGTACCATTAAGGGCCAAAAAGCCTTCTACAAAAACACGAACTGAAGCACCAGTTTTTCCAATAAAAATCCAAGCGAATTACAAAGGTAAAACTTATGAGGGTATATTGAAAAACCTTGAAGGGGAAGTTTTTTGGAATAGCACAACATTTCCGACGCCTACCAACGCAGCAAAAGCAATCGTTGAATGGAAGTCAGTGAATGGTTGGGATTTTTGGAAGTATTGGGATGATGTAACGGAAAAATTAGAAAAGATTGGCAAATTGAGGGAAAAATAATTTTTCAAATACAGGGAGGTAATTGTGTTGTTACACGAAGCGATTGCGAAAGTTCTGAGAGAAAAAAAGAATTTAATGACTGCACAGGAATTGGCAGATGTCATTAATAGTAGGAAATTATACCGAAGGAAGGATGGAAGGGATATTGAGCCACAACAAATTTCAGCTAGGGTAAGTAATCATCCTGAATTGTTTGCTCGTGTTGATGGTAAAATTCGTTTGAGAGGCTAGCTCTGAAAAATAATTTGTAAAACCAATTTACATCAGCCCATCAATAACCTAGGGCTATGCTGGTTTGCTTGAATATAAAAATCTCCATCTCTGGCACGCATAATTATCAATCGAATTTCTGAACCATACGAGTCGATCGGCTCGGGTCGGACAAAGCCATTTTGCAACAAGCCGGTTAAATCCAGGCGAAAGATGCCTACAAATTTAATCGGATCTTTGGCAGAACGCCTCCAGGAGAGATGTAAATAAAGGGGAGATTCATTAACATTTACAACACCGTGATAATTCGAGTTTGTTGCATCATTGAGTACCCATTTACAAGTTTTGGCACCGGTTGGTACCTGGTGGATTTTTTGGCAAAGTGTGGAATCATGCATGAAGAAGCCTCCTGGGGTGAAATAATTTGGATTGGTCGATGGGGATAAATGATGAAAAGGTCTGTCTTTATGATAGCATGGATTTTTGTGGTTATAGGATTAGGTGGTTTTGGAATTTGAGTCAGAAATACAGGTGCATCGCACTTTTGGTTATTGAATAAGACGTGATGGTTTATCCTTTCGGGGGTAAATATTTCATCCTCAAGTGCAACGCACCATTTAACTCTGAACGGGTTTGAAACCCCCGCTATACAAGGGCACGCCCGCCCGTACGAGGGTAGGCAGCGCGTTAAATGGTCTCTCAAAATACAAGGTGCAACGCACTTTTGGTTTTGTGAGGTTGGTTCTACGTGTGCTATGAGATGTTAGTTGGTTAATCCCCAAGTGCAATGCACCAAACCAAATCAACCACAGGCGAGTTTTTGGCAATAAGAGATGGTGCGTCGGGGATACCCATTTTGGGCTCCCCCGCTTTGTTGAGGCAGGTACCCCTTCGTGGCATAAACAGGCGTCAACCTTCATTTCTATGGGCGAAGCAATCGGAGCGATAGAGCATACATTCGAATGCCATGGCCGATTGCTTCTCCCCTACGGGTGGATTGTATTGCCCTCTTTGGTGGGTAAGTGACCCAATCTACTGTAGATCCGAAGGTCACCCCCGCTACGCGAGGGCAGGTAGCGCGGTAAATGATCTCTCAAATACGAGGTGCATCGCACTTCTGGTTTTGTTAGGTTGTTTCAATGTGTGCTAAGTGTTGTTAGTTGGTTAATCCTTAAGTGTACCCCTGGTGGGCACCCCCACTACGCGAGGGCAGGCAACGCACCTTTTTACATTGGGCGGGTTTGGAACCCCCGTAACCGAGGGCAGGCCCGCCCGTACAAGTACAGGTAACGCACCTTATGAGGTTTTGGTGAGTATTTCTCTATCTACCATTTTGAAGGAAAAGATGGTGGATTGCTGACCTACCTTACAGCCCTTGGATTGTAGCAAACCATCATGGTGGTTTATTTTCCTACCCTACTCACTTCCATTTGGATACTGTCACCAAACAGACCTCTTGCACAATCCAGGTCGTATTCCTGCTGTAATCCTAACCAGAATTCTGCAGTGGTTCCTAAGGCAGCTGCTAATCTCAGTGCTGTGTCGGGGGTAATGCTACGTTTTCCACGGACAATATCATTTATTTTTTGTTGCGCCACACGCATTGCTAGCGCTAGTTGATGCTGGCTGAGATTCATAGGGATTAAAAATTCTTCTAGTAACACTTCGCCGGGATGTAAGGGTCCAAAATCTTGTTTTTCCATTTTTTACTCCTAGTGGTAATCCACAATTTCAACATCATAGACGTCTTGATTTTCCCATCGAAAACATATCCTAAATTGATCATTGATTCGAATACTATAGTATCCTTCCAATTTTCCTTTAAGTTTTTCCAGGTTATTGGAAGGTGGAGCTGTGAGGTCTACTAAGCCGAAAGCGTTATTCAACATTTTTAGTTTCCTATAAGCAATCTTTTGTATCGATTGATCCAGTTTCAAGGATTTGTATCCTCGATAAATTTTTTCTGTTTCCTTGTCACGAAATGATTTGATCACGTCGACCTCAGTATTATAACATGTTTTACATGTCATATACAACATGTAATTTATCAAATATCGATAATTAAGTTTAGCAGAAATTTTGGATGAATTGACTTCTTTAAGGAGGTACCCCTTCGTGGCATAAACAGGCGTCAACCCTCATTTCTTCGGGCGAAGCAATCGGAGCAGAAGGCGAAAGAATGGTGCGTCAGCGACGACACCCTACGATTCTACGGGCGAAGCAATCGGAGCAATGTACACTTCAAATAATCGATCGCTATCACCGATTGCTATCGCCCCTACCGGCGGATGGTGTAATCCCCTGTGAGGATCCATTTGTAGGTGGTGAGGGCTTGCAGGCCGATGGGGCCACGCGCGTGCAGTTTTTGGGTGGAGACGGCGACCTCCCCTCCCAACCCAAGCTGGGCTCCATCGGTGAAGCGGGTGCTGGCGTTGACGTAGACGGCGGCGGCATCGACTTCGTTGATAAAGCGTTGGGCGTTGGCGGGGTCGTTGGTGAGGATGCCATCCGAGTGCTGGGTGGAGTGCAGGTAGATGTGGTCGATAGCCTGGTCGAGGTCATCCACAACGCGCACACCCAGTACCAGACTGAGCCATTCCTGGTCGAAGTCACCATCTGCGGCGGGGAGGATACCACGCTGGGGATCGCGGGGGAGGATTTGCAGGGCATGGTAATCGCAACGCAGCTGGACGTGATCGGGCTGGAGGTGGGCGGCGAGTTTGGGGAGGAAGTCGGCGGCGATAGCACGGTGCACGAGGAGGGTATCGAGGGCGTTGCAAACGGAGGGACGCTGGACTTTGGCGTTTTGGATGACGGCGAGGGCTTTTTCCTGGTCGGCGCTTTGATCGACGAGGAGGTGACAGATTCCGATGCCGCCGGTCATGACGGGCATGGTGGCGTTGACTTTGCAGAAGTCCTGCAGGGCGTTGCCACCGCGTGGGATGAGGAGGTCAATGTATTGGTCGAGGCGCACGAGCTGATTGACAAGCTCGCGGTCGGGGTTGTCTATAAATTGGACAGCCTGGGGGGGGATGTTGGCGGCCACGAGTGAAGCGTGGATGAGGGCGAGGAAGGCGCGGTTGGTGGCGAGGGTTTCTTTGCCACCACGCAGGATGACGGCGTTGCCGGATTTGATGGCGAGGGCGCTGATATCTACGGTGACATTGGGACGGGCTTCGTAGATGACGGCCATGACGCCGAGGGGGACGGTGACGCGTTTGGCGTGGATGCCGCTGGGGAGGGTTTTTTCTTCGAGCTGGTTGCCGATGGGATCGGGCATTGTGAGGAGGGTTTGCAGGTCAGCGGCGATGGCGTTCAGGCGTGGTTGGGTGAGCAGGAGGCGATCGAGAAGGGCATCGCTAAGCCCGGCTGCTTTGGCGTGGGTGTTATCGCTGGCGTTGGCGGCGAGTACGTCGCTGGATTGATTCCGCAAGCTTTGGGCAAGGTGGGCGAGGAAGTCGTTTTTTTGTTGGGTGGTGATTTGGGCGAGCTTACGGGCGGTTTGGCTTGCGGTTTCTGCAATTTGGGTCAGGTTGGGCATTTGGGTACCTCTTTAAAGGAAGAGCAGGTTGTTGTGGTGTACGATTTCGTTGCCGTAATTATAGCCGAGGGTGTTTTCGATTTGCTGGGATTGGAGTCCGATGATTTTGGTGAGGTCTTCGTTGCTGTAGTTGATGAGGCCGAGGGCGAATTCTTTGTTGTTTTCATCTTTGAGGCGGACGATATCGCCACGTGCGAATGCCCCACCAGCGTTTTGGATGCCGACGGGGAGCAGGCTGCCGCCATCCCGCAGCGCAAGGACTGCACCGGCGTCGAGCTGGAGCCAGCCGCCATTATGACGGGCTTCGGCGAGCATGTAGCGTTTGCGGGATTCGAGCTTGGAGATGAGGGCGGTGAAGCGGGTGCCAACGGGTTTGCCGGCGACGATATCCCAGATGCGCTGGGGGTGTTTGCCATTGGAGATGACGACTTCGCAGCCGGAGCGGCGGGCGAGGTCAGCGGCCTGGAGTTTGGTGAACATGCCGCCCGTGCCGATGCCGTTGGTGGTACCACCGGCTACCTGCCAGATTTCGGGGGGGATTTCGGGGGTGGTAATTTGACTGACGATTTGGGCATTGGGGTTGCTGCGTGGGTCGGCGGTGTAGAGGCCGTCCTGGTCGGTGAAGAGCACGAGCAGGTCGGCTTCGATGAGGTTGGCGACGAGTGCAGAGAGGTTGTCATTGTCACCCAGGCGGATTTCTTCGGTGCTGATGGTGTCGTTTTCGTTGATGACGGGAATGACGCGGTATTGGATGAGGGCTTCGAGGGTGTTACGGGCGTTGAGGTAGCGGCGACGATTGGAGAGGTCTTCGCGGGTGAGCAGGACCTGGCCGACGGGAATCTGGTAGTAGCCGAAGAGTTGGCTGTAGATTTCCATGAGGCGCGATTGGCCAACGGCGGCGAGCATTTGTTTGGCGGGGATGTGGCGCGGGAGTGTGGGGTTGCCGATGGTTTGGCGGCCGATGGCGATGGCGCCAGAGCTGACGATGATGAGCTGGTGGCCTTGTTGGTGCAGGGCGGCGATGACGCGCACGAGTTCGATCATGTGCGGGATGGAGAGCTGGGGTTGGCCCTGGGTGAGGGTGGAGGAGCCGAGTTTGAGGATGATTCGTTTGGGGTTCATGGGGGGATTATACTAGGCTACAGGCAAAAGGGGGAAGGGAAAAGTAGTTGACACCCTTGCGGGGTGCAGGTAATTGGGAATTTCCAGTTGAGAGTGGACCGGGAAAGAGATTTGGGACGCAAAAAACGCAAAGGTTATATAAGACGCGAAGGATTTATCCGTAGGGGCAACGGCTTGTCCTTGCCCTTTGGCTTATCCTTCGCCTATGGCTCGTCCTTGCTACTGCAATTCCAACCTCACAATAGTCGGCAACCCCTTGGTGGCATTAACAGGTGACACCCAACAGCAATAGAATTTGGAGATTAATTCCACAAATTTATATTAATTTATGGATATTAACTCCATAAATTAATGGTTTTCATATGTAGGGGCAAGAAATTTCTCGACCTGGTTGATGGATCAGCTCTCCCCTCCACAATTGTTATAAGGCAGGATAAAAAATTCCAGTGGGGGTTCCACTGGAATGATTTTTCTTTTGAATTGATTGTTTTCTGATTATTTTGTTAGTGTTCCTCGCTGGTGCGCAGGGTGCCCCAGCCGTTGCCTGCCCAGCCTGGGCGGCCGTTTTCGTAACGGGTGATGATGGTTTGCCCGGTGGTGAGGTCTTCGATGGTGGCGACTTTATATTCGCCATCTTCATGGAAGCCATTGATTTGAAGGGCGTTGCCGACGGCTGTGGAGAAGCCCATTTCCTGGGCGTAGGACCAGGCGCGTCCTTCGATTTCGATCTGGATGCCTTCACTGGTTTCAACCAGGATCATGACGGGGTCATTGATGACGACGGTGCCGGTGTAGGCTGCCCATTCGCCCGCGGTTGCCTGCGGGTCGGGGGTCCCGGTGCGATCATTGTCATCTCTGGTGAGCCCATTGCCAAGCCCTTGCTGGTTATCGCTGCGGTTGTAGCCGTTGCCGAGGTCATCATTTTCGGTTTCACCCTGGCGACCAATACCGTATTGCGAATCAGTTTCGGAGCGATTGAGCTGCTGGTTTTTTTCCAATGGTGATTGCAGGTTGTTGCTTTGCAGGTTGCCATCATTGAGCGCCTGGTAGCGACCACCTCCTTCGGTTTCAATGCGGATGTCGGTCGATTTGGCGATGGTGCGATTGACTGCACCGAAGATGAGAAATCCGATTAATGCTGTAAAAAGTGTTCCTAAAATTATTTTCTTTATCATTTGATTTTCCTCTTAATTTGATCCGTTCGTTTCTGCATGAACGAAAACTGGTTTTTCGGTTGTAATTGGTTGGTTGGTTGGTTTTTTCTCTATGCTGAAGTAGCGTGTGGTGACTTTGGTGACCCATTTCCAATGGATTGCGAAGTGCAAAACGGCGGAGATGATCATGAGTACGCCAGCCCAGGTGTGTATGAGGTCCCAGGTGCTACGTGTGAAGAGAAAGAGTGGTTGTACGGCGTGAGTGTTGCTGGTGTCGAAGAGGAAGTAGACGCCGGAGATTGCGGTGAGCAAGCCGGTGAGTGCGATGGCGGCGTTGATGATTACGTTGACTTTGCCGAATTTGCTGAGTTTTGATTCGCCAGCGAGTAGCTCGTGCCAGACTTTTTTGCTCATGCTTACGATCCATTTCCAGTGGATGATGATGTGATAGGCTGCTACGGCGATCATCGCGACGCCGCTCCAGGTGTGGATGAGATCCCAACCCTGGCGGTTGAAGAGGATGGTGACGTTGTAGAGCGGATTACGCCCACCCTGAAAACCAAGCGGGAAGTACAGGAAATACACCCCTGAGAGTGATGCGATCAGTGCGCTGATTAGCAACAAAGCGTCTATTTGCCAATTGTTTCTGGTTTGCTTTGATAATTCTTTACCCATTTTTACTCCTTAAATCTTTAGTGATGATTGGTAGTTTAACAAGAAGATGTTTAGAAGTTGTTAAGGTGGTATTCAGGGTTTGTGAAGTTATTATGACGTATTTTGTATTTTG
>JACDJB010002277.1_pt1 | contig 14158 bp, 3 predicted proteins | sample 7454121 | NCBI WGS metagenome assembly JACDJB01 (sample SAMN14253290, study PRJNA609438) | sludge metagenome | isolation source: sludge after 25d culture with pyrite | collected 2018-12-20 | reverse complement strand
CGTCCACACGTCGTAGGACTCCACCTCGTCGAAAGGCGCGCAGTTGCCAATCTGCGAGAAGGGATTGTCCGTTTCCCAATCTTTGTAGAACAGGACGTAGCCCTCGTCCGGCGTCGTCTTGTGCACAAGGTTCAAGTCCCCCTTGTGGACAGAGCCGTTGTCGAAGGAGACGATAGGGATGACGCTGTTGTGCACGGCCCCTGCCGGCTTGGCAGGTTTGATCCAGACTGAAACGGCGAACCCGCTGTTGGTTCGGGCGATATCGGAACTGATCTTGTCGTCGATGAAGACCGCCCCGCCTTCTTCCAGAAAGTCATCTGAGCCATCGAACAGCGCCGACACGTTCTGCGTGCCATCCGCCCCCGTCTGCGGGCAGGCAGCGCCGCTGCAGCTCAACTGGTGGAAGGCGATGGCGTCCTTGAATGTCGCCGCGCCAGGTATCTCGTCCATGCGGAACTGCGCCACCTTGTCGCCATGCGAGCCGATGTTTAGAATGTCAGTGTCGCCGAGGGCGGCTGCATGAATCTCGATGTCGCGCAACTCGCCCACGAACGGCAGCGAGTCGTTGCTGAAACTGTAGGTGAGCCTGGCGATGTCGGGATAGCTGGCGTTGCCCCAATCGTAGGCGCATTCGGTTTTCCCGGCCGGGTTGGAGAAGACGCCCTCCGTGCTGGCGATAGACGGGTTGTTCGAGGAGAAGAACAGACCGCCCATGTTCTCATCCCAGCCTTCGCAGGTGTTATGCGTCCCGTCATCATCTTCGCAGACCGTGACGATGTAGCTGTCGTTGAACTGCTTCTCGATGGCCAGCGGCCAGGATCGGGGCTCCGTACCCGCGCCCTGCCACACATTCTCACCATTGCCAATGATATCGTATTCGCCGTCGCCGAGGCCATCGCCTTCGCAGGCTAGATTGAACTGGCTCAGCGTGACCTTGCCCAGATTGGAGGCGCGGCCGATCAGGAACGAGCTGAAAGCCGGGTTCGGGATGCCGAACGGGGCCACGGTGTTCAGTTTCACGCCGTTGGCGAAGAACGTGACCGCCTGGGTCGACAGGTTGTAACGCACGGCCACGAAATTCCACTGGCCCGGCTTGAGAACATCCGTGTCGCCGTCGTTTGCGGTCGTCTCCGCCGCGGCGCCGCCCGAGCCCGTGCCAAAGCCGAACTTGAGCTGGTTGCCCACGGTCAGGAGATAAGGGAAGGCATCCCTCTGACCGCTGTTGCGCCCCAGGATGCCCCGCCGGTGGCTGTCGTTGTTGGCCGGTTTCACCCAGCCTGCAATCGTGAAGCTCTTGTTGGCCAGATTGACCGGCTGGTTGCTGTCGCTGGCGGTGTTGGACAGGCCTGCATAGGTCTGCGGGCCTTGCCATCTGAAGACCAGGTTGCTGGCAGGGTCCTTCCAGACATCCCTTGCCGGAATGCTGACGATGGCCCCCACCGACTGCGTCAGCGTGTACGGCCCCGATGCGGCGGCAGGCTTGACGATGAAAGGCTCGGCGAAGGTGACGCTCCGGGCCGGTTCCAGCATGAAGGGCGTGACGGCTGACGTCTGGTCGGTGAGTCCCGGCGGATAGCTGACCTCCCGCCGGCCGGAGGCGCCGCGGGCCATGAGCGCGTTTTCCAGATAGCTTTCGTAGCTTACTTGCTGGCCGGGGCGCAGGATGGCGTCATTCGGGTTGTAGCGTCCGGCAAAGAGAGCCTCGATGCTGCTCTGGTTATCCGCCACCCAGCCCTGGATGAGAACTTCGTCGATACCGCCGGCGAAGTAATCGACGCGAACGGCAGGCACGGCGCCGTCCTTTCCAGGCGGCGTGTTACTGGCCGGCTGCTGGCTGGCTCCGATCACAATTTCGGGATGCGTGCTGACGGCCTTGACCAGACCGCTTTGCTGCCCGGCCAGGGCGCCGTTGACATCGAAATAAAGTTGGCCGCCGGCGCCGTAAATCTCGACGGCGATGTGCGACCACTGGTCCAGGGTCAGGCTGTTCGCCGCCAGCGGTTGTACGCGCAGACCGGCCGCGCCCAGACCCTCGAACTGGATGAATAGATCGTCATCGCTGAGACCAAAGGTCAGGCCGCCCAGGCCATTCGGTCCGCCGGGGCCAAGGTGGATCACCGCCTGCTTACCAGTCAGTTTGCCCGGCTTCACCCAGGCCGAGAGGGTGATGTTGGTGCGCAAGTCGCCGATCGTCTTGTTGGGCGGGATGGTCAGGTACTGGCTGAGACCATCGAAAAAGACGGCGTTGCCATAGCGCCCGCGTATGCCCGCGCTGGGGCAGTCGCCGGCAGCGCAGGCAGCGGTATTGCCCGCGGTGAGGCTGGAAGCGTCGGCAAAGGCGGCGGCGCCGGTCGTTTCTTCGAAGCGGGTCAGCAGCAGCGGGGCCTTCGGCTCGTTCACTCTGCCCTCGTACAGCAGGACGGTGGAGTCGTTGGCGACGTTCGGGTTGAAGCCGTAGACCTTCTCTAATGAATCGGAAATCGAATCCTTGTCGCTGTCGCGGACAAGCGGGTCGGAGGACGTCCAGCCGGTCAGGATGGCGCCATTGGCCGCGAAGCCATAGCCAAGCGACCAGCCTGCCAACTCCGCCCCATCCGCAAGCCCGTCGCCATCGCTGTCGGCTGCGATGGGATCGGTGCCCCGGATCGCTTCCTGCACGTCCGTCAGGCCATCTTCATCGCTGTCGGGATTGCCGGGGTTGGTGTTCCGCTTTTGTTCGATGGCGTCGGAAACGCCGTCGCCGTCTGCATCCCAGCGGCTGTCGTCGCGGTCGGCGTCATAGCGCAAGCCGTCGCCGTCGGCGTCGACCAGGGCCGGGAAGGGCAAGCGTTCGTTGTTGGCCCAGCTCTGGCGATAGCGCCCCGGCTGCGTCCCCGCCGGTTCCAGGGCATAGAAGGCGTCGAGGGTGGCGGGAAAGACGTCATAGCGCAGATTGAGGTCGTTGTAGTTAGTATCGCCGCGGCTGCGCACCCAACAGACGACGACCGGCGGCAGCAGGGGAAGGGTGAAGGTGGCGTTGGAGACGCATTCCTGTACGGGCACGGCGTAGCCTTCGGCCAGCCAGGCCGGGATGGCCCGGTTGAGGCCCGGCGCGGCAGGGAGAGCCAGGCCGGCGTCTTTGCGCACGGCTGTATCGGCGTAAACCGCCACGATGTCGTTGTCGCCATCTCGCTCCCAGGCCGACCAGGGGTTGGGGCCGGTCGAGCGTTCCACGCTGTCGTGCAGTTGCTTCTCATCCTTCCCCGGTTTGGCGGTGACGATGTCGTAAGCGAAGCGGGCCGACTGCAGCGATTCGTCGTCGAACTGATAGCCGTAGAAGATGCCGATATTGACGGGCAGATGCGCCAGCGCCAGCGTGTTGCGGACTTTCAGCGCCAGCGATACCGGCGCCTGCGGGACGAACCCCGCCGGCGGGCTGGCAAGTCCGGGCTGGAACTGTAAATAATTGAGACGATAGGGGTCGTCGACGCGGGTGATCTCGTTCTGGGCATAGATGACGAATGACACGACCTCGGTCAGCCAGCCGCTGATGCCCTGGCAGAAAATCCGGCCTGGGATGCTCTCTTCGGCCTGTTCTTCATCCAAGAACCCGCAGATCAAATTGATAAGGCCATCGATCAGCCCGATGATCGCCACCACGATGGCGCCGACGCCGGTGCTGGCCAGGGCGAACAGCATACCTGCCGTCAGCGTGGAGGCAATCGATTGGGCGGCGAGCTGGTTGGCGGCCAGGCTGCCCACCGCCAGGCCGTTGATCGCAATCTGCACCACCAGGGCTGAATAGTTGACGGCCTCGCCGATGAACAGACCCACTAACCCGGCGATCTTGGCCGCCCGTTCGGTCGTCGCCAGCGAAGCGACCGCCACCTTGAATGCTTTCTGACCCGCGGGCACTCCGGCTTCGAGCGCCTTGTTTGCTGTGGCCAGCATCCCCACCACGCCGGCGATCTCGGTCGCCAGACTCACCCCATTCAACACTTGTTGGGCGGCGCCGAGGCCGCTTCCTTGCGAGGCGCTGTAGATGCCGCCGGCAATGCCGGTGAGGACGACCGTGGCCGCCAGCCCAACGGCTACGCCCGTCGTGACTCGCCCACCCACCCGGCTTAGATTGGAGGGCCGGAAATTGCGGAAGAACCCATCCGCCAGGCTATCGCCCGTATCGCCGGCGATGTTGGCCCACATCTTGCTGACGGTAGTGTTATCGCTGACAGCGTCGGTCGATGCCAGCACTCGCCCCAGGATTCGGGCGGTTCCTTCTCTCTGCATCAGGGTCTGCTGGAACCTGAACTGCTCGAAGTTCTCGACGATGCTCTCGACCAGCGGCTCCAGCACCTGGTTGACCAGGCTGCCCTGCTTGATCACCTCGGCCAGGTCGCCGGCATCCAGGACGCGCTGCAGACGCTCGCTGCGGCTGACGTAGGCGCTGGCATTGGCATCCCATTGGCTCAGAATGATGCTGTCGCTCTGGACCAGCCCCGCCCGCCCGCTGTACAGATAGGCAAAGTAGGTCTGCGCCAGGCGGATCTTGCCGGCGGAGATATCGCGGCTGGCCTTGTCATCCCCGGCGCTGAAGGCGCTCCCCTGCTTGAGCCGGACTGCCAAGAGATCCCAGTATTCCTCGAAGGGATACGATTCCCATCCGCCGCTCCGGTAGCGATAGGGCGCCCAACTGAGGCTGGCAATCGTCAGCACTGCCTGGGCGTCGTCATTGGCCGGGTCGAAATCGATCTTCGCTCCGCCGGCGCCGGTGGTGCTGTAGTTGGCCGCGCCCAAAGCCACGGTGCGGAACTTGCCCTCGCTGGCAAAGAGCAGAACCGGGGCCGCCGCCACGGGTTGTCCGTTCTGCAAAAAGCGCGTCTTGAGCAGGTCGGGAGCATATGCGCCCATCACCTGCCCCTGGTCGAGATAAGTGTTGAGTTGCGTATCCAGCTTCTCGACGTGAAAAGCAGAACGAGGGATGCCCCAGCGGTCGACGTCGTTGGCGCCGGCGTTGGCGGCGTTGTCGAATGTGTTGTAGATCGTGCTCAGCGTGTAATCGCGCTGGTCGTCTTTGCTACAGGCATCGTTCTTGTTCAGCCGCACGCAATCGACGCCGGTCACGAACTGCTCGTCCAGCCCCTGCGCCAGATGCCAGAGATAGTCCTCCGCGTTCTTGTTGGCGTCGGCAGCGGGGTCCTCGAAGATGATGTTCATGTCATAATCATGCTCTTCGCGCACCGAAAGCCCGGCCAATTGCCAACTGTCGTCGTAGAGGTGCACCATCTGCACCTGGTTGGCGTTGGCCCCACACCAACTTTTCATGCGTTCCCCTTCCGGCTGCCCGGCCATGAAGTCCGCCGGCGGCGTGGTGCAGTTGTCTGTCAGTACTTGCACCCACCAGCTCAGCCGCGCCTGGTGCTGCCAACTGACGGCGGCGGCGGTGTCATAGAGCATGGTGGCGGCAAAACCACTGGTGACGCCCGTCTTGGTATCGTGGGCCAGATTGAGCGGGATGTGGGCGATCAAAGCGCCCGCCTCATCCGCCTCCGACACCGTGATCCCCAGCCTGGCCATTGCCGCGGCGTCGATCATCTCCGTCTCGGAAGGGGCGCCGTTGACCACATTGCCCAGCGAGCTGCAAGCCAACGTCCGCTCGCCCGTTTTGATCGCTGCTGCGTGTTTGCCATCGGCCAGAGCCACCAGCTTTCTGTCGCTCAGAATGCTGGTTCCGCCCGGCGTGACCGGAAGCGTCTCGACGACGGTTCCGCGCCCATCGCAGCTTCCCTCGAAGATGGCGATCTGGTGCAAACCGCTGCGTCCGGGCAGGCTGACATCGACCTGCACGTTGTCGCCCACCTGTTTCATCGCCGCCGTCCCCACCTCTCGCATCGGCAATAAGAAATTCAATGGCGATTGTGTAGCATCTTCGATCACTTTGGCGATGGGCAGGCATTGCGCCGGCGACAGGCCCGTCGCCTTCAGCAGCGCCACATGGGCGCCGTCGGCGATGACCGCCAGCTCGGCGCCAGGCAGCTTCACCTCGCCGTCCTCGACCAGATTGGGGGCCGTGTAGACGGGGGTGGAGGAGGAGAGGGCGGTCTCGCAGGATGCCTTGTGGATCTCCAGCGAGAAGTTGCTGTAGTCGGCGCTCAGCTTGTTGACCCGCACGCGCAGGTCCTCAGGCTCCGACACGGTGAAGCCGAACAGCGAGATGTCCTCGCTCTGTTTGAGCAGCTGGATCACGGCCAGCAAGGGCGCCGAGCGGAAGGAGACGGTCTGGGCGGCGGTTGTGCGCGGCAACGGCGCCCTGTTGCCGTCCATTTTGATCTCCAGCATTGGCGTCAAGCGCATGTCGCCGTAACTTTGGGGATAAGGATCGGGCGCGGCCAGCGTGGGCGGCAGGGGGTTGGCGTCGGCGAAGGTGGTATCGAGACGGCGCTGGATCTGCCCCTCGGTATCGCCGGTAGGCCAATCCAGCACGCTCTGCCCAAAGCCGATGTGGGTGGCGTTGGTGGGACGAAGCTGAAACTCGACGAAGACGGATTTGTTTGCCGACAGATTGGCCAACTCGAACCCGAACGGGTTGGCGTTGGTAAAGGGGGCCGGCAGGGCGCTGCCTGGCGCACCCAGGACGGTGTTGGGAGACAAATCGAAGCTGCCAATGAAGCCATCGCCGTCGTTGTCGAGAACAAAGATGTCCGCCTCGCCCACGCCGTCGCTGTTCTGGCAGGGCTGCGTGGGGCATTCGCGACCATCCAACAGGCCATCGCCATCGGTGTCCGGGTTGAGCGGGTTGGAAAAAGGCGCGCCGCCGCCAGGGCCAAAACCGCGCACTTCGATGGCGTCGCTCAATCCGTCGCCGTCGGCGTCCTTGCTGTTGGGGCTGGTGCCCAGAAAGACGGCTTCCTGGTTGTCGGTCAAGCCGTCGGCGTCGGTGTCGGCCAGTCGGGGGTTGGCGCAGCCCGGCCAGGTGGTATTTTGCCCTGCCAACTGGCCGTTCGCCAGGCCAATCCCGCGGTCAGGGCAGCGGCGGACTTCCTCGCCATCGAGCAGGCCATCGGCGTCGGTGTCGGGGTTGGCGACGCCCGTGGTCCAGGGCGTCTCGAGGGCGTCGGGCAGACCATCGCGGTCGGCGTCGGGGCCGTCCAGGGCCGGGTCGGCTGCCGCCTGGCTGTAGGCGCCGGGCTGGGTTTCGGGTAAAGCGCCAGGGGCCAGGGGGTCGCGCTGGGGGTCGAATGGCAGGGGCTCGGAGGGCGGCTTCTGGTCGCCGTCAGCGCCACCCTGCTGTTGGGTCTGGCCTTGAAAGAGGGCAGGATAGAGGGTCTGCGATGCGGCATGGGAAAGCTCTCCGGTCAGCATCGTCACCAGCACGACGACCGAGACCACGGCCTGAGCTTTGGCCCACCCGAGCCGCCGGAGCACGAGGAAGGCAACGCTCAGCAGGCCGATGGCGGCCAGGCCAAACGCAATCTTACCGGCGATGGGTACATCGCTGGCGACGCCCTGCCGAAAACGATAGAGGGCCGCCTGCGCACGATTGGCAAGTCCGGTCGCGCCCAGGAAGAGGCCGGAGCGGTCGAATTCGGTGAAGTCGGTTTGGACGCTGACCAGAACCCGCTCGCCATTGCGTTCCTCTGGGAACTCGATCTCGGCTTGCAGACGCAGCGGCAGCCCGTCTTCATCCAGCCAGGCTTCGCCGCTGCCGGCGATCTGGCTTAAGGCGCTGCCTGCGCCGTAGCCATCGCCGCTCAGGCTCATGCCGGGCGGCAGATCGCCCTTGCGCCGCATCTCGGCTTCGAGTTGCCTGGTGAGGTAGGCGGACAGGCTGGCGCCGTCGATGACGAAATGGTAGCGGCGGCTCACCAGGGCGCCATCCATCCCCGGCAGTTCCCGGCGTTCCATCCCCAGATACGACACGTGGCGCGCGGCCAGCAGGTAGGCCGCAGAACCTTCGACGCTGCCAAGTGCAAGGCTCCAGCCGGGCGCAAAGGCGTCGCCGAAATCTTCCAGCGGCTGCCACTCGCCCCCCTGCGCCCGTCCCTGCGCCTGGCCGTCCGCAATCACCACTTCCAGCGCCGCATCCGGGTCGAAGGCCGTGGCTGGATTGTCCCATATCGAAAGCTGGATTTCGTTGGCCCGCCGATCGAGCGAACCCTGGACGGTGAGATGGTTTTCGCGCACGATCTGGCCAACGTTGCCCAGGCGCGGGGCGGGAAGGGTGGTCTCCGCAACCTGACTGGTGAAGCGGTACTGCCCGGCGCGCCCGGCCAGGTCCCAGGCAGCGCGCAGCCTCTGCTCGTCAGAAGGGTTCCAGGCCCTGGCCGCACCCAGGGCGGCGACCGTCATGACGAGGATCACGAGGGCGAGTATCCAGACAGGGCGCTGCTGAAGGTGGTGGCCATACCAATGGTGAAGCCAAATGGATGGGCGGGTAGATTTCGTTTGCATGGTGTCCTCGCGAACCGGCGACATTGCGAACCCATCGTCGCGCGCATGGGTAGATGTGGCTTGCGCCGCGTGTCCTTTGTCAAGCACGGATGTGTAATATGTGTCGGGTTATGAACCATCGCGGGTCAATGACGCATGCCCGCCATCCCAGGGCAAAATCGAAGCCCGCCTGAGGAACCCAGACTGTACAATCTCTGTCCTACAAAAGCAAATCGTGCCTTCCTTGACCCCTTGCGTCTGTTCTTTGCTACAATAGCGCTGAGGTGCATAGAGACACAAAGCATGCCTGACATCAAACAGACCGAAGCGGACGATCCACTGGCGGCGCTGTACCTGCGCCGGCAGGTTTCGGAACTCGCGCGTGGCTATCGCGCCTCGCAAGTGCTCCTGACCTGTGTGGAACTGGGCGTTTTCGAGGCCATCGCCGCGGGCGCAGACACCGAGGTTGAGATTGCTGCGGCCAGCGCCTGCGACCGGCGCGGCGCAAGCTTACTGCTGAATGCTGCCGCCAGCCTGGGCCTGTTGGAGAAGCGCGACGGCCGCTTTACAAACGGCTCCCTGGCTGCTGCCTGCCTGACGCGCGACGGCGCCGCCTACATGGCCGGCAGTCTGAGGTTGGAGGCCGCATTCTATCGCCGCTGGGGCCGGCTGACCGAGGCGGTTCGCAGCGGCAGGCGGCCGGACGAGGACCGCCAGGACGAACAGGCCGGAGATTGGGCGCGCAGCTTCGTCTACGGCCTGTATGATATGGCGCGGCCGGTTGCGCCGATCATCGCCCAGGCGCTGGCGTTGCCAGAGGAGCGACCCTGGCGCGTGATCGATGTGGGCGGCTGCCATGGCGCCTACAGCATGGCGCTGGCTCGCCGCTGCCCGCTTCTCACAGCGACGGTCTTCGATCTGCCGGCAGTCGTTCCGCATGCCCGTGAGATCATTGCGCAGGCAGGATTGGCCCAAAGGGTGTCGGTGCAGGAAGGCGACTTCCGGAATGAGGGCTTGGGTGCAGGCTACGACGTTGCGCTGGTCTTCGGCGTGCTCAATGGCGAGCCGTCAGACAGACGGCCGGCGCTCATCCGCAAGGTTTACGACTGTTTGAACCCAGGCGGCTGCATTGTCCTGCGCGACTTTGTGCTGGACGATGATCGCGCCGGTCCGCCGGATGCAGCTATGTCCGCCCTGCAAATGCTGCTGGCGACGGAATCCGGCGGCCTGGATACGCGCGCCGATTGGTCGCGCTGGTTGGCGGAGGCCGGTTTCTCGCCGCCGCAGACTATCCCGCTCCCTGAGTCCGCGGGCGGCGGGCTGGCTCTTGCTTACAAACCAGGCTGAGTCGGTACAGGTACAGATGCCAACTTCTCGAAACGTTGGCATCTCTGCTGTTTCATGCCGCGGTCAGGCGGTTGCCAGTTCATAGGCTGGCACGTGCAGAATTTCGGTTGGGCGCGGGGGCCTCGCGAGTAAGGATAGGACACGATGCGTGGTTGCCTGGGTATACTCTTTCTCGCCGCAACGGGTGCAGACGAGGGCCGGCACGTTGCGGACGACCCAAAACTGGTCGTCGTCCTCATAGACGAAGGTCGTGAGCTGTTCAACCAGCTCTCCGCCGCAATAAACGCACTGACTCATCATTTTCTCCTGCGTCGACCGTCAATCCACTCAGCCGGATCAGGTTGATAAACCGTCACAACTCTGACACGAGGCGGTGCAGAACACTGTACATTCAGCGACCGCCCTGCCTGTGTCTGGCCGAACACGAGGCAGCTTGGGCTGAATTGCATCCAGATCCATGGGATACGATAGTTGCCATTTGATGTCGTCGTGGAAGTATACCATGAATGAGCAAGGTATCCAGCGCTATCTTGCCGGAGTAGTGTATCCCGTGCGAGAGATGTTGACGCTCGATTTCACGAGACACATCGTCCACGACTGCGGCGCTGGACTATGTGTCGCCACGCGCACTTTCTTCTTTGACAAAGACAGTTGCCAACTTTTGGAAAGTTGGCCACTGTGTAGCTACGCCAATTGTGCGGAAGCAAACTGACTTTTCTGCCTGCCCCGCTTACAGTCGGGTTCCCTCCCCTTACTCACACACACGGTTCAGAGGTGCACAATGGATAGTCTGTCTCGCCAGCGGCCGGCTGTGGTTTTGGCCCTTGCCCTGTTTGCAGTTGCTTTGGTCATTGGCGGCATTCTGCTGCGCCCGGTGTGGGCAGCAGAGACGCCGGAAATCGGGGTTTCAGAGCCGGATGGCGCAAACGATGCGCCCCAACCCGTCGTCACCGGCTTCACCCCCACGGCCCTGACCTCCAACCTCGGCTTTCTGTTCGTCGCCCGCCAGGGCCACGGTCTGGAAAGCTGCCAGATCGACCCCTCGCAGTCCACGGTGGTGCTGCAGCGGATGAACTTCGACGGCAGCAACAAAGTCAACCTGCTGTCGCGCTGCCACTTCACCCATCATGGCATCGTCGCCGATCAGACGCATGTGTACATCCATGACGGCGATCACAAGATCAAGCGCATGCCAGCCGGAGGCGGCGCCCTGCAGATAGTGGTGGACGACGCCGGCAGCGGCGGGGGGTTGGCCCAGGACGACACGCATCTCTATTGGGCGCGGCGGGACGCCGACAGTAATAACAATCAGGTCTGGCGCATCGCCAAAGACGGCGTGGGCGGGGCGCAGCTGGTGGCCAATGTCGCCAACGGCGACAATGTTTATTACATCCGCAACCTGGCGGTCGACGACACCTATGTGTTCTGGAACGAAGGCAAACAGGGCATCGAAGCCATCGATCAACCAGGCACAGGTGCGATCAGACGCTCGCCCAAGGCTGGCGGCGCCATTCTGACCCTGGCCGATCCAGGCGACGGCATCCAGAATCCCAGTGGGCTGGCGCTGGATGACACCCACGTCTACTGGACCGAGGCCGACACCGCCAGGGCGCGGCGGGTGGGAAAGAACGGCGGCGCCGTGCTGAGCTATAACCCCGCCAACGACACCTTTATGGCTGGCTCCATTGCCGTCGACGACGACCACGTCTTCTGGACCGACACCAACGCCGGCTATGCGGGCAAGCTGCGGCGGGCCGACCTGGGCGGTGGGGCGCTGACAGATATTGCCATTGGCATCCTGGGGCCGGGCAACGTGCTGCTGACCAATAACTACGCCTACTGGACGCAAAGCGGCGGCGTCTACCGCCTGCCGCTGGGCGCCGAGGAAACGGCGGTCGATTTCAGCGTCGAGGCAATCGAGGTCACACAGGCGATCCAGAATCTGAACAACAGCGTCCGGCTGGTGGCCGAGAAGCGCGCCTATGTGCGGGTCTACGCCCGCACCGACACACTTACCGGCCAGATTCCCAAATTACGGCTGCGCGGGTATATGGGCGGGGATGAACTGGACTGGTCGCCCTTGAACCCGCTCGACGACGCCGTGCCGGTGCGCGTCGGCGGCGCCAACCGCTTCCGGCTCGACAATACCTTCAATTTCTGGCTGCCGGAGCACTGGCGCACCGGGGGCGAACTGACCCTGCGGGCGGAAATCAACTACGATGGCGCCATCAACGAGATCAACACCGGCAACAACAGCAGGACGGTCGTGGTCAACTTACGCAAGAAGAAGCCGTTGTGTGTGGAAATGGTGTCGGTGCGGACCAGCCCGCAGACCGCCAGGAGCAGCGACCCCGGTTGGATGGACATCCTCGACTGGCTCAACCAGTCGTATCCCATTCCCAGGGCGCTGATCGATATCGGCGGAACGATCGAAGAAACGGGTGGGCCTTACGAGCTGCCGGATGACACCAACAAAGTGCTGGCGCGCATGGGCTGGTATCGGCTGTGGCATGACCACAACCAGTGGCAGAAGTGCGGGGCGGCGCATTTCTTCGGCATGGTGCATCCCTCGGAGATGAGCGCCGGCGGCATTGGCTACCGGCCCGGCTGGAGCGCCTGGGGCGTGATGGCCACCGACTCCTTTGCTCAGACGGTCGCCGACGTGGCGCCCTGGTACGCGCCGCATGGCGGGGCCATCCTCTCGCACGAGATCGGCCACAACAAAGGGCGCAAGCACGTGGATTGCGGCGATCCCGATGGCACCGATGATGACTACCCGTACGTCCCCTGCAACCTGGCCGATGGCTTTCCCGGCGGCGATGTTGGCTTCGACTATTTCGATGAGGCGGTGATCGGCCCGGCTGACGCCGGCGACCTGATGTCCTATGCCATGAGCATCGGCAAGCCGCGCTGGCCGTCGCACTATACCTATGAGGCCATCGAGGACAAGATCCCCGACGCCAACCTTGTCGCTGTCTCGACTGCCGACGCCCTGGCCCAGACCGAATTCGCCACGCCCGGGGGCAGAACCCTGGCCATTGACTTGCTTGCGGCCGATTCGGTGCTGGCCGTGTCGGCCCTGGTGACGCCGACAACGCAAAGCGCCACCTTCGACCTTCTCTATAACGTTCCCGCCGGCGTCATCCCTGAGAACACGCTGATCGACACCGCCGCCACAACTCTGGCGAGTGACGCCGGACCCTACACGTTGCGCCTGTTGGACGCCAACCAGGCCACGCTGAGCGTGCTGAACTTCGAGGCGCCTGACGCCGACCCCCCGCCCTGGATCGATAACGGGGGAGGCAGCTCGTTTGTCCTGAGTCTACCTTACCTGGAGCAGACCAGCCATGTAGCGCTGGAACAGGGCGGGGTCGAGGTGGCGCGGCAGTCGGCCAGCGCCCACGCCCCCGCTGTACGCGTGCTGGAACCCAATGGCGGCGAATCGTACGCCGGCTCGCTCACCATACGCTGGGATGCTTCTGACCTGGATGGCGATGCGTTGCGCTTTGTGGTGCAGTACAGTCCCGACCAGGGCGAGACATGGCGTGTGGTTGAGTCCGATACCACCGCCACCACGCTGGATGTGAGCGAGACGAACCATCTGCCCGGTACGAACGGCCTGACGGCGTTGGTGCGCGTCATCGCCAGCGACGGCCTGCTCACCGGCTCGGATGTCTCCAACCGGCCCTTCTCGCTGCGGCCGAACCCGCCCCAGGTTGGGATCAGCAACCCCAGCGATGGCGAAATCATCGGCTGGGGCCAGACCCTGGCTTTGGCCGGCAAGGCGTTCGACGCCGAAGACGGCGAGTTGAGCGGCGACAGCCTGCGCTGGTCGATTGACGGCGTCCCCTCGGGTACAGGAGATGACATCCTGATCGGCGGCACGACAAGCTATGGCAAGCATAGCGCCCGGCTGGTAGCGACCGACAGCGACAACATGACCGCCGCCGTCCAGCATACGTTCTTCGTGCAGCGGCAGTACTGCAAAGGCAACCCCAATAAGCTTGACCTTGTGTTTATTATCGAAAACGGCGCCGCCATGGAGGATCACGCCGAGGCTTTCTGCAAGAAGCTGCCGGACATCCTGACTGGCTTCGGCAATCTGGGCGTGCAGCTGCAGCACAAGGTCCTCGATATTACACCGGCGCGCGGCGGCGGGCCGCAGTCGATCTGCGCCACCGGGGTCGTGCAGACAAGCTGGCGCACGGACATCGACCATGCTTCTGACTGGGGCAAGGCGGCGGCAGAGGTGGCGGCCAAGTACGCCTGGCGCGACGGCTACACGCGAGTCATCGTGCCGGTCACCAATGTAGGCCCCGAGGACGGCAACCCCACCGCTGATCCGGGGCCCGATCGCGAGGCGGTGCAGGCGGCGATTGCGGCGGCGCTGAAGGCGGGCGCGGCG
>JACDJB010002275.1_pt1 | contig 14183 bp, 14 predicted proteins | sample 7454121 | NCBI WGS metagenome assembly JACDJB01 (sample SAMN14253290, study PRJNA609438) | sludge metagenome | isolation source: sludge after 25d culture with pyrite | collected 2018-12-20 | reverse complement strand
TGATCTGCGCCAGCAACTTGGGCGCCAGCAGCGGCATAAAGCCGAAGACCAGCCCTCCCAGCAGAGGGACGACGAGCAGCAACTTCTCCAGGCCGGTCAGAGCCTGGGCCAGCCCGGAACCGGAACGCGCTGCAGATGGCATATCCAGTGTATGTTGTGCAGACATAGCGAACCCCCAGGACTCCGGTCAGGCCTCATCCAGGAAGATGACTTCGGGCAGCCCCATGACCCCGGCCTCTTGCATGGCTGCCTTTAACCGCGGGTCCTGGGCATAACGACGGGCGTTTTCCAGGGTATCCCACCGGAACATGATGACGACGTTGTCGGGGTCGTCGGCATTGCGGAAGACATGGGCGTAGGTTTCGCCGTTCTCTATCCGCAGATCTGCCTTGTCGTCGAAGACAGCGCGCCATCGGGCATAGTCCTGAACGTGGTGTTTGATCAGCATGTGCGCCATTGTGAAATATCTCCTTGTGCGGTGTTGCAGATTCGGGCAGCCTGCACTGCCCGACTGGGTGAGTCACGCTTGCAGGGTGGGTGCATTATTCAGAGGTCAGGCAGCAGGCCCAGGGTGCGCAGCAAGCCTGCCAGATCCCAAAGGTAGGCTGCCTTCTCGATCTTATCGTCCCTCCAGGTCAGCCAACTGACGCCCCGCCATTGCACCCTTCGCCCCGTGGGAGGGATGTTCAGCAGGCGACCCTGGTGGGTGCCCTGGGCTAACCAGAAGACTGCTAAACGGTCGCAGTCGACGATCATCTCCTCAGGGATCAGTTCCAGATCGGGAAAAGCCCGCCAGGCCGCTGCCAGCAGACGCTGGAGGCCGGCCGTCCCTTCTAAAACCAACTGCGATTGCGATAGATCGACGCCCACGAAGTCGGCCGCATAGAAAGAGGACACGCGATCTGGATCGTGTGCGTTCCAGGCCTCGATCAGGCTGCTCAGGGGCTGGGGAGGAGCGGCATTCATAATTCGGCGTCATCTAATGCACAACGATTGTACGTTGGCGAAGATGACGCTAGTCTAGCGCCCCGCCGTATTCATTTTCCAGCCCAAAAACTATTCAGTTCTTGTTCACTTCTCTCCGCCAATCTCCCACTGCCAGAGAATCTCGGTGATCTCGGTCTGCCCGGCCTTGAGGTGGCGGCGGTATGTGCTAAAGGGCAGATCGAGGATCTCGGCGGCGGCCTCCTGGGTGGGCGCAGGATGAAAATAGGTGCGATCCAGCGCCCGGTAGAGCTTCTCATCGCGGGAAGTCGCCTTCAGCATTTCGGCGGCGGCGTGGATGCGCTCGCGCAGACGCTCGACGTGGGAGCCATCAGTCCCAGCTGTTGCGCCGTCTGCTACGACCAGCCGCCCCCGCAGCAGCGGACTGCCAGCCAGGCGGTCGGGCCGCGCATAATAGCGCAACGCATCCTGTACTGCCGCCTCGAAGCTGGGTTTGCTCAATACGACCAGGTCTGGAGTCGTTTCTGGCGGGGAATCGGTCTGCGACTGGGCGGCAACCTCCCGCTCGGCCAGCAGGGCCAGCCAGGCCAGGGGCGGTCTTTTCCGCCAGTCGTGGCCATAAACGCCAAAATGCCTGCCGCCCACTTCGAACTCGGCCTCGACCAGTCGATGCAGATCGGCATAGCCCAACACCATGGCCCAAAACTCCGGGTCGGCGCAGGGGAAAAAGGTGTAGGCCAGGCCGGGTGTGATCAGATAGTGGCGGACGATATTGATGAAGATCAGGCTTTGGATGGGTGAAACCGACTGATAGGCATCGGCTGCCATCCAAAAACGGAAATAGAGGGCGCTCTCGCCGCTGCGAAGCGGCGCCTGCTGTTGCAGCAGCCTCCAGGCTGCGGCGGCCGCAGGGTCGGTCTCGCGATCGGTCTCAGTCGTGTCGTGCAGGGGCAAATAGGTGAGGTAGCCAGCAATCTGCCCGTTGGCGTCTCGCCATACACGCGTGCCGGCAGGAAAGCGCCGGAACCAGTAATCAGCCAGCCTGGCCGATGCTTCGCCTTCGTACTTTGCGGTCATCTGCGCCAACTCAGCCGCATCACCCTCCCTCAAAGCCGTGGACAGAGCGCCGCCAGCTACCTGCCAGTCGTAGAAAGGTCGCACAGCAGGATTGTCGCGATGCAAATAGACCAGATCGAGCAAGGCCCGCTGTTGGGCTTCGCCGCCTGTATGGTTGATGCGGCGGGTGTAGTAGGTGCGCGCCCGGCTGTGGAGCGTGGCGTACCAATCGGGATTACGCCAACGCAGGTCGGCGGCCAGAGCGTCACGCGCCAGGTCGTGTGGGTACAGGCCGCCAGGACGGGCATCGATAAAAGATAGGCTGCGCAGCCATTCGAACAATTCGTGGCTGGCGTCTTCGTCGCCGGGGGTAGGCGTCTGAGGCAGGGTCAGCATCTCGGCCAACAGAGTCTCGGTCATGACCCGCACCAGCGAACTGGCTTCCAGCGCGGCGCGATGCGCCGGCCCCGGCGCTTTTTGGACGAATTGTTCGAGCAGGGCTTTGACGATGTCGGGGGTCTGTTCGGGCTGGAAGAGAAAGTCGTCCCGCTGCGCAAAGGCGTCAGCCACCAACGCCAATGCCAATGGATGTCCGTGGGTGAAATCGAGCACTGCGCCGCGTTGTTCGCTCGGCACCCCGCGTTTTTCCAGCAGATTGAGGCTTTCGTGCGGACTGAGATTGCGCAGCGACATCACACGCAGGAGTGAGCGCCAGCCGCTGTCACCCAGCCAGGTCTTGGCGGGTGGCGTGCGGCTGGCCAGGGTCACCAGCACGTTCTCTGGCAAACCGGGCAGGAACGTCTCGCGTAGCCAGGTGTCGAGCGGCGCCAGGAGCTCGTAGGTGTCGATGAAGAGCGCGAAGTTGCCCGGTTGCGCCGCCATGACATCGGCAGGCGAAGCATCCTCGGCCAGGTGCATGGCGGTGCGCAAGGATTCCAGAAACCCTTCCGGCGAGGCGTCGATATTGCGGCCATCGACCTGCGCCGTTGGGATATGATCTTGGTCCGCCAGATCCGCCAGGACGCGCATCAGCGTTGTCTTTCCCACCCCGCCGGGACCACAAATGTAGAGCACGAAAAAAGGCAATTCGGGGGCGCGGAGCGTCTCGATGAACAGGTTCTGTTCATCGGTCCGGCCTACGAAGACTGCGCGGCGTGCCGCGCTCAGGCGACTTGCAAGGCGAGAAGACATGGCGATATTCGGGATGCCACCGGTCAGGTCGCGCACAAATCCGCTCGCCAGAGACCTTAGCGGCGCTGGACTGGCGTGCAACTTCCGGCAATTATAGCAGAGCCTGCGTCCTATGCTGTATGCAAGGCAACAAGCCCTCAAAATCCTGGCTATGCAGGGCGATCAAGCCATCGGGAACGGCGGCTCCGGTAGCCCAAATCTGACCAGCACAGCCGTGATTTCAGCCAGCATGGGCATATTGTGGCCTGTGCCATGTTTTTGCACTTTGGCTGCCCCGGTGGCATTGGCCAGCACAGCCAGGGCATCCAGGTCCATGCCCTTGAGATAGCCATAGATCACAGCCGCAGCCAGGCTGTCTCCGGCGCCCGTTGCATCCACCGCTGCCACCGGAAAACCTGGCGACAGGGCCAACCCGGTGCGATTGAGCAACAGGCAGCCGGCCGGACCCCGTTTGACAATTGCCCACTGGCAGCCCATGTCCAGCAGGGCATGAGCCGCAGCCAGGCCATCGGCCTCACCGGTCAGACGTTGGGCCTCTTCCTCGTTGACGAGCACGACCGTGGCCTGCGCAACGGCCTGGCGATGCCAGGAATTGTCGATGGCCGGGTTGCCGGGGCCGGGATCGAAGAAGGTGGGAACGCCAGCATCTGCTGCGGCTTGCAGCCCTTCCAGTCCGATGGCCGCCACCCCTTCGTGCTCGGCCCATCCATCGGTGAACAGCGCCTGGGCGCCGCCGATGACCGCGCGCCAGGATGAGGGGAGAGCAGTCAGATGAAGTTGGCCGGGATAACCCAGGTAGGCCGGTTCGGTGGCCTCATCCACCACGACCCCCACCACTGGGGTGCGCGTTTCCGGCGAATACATAAAATGAGAGATGTCGATGCCTTCTCTGCCAAGACCCTCGCGTACGACCTGGCCAAAACGGTCGACGCCGACCTCACCCAGACCGAGGACGTGTAGTCCCAGCCGTGCTGCCATGATGGCGACGTTGCAGGCAGCGCCTGGCCCAAGCTCGATGTAGCTGACCTTCGGCAGGTCTTTGGCCGCGATCGGAAACTGCGAGATGCGCAGGCTCAGATCGGCGATGAGGTCGTTGAGGATGACGAGGGTTGGAGACATGGCTGGGATGTGAGGAGTGGGCGTGAAACGTGAGGCGTGAAACGTGAAGCAAATTGTGCACCATTCACGCTTCACGTTTTACATTTTGCGTTTCACTGCCGACAGGAAGTCATCGATGCTGGTGGGGACGCCGGGCAGTCCCAGGGAGGCGGCCAGGCGGACAAGCTGTGGCGCATCGATTTGCGCCTGGCGTAGGAGATCGGTCTGTTCCAGAACCTGGGCAGCAGGACCGTCGACCAGGATGCGACCATCGGCCATGACGACCAGGCGGGGAAAGTGGTCGGCGACGAAATCGAGGTCATGCGAAATGGTCAGGATGGTCCGCCCTTCGGCTTTCAGCTCGTTCATGAGCCTGCCCAACAAGGCGATGCCGTGGGCATCCTGGCCGGAGGTTGGCTCATCGAGGATGATGACGGGTGTCTGCATGGCCAGGACGGCCGCCATCGCCACCCATTTGCGCCGGGCGAGCGAGAGATCATACGGGTGCGTATCGGCCACATCTGCCAACTCCGTTCGCTCCAGGGCCATGTCTACGCTGGCCTTCACTTCTGCCTCGTTCTGACCCAGGTTGCGCGGGCCAAAGGCCAGCTCGCGGCGCACCGTGCGCTCGAAAAGCTGATCGTCGGGATTTTGGAAGACATAGCCTACACGTCCCGCCAATTGCGCCACCGAATAATCGGCTGTGTTCCAATCACCCACATTCACCCTGCCCTGGCTTGGATGCAGCAAGCCGTTGATGTGTTTGACCAGCGTGGTCTTGCCGGCGCCATTCTCGCCCACAATGGCCATAGCGTCTCCGCTGCCTACCTCCAGGCTGACTGCTTCCAGCGCGGTCACGCCGCTGGGATAGCTGAAGGAAACATCAACGACTTCGATCTTCATGACCAGAAAGCCACTGCTTGTTCCAAAGTCACGGGTAGCGAGTGCTTAGCAGACGCCAGACCTTGCTGCTGGCCGCGGCGGGCAGCCTGGGTATAGCGGGTGGCGCCGACGCCGCTCGTCTCCAATTCGGGCGCGGTCAGCACATCGGTCGGCGCGCCATCGGCGGCGATTGCGCCCTCGTCCAGGACGATCACCCGGTCAGCATAGGCGGCGACCCATTCCAACGCATGTGAAGCCAGGATGACGGTGACGCCGCGCTCTGCGGCCAGGGCGCCAAGCATGGCAAATACCGCGCGCGCGCCGGCCGGGTCAAGTTGGGAGGTGGGTTCATCCAAAACCAGGACGCGCGGCTGCATGGCAAGGATAGAAGCCAGGGCCAGTCGCTGCTGTTGGCCGCCCGAAAGGGCAAAAGGCGAGCGTTCGGCCAGGTCTTCAAGCCCCGCCAACGCCAGCACATGGTCGATGCGTTCGTGCATTTCCGGCCGCGGCACGCCCAGATTCTCCAATCCAAAAGCGATTTCCTCACGCACACTATAGCAGGCGCCTGTGATCTGGTTGAAAGGATTGGAGAAGACGAGACCCACTACGCCGGCCAGGTCGGCCAGAGACGCGTCAGCGATGCTGATACCCGCAACCTGCACCCGACCCTCCAGCTTGCCGCGGTAGAAATGCGGCACAAAGCCGGAGATGGCATAACACAAGGTCGATTTGCCGGCGCCATTGGCGCCCAGGATGGCGCAGAACTGCCCCTCGGGGATGCGAAGACTGAGATCGCGCAGCGCCGGCCGGCTGACGGCAGGATAGCTGTAAGTCAAACCATCGATCTCGATCATGACTTGTTGCTTATCGTCCCGGGCATAGCTAACAGACAATCAGCGCACGAACAGCCGGACAAGGATAACGGCCAGGGCTGCCGCAGCCAGCAGCCAGCGCGCTGCTTGCTGCCAGCGAGTGTCATGCAGCACCAGAAGAGCGGTCTTCGGCCCTTGGCGGCTGAAAGCACGCGCTTCCAGCGCCATGGCCCGTTCTTCGATATCGACCAGGCTGCTGAGCACCAGGGGGGCAATCAGAGGCACCAATGCCCGCGCCCGTTTGCGCAGGCTGCCGCGTATTTCCAGGCCGCGACTTTGCTGGGCGTCGAGGATGGTGGCAGCCTTTGTCTGGAAGCGAGGGACGATTTGCAGGGTGGAAACGACGATATAGGTCAGGCTCTTTGGCACACCACGCTGGCTCAGGGTCAGGGCCAGGGCGTCAGGCCGGGTGGTGAGGGCCAGCAAGAGAAAGCTGCTGACGACCATGAGGATGCGCCCGGTGCTGCGAATCGCAAAGAGCAGGCCTTCGAGCTTGAGCGAGACCGGCCCCAGCTCCAGGATCGGCGTTCCCTGTGGCCAGAGAAAGCCCTGAATCAGAAATAACGAGATGGCAAAGGGCACGACAGAACGCACCACTGCCCGCAATAAGGGCCTGAGCACCCCTCCCCAGAGGGCCAGCGGCAAGACCAGGACGGCAAAGGCGATGTAGCCGGCCCAGATGCCGGGCAGAGCCAGGCCGCAGACCAGCAGGAACAAGGCCAGCATGAGCTTGGTCAGCGGGTGCAGGCGGTGCAGCCCACTGTCCCGCGGCAAATAGAGGCTGAAGGCCTGGCTCATGGCCGCTGCACCAAGCGACGGGCGCCGCCTGAAATCAAGGCGGCGCCCGGCAGAGCCCTACTGGACGTTTTCAGCGCGAGGGAAGCGCGCTTTGAAGCGCAGTGGAAGGGCAAGCAAGATCAACCACACGATCAGGAAGGTGATGGCCTTGTCGAGCGGGTCCGAGCTGACGCCCTGGGCGAAGGAAGCGGGCAGGATGCCCGCGCCCATGCCGCGGAAGAAGGCGGTCACCAGGTCGGTGCCGCTGCCGGTCACACCACCGAACACATAGGCGGAGATGGGCGCCGAGATGACTGCCGCTACCAGACCGGTGATCAGACCACCTACGATGACCTTCCACCAGACCTTGAACCAGCCGGCCTCAGCGAACAGACCGGCCAGCAAGCCGATCACGGCGCCGACAGCGGCGAACGGGGTGTAGGTGGGGTTAAGGCCGCTCAGCCCCCAGACCATGTTCGAGAGCAGACCCGTCAATGCCCCGACCCACGGGCCTGCCAAAACTGCCACCAGCACGGTACCAATAGAATCCAGGTAGAGCGGGACCTTGAGCGCATAGATAAGCTGCCCGACAACGATGTTGATCGCAATCGCCACCGGGATCATCACCACCGATAGCGTCGTGAAGTCCTTCTTGAGACGGTCCATAAGGCCTTTCCTCCTTGAGATTGGCGGGAACGGAATGGGTTGGTGTCAATTTGACATTATTGTACCCATAAGCAAGAGGGCTGTCTAGTGGTTCGGCGTCGAACGAATGACTCACGTGGCTAGCAGCGATCAGCCTGCCGGCGCAGCTTCAGGGGCTACGCCGAAGCGAGCTTGATCCCCACCGGGCAGTGGTCGCTGCCCATCACCTCTGGCAGGATGAAGGCGTCGCGGAGGCGCGGCATGACCTCGATTGCGGCGAAGAAGTAGTCGATGCGCCAGCCCACGTTTCGTTCACGAGCGGCGGTGGGCATTGACCACCAGGTGTACTGTTCGCGCAGGTCAGGATAGAAATGGCGAAAGGTGTCCACCCAGCCCAGCCCAACCAACTGATCCATCCAGGCCCGCTCGATCGGTAGAAAGCCGGTCGTGTTCTGGTTGGTTTTGGGGTGGGTCAGATCGATTGGGCGATGGGCGGTGTTGACATCGCCGCAGAAGATGACCGCCCTGCCCTCGGCCCGCAGCTGCTCGATCCTGGCCAGGAAGACATCGTAGAAGGCCATCTTGAAGGGGACGCGACTGTGGTCACGGCTACCGTTGGGAAAGTAACAGTTGATCAGGGTGAAATCGGGGTAGTGGGCGATGATCGTGCGGCCTTCGTCGTCGAATTCCGCCGTTCCCAGGCCGGTTTCCACTGCCAGCGGGGGCGTCTTGCTAAGGATGGCGGTGCCGCTGTACCCGCGCTTGCGCTCCGAACCGTGCCACCAGGCCTGATAACCTGCGGGCTGGCGGATGTCGTCGGGGAGTTGTTCGGCTTCAGCGCGCGTCTCTTGCAGGCAGAGGATATCGGGGCTGGTCGCGGCCAGCCATTCGGCAAAGCCCTTGCGCTGGATGGCGCGGATGCCGTTTACATTCCAGGAGAGCAGCGTGAGTTCGGTCGATTTGTTTGTCATCGAGATGTAAGGTTTTGAACGCGGGGTGGGCCGTTCGCATCTGGGGATGCGAACTCCGCAGAAGGCGCGGCGGCCAACGGCCGTTCACATCCACCCGCGTAAACTGTAAACGGCGATGCCGATGTACTCTTTGATCGCATCGCTGGTCCAATACAGATACTCGGCGTCAGGCAGGAGTTGAATGATCTGGTTGCGTAGATCCGGCGCGGTGAGATTCTCCCAATCTAAGTCCGGGGTGAGGTAGTCCGTTGGCGCAGGGATGACATGCAAGCCCTGGCGCTCGAAGAGACGAACGGAGCGCGGCATGTGCCGGGCGGATGTTACCAGCAGAATGGAGTCGATCCCGCGTTCGGCCAGCAATTCCCGGCTGTAGACGGCGTTTTCATAGGTGTTGCGGGCCTCTGACTCCAGCCAGATGGCCTCTTGGGGCACGCCAATCAGGGTCAGCAGCGAAGCCATGTCTTCGGCCTCTGGATCCCTGGGCCCGCGCCAATCGATGCTGCCGCCTGTGACCAGGATATGCGGTGCTTTGCCTTGTTTGTAGAGCATGGCGGCATAGAGCAGGCGATCTCCGGCCTCGTTGGTCTCGCTGAACGCCCGCGGAGGGACGTGAGCACGCGTGCCGCCGCCCAGGACGACGATGACCGGGGCCTGGGGCATGGGGTCGGGGGCGGGATGGCGGCTTTCGAGCGAGTGCACCAGACCATACTGGACCCAGCGATTGCCGCCCAGTATGAGCAGCAGCAAGACCGCGATCAGGATGGCTGTCTGCCCGCGCCGCCGGCGCAGCACCAGGGCCGTGACCAGCAAAATACAGGCCAACCCCAGCGGATAGACGAAGATCGGCAGAAGCTTGGAGAGGAAGACGAACATCCTTGCGTCATTCCGCTCCCCATTGCTGGGGCCTGGCGGCGCCGTCAAGATGGGTCGTGTCGTTCAGTCGCACCAGTTGCGGGCGCTCGCCCCAGGCGATCTCGGTCAGGGCGCAGTTCGCCACCTGGAATTCGAGCCAGCGACTGCCGTCGCCGCTCACCAGCATCGCCAGGACGGTGGCGATGGCGCCGCCGTGGCTGACGATGATGGTGGTCTGGCCGGGATGCTGACTGGCAATCGTGCGAAAGGAAGACACCAGGCGTGTGGCAAAGGTGACAGCGGATTCGCCGCCTGGCGCCGTAAAGTGCGGATCGACGGCCATCTTGTCCCAGAGTCCTTTGTCGAATCGGAGGGCGTCATAGCTCAGGCCCTCCCATTCGCCCAGGTGGAACTCGGCCAAACCGGGATCGGCGACGATGGGCGGCGCACCCAGGCCAGAAGCCAGGATGTCGGCAGTCTGGCGCGCGCGCCCCAGCGGACTGGTATAGATGGCGCTCACAGTGCGGCCTTCGCCGGCCAGACGCTGGGTGAGGAATTCGACCTGCAAACGCCCACGCTCGGTCAATGGGCTATTGGTTGAGCCCTGCCAGGTGCCGCTGGCATTGGCGTGGGTCTCGCCGTGACGGATGAGTAGAAGAGTGGTCTGAGGGTAGATTGTATCCATAAGATGCATTATAGAAGATGGCCCCCGGCACTTAGCAAGTGTCTGGCGTCTGTGCTAAGCTGCCCGCATGCTGCTGCAACGTCTATCGTTGACGAATTATCGCAACTATGTGCGCCTGGAACTGAGCCTGTCGCCAGGACTGACCATCGTGCAAGGCGACAACGCCCAGGGCAAGAGCAACTTGTTAGAGGCGATTGCCTATCTGGCGACCAGTAAATCGCCGCGCACCAGCGCTGATGCCGAGTTGGTGAACTGGCTGGCGCAGCAGGAACCATTTCCCTATGCCCGCCTGGCGGCAGACCTCAAGCGCGGAGACCGCTTGGAACGAGTTGACATCACCTTGATGCCGGGAGCAACCGGCAACGGCGGTCTGCGCAAGCAGGTAAGGATCAACAATGTGCCCCGGCGAGCGTTGGACCTGGTAGGGTTGCTCCTGGTCGTGTTCTTCCGACCCGAAGATGTGGACCTGGTGTCGGGAGCGCCGGGCGAGCGCAGGCGCTATCTTGACATCGCTCTCTGCCAGATCGATCACGCCTATTGCCGGGCGTTGAGTCAGTTCAACAAGGCCCTGGAACAGCGCAACGCCCTTTTGCGCGGCCTGGAGAACAGCCGTGATGCTGCGGCCCAACTCCGCTTCTGGGATGAAAAGCTGGCTGAGACCGGCGGGCTGGTGGTGACGCGGAGGCAGTGGCTGATCAATGAACTGGAGCGTGAAGCGAGTCTGATCCACTTGGACCTGAGCAGTGGCTATGAGCGACTGAAACTGCGTTATATGCCCAGCTTCGACCCCGGCCAGCCGCCACAGCCAGGTGTTTTCGCCCACGATGGCGAGGCGGCCGGCGGTCTCCGCTATGACAACCTGACACCCGACGCTGTGCGCGCAGTCTTCATGGCCCATCTGCACCATGGACGCGCCCGTGATTTGTCGGCAGGGATGACACTGATCGGTCCCCATCGCGATGATCTTGGCTTCTATCTGGGCGAGCGCAACCTGCGTAGCTTCGGCTCACGCGGGCAGCAGCGCACCGCGGCCCTGGCCAGTAAAATGGCTGAGATCAGCATCATGACCAGCGCTACAGGCATCTCGCCTCTGCTCCTGCTCGACGATGTCATGTCCGAACTGGACGCCAACCGCCGCGCCATGTTGCGCGATGCCCTGGTTAGCGTACCGCAGGCCATCGTCACCACCACCGATTGGCAGCATTTCACCCCCGACCTGCTTTCCAGCGCCCTCAGACTCCACGTCCATGCCGGGCAACTGCGCTCGTTCGAGGGGAGTTGATTCGCGGTTCGTTATCCCGCTTGCTCAGGCATCACCCACCGATACCCTACCCCTCGTTCGGTGATGATGTACTCTGGTTTGCTGGAGTCTTTCTCAATCTTGCTGCGCAGATAGGCAATGTAAAGCCGCAGGATCTGCGCATCGTCCTTGTATTCGTATCCCCACACCTTCTGCAGAAGGGCTTCGCTTGTGAGCAGCCAGTTGGGATTCTTGACCAGGTGATAAAGCAGTCGCCATTCGGTGGGACGCAGGCTGATGCGTTCGCCCTCGACGATCACATCGCGGCGGGCGAAGTCGATCTGCAGACGGTCATCCACGCGCAGCACCTCGTTGTCGGTAATGGAGGGGCCGCTGGCACGGCGCAACACTGCCTTGATGCGGTCGCTGAGCTCGCGGGGGCTGAACGGCTTGGTGACATAATCATCACTGCCTGTGGCAAAAGCGATGTGTTTGTCATCCTCCTCGTCTTTGACCGTCAACATGATCACAGGCACATCCGACACCTCGCGAATCTGCCTGAGCGCCTCGAAGCCATCCATCTCCGGCATCATCACATCCATCACGATCAGGTCGGGCAGCTGTTCGCGCACCTGGTTGACAGCTTCCTGCCCATTCCGGGCGCTGATGACCTGGAAGCCGTCCAGCTCCAGATTGTATTGGACGAACTTGATCATCCGCGGCTCGTCATCGACGACCAGGATGAGTTTTCCGGCGAAAGGATTGCTGCTGGTCATAGCCTATTCTAACATGATCCCCTAAGGCATGACCATAGGCATCGCTGCGCTCCATCGCCCACCCACCAGTAGATGAACATCGTGCTGATAGTTGGGATCGACGCCAAAGCGGGCATTGTAGGCGATAACCATGTTTGCCTGGTTGGGGCAGAGGATCAGGCGGGGCGAAACAAAGGGAAAGGGCCGATCCGGGAAGAGCTCGATCGAATTTCGAACAGGTTTTGGGGCAAGTGGGTTAGGGTTCAGCCAGACCAGCCCCACGCGTGCAGCCGCTCCTGGCGCAGGAGAGCTGGTCAGAGTGATGGCGGCGTCGCCGGTAATGGGGTCGATATCACTCCAGGGTGACGCTTCGGCGGCAAACAGGCTGTCGGCCACGGGAATAACGGGGCCGATGCCAGGGTTGCCACTGAGGATACGCTCGTCCATCCATCGCGCCCGAACATCGCTGTTGCCAGCAGCCGAAGCTGTCCACACTGCCAGGAACGCCTGCTGGCTTTGCGAGTAGCTCAGGCGGGGCTCGCGCTCGACATCGCTGCCAAAAGCAATATCAAAGGCGGAGTCGATCAACTCGCTGCCCGGTGAGGAGACGCCGCGCAGTCGCTGCCCGCGGATGTCGAAATCCCCGGCGCTGAATTCGTAGACATAGGCAACCAGAAAATAGGATTGGAGGCTGCTGGCAATCACCGCCGGTGCGCCTTCGGCTCGCTGGAGGTCAGCAGCCACGACCAGGTCGCTGCCGATCAGCTCGCCCCCACCGGTTCCCTGGTGATACCGGGCCACTCGCTGCGCCCGGACATCGCCGTCCAGCTCGTAGGCGGTCAGGAACTGGCCCGTGGCGGCCAGAAACGCTACATCTGGACTTACCTCTCTGCCCACCGTGGCGCTGATATTGAAGGTCGCCCCCTTTAGCTCCGGGCCGTTGTCGCCGCCGCCTGACCATCCCGCCAGGCGCTGGCCAAGAACGTCGATGTCGCCGCTGGCCAGCCGCCGCTCGTAAACGACCAGAAAATCGTCATCAAGTGGATTGAAGGCGACGCGGGCGTTTCGCTCCGGCGAAGAAGTCTCAGCGATGGCAAAGGCCTCGCCCTGCCACTGAAACCCGGCCGAGATCCTCGCCCTGCGGCCGAACAGATCGGTGTCGCCGCCGCCTGTATCCACCTGCCAGACAACAAGGCTTTCAGCGCGGTTGCAGTTGTAGACGAGGGCCTGTACTTGTTCATCTTGCGCCCGGCTGGTTGCTTCGATCTCGCGAACGATGGGCGCGCCTGCGCTACGGCTTGCCAGGGCCAGCCAAATGAGCGGAAGCATAACGAAGAGAAGCAGACGCGGTGTTTTCATGGTGACCTCTCTACCTATTGTGAAGCTTTACGGGCCTGCTTGCAAACCTGCGCGGGCGCCGAGAGTTCCAACAGCAGGCGCCGGGTCTGGTATACTTGCAGCTAGTAGACGATTGTCCAACCCGGAACTGTTCCCCTGTCATGACCCCGCTCATTCTCCTCACCAATGACGATGGCATCCACTCACCCGGCCTTCAGGCCGCTGTCGGTGCAGTTGCAGGCCTGGGCGATCTGTTGATCGTGGCGCCCACGACGCAACAATCGGGCGCCTCCCGCAGCCTGCGGGTCGCGTTCGACGGCCGCATTTTGCCCGCTATTGTGGAGTACAAGGGCCGGAGGCTCCCTGCCTTTCATCTGGATGGTTCACCTGCCCAGGCCGTGCTCTATGGCGTTGTCGAGGTTGCCACCCGGATCGCCGGACGCTGGCCCGATCTCGTTGTGAGCGGCATCAACTACGGTGAAAATCTGGGCAGCCAGACGCTCATTTCTGGCACCGTGGGGGCGGCGCTCCAGGCGGGCGATATGGGCATCCGTTCGCTGGCGGTTTCGCTGCAGACCAGTAAGGACTACCATCTTAATCATGGGAGCGATGTCGATTGGTCGGCGGCCAGCCATTGGCTGCGCTTTTTCGCCTGTGCTGCCCTTGCTCCCCAGGACTGGCCGGTGGACGTCGTCGCGCTCAAGATCGATATCCCCGCCGCCGCCACCGCCCAACCAGCCTGGCGGCTGACGACGCAGAGCGGGCAGGCTTACTTCGTGTCACGTACGCTGCGGCATGGGGCGCTGGATACGCCCGTTCCCTTGGACTACGAAGTGCTCATCGATCATGAGCGCCTGGAGCCGGATTCAGACGTCC
>JACDJB010002274.1_pt1 | contig 14191 bp, 18 predicted proteins | sample 7454121 | NCBI WGS metagenome assembly JACDJB01 (sample SAMN14253290, study PRJNA609438) | sludge metagenome | isolation source: sludge after 25d culture with pyrite | collected 2018-12-20 | reverse complement strand
TAATCAGACGTCGGCCGCTCGAATAACGCGAGGTCTTGCGATCCCCCGCTTTCCCCCTCAGGGCGTATGCGGTATTAGCGCGACTTTCGCCGCGTTATCCCCCATTACTCGGCACGTTCCGACGCATTACTCACCCGTTCGCCACTCGCCACCAGGAGCAAGCTCCCGTGCTGCCGTTCGACTTGCATGTGTAAAGCATTCCGCCAGCGTTCAATCTGAGCCAGGATCAAACTCTTCAGTTCAAAACCTGCAATCACTACATATACTTCTGTCGCTCAACTCAAACTCGGCCGCCAATTAATCAATCAATTAATTAATTAAACGGCTCTTCATCCAAGCGTGAGCATCTTTTTAGTTCGGCAAGCACCCAAAACATCAGCACCCACCAACCGCATCAATGCCCACACCTATCGGCTGTTAATTGTTAAAGATCAGTCGATTAGCATCACGTCCCGTGTTCTTGCGGCGTGCTGCGTTTCGAGAAGGTGCGCATTCTACAGAGCAAACAGAATCCGTCAACACTTTCGCGAAATTATTTTTAAACAATCGTGACACGCGCGAATTTGCGCTTGCCGACCTGGGCCACCACGGTCGCGCCCACCGGCACGACCAGCCCCTTGTCGGCAACGCGTTCGCCGTCGAGCTTCACGCCGCCGCCCGCGATCTGGCGGATGGCCTCAGACGTGCTGGCGACCAATCCGGCCTGTTTGAGCAGTTGCGGCACGGGCAAGCCTAGCGGCGCGCCCGGCAGACGCATCTCGGGCATCTCGTCCGGCAGTGCGCCCTGCCGGAAGCGCGCCTCGAAATCGGCCAGGGCCTGCTGTGCGGCGGCCGGCCCGTGAAAGCGCGTCACGATTTCCTGCGCGAAGCCCACCTTGATGTCGCGCGGGTTGGCCCCTTCGGCGACCCGCTGCCGCCAGCCCTCGATCGTCGACAGGGATTCGAACGACAGCAAATCGATATACCGCCACATCAAGGTATCCGAGACCGACATGAGCTTGCCGAACATCTCCTGCGGCGGCTCGTTGATACCCACGTAATTGCCGAGCGACTTGGACATCTTGTTGACGCCATCCAAGCCCTCCAGCAGCGGCATCGTCAGCACGCATTGCACCGGCTGACCGTGCTGTTTCTGTAGTTCGCGCCCAACCAGAAGATTGAATTTCTGGTCCGTCCCGCCCAGTTCGATGTCCGCTTTCAGGGCCACGGAGTCATAGCCCTGGATCAGCGGATACAGAAACTCGTGGACGGCGATGGGCTGCTGGCTGGCGTAGCGTTTGTGGAAATCGTCCCGTTCCAGCATGCGGGCCACGGTATACGAAGCCGCCAGCCGGATCATGCCGTCCGAACCCAGCCCTTCCATCCATTCGGAGTTGAACCGCACCTCGGTCAGCGCCGGGTCGAGAATTTTGAACACCTGGTCCCGATAGGTTTTGGCGTTTTCGGCCACCGCCTCACGCGTCAGAGGCGGACGAGTCGCGTTCTTGCCGGTAGGATCGCCGATCATGCCGGTAAAATCGCCGATCAGGAATACGACCTGATGACCGAGCCGCTGCAACTGTCGCAGCTTGTTCAGCAATACCGTATGCCCGAGATGCAGATCGGGTGCGGTGGGATCGAAACCCGCCTTGACGCGGAGCGGCCGGCCCGATTTCAGCTTCTCGACCAGCTCCGCCTCGACGAGCAGCTCTTCCGCGCCGCGTTTGATTTCCTGCAAAACGTCCTGCATCAACAAATCCTCTCGTATGACGAGTCAAGTTTCGACCGGTTGTGGCCGTTTACAGGGGAGCAGGAAACCGTGCGGCGCCCGCAACGTGCTGTTCGGATTCAACAATTTCCCCGGCAACGATGTGTGTTAGACTCCGGGCTGGGTTACAGAGGGGAACGGTCGATGCCGCCCACCAAACTGAGAATCTTAACCGATCGCCTGACGGGCGCGGAACGGCGCTTCCGTCTGCGCACGCTGGTGGCGCTGTCCAGCCTGCCGCTTTTCGGCGTCGTGGCCGCCTTCGGCCTGGCGCCGGACACCCAGACGCTCGACATCGCGCCCGAAACCGTCGTCGAAGCCATCGCCCTGCCGACGCTGGCCTTGACCGAAAGCGCAGGCCCGTTCGAACGCGAAAACGTCATCCAGAGCGGCGATACGCTTGCCAGCGCCTTGAACCGTCTCAAGATCGACGATCTCGATATCCAGCGCCTGGTTGCCACCGATTCCATGCGCAGTCTGGCCACCGGCATCCGGGCCGGCATGCGCGTCCGCGCCACGACGGCTGCCGACGGCAGCCTCCTGGCCGTCACCTTCGAACGCGGCAGCGCGCCCGCGCTGCTGGTCCGTCGCGAAGGCGAGGCCTTCTTCGCGCAGGAACTGGGCGAACTGACGGAAACCCGTATCGTGATGCGCTCGGGCCGCATTCTGTCCTCGCTGTACGGCGCGACCGACAGCGCCGGCATTCCGGACCGGATCGCCGACAAGATCGCCGAAACCTTCTCGACCCAGATCGATTTCCGCCAGGACCTGCGCCGCGGCGACACTTTCACGGTCAGCTACACGATGAATTACATGAACGGCGAGCCGATTTCCACCGGCAAGCTGCTCGCGGCCGAATTCGTCAATGCGGGCAAGGCCCACCGGATCGTCCTGTATCGCGACGCCGCCGGGAACGAGGCCTACTACACGCCCAGCGGAGAGTCGCTCAAGAAAGGCTTCCTGCGCTCGCCGCTCGAATTCACGCGTGTCACGTCCAGCTTCAGCAATTCGCGTCTGCACCCGGTCTTCGGCTTCCACCGCAAGCACACCGGCGTCGACTTCGGCGCCCCCACCGGCACCCGCGTCAAGGCAACCAGCGACGGCACCGTCGAATTCGCCGGACGCCGCGGCGGGTACGGCAACCTCATCGTCCTGCGCCACCCGAACGGATACGAAACCTACTATGCGCACCTGAGCGCCTATGCCTCGGGCATGCGTCGCGGTCGCGCGGTCGGACAAGGCGACGTCATCGGCTTCGTCGGGGCAACGGGCGCCGCCACCGGACCGCATCTTCATTACGAAGTCCGCATCGCAGGCCAGCCCCACAACCCGATGACCGTCAAGCTGCCCGGCGCGCCGGCACTGGCTGCCGCCCAGCGCGCGCAATTCCTGGAACAGACCGCCGGCTGGAACGACAAGCTCTCGCTACTGCGCGGCACCAATCTCGCCGCGCTCGATTGAGCCCGGGTTCACCCCATGAGGCCGAACGCTATGTCGGCCTCATGTCGGGCACCAGCCTCGACGGCGTAGACGCCGTACTCGCCGAAATCGCCGCCGGCGAACCGCCGCGCCTCCTCGCCCGCCACTACCTGCCGTACGACGACACGCTGCGCGCGCAACTGCTCGCCCTGCACACGCCGCAACACGACGAGATTCATCTGGCCGCCTGCGCCGCCAACGCGCTGGCGCATCTGTACGCCGACGCCGTCCGGGCGGTCGCGGCCGGCCAGGCGCCCGGCGCCATCCGGGCGATCGGCTGCCACGGCCAGACTGTGCGCCACCGCCCCGAGCACGGATACACCCTGCAGATCGGCAACGCCGCACTGCTGGCGGAACTGACCGGCCTGCAAGTCGTGGCCGACTTCCGCAGCCGCGACATCGCCGCCGGCGGGCAAGGCGCGCCGCTGGTGCCCGCCTTTCACGCCCACGCGCTGCGCCATCCGGCCGCGCATCGCGTCATCGCCCACGTCGGAGGCATCGCCAACATCACCGATTTGCCGGCGGCCGGCCCTGTCCGCGGATGGGATACCGGGCCGGGCAACATGCTCCTGGATGCCTGGATACAGCGGCACCGCGCGCAACGCTACGACGCCGGCGGCGCCTGGGCGGCCAGCGGCACCTGCCATGCGGCGCTTCTGGACCGCCTGCTCGCGCACCCCTACCTGGCCGCCCCGCCGCCCAAGAGCGCCGGCCGGGAACAGTTCAATCTCGACTGGCTGGATGCCGTCCTGAACGGTCTGCCCGCGCCCCTTGCGCCGGCCGACGTCCAGGCAAGCCTGCTCGAACTGAGCGCCGTCAGCCTGGCGCACGCCGTCGCACGCGAATGCCCCGGCGCCGAGGCGCTCTACGTCTGCGGCGGCGGCGCCCACAACGCAACGCTTCTTGCACGCCTTCGCGCGCACTTGCCGTTTCCGGTCGACACCACCCAGGCGCTCGACCTCGACCCGGACTGGGTCGAGGCCCTGGCATTCGCCTGGCTGGCGCGTCAGACCCTGCATCAGGCCGCGGGCAACCTGCCCGACGTGACCGGCGCACGCGGCCCCCGCGTGCTGGGCGCGATCCATCCTGCCTGACGCCCAACAAACCTAACGCCCAACAAAAAAGCGGCCGAAGCCGCTTTTTTGTTGGGACCGATCCGCCTCAGGCGGAGAAGGACGACCCGCAACCGCAGGTGGTGGTGGCGTTCGGGTTCTTGATGACGAACTGCGCGCCTTCCAGCCCTTCGCTGTAGTCGATCTCCGCGCCGACCAGGTACTGGAAGCTCATCGAATCGACCAGCAGCGTGACGCCGTTCTTCACCATCACGGTATCGTCCTCGTTCTGGGCCTCGTCGAAGGTGAAGCCGTACTGGAAGCCCGAGCAGCCGCCGCCCGAGACGAAAACGCGCAGTTTGAGATCGGGGTTGCCTTCCTCGTCGATCAGGTTCTTGACTTTGGTCGCCGCGCTGTCGGTAAAGATCAGCGGGGATTCCATTTCGGTGGCTGCGTTCATGGAGCGCTCCTAAAGAAAATATAAGGTGATTATCCGCTTCACCCAACTTGCGTCAAGCAAAGACCCCGGCAACGAAGCGGAGTTCCTGCGCGCCCGCGCTCAGGGCAGCATGCCGACGTCGGCCAGTGCCGCGTCTTCCGGCAGACCGAACAGGATGTTCATGTTCTGGACCGCCTGCCCTGCCGCGCCCTTGACCAGATTGTCGATGACCGACAGCACCACGACCGTGTCGCCGCCCTGCGGCCGGTGCACGGCGATCCGGCAGGTATTGGCGCCCCGCACCGAGCGGGTTTCGGGGTGGCTGCCCGCCGGCAACACGTCGACGAACGCCTCGCCGGCATACCGTTCCTCGAACAGCGCCTGCAGATCGACGTCGCGCGCGACCCTGGCATACAGCGTCGCGTGGATGCCGCGGATCAGCGGCGTGAGATGCGGCACGAACGTGAAGTCCACCGGCCGGCCGGCAAAACGGTCCAGCCCCTGCTTGATCTCCGGCCAATGGCGATGGCCGCCCACGGCGTAGGCCTTGAAGTTGTCCGCCGCCTCGGCGAACAGGATGTGGGTCTCCGGCTTGCGGCCGGCGCCCGACACCCCCGACTTCGCATCCGCCACCAGAAAACCGACGTCGACCACGCCGGCTTCCAGCAAGGGCAGAAAGCCCAGTTGCACGGCGGTCGGATAGCAGCCCGGATTGGCGATCAGACGCGCGCCCCGGATCCGGTCGCGATTGATCTCGGGCAGGCCGTACACCGCCTCGTCGATCAGATCCGGGCAGGCGTGCGTCATCTTGTACCACTGCTCCCAGACCGCGACATCCTTGATGCGGAAATCCGCCGCCAGGTCGATGACCTTGACGCCCGCATCGAGCAGGGCCCGGGTCTGCTGCATGGCGACGCCGTTGGGTGTCGCGAAGAACACCACGTCGCAGGCGTCCAGCCCCGCGTCCTCCGGCGTGGAAAAGGCCAGCGCAACGCGGCCGCGCAGATTCGGGAACATCTCGGCGACCGGCATCCCGGCCTCCTTGCGCGACGTGATCGCCTGCAGCGTCACCTGCGGGTGACGCGCGAGCAGACGCAGAAGCTCGACCCCGGTGTAACCCGTGCCGCCGACGATACCGACCTTGATCATGGTGCTCATTTCCGATTGCGAAGTTTGAATTTTAAGACACGCGCCGGGCGCGTCCATAAAAAAACCGCCCTGCATGGGGCGGTTTTCCGGAATGGCCGGTACTCAGCGCTTGGAGAACTGCTTGCGACGGCGGGCCTTGTGGAAGCCGACCTTCTTGCGTTCCACCTCGCGGGCATCGCGGGTGACGAGACCGGCGGCCTTGAGCGCGGGCTTCATTTCCGCCGAAAAATCGATCAGCGCGCGGGTGATGCCGTGGCGCACCGCGCCGGCCTGACCCGATTCACCGCCGCCGGACACGTCCACCATGATGTCGAAGCGGTTCAGATTGTCGGTCAGCACCAGCGGCTGACGCACGATCATGCGGCCGGTCTCGCGCGAGAAATACTCGTCCACCGGCTTGTCGTTGACGACGATCTTGCCGCTGCCGGCCTTGATGAAGACGCGGGCGACCGACTCCTTGCGACGTCCCGTACCGTAATTGTAGTTGCCGATCATGGTGTGACCTTATTGAGCGTTGATTTCCAGAGGCTTGGGCTGCTGCGCCGCGTGCGGATGTTCCGCGCCCGCGTAGATCTTCATCTTCTTGATCATGGCGTAGCCCAGCGGCCCCTTGGGCAGCATGCCCTTGACCGCCTTTTCCAGCGCACGGCCGGGGAAGCGCGCCTGCATCTTGCCGAAGGTGGTCTCGTAAATGCCGCCCGGATAGCCGGTATGGCGGTAATACTTCTTGTCGAGCTCCTTGTTGCCCGTGACGCGCAGCTTGCCGGCGTTGACCACGACGATGTAATCGCCCGTGTCGACGTGCGGGGTATATTCGGGCTTGTGCTTGCCGCGCAGACGGCGGGCGATCTCGGAAGCCAGGCGGCCCAGCACCTTGTCGTCGGCGTCGACGACGTACCAGTCGCGTTTCACTTCAGCGGGTTTGGCGGAATAGGTTTTCATGACCCAGTCTCTAGTAACAAGAAGACAATCTCGGAAAGCCGGGCATTCTAACCGCCCCCGCAAGGCAAAGTCAAACATCGCCTATCGGCCGGACGCGTGGCATACAATCTCCGGCCATGACCGCCTGGTTCGCCACCAACCTGATCGCCGCCGCGCTGCTTCCGCCGCTCTCGTTGGTGATCCTGCTGGCCGCCGGGCTGATTCTTAGACGCCGTCGCCCGCGCCTGTCCATGTCGCTGATTCTCGCTTCCGCCACCGCCCTGTACGCCCTGTCCACCCCCTGGATGGGCGGCGTGCTGCTCAAGAGCCTGGAAATCTCCGCACCGGTCCGCCCCGAGGCGCTTGCAACCGCCGACGCCATCGTGATACTGGGCGGCGGACGCCGCGTCGACGCGGCCGAATACGGCGGCGACACGCTCAACGGCCTCAGCCTCGAACGCCTGCGCTACGCCGCCCATCTACACCGCGCGAGCGGACTGCCCCTGCTCGTCACCGGCGGCAGGCCCGGCGGCGGCAAGCTCGCCGAAGGCGAGATCATGCATGCCATTCTGCGCGACGAGTACGGCATCGAAGCCCGCTGGGTGGAAGATGCCGCGCTCACCACCTGGGACAACGCCCGCAACGCCGCTGCCCTGCTCCAGGCCGCCGGCGTCAAGCGCATCGCGCTCGTCACCCACGCCTGGCATCTGCGCCGCGCGGTCCCCCTGTTCCAGGCGCAGGACCTCGAAGTCGTACCCGCCGGCATCCAGTTCTCCAGCACCGTGCTCGATTCCGTGCTCGACGTCATCCCCACGCCCGTCGGTCTGCGCGACAGCACATTCGCCCTGCACGAATGGATGGGCATCCTGTGGTACAAACTCCGCGCCCGTTTCGCAGAAGGAAAAACATGAAAGCCCGCGTCAAACTCATCGAAGGCGTCAGCTTCGCCGGCCAGAGCGAATCCGGCCACACGGTCGTGATGGACGGCTCGCCCGAAGGCGGCGGCAAGAATCTGGGCGTGCGCCCGATGGAAATGCTGCTGCTGGGCTTGGGCGGCTGCTCCGCCTACGACGTCGTCCACATCCTGCGCAAGGGCCGGCAGGCCGTCACCGACTGCGTCGCCGACCTGGAAGCCACCCGCGCCGACACCGATCCCAAGGTGTTCACGCGCATCCACGTCCGCTTCACCGTCACCGGCAAGGGACTGGATCCCAAACGGGTCGAACAGGCCGTGCGACTTTCCGCCGAAAAATACTGCTCGGCCAGCCTCATGCTCGGCAAGACCGCCGAGATCACGCACGATTTCGAGGTGGTGGAAGCCTGAAACGGAACGGCGCACCCGAACGCCCGCCTCGTTTATCCTGCGTAGAAATGGCGGGCAAATGGGGCAAATGGGGTCAGACACGATTATTCCCCAGAGATCATGCACGCCTTCGAGGTACTTGAAGGCTGAGCGAGCACAAACGGACGCCAAGCGCGCCCGTTTGCTGGCCGCGATGTTTCCTGACTCAGCGATACACCGCTCGCCGGTTACCGATGCGCAGCGCACGGACGACAATGCGGCGATCCTGAATGTCGCAGATGATTCGCCAATCGCCCACGCGGTATTTCCAGTAATTCCCCAGCTTGGCCCCCGCCAGCGCCTCGCCGATATCTCGCGGATTGTCCAGCGTTGCGACCCGTGTTTTCAGAAAACCGAGCAAACGTTGCTGAACAGGGCGATCCAGTTTTTTCAGATCCTTGATGGCGTCCGGGTCGAACTCGATCTCAAAGGCCAAGCTCGCGCTCCACGTCCGCGAGCGGAATCGTGTTTCGGTTCATGCGGGCACGCGCTTCCGCGAGGTAATAGTCCTCAAGATCGTCGATGTACTCCAGGATCGCCTCGCGGGCGAGCGTGGATTTCGCACGACCCGTCTCCTGAGCCAGCGCGTTCAGACGGGCCTCGATCGATTCGGGCAAGCGGATAGCCAACATGCGATATCTCCAATGAGGCTTGAATGTTATACAAGTATAACGAATTCGGCGTGCACCGCCAGAAATCAGGCGCCCGCACCAGCCACATCAATCGAATCGGTCAGTCAACGGAAACCGTAGAAACGGGGTCAGACACGATTATTCCCCCTCCTGTCTCCGCGGCCGCCCCACGCCCTTCGACGCCGCACGCCGCTGCCCCAGCGCCTCGATTTCCTGCCTGAACCGTTTCCCGCCCAGCGCCCAGCCCTTGTGCGTGCAGTTGCGGATGGCAGCCAGATCGTCCGGGTCGATCGCCGCGGCGAATAGCGCCCGGTAAGCCTTTCGTCTGGCCGCGTCATCCCGCCCCAGGCGCGTGTACGCGTCGTGCGGCACCAGCCAATCCGCATCCGGCCCGCCCTTGCCCGACGCATTGCCCCGGTAGCTCGACCACGGATAATCCTGCGGCGCGGCAACCATGCCCGCCCGCACCGGATTCAGCTCGATATAACGCATCAGGGTCAGCAGATAGCGCTCGCTGTCCACTACCGTCGCGCGGTAGCGCCCCTCCCACAGCGTTCCGCTGCGCTGGTAGACACGATTGAAATACTGCACATAGCGCCGTCCCACCGACTGGAACGTCTTGCCGATGCTGTCCTCATGCGCCGGCGTCGCCAGCAAGTGCACGTGATTCGTCATCCACACATACGCATGGATCGCCAGTCCGTGCCGCGTCGCCGCCTCCACCAGTGCATCGCGGAAAAACCGGTAGTCCGCCTCGGCGGCAAAGATCGCCTGGCGGTTATTGCCGCGCTGGATGACGTGCTGCGGCTGGCCGGGGATGACGTAGCGAGGAAGACGTGCCATGAGCGTGAGCTTGTAGCGGGACGGGATGCGTTCAGATTAGGACAAATATCGTGTCTGACCCCATTTTGACTTTTTTTCAAAGAACCAAAAAAAAACGGGCGCCCGAGAGCGCCCGTTTCAGCTTCGTCCTTCAGGCCGAGTTGCCCCGGCGCATGAATTTAGAAGCTGTGCTTCAGACCCACCGCGAAAACGGAGGGGTCATTACCGAAAACACCAGCGGCGTTGGTGTTATCGCTGTCACCCGCGCCGACGCCGAGGTCGAAGCTGGCATTGTTGTCGTTCTTGACTTTGGCGTAAAGCGCATACACGGTGGTGCGCTTGGACAGGCCGTAGTCCGCACCCAGGGTGTACTGCTTGGCACCGCTACTGCCCACACCCTTGTAATCGTCAACGCTCAGGTAGTTGGCCTTGAGCACGATGTTGCCCAGCGCGTAGTTGCCGAAGATACCCCAAGCATCGCGGTCGCCACCGACCAGACCTGCCACGTTATCGGCGGAACCGTTTTCGTACTGTGCGCCCAGCTTCAGGTCGCCCATGGTGAAGCTACCGACGATACGCCAGATGCTGCGATCCACATCATTACCACCCAGCACAGTGTTTTGACGCTCATAACCCGCGCCGAGCATCAGGGGGCCATTGTTGTAGCTACCCGACACGCTGTATGCGTCGCGGTCGTTACAGTCCAGCCCGGTCACGCAATTGTTGGCATTACCCACGCCGTGGTCGGTCGAGTACGCGCCCATAAAGGAGAGGCCGCTGTAGCTCGGGGAAACGTAGGCGATGGCGTTGCTCGGGCGCATGTCGTAGACCGAGGCGCCGTTCGAACCGTCAGCACCCAGCAGGTTGCGCGAGTCGGCCATGGTGTCGCCGAAGTTGTCGACCGAGCGGCCCAGCAGCTTCACCGGGGTGTCATGGCGACCGAACAGAACGGTACCGAAGCCGCCCTTCAGACCAACGAAGCTGTTACGGCTGGCCAGGGTGCCGCCCGACTCATCCAGGTTGAGACCGGTTTCGATCTGCCAGACGGCGGCCAGGCCGCCGCCCAGGTCTTCGCTGCCCTTGAAGCCGATGCGGCTGGCGTTCGAGGTCACACTGGTGCTACGGTCATCATTGGTAACGTCGGAATCGACACTACCAATAGAAACGTTCAGCACGCCGTACACGTCGACGTTGCTGGTGGCCGCAAAGGCGGGCGCGGCGAAGGCGCCGGCGGCAGCCAGGGCGATCAGGGATTTTTTCATTGCTTTCTCCTAAGAAAGTGGGAAACAAACCTTGTGGGTTGCGAGCTCTGCAGAGCTGTCCGACACGGTGTTGTGCCTGTGGACAGGGTCGATTATCCAGCCCGCCGCCCGCCCGACAAGCGGAACCGTTGCTTTTTTCGCCACAGCCGGCCCGAAAGTGTTGTTTTGTTGCACAGGGGCAACAATCCCGCCCGACCGATCGCACATCACGATTCCTGCAAGGCATGGGGCCATTTGCGTGCGGTGTGCAACACCCGAAGAATCTCCACGCGCCGTTCCCTAACCCGATAGGGAACGATGTAGGGGAAATCCGGCATGACGAGTTCGCGTGTTCCCGGCACCCGGCCCGGCCGGCCCATATCGGGGTGCAGCGCCAGCAGTCGCGTGGCGCCATCCACCTCCGCCACCAGCCGGGCCGCCGCCCGGGGATTGTCGCGTGCGATCCAGGCGGCTTCCTGCTCCAGATTGCGCAATGCGCGGCGCAGCCATTTAACCTGCATATTTCTTCAGTAGTTGCGCCAGGTCGGAAGGCGGCGCGAAATCGCCGCTATCCGCTTCCTGAATGGCCTGTTCGATTTCGCCGATCTGCCAGGCTTCCAGGTCAACGTAGCGCGCGATGGCCTCCTCCGCCAGAAACGATTTGGAGCGATGCGTCGCCTGCGCAAGCTTGTCGAGCTTGGCCTTGATTTCTTCGGGGAGACGCAAGGTCAGGACTGCCGTGGCCATGATGGCACCTCGTGAATGACAATGTATACGTTGTCAGCATAGCACGCTGCCGCGGCGTGCGGCGCGGATCGCCTTCCGGGGAAATCGTGCAGGTCCGGAGCCAAGGCCTGTTGACGCTTCTTTCGTCACAGCCGGCCCCGGAGTGTTGTTTTGTTTTGCTGCCGCTACAGCCTCAGCCGAGCAGCGTCAGAAGCTCGGGCGGCGTAATGACGGGAACCAGGCTTTGCCTGAAATCGCGTGGATTGCGGGTGACGAGATAGTCGGCCCGGCTGCGGGCGGCGGCGACCGCCTGAACGGCATCCTCGAAATCGCGCCAGCCCAGTGCGAGCGCCTGCTGCAGGACCTCGTGATCGACGGGTTCGACGCGCAGCAGGGTGGTCAGGTCGATCAGTACGGCAGCGGTCTTTCCTTGCCCCAGGTGCCGGGTCAGCAGGTAATGCAGGGTGGTGAGGGTATGCGCGGCGATGTGTCCGCTTGCGCGGCCCTGCTCGACGTGCGCCAGCACGCGCGCCGCATCGCCGAACCAGGGGTCGCGTTTCGCCAGCACGTCGAGCACGACGTTGGTATCGATGAAGAGCCTCACAGGCCGTGCTTGCCGCGCAAATGGGTTTTGTATGCTTCAACGTCCGTCTGGGGCGGCAGCACGCCGGCCAGACGATCGACCCGGGGCGGCAAGGGCTTTTCGGTCTCGTCGGGCAGGCTGGCCAGGTATTGCGTCAACAGGCGCGAAAGGCTGGTTCCATGCGCCGCGACGTAACGCTTGGCTTTTTTGACGGTGTCGGCATCGATACTGAGCGTGAGTTTGTTGGTCGACACGCGTATCCTCCTGTACGTGTTGAATTTTGATTAATATACGTAAGACAGGCGGGATTTGCCAGAGGAGGAAACATCATGCGCTGGGAACGCGGACGACGCAGCGAGAACATCGAGGACCGGCGCGGCATGCGCGTGAGCGGCCGGGGGCTGGCGGGCGGCGGCATCGGCGCCATCGTGCTGGCGCTGGTGGCGATGTATTTCGGGGTGGACCCGTCGGTGGTGCTGAACCAGGCGGGCGGGCTGGGGGAGCCTGCGCAGCAGTCGGCGCCGGCCAGCCCGGAAGACGAGCGCCTCAAGGATTTCATGTCGGTGGTGCTGGCGGACACGGAAGACGTGTGGGGCGGCCTGTTCCGGGAAAGCGACCGGGTCTACGAGCAGCCCCGGCTGGTGTTGTTCTCGGGCGCGGTGCAGTCGGCCTGCGGCCACGCCAGCGCGGCGATGGGGCCGTTCTACTGCCCGGGCGACCGGAAGCTGTATCTGGACATGTCCTTCTTCAACGATCTGGCGAACCGTCACGACGCGCCGGGCGATTTCGCCCAGGCCTATGTGCTGGCGCACGAGGTGGGCCATCACGTGCAGACGCTGCTGGGCGTTTCGGAGAAGGTGCACGCGGCGCGCAGCCGCGCGGGCGAGGCCGAGGGCAACGCCCTGCAGGTGCGGATGGAGTTGCAGGCGGACTGCTTCGCGGGGGTGTGGGCCTACCATGCCAACCAGCAGCGGCAGGTGCTGGAGCCGGGCGACGCGGAGGAGGCGCTGGCCGCCGCCGCGGGCGTGGGCGACGACCGCCTGCAGCAGCAGGCGCGCGGCTACGTGGTGCCGGAATCCTTCACCCACGGCTCGTCCGAGCAGCGCATGCGCTGGTTCAGGCGCGGCATGCAATCCGGCGACCCGAAGCAGTGCGACACCTTCGGCGCGGCGCGGCTGTAGCCGCGCTTCACGTCCAGCGTCCGCCGCCCGCCAGTCCCGCCATCGCGCGCACCGCGCCGTAGGCCAGCCAGGACAGCATGCGGGAGAGCCGGGGCCGGCGTTGCCAGGCCGCCGCGTCGAGCGCGGGTGCCGCGTCGAACGCCGCCGCCAGACGCCGGCGCAGTTCCTGCGCGAACGGCTGGTCGTCCACCACCACGTTGGCTTCGCGCGCGGTCAGCAGGCTCAGCGGATCGATGTTGCTGGAACCGACCGTGGCCCAGCATCCGTCGACCACGGCGACCTTGGCGTGCAGCTCGCTGGCGTGATATTCGTGTATCGCCACACCGGCCGCCAGCAGGTCGCGGTAGAGGGCACGGGCGGCGCTCTGGAAGAACGGATGGTCGGTATGGCCCTGCACCAGCAGCCGTATCTTCACGCCGCGTGCGGCGGCTTCGCGCAGCAGCCTGCGGAAACGCCGTCCGGGCAGGAAATAGGCGTTGGCGAGCCAGATTTCCTCGCGCGCCAGCGCCAGCGCGGCAAGGTAGATGTGCTCGATGTCGCGGCGGTGCGCGAAATTGTCGCGCACGACGAAGGCCGCGCGGATGCGGCCGTCGGTCGGCCAGGTGGGCTCGACCGCCGGGTCGCGCCGCAGCGTCTTCAGTTGCGTCAGAGCCACCAGCCGCCACAGCCGGCGCACGTTCGCGTGGATTCGGGCCAGCAGCGGCCCGCGTATTTCCACGCTGAAATCGAGCCGCGGCGCCGGCAGACGCAAGGGCTTGAAATCGTCGATCAGGTTGATGCCGCCGACGAAGGCGACGCTGGCGTCGACGACGACGAGCTTGCGGTGCAGCCGGCGCAGGCTGTGCGGGTTGGCGCGCCAGCCGGTGACGAGCGGCCG
>JACDJB010002270.1_pt1 | contig 14200 bp, 10 predicted proteins | sample 7454121 | NCBI WGS metagenome assembly JACDJB01 (sample SAMN14253290, study PRJNA609438) | sludge metagenome | isolation source: sludge after 25d culture with pyrite | collected 2018-12-20 | reverse complement strand
TACTTATCATGGGCGTTGCCGGTGGAGCCATCATTCCATTTATCATGGGTATTGTTTCCGATTCTTACGGCCAAACAGGAGGAATGGCTGTTTTATTATTTGCGCTGGGATACCTCTTATTCAGTGCATATAAATTAGAAAGGGATTAACCATGAAAGAATGTAAAGTTGGAGTAATTTGCCTTTAGAACCACAGCAAACTCTTGATAATAAGCAGATAATTATGAACAATAGTTGCGGGATTTAGCAACTAACTTTTATCGCTTGTTTAGCCATAGCCCCAGATGATTATAAAGGCACGAAGAAATTATTATTGGCGAATCTACTTTCACCATCAGGGGAGCAAGAAAATAACCAAGAAATATCACATGTCATTTAAAATTAAACCAATGAAAATTAACTATTTGCATCTTATAACTCTATGCTCAGTAATATTTATTTCTTCATGCTCATCGAATGAAGTTACACATGAAGATAAAATATCTAACGATTGGGTAGTTTTTGTAAATCCCTTAATGGGAACCGATTCTGACTATGAATTGTCAAACGGGAATACTTATCCGGCTATTGCAAGACCCTGGGGAATGAATTTCTGGACACCCCAAACCGGCCAGATGGGCAGTGGTTGGATTTACAGTTACGATGCAAATAAAATTCAGGGTTTTAAACAAACTCATCAGCCCAGTCCATGGGTAAATGATTACGGTCAATTTTCACTATTCCCGGTAACCGGGAAGTTAAAAATCTCAGGAGAAGAACGGGCCAGTTGGTTTTCACACAAGGCCGAAACAGTAAAACCGCACTACTATAAAGTTTATCTGGCCGAATATGATGTGGTGACGGAGATAACTCCAACTGAGCGAGCAGCCATGTTCCGTTTTACGTTTCCTGAAAATGACAGCTCATTTGTACTGATTGATGCTTTTGACCAAGGGTCTTACGTAAAAATTATTCCTTCCGAAAATAAGATTATCGGATACAATACAAAAAACAGTGGGGGTGTCCCCGATGACTTCAAAAATTATTTTGTGATTGTCTTCGATAAACCTTTCGCATCAAGCAATATTTGGAGCAAAGACCTTTTGGTTCAAGACATTTCCGAATTACAGGATGATCATGTGGGAGCTGCCATCAGGTTTCAAACCACAAAAGGAGAACAAATTCATGCCCGCGTAGCTTCTTCCTTTATCAGCTACGAGCAGGCTGAACGAAATATGAAAGAGTTGGGGAACAAATCATTTGATGACATAAAATTAGAAGGTAGGAACATTTGGAATAAAGAACTTTCGCGCATTAAAGTGGAAGGCGGAACAGACGACCAGCTAAAAACATTCTATTCGTGCCTCTATCGTGTATTGCTTTTCCCCCGGAAGTTTTTTGAATACGATAAAAATGGAGAGATGGTGCATTACAGTCCATACAATGGAGAAGTTTTACCGGGTTATATGTTTACCGATAATGGATTCTGGGACACATTTAGAGCCGTCTTCCCATTTTTCAATTTAATGTATCCGTCGCTAAATGAAAAAATTCAGGCAGGTTTGGTCAATACTTATAAAGAAAGCGGTTGGTTGCCCGAATGGGCCAGTCCGGGCCACCGTAACATCATGATTGGCTCCAATTCGGCCACTTTAATTGCTGACGCTTGGCTGAAAGGCTGCCGCGGGTACGATATTGAAGTGTTGTGGGAAGCTGTATTAAAAAATTCAAGAAACGAAGGACCGATGCACTCTGTAGGACGTTACGGTGTTGATTATTACAACCGTTTGGGCTATGTACCATACGATGTAGGTGTGAATGAAAATGCCGCTCGCACACTGGAATATGCATTTGCAGACTTTTGTATCTATCAGTTGGGGAAAGCCCTTGGAAAACCCGAAGAAGAAATTGAAATCTTCAAACAGAGATCACAGAATTACAGGAATTTATTTGATGCGGAAAGAAAACTCATGCGTGGCAAAAATGAAGATGGAACATTTCAAACCCCTTTCAGCCCATTCAAATGGGGCGATGCTTTCACCGAAGGAAATGCCTGGCACTATACATGGTCGGTTTTCCACGATGTTCAGGGATTAATTGATTTGATGGGTGGGAATGATGAATTTGTAGCAATGCTTGACTCAGTTTTTGTGGTTCCCCCCATTTTTGACGATTCTTATTATGGAAGGGTAATTCATGAAATCCGTGAAATGCAGATTATGAATATGGGCAACTATGCACACGGAAACCAACCTATACAGCATATGATTTATCTTTATAACTATGCAGGTCAGCCATGGAAGGCACAATACTGGTTGCGCGAAGTGATGGATAGACTCTATACACCCCAGGCTGATGGTTATTGTGGAGATGAGGATAACGGACAAACTTCTGCCTGGTATGTTTTCAGCGCTATGGGGTTTTACCCCGTTGCACCTGCTACTGACGAGTATGTGATTGGTGCACCGTTGTTTAAAAAAATAACTCTTAGCTTAGAAAACGGAAAGACCATTGAAATAAGTGCGCCTAAAAATAGTTCGGAAAACCTTTATGTACAATCTATTCATGTAAATGGAAGTAAATACGATAAAAATTATTTTAATTTTTCTATATTGAAAGAAGGAGGAAAAATTAGTTTTCAAATGAGTGACAAACCCAATGAAAGTCGCGGAATAGTTAAGCATGATTTTCCATATTCATTTTCTAATGATAAAAAGAAATAAAAAAGACGCTTGCTAATAATCGATAAATTAAGATGAGGTTGACTACTTATGGCGGGTAAGTAAAGGATTGGAAAACAAATGATCTTAATTTTGTTTACGACATTATGAGAAAATGATTCATTAAGATTTCTGCTAAACACGAAGAAATTGTAATTAATCATTTCTAATCAAACAAATAAAATGAAAAAATCAGTATTTTCAGTATTATTAACCTTATCAATAGTTCTTTTCGGAACATATCATCTGTCAGCGCAGATCGATCCGTTGACAAGGGTTGATTTCTTAAATGCACCGGCACTCTTTAAGGAGGGAGGTAGGTTGCACCAGCAGGTGGTGGCAAGCTATCATGCAGAAAAGCCTGGTAAAATCGTATTTACAAGGGATGGCAAAGAACTCCAGAGATATGAGCTTATACGGGGGAACAACAGGTTTCTCCTTACCTTTCCGGCTGTTTCCAGACCAGCTAAAGTCACAATTTCTGCAAAGATCGATGATAATCCAGCAGAGAAATACATAGTTACTCTTGCCCCTCCAAAGAAATGGCAGGTATATTTTGTACAGCATTCCCACACCGATATTGGATACACACGTCCACAATCAGAGATACTTGCTGAACATATGCGCTATATTGACTATGCGCTCGACTATTGCGACAAGACAGATAGTATGCCTGATGATGCGAAGTTCCGATGGACCTGTGAATCGTCATGGGTAACACGGGAATATCTCCGGTCGAGACCGGCTTCACAGATCGAAAGGTTTAAGAAAAGGATATCAGAGGGCCGTTTTGAAGTAACAGGGATGTATGTGAATATGTCGGAGATAGCTGATGAAAATGTCATGTATGATTTTTTACAGCCTCTTAAGGAATTCAACAAGATTGGCATACCAGTAAAAACTGCCATGCAGAATGACGTTAACGGAGTTGCCTGGTGTATGCCTGATTACTTCAAAAACACCAGCGTTAAATATCTTAATATGAGTATTAATGAAACAAGATCAATAAGACCATTTGATAAACCAACATGTTTCTGGTGGGAGGCTCCTTCTGGAGAGAGAATGCTTGCTTTTCGTGCCGATACGTATCATGATGGTAATATCTACGGACTTGTAAATAAATCACCCAATTTTGCTGCAAATATTTTATGGCATCTTGCTGACCTTGAACGCAGAGGTTATCCGTTCGACAGGGTAGCAATCCAGTTTTCAGGATATTACACAGATAATTCACCCCCATCGACAGAAGCTTCAGAACGTGTCAAATCATGGAATGAAAAATATGAATATCCCAGGATTCGGCTTTCCGTCGCCAGTGAGTTTTTTGAATATGTCGAAAAAAACTATGGAGAGAACCTTCCTGTTTACCGTAATGCATGGCTTGACTGGTGGACCGACGGATTTGGTTCAACATCCCGTGAGACCGCTGAGGTCAGGAAAACCCAGAATATGAAACAGGTCGCTGAAGGTCTGTTTGCTATGGTTTCAATGATGGGAGGAGAACTCAGCCCTACCCTGGAAAGTGAGATTGACCATATCAGCGAAAACGCGATCTTTTTCGATGAGCATACTGTCGGCGCAGATGAAAGTATCATCCGACCCTATTCTGAAAATACAACAAAACAATGGTTGATGAAAGGGGCCTATGCCTGGGAAGCTTTGAAAAAAGTTACATTGCTGAACGAAGAGGGGATGGCACGTTTCCAAGAATTTCTTCCAAAAGCCGATTTCCCTGTAATTTATGTAATTAACTCTCTAGGATGGTCACGCTCGGGTGACATTCAACTGTTTATTGATTATGAGGTTATCCCGGCAGAAAATAAGGCAAAAATCATTGATCTTATTTCTGGCAGGGAGGTTCCAGCACAGATACTTTCCAAACGTCGTGAAGGTGCTTACTGGGTGCTCGGGGTAACTGATATCCCGGCAATGGGTTATAAGGCATTAAAAATAGAGATTACAGGTCAGGCAGCACCTATCGAAGTAGGTACAAATGTTGAGGCTCTGGAGAATAAATTTTACAAATTAGTTATTGATAAAGCTACAGGATCGATTAACAGCCTGTTCGATAAAGAGCTTAAGCTGGAACTTGTTGATGGACAAAATCCTTATAATATTGGTCAGTTAGTAAGGGAGACATCTGCAAAACGCGATATAGCTCCATTCATTCATACAACAGTTTCGAGTGTAAAAATTGATGCAGGTATCAACGGTTCTGTTTGGGAAAGTGTCAGGATAGCAATGGACCTCGAAGGATTTGAAAAAGGCACTGACGGTATTCCTAAAGGAGTCGAACTGGAGATAAGGCTCTATAAGAACGTTAAGAAAGTAGAGTTCAAATATATGGCACGGAAACTGATACTTACAGAACCGGAAGCTTTGTATGTTGCTTTCCCGTTTTCACTGCCAGATTCAAGAATTGTTTTTGAGACAATTGGGGGGACCCTGGCACAGGGCCAACAATTGCCCGGATCAGCCTCAGACTGGAATACATCTCAGAACTTTGTATCGGTTCGTGGAAAAACGGGCCAGATAATAGTTGTAAGCAATGAAGCTCCATTGTGGCAATTCAGCGATTTTAACATGGGCAAGTTCGAACGTTTTCCTAAACAGGGAAAGACATGGCTCTATTCATGGGTGATGAACAACTACTGGTTCACCAATTTCCGTGCTTACCAGGAAGGCGGCTTCAGTTGGAGCTACCAGCTTACATCAACAGCCGATACTACCAACACATTTGCAACAAAATATGGATGGAGCGAAAGAAATCCTTTCCCGACAAGGACTTCTCCGGCAGGTGCAAATCATTTGAAATTGCCCTCAATGGAGACACTTAAAATCTCAGGTTCTGCGAATGCAATGTTGGTTAATTGCAGACCTGCATTTAAGGAGAAAGGAACCATCCTTCTTCATTTCCGCGAGCTGGAAGGATTACCTGCAGAAGTAAAACTGTTATCAGCTGTTCCAGGCCAATCTATTAAGAATATGGTGGAAGTAAATGTAGCAGGTAAGCAGATTGGACTACCTCTTACATCTATTCAATTGAATCCATACGAAGTTAGGTTTATTGAGGTGGAATTTTAATCAGATTTTGATTTGAGAGATTTGCCTCAACTATCAGAAATGATGACAAACAATTTAACGATAAAATATCAATGGTTGAATAACCTGAAAATAAATTTCGTGCCCTCTTCAACAACTTGATTAGGGGTGGTATATTTACATGAAACGAGCCATGAGAATGCTTCTCACAAAGGGGGAGTGATTATTTTTGGCGAGTTCCATATGGCAATCGAAAGAAAATATAAACATATGAAAATTTTTGAATAATTAGAAGAATATGGAAAGAACAAAAATAACTTGCTTGAGTATTCTGATTATGATACCTTTCACTTCTTGTGAAAAGAGCCAGATATCGGGATATACCTGTCAAACTGCGGAATTTCCGCTGCGATGATATGCTGAATCTGAACGGAAAGTTTGTTGGATTTTGGAACGAAAAATTAAGCGTTCCTGATATAATAGAAAAGAAACACAATTGTTGTTTATGTTTTTAGCAGGCTCTTATATAAATATTGGTTGTGAGGCGCTTCATCTGGGACAAATCGCACTGATAGGGATGGAAGACCAGAATTACAAACAGTGGGAGAGGATGTTAGATAAGATTCGAAGTAATCAAGTGTCATGCGAATACGCGTACATCCGATTTTCCTCACGGGTTAAATCTGGAAGAAACGATGAAAGATATTTGGACACAATAACATAAAACAATGAAAAGTAATAACCGTCTGTTTATTTTAATCATTCTCTGCATGTATACAATAAATGCATCTTCTCAATTACAAAGCTTACAATGGCAAATCGCATACCACAAAGAAGAAATGGGTCAATCTGAAAAATGGCTCACTGCTACTGTTCCCGGCGCAGTACAATTAGATGTAATGTACAATGAAAATTACAAGCAACCCTGGTGGTATGGGGACAACTTTCATCAGTTCGACTGGATGGAGACCTATTATTTCACCTATAAAGCCAATTTTAAGAAGCCTCAATTAAACGAGGGTGAACGGTTGTTCTTTTTTTCTAAAGGGATTGATTATCAATTTAAGATATACCTGAATAATCGTAAGATATGGGAGCAGGAAGGTATGTTTACGTATGTTGATCTGGATTTAACGGACCATTTAGAGAGAGAGAATGAACTGAAAATTGTGCTTATGCCTATTCCTACCATCGGCGTTATGTATGAAAAGGGCATGGAAACATACCGTCAAAATGCCCGGGAAAGTGCAAAACCTGCAGTCAGCTATGGTTGGGACTGGCATCCTCGCTTGGTCACTCGTGGTATATGGGATGAAACAGGATTGATTATTCGCAATCAGACTCGTTTGTCCGATGTGAAAATCGACTACCTATTAAATGAAACTTTAACAACTGCAGATATTACCCTTGAGATAGAAGGAAAAGAGCTTGAAGGAAATTCATTTAGATGGGTTTTGAAAGATCCGGATGGTCAATTAGTCGTTGAAAAAGAACTGCAATTGCATGGTGACAACATCATCGTTCATCATGCTTTGCCAGGGATCAAACTTTGGTGGCCTAATGGATATGGTGATCCTTCGTTATATACCAGTGAATCGTTCCTGTTGGATAAAAATGGACGAATACTGGAACAACAGATCAGGAATGTAGGATTTCGCAAAGTGCGGATGATATTGAATGAGAAGCTTTGGCCAGATGAACCTAATTTTCCAAAAACACGTTCAGTTGCACCCACTACCATTGAAATAAACAACCTGAGAATATTTGCTAAAGGATCCAATTGGGTACATCCCGATGTGTTTGTTGGATTAATTACCCCTGAGTTATACCGCAAACAGCTCATGCTTGCTAAAGAAGCCAGCTTTAATATTTTGCGTATATGGGGTGGGGGTATTACCAACAAAGAGGTTTTTTTCGACATTTGCGACGAACTTGGTATAATGGTATGGCAGGAATTTCCATTGGCTTGTAACAACTACACCGATGATGAAACATACCTTGAAGTCCTGGAACAAGAGGCACGTTCAATTATTGGCAGAGTCAAGAAGCATCCATGTTTGGCACTCTGGTCCGGAGGAAATGAATTGTTCAACAGTTGGAGTGGGATGACCGACCAGTCATTTGCCTTACGTCTGCTGAATAGTCTTTGCTATGAGATGGATCGCCAAACGCCATTTATATACACATCCCCGTTATACGGCATCGGCCATGGGCATTATATATTCTACGACAAAAATAGTGGTGAAGATGTTTTTCAATGGATGGCACGTGCGAAAAACACAGCCTATACAGAATTTGCAGTTCCTGGCACAGCTAACGTTGAGGTGTTGAAACGCTTTATTCCAGTCAACGAACTATTTCCCCCAAAACAGAATTCGTCTTGGGAAAGTCATCATGCCATGGGAGCATGGCAAGCAGACAGCTGGTTGGAAATGCCAACCCTGGAAAAATATTTCGGCAAAATAAAAACGCTTGAAAATCTGGTGGCATACAGCCAGATGTTACAATGTGAAGGATTGAAATTTATCTACGAAGAAGCTCGTCGCCAAAAGCCCTATTGCAGTATGGCGTTAAGCTGGTGTTATCAGGAACCCTGGCCATCAGCCGCAAACAACAGTTTGATAAATTGGCCCAACGAAATCAAACCGGCATATCATCACGTAGCCAAAGCGTGTCGTCCTGTATTAGCAAGTGCCCGGATTCCAAAATTTGAATGGTATGCCGGAGAGCTGTTTTCTTGCGATCTTTTTATGCTAAACGACACTTATCGAGATTTGGGAAAATCTACTATTGAGGTTTTTATGAAGTATGATGATAAGGAAATTATGTTGCTGGAATGGGATTGTCCTGTATCTGAAGGTTTTCGAAATATGGAAGGACCTACTGCCAGCATTGTAATTCCTGAAATGAAGACAGATCTATTTACCCTATCACTAAAGGTAAAGGAAAAACCTGAATATAATTCATCATACGTGATTCTCTATTCGGGTAAAAATATAAAAAGACATCTTCCCTCTGAGACATATTACGAGGGAGAAACAGAGTTTTCATACAATTAACAAATTAATATCGAATTATGTCTATCAAAAATTTATCCACACTTCTTTGTAGCATTTTTATTTCCTGTCAATCGTCCACCGAACAGGTGATTGATTATGTAGATCCGTTTATTGGAACGGGGGAACATGGGCACACATTCCCCGGAGCTACCCTTCCTCATGGATTGGTGCAACTTAGTCCAGATACACGATTACGGGGTTGGGATGCTTGTGGAGGTTATCATTATGATGATCAAGCACTGTTGGGATTTAGCCACACGCATATAAGCGGCACTGGTATAGGTGACTACGGTGATATACTCTTCCTCCCTTTTACCGGAGAACCGAAAAAAACAGTTCAGAATGGAGAGGATTCTGTCCTCCGTTTTGGTTCCGGTTTTTCTCACGATAGTGAAGAGGCATCACCTGGTTATTATAAGGTGATGCTTGATGACTATGGTGTGATGGCCGAGTTAACTGCCACTCCGCACACCGGGATACATAGATACACTTTTCCCTCTTCCAAAGCCGGATTGATGGTCGATCTCACCACATCAATCCATGAGCGAACATGTTTGATGGCCGGATTAAAGGTGGTTAGTGATACCGAGATCAGCGGGATGAAGCATATTCAGGGATGGGCTCCCAGCAGATATGTATATTTCCATGCTGAATTTTCGAAACCCTTCAAAGCCCTTTTGGAAGTAGAGGGAAAGAGCGCGCCTGAACTGAGTGAGGTTGAGTCTCAAAATCTAAGAGCCTTTCTCAACTTTGGGGAAATTGATCAGGATGAGCAGATTTTAGCAAAGGTAGGTATCTCTTTTGTAGATGAGAAGGGGGCCAGAATGAATCTGGAGACTGAAGTTTCCGGGTGGGATTTCGACTCTTTCCGAAGATTAGCTGAAGAGAGATGGGAAGAGGAGCTCTCTAAAATAGAGGTCACATCAGCAGACGAAACTGCCAAAACCATCTTTTATACAGCATTGTATCATACGATGATCTCTCCCTCCATCAGTTCAGATGTTGACGGACGTTACAGAGAGATGGGGCAGACGATAGCCCAGGACAAAGATTACCAGAACTATACCATATTCTCTCTTTGGGACACTTTTCGTGCATTGCACCCGCTTTATACGGTAATTGTGCCGGAAAGAAATGAGGCAATGATACGTTCACTGCTGAAAAAATATGATGAAGGAGGCGTATTGCCTATGTGGGAGCTGGCCTCGAACTATACGGGTACCATGATTGGCTACCATGCCGTTTCTGTCATAGTAGATGCCTATATGAAGGGAGACAGGGATTTTTTGGTTAATGGATGGAATGATTTGGAGTTCAGTTTAAAAGATGGTGATTCTCATGGCGGTGAAATCGATTTGACGACAATTTATTTTTGCTAATTTTTCATACAGCAATAGTCTGACTCTTTTATTTTAAATGCACCTTTTAATCAACGTAAGGTATGGTTTCATTAAAGAAAATTCTAAAGATAGTAGTATTCTGTTTTGTTTTGTTTTGTTTTTTTGCAAGGTGTAAAAACAAAGAGAATACTTCAATTCAAAACGATAAAAAGTTTCCTCAGATAAGTGTTGAAGGATTTTATCCGGACTATGGGAGCACTGGAACCATGGTAACAATAATCGGGAGTAATTTTCAAAACCAGAGAGATATTTCAAAAATTTTATTGGGCAAAACAGAAATCAGTCCTTACAAGGTTTCAAGTAAAGAAATTAGTTTTATAATCCCTGAGAATTTAAAAGTAGAAGAAGATTATGAGATTGAATTAGCTGGTAAAAATTCTGGTTTTAAAATATCTGATAAGTTTAGAGTGATTCGTGATGCAGATATTATTACAGATCATGATGTTTTGAATTTTAACTACACGATAGGTACTCAAACGTTTGATCCTCAATATAGGTTCAAACACGAAGATGATTTAATTGAAACAGCAACTTCTATTATTGAAATGGGGAGCAATATTTTGAAGATAAGTCTGAATGCAGAGAAATATGGGTTAAGTTATAATGGAGAAGCTGCTTCCCTTATTCAGGAGCATCCTTCTTTTGTAGAAGTATTGGAAATGCCATTTCATTATTATTTTTTCTGGGTTGGTACGCATAGTAATTGGCGAGATGGATATACTCAACAAGAAAGATCTGAAGACTCAACTTTGATTAGTGATTTGACGATTTATTTGCGTAAGGAATTTAATAAATCTGGCAAACGATTTTATTTGGGTCATTGGGAAGGAGATTGGTATCTATTACCAGATTATAATGTAGATTATAAGCCGACTGACATTAGTATTAATGGAATGATTGAATATTATAATTCCCGGCAGAATGCTTTAGAAGAGGCAAAAAACAGAACACCAAATAGTGATGTAGAAGTCTATCAATATGCAGAAGTTAATCGTGTAGTTGATGCAATGGAAGGTAAAAAGAGATTAACCAATTATGTATTACCTTATAGTAATGTTGACTATGTGTCATACTCTGCTTACGATGGTCAGATGAAAAGCCGATCGGATTTTCATGCTATCCTTGATTACATAGAGGAACACCTCCCTGCGAAGGAGGGGATTGATGGGAGGAGAGTTTTTATCGGCGAGTATGGGAGTCCTGCTAAATTATTTTCTTATTCGAAGTTTGAACATGAATCGGCGAATCGAAGTATAATGATGAATGCTGTTAGTTGGGGGACACCTTTTGTATTATATTGGGAAATGTACAATAATGAAGTAGTTGATAGTGAACAAACAGGTTTCTGGCTTATAGATGATACTGGAGTTAAATGGCCTTATTATTATACACATAAACAAGCTTTCTTAGAAGGGAAAGAATGGGTTAAAAAGTTCAAGGATGACTCCCAACGTTTGCCTTCCCGAAAGGAGTATTTTAACTGGTTAAAAGACACCCTAAGTCAATAAAACATAATGTCTTGTTACCGGAAAGTAAATATGTACCATTTTCGGCAATTAGTGATGTACCAAAAATGGAAAATAAGGATGCTCAATTTTGTGTTAAAAATAGAACAATTAATCATTAAAATCAAAGAACGATATTCTATTTTTCATTCGATAGCTTTTCCCCGAAAGTTTAACAATGTCGCACCGGAATAATATTCGATCGAGAATGGCAGTTGTTAGTACCGTATCTTCAAGAAAATCGGCCCACTCTTTAGGGGATTTATTGGTTGTTATAATCAAAGAGGTTTTGTCGTGTAACTCGTTTATGAGATTAAAAAAAGCGACCGCCTCCTGCCTGGTTACCGGAAACATCATTATATCGTCAATGACAAGCAAATGTGCCTTGATAATTCGCTTGTACTCTACGGAAGCAGTGCGTGTAATATCTTTCATTTTCAGCACCTTTACCAGACTTTCCATTGTTTTAAAATAAGCTCTGTATCCTTGCTCTATGGCATCGAAGCAGAGACCTGCTGCCAGAAATGATTTACCGGTTCCCGAGGGACCCATTAGAACAAGATTGTAATTTTGTTCAAGCCATTTTAGCTCTCTTATTTGTTTAAGCTGTTTCATTTCCAGGCCATTTGAGAACGAGGAGTCGTATAAATCCAGGTTGCAGTTTAGCGGCAGAGCCGCCTGTTTTGTCCTTCGCTCCCGGTCTTTGGCTTTTCAGTGCTGTATCTCCTTTTCCATGAGCGCACCTACCAGGTCAAGATAAGTAAACTGCTCTTTTTCTGCTTTTGAGATAACCTCTTCTAAGCTGGCTGATAATGTAGCCAACTTCAAAGTTTTGCAAGATACTTTGGCCAGCTGTGTTTGATTCATCTGGTGGGTCTTTTGCAGGTCCTGTAATATCAAAGCCTCTTCCCAGGTCTCCATCGTCTGAAGGGTGTGGTTGTAGCTTAAAACCAAAACTTTTGCCTGAGCCAGGCTCAGCTCTAATACGCGGCATTGCAACGAATCCATCATAAGATCACAGGCGGCATAATACCGCTTATTATGGTAAGCCCCATTATGAACCCTGGCCACGACAGGTTGCAACTGACCATGCAGCCACATCGACTCCTCTATCTTTAAAATCCGGTCTCCATGCATCATCCGGATTTGAGACAAAGACAGGTTAAAATCACTTAAATCAATTTCTTTAATCTCTATGCTCATAACTCTTGTTTTTTATGGCGATAAATGTAGGCCACTATAAAACCCCGGGCAATCGAGTTCCTATTTACAATCACATCGGGTTTTACACCAAAAGTAACCCCCAAAGCTTAACCTCAGAGGTCTGCAGAGGTTAACGCGTTCCTATTTACAATCTTTTCCGGTTTTACCTTAAGCAAAGCGTATGGGCCGTGTCGACTAGGTTGCATCGATAACGAGTATCTATTTACAATCATTTCTTTTTTTGACCTCGACAAGATATGTACCATCTTCACTGGGTTGAAGAAGCAGTGTATTGGACTTAATAAGAATGGTAGCGGGTTCTTTTACGCGTTTCTTGTTACGCTCCCGCTGCAACTCGCGATTGCGCAGCACGTAATCGGGATGATTTTCCCGATAGGTTTTTTTGATATTGATCCGCGGGGCGAGACTTGCGCCAGACCTTTTGCGATTGTAGACATTTCTTACGCCAGGCAGCGTTTTCTCTGTATTGCTTCCTTTTCCAGTTACGTCTTCTATCTTTCTGGCATTCATCGGCGGAGCAATACCTCTGATTGTTTTTCAGGCGGGGATTAGATGGCACTGTCTTTCCACAGTGCAGGCAGGTGATGGTTTGAGGCATTGGTGTGAGTTTTCAATACCTGTAAGATTAATGAAAATTAGAGTTAGATTAGCTGAATTTCAGTGTCTTAATCAAAGAGCACAGTTGGGATTTATTGGAAGAGGGTATTAATAAAGGCCTCGGGAAAGAGTTGAATGAAGGAAGCGAAAAGAGTAAAAGAGAAGGAAGAGATGAGATTAGGAATTATGACAATTGACTTCTGAAAAAAGAGGGGGAAAGATAACTACAGGAAAAGAACAAGGGGAGTGGGTGGTAGCGTTTTTTGCCGTTAGGTGGTAGCGGTTGGGACGACGTTAAAAACAAGAGGGCAAATAATCTTTTGCAAATTGGTATATCTCCTTAACCTTGAATTTGCTTTCACATACCATTGTAAATAGATAAATGGTCATAACCTCTTGATCGGTAAATTCCAGGTTCTGATTATGGAAAACCGGTCACAGGAATATTTCAACTGCGATTCATGTAGGTCGCAGATATATAGATATATAGCGACGAGTTTTTCAGCTTTAGCCTTGTTAATCATACTTAGGAAAATTAGTGAATATAATCTTCCAAGATACTGATTATCAAGGTCCTAACCAAATTTTTTTGGTGTTATTTTGCTGATTTTCAATAGTTTAACATTTATAAAAAATGGGGTTTTCAGCCCTTAATTCGCATTATCACTTAAAAAT
>JACDJB010002268.1_pt1 | contig 14206 bp, 14 predicted proteins | sample 7454121 | NCBI WGS metagenome assembly JACDJB01 (sample SAMN14253290, study PRJNA609438) | sludge metagenome | isolation source: sludge after 25d culture with pyrite | collected 2018-12-20 | reverse complement strand
CAAAAATACTCTTCATTTACGGGTGATAGATGAATGAGATAATCTTTTTCGTCGCGTTTTCCCCAACTGGTAATAATGAAATGTGGAAGCTCAATAAATTCTGTGGTAAAGTCAGAGTACAACGTGGTTTCCTCCTTTGAGTGTTTTTCTAGTCAACTAACACAATAGAGGAAAACCCACGTTTTTTCAATGTCTAGCACGGATTATGGTGATGAATCAGATATTAGATATTTCTACATTAAATAGGCAAAAACCTTTCATAAAAGAGGTAAACTAAAAAACCATCACATTTATATAACACTCCATTAAGGTTGAATTTGCCTTCTTTTTTAATCAATTCAATATATTTTCGAGCTTTTCATAATTTATCTTTGCCATAGAAGTCAACATCCTTAAAAAAGTCTGGTGACACGATTTCATTGAATAATAAAAATAAATAAACAAATTCCTCAATGAAATAAAACCTGAGAAATTTGTTTTTTAAAAAATGCATTTTAAGATAGTTTTGAAGTATTAACTTATTAGCTTGCCCAATTTTTTTGAAGTATTTCTTGAAATCGTTTTTCCCTATATCGTCCTACTTGTACGTGTAAACTAGCATCGGATAAGCATATAGTTTACATCGAAGTTTGTTTATATCCTCTTAACAATATGTGCTACAAGCCTCAAGTTATGCTCTATCAAGCGATTACGGGCCACTGTATCCCCTTTCGCCATCAAACCTAGACTTTCCTCCGATAGAGGCTGAGGAAATGCATTATTCTTTACATAAGATACAAATATAAATAGTTCCTTGAAAAATAGCGTGAGCATTCCGATTACGTCTGGCATGATCTCGCCCCTAGTAAACAGTTATATAAATATTTATGATCTTCTGGGCTTATCCGTGCATGTACTTCTATAAAAGTATGAAAAGATAATCAAAGAAAACTATACTTTGAAGCGATTAACTGAAAGAAGTAATTGATCTGAAATCGTAGCTAAATTCTGGATATACTGAGATGATTTTTGTAATAGATGAACCTGTTGATCAATAATTTGTGATACATGCTGTGATCTTTCATAACCAGATTTCGCATTAACACTAATTTCCTGCATCGATGCCGTAATTTGTTCTGAGGCTGCTGACATTTCCTCTGAAGTAGCTGAAACTTCTCCAATATCGTCTGTCACATGTTTAGAATTTAGTAATAATTTACTAAAAATATTCTCTATTTCTCCCATAAACATGATTCCAGATTGAACCTCCTGTATTCCAAGTTCCATGGACTCTGTAACATCGCCTACCTGACTTTGTATATCCTGAATCACGTAAATAATTTCATCTGCTGATTTGCCAGACATCTCTGCTAACTTACGTACCTCATCTGCAACTACTGCAAAACCTTTTCCATGCTCGCCAGCTCGTGCAGCCTCAATCGCAGCATTTAAAGCAAGTAAATTGGTTTGGTTAGCAATATCTGTTATTACAGTTACGATTTCTCCGATCCGTATCGATTGCTCATGTAACACTTTTATTGTGTCTGTAGTTGTTTTTACAGTTGAATTAATGTTATCCATCTGCTTGATTGCGGACTCAACGGTCGTTGTACCTACTTGAACTTCTTGGTGCATAGAAGTAGATGCTTCAGCTACTGAGGTAGCTGACTCTGCAATGCGTCCAATTCCAATAGCCATTTCCTCCATCGCCTTTGCACTGTCACCCGTTGTTGACATTGAGCCTTGTGAGCCTTTTTGCACTTCTTCTGTTAAGGAAACTACTTCATCAGATTGCTTCGCAATTTCATTTGAGATTGAAAGCATCTCATGTGATGACTGTGTTACTTGTTGAGATGCACTCTTTATTCCATAAATGATTTCTTGCAAATTACTTACCATAATATGCAAATCATTCGTTAAATGCCCAATCTCGTCTTTTCGTTTGATTTTGGCTGGAACTTCTGTAAGATCGCCATTAGCTACTCGACTGATACGATTCGCCACATTAACAATTGGTGTTATAATGTTCATTCGGAAAAAATAGTAGAAAAAGGTTGAAACAAGTAGTATTATTACTAAAAAAATAGAATTAATGACGATACTTTGTTGCGTATTTTTACTGATACTATCTTCCATTTCCTCGATATGTTGCTTTGCTCTTACTTGTAATTCAAGCGATTTGTCTCTAATCGTACGCCATAATGGTGTCTCTTCCTCATTAAGAACCCTAGTAGCCTCACTCAAGCTACGCATACCGATGATCGATCTTTGTAGTTCGATATCTTGTTGTGTGAGCATAAGTAATTCTCTGATTTGCTCAGTTGAATTGAACTCATCCGCTACAGTTAGCAAATGATTTAAGTTGTCTAGGGAGTCTGTTGCAGCTACTTCAAAACGATCCACAGCTACTTGATCATTTGGGTTAAGCAAAATATTACGTAGTGCTTGTCCTCTTTGTAATCCTGAGGAAAACACCTTACTTACATTTAATACATAATCCGTATCTTCATGCGCAAATTCGGTAAATTGGTGATCCATTTTTTTTAAGTTTACAAATGAAAAGCCAACAGCAATTGCTGAAGTAATTGTAAAAATTGATAATAAAAGCGTTAATTTAGTGCGTAGATTCATATGTTGCCCCCCATAAAATTCTAATTTTCTCCTCTTGTATATCATATATCATATTTTTCATACTAACGAAATAGGGTATTCCCTTTTTATTCGTCAGGAATACCCTATTTCATCTATTTACTTATTCATCCTCACTCTTGACGTCAATCTTTTTACCACCAATGGCCACATATGAGTAAACGTCACGTTCAGGCTTTAATTTTAAAAGGCCCTTTAAATAGTTTGTAATCATTGCTTTAAAATCCTCACCTACGCCCTCATTTTCTAAGTGACCATATACATAAATTTTTTTTTCATTAATTAAAAAAGCGAAATATCCTATAGGATTTTGTTTTTCATCCATTACATTCAATATTTGTGCTTCTTCCTTATACAGCTCAGGTGAAAAAAAAATCTCCATTGAGGAATAACCCCCTCCTTATGTTTTGTAATAATGTCATTAAGCTGTTGATTCACCCCATTTTTCAAATAAGCTTTTTTTCGTTCCTCTCCCTTTCACAGGATTAATAAAGAAAAAAGTAATAATTAAAGTCAACAAGCTTAAACCACTTACTGAGAAGAAGAGGGTCTGATGCGAGATGCCCATTAGCCAGCCAAATATCGGTGGACCAAAAGCAACACCAAGGAAACGAACACTCCCATATAAAGAGGTAATCATTCCTCTCTCGCTCTTTGGTACAGCACCAGTGATCAAAGTATTTAGACAAGGTAGTAATAACCCTGTTCCAACACTACCGAGCGTTAGAAAGCCCATCATCCAATACAATTGCTTATAAAATGCAACAACAATTAGACTTGCTGTAAGTAAGATCAAACCGATGACCATCATTTTTCGAATCAGCTTATCATTTTGTTTGATTTTTGCCCCTGTAATATATGAGGAGACAACGAGTCCTAATAACGGAACTGCCAATAAGCTCCCTTTAAATACTCCATCAATTTTGTAACGATCCTCAATCACGTCCGAAAGATAAAAAAGAACACCAAATAGTATAAATAAACCTGTAGAACCAACTAATAATGCGGGGACTAACCATTTTCCTTCTTGTTTAAAATTTTCCTTCAGATCTTGCAAATACTGTGGTAATGCTTTGAACTGTTCCCTTTTTTCTTCCTTAACCACAAACCAGACCAAAACTGCTGCAATAAAGCAAAGGATTGGAAATGCAAAAAACACTGCAAACCAAGCAAGTAACGCTATTAATGAACCGAGGATCGGAGATAATATTTTTCCTAAGCCATTAGAGGATTCAATAATTCCTAGTGCTCTACTCTCCTCAGCACCTGAATAAAGATCTCCGATTAAAGCCATAGCAATATAAGCGGTCCCCGCAGCGCCAATTCCTTGTATAATCCGTCCTACTATAATTAAGTTATAAGAGTTCTCCAATTTCCATGCTGCAATTCCTGATATAATGCCGCCAATTCCATATACAATTAAGGAAGGTACAATAATTTTTTTCCTTCCAAAGCGGTCAGAGAGATAACCGACCAAGGGAATGATAATACCTGCGGCTAAAGAAAATACAGTAATAATTAAACTTGTTTGGAACTGAGAGAGCCCTAATTTTGACTTTATAGTAGGTAGCACAGGAACTACCATGGAGTTTCCTAAAACCATAACGAGTGGAATCAAAGCGATAACAATGATCGTAAATACCCCTTGTTTTTTCTCCATTTGACTCCCTTTCTCAAGCTTGCAATTTTCAGTAGTGCATTCCATTATTTCATCACATAGTATCACCCTTAACTAGGATATTATGAACGATGTGCATAGGTTGAATTTATTGACTTTTCCTCAATATTTAAGTAGAGTTCAATATATCTGATCCTAACTTCAGAGCTACTACAATTGCATCCAAACATATTTAAGCATTGATAATTAGTTAACACTGATATCCGATTTGAAGTGAAGATCACATTATATATATTTAGGTGGGTTTATATGTATCGATTACCTATTATTTTTCTGGCATCCATTCTTTTAGGTGTTGCTTATAATGTTTTCCTAATCCCTCATAATATTCTTAGTGGTGGTGTTGCAGGTCTAGCATTAATGTTGGGAATCATCACAAAAATCAATTCGGGTATTCTCATTTTTGCTCTGAATATCCCTATTTTTATATTGGGATATATTTATCTGGGCAAACGTTTTATTTTATATAGTACCTTCTCTGTTACGGTTACCTCTATTTCGATGCAAATTATTCCCCTTGAGTCTATTGTACAGGATTCCTTACTCGCCTCTATTTTTGGCGGTGTTATTGCAGGTATATCAATCGGTCTAGTTTTTAAAGTTGGTGGCTCTACTGGTGGCTTTGATATTATCGGCATGATTATTACTAAAAAACGTGATCTTTCGATGGGGAACTTCTTTTTCACATTAAATGCTTCCATTATTTTCGTTGCTGGATTTTTATTCGGATGGGATATGGCTTTATACACACTGCTTTCAATCTACGCTACTAGCCGTGTAATCGATTCTATTCATACGCAGCATGTGAAGCTTACAATTATGATTATTTCTGCAAAAGGTGACGAGATACGTGATCAACTTTTAGCAAAGCTGTATCGAGGAATAACAATTTTGGATGGTGAAGGAGCCTATTCAAAGGAGCATCGCAAGGTTTTAATTAGTGTAATTACACGTTATGAGTTGCCTGAGGTAAAAGCAATTATAAAAGCAACCGATTCCAAAGCGTTTGTTAATATTACAGAAACAGCCGAAGTTATGGGCTTTTTCGTCAGAAAATAATACAAGCACCTCTAAACTATGAACAGCACCCCGTCGACTAGACAGTGAAATAAATAAAATATGCTGACACCAATCATTTAGTTATGGTTGGTGTCTTTCTATGCTGCTAACCTTCCCCACGAATATATTTCTCAACTGATTCTATCTTTTTTTCACCTGCTATTTTTGATCTACGGGACACAAAAATGCTCCTCCTTATAATAAACAGTTTTTATAAACTGTCTATTACAAAGGGAGCATATCACTAAATAGAGGTGCTTTTTTATTCAGATGCTTCTATTAATTTTGTTAGTGGAAAAACCGCTAATATATTCGTAATGAAAAAAACTCGAGGCGCTCTTCGTGAATAACAAAATGCATGTACATAATTTGTGTCTATTGAGATGAGCTTAATTTTACGTTTTGTAAAACAGTTAGATCGATCCATGTAAATTATTTCAATCGCATCCCCAATACTTAAGTAACGTTGAAGCTCATGAAGTATTCGCATCACTTCCACCTCGATCAGGAACATTTGTTCTCATTATATGCGAACACTGCAATATAATGCAAGCTCATAAATTTTCCACAAAAAAGACCGAAGCCCAAGTGATGATGGGAGTCGGTCCTGTGTAGATTTTATACTTCCATAATAATTGGTAAGATCATTGGTCTTCTGCGTGTTTGTTCGAACAAAAAGCGTCCTAACGCATCCTTTACGCTATTTTTTAAAGATGACCATTCATTTACATTATCAAGCATACATTTATTAAGTGTGGTGGTTACAATGCGATTGGCTTCTTCAAGCAATTCCTCCGACTCACGCACATATACAAATCCACGTGAAATAATGTCAGGACCAGAAAGGATCATTCCTTTCTGTTTGCTTAATGTGACTACAACTACAAGAATTCCATCTTGTGATAATAATTTACGATCTCTTAATACGATATTCCCTACATCACCTACACCGAGTCCATCAATTAGGACATTTCCTGCAGGAACTTTAGGGCCGTATCTTGCCTTACCATTTTGAATTTCTACTGTATCTCCATTATCTAGAATAAACATGTTTTCCGGTTTAATTCCTACTTGTTCAGCTAGCATCGCATGCTGGCGGAGCATACGATATTCGCCATGGACAGGAATAAAATAAGTTGGGCGCATTAGATTTAACATCAACTTAAGCTCTTCCTGACTACCATGTCCGGAAACGTGAACACCCGTTTCGGAACCAGGACCGTAAATTACATTAGCCCCTGCTCTGAAAAGCTGGTCTACAGTTCTCGCAACTAGTTTTTCATTACCCGGAATCGGTGTCGCAGAAATAATTACAGTATCCCCAGGTAGAATGTCTAATTTACGATGAGTATTTCTTGCCATTCTTGTCAAGGCTGACATTGGCTCACCTTGACTTCCTGTAGATAAGATTACGATCTTATCAGAAGGAAGCTTGTTGATCTCATCCGCATCAACAATCATGTCCTCTGGCGCATTTAAGTAACCTAGCTCCATAGCTGCATTAACGACATTTACCATACTTCTACCAACAACAGTAATCTTACGACCTGTTAATATGGCCGCTTCAAAAACTTGTTGAATACGGTGAATGTTCGATGCAAAAGTAGCTACGATAATTCGTGAGTTGACACGTAGAAATAGTTCTTTTATGTTTTCACCAACAGTATATTCTGATCCAGTAAATCCAGGTCTTTCAGCATTTGTACTATCTGAAAGTAGGCATAGTACACCACGCTTACCAATCTCAGCCATCTTATGCAGGTCAGCAAATTGCTCATTAACTGGAGTTTGGTCAAACTTAAAATCACCTGTATGAACTACATATCCTTCTGGTGTTTCCATACAGATTCCTACTGAATCGGGAATACTGTGATTTGTTCTAAAAAATGTAGCCTTCAACGAGCCTAAAACGACTTCAGAATCTGAGTTAATCAAATGAAGCTTACAATCCCCTAATATACCAGCTTCTTTTAACTTCCCTTCAACTAAACCTAACGTTAATTTAGTTCCATATACTGGCACATTTACAAGTTTAAGAAGATAAGAAAGACCTCCTATATGATCTTCATGTCCGTGCGTTAAGAGAACTGCTCTAACCTTGTCGCGATTCTCCTCTAAATACGTTACATCTGGAATGACAATGTCAATACCAAGCATTTCCTCTTCAGGAAACTTTAAACCAGCATCAATTACAACGATATCATCGCCGTAACGTAAAACATACATATTTTTGCCAATCTCCCCGACTCCGCCCAACGCGAAAATTGACAATTTTGGGTTATTACTCTTTAACAAATACGATACCTCCTATGTTCTATGCAGTTGTACATCCATTGCAAAAGAAGGAAGCCGCACCAATCACACTTAATTTGTATTATACATGATCACATTTACTTGTGGCAAGTTTCCATAGTTTTATTTTTCCCCATACATTTATAGTGGTATCCCTCAAAAATATATTTTAACGACTAACCCTGAATATTTAGAAAGAAAAAAGCACCTCCAATTGTTTAAGTTCTATAACTATTAAAGGTGCGGTTCATATTTAACTATTAATAAGAGCACTTTTTATTGATATGAAGTTAGAAGTTGCTTAACAATTGCTCTCTCTTCTTCATTCGCTGCTACAAGCGGCAACCGAACAGTTCCTACATCTAACCCCTGTAGTTGTAATGCTGCCTTAACAGGTGCAGGGCTTGGAATAAAGAACATGCCATCAAATATCGCTAATAGTTTACGATGTAATTGTGCAGCATTATTATAATTACCACTTAAAAATAAATCAGCCATTGACTGAATCGATTTTCCTACGACATGACTAGCAACACTGACAAGTCCATGAGCGCCAATCGATAAAGCTGGTAAATACAACTTATCATCACCACAATAGAGAAGGAAATCGGCAGATGTTTCCTCGATGATACGTGACATCTGTGCCAAGTCTCCGCTTGCTTCCTTTACAGAGGTGATATTCGGTATTTTACTTAATCGAATAATCGTATCCGCTGTCATATTTAATGCCGTTCGACCAGGCACATTATAGAGCATGATCGGAAGAGATGTGCTCTCAGCAATCCTGACAAAGTGTTGGTATAATCCTTCCTGAGAAGGGCGGCTATAGTATGGTACGACAAGCATGATTCCGTCTACACCTAATTGTCCGGCTTTTTGTGTTAATTCAATTGTTTCTTCAGTATTATTGCTACCGGTACCAGCAATCACCTTGGCTCGACCTGTTGCTCTATCTAGTACTCGTTCAAATAACTGAAGCTTTTCCTCGTTGCTTAAGGTAGGTGATTCACCTGTTGTACCTGCCACTACGATCCCTTCTGTTCCCGTTTGGACCAGATGATCAACAAGTTGATCGACCATTCCCCAATTAATTGTCAAATCTCTGTTAAATGGTGTAACCATAGCGGTAAGCAATCGTCCAAAGTCCATACTTTTTCCTCCTCTAACCTATATAAATCGTTAAACACTATTTCTTAATCATTGTAAAACTTATACTCGATAAAGTTCAAATTTATTATGAATCGCACGTACTGCTCTAGCCATATCATCGTTATGAACCAATACCCATATCGTAGTATGTGAATCTGCAGATTGGAGAATTTGAATATCCTCATCTACCAATGCTTCAACGATTTTGGCCATTACTCCGGGGATTCCAGCCATTCCAGCACCTACGACGGATACCTTAGCACAGTTTGGCGTTAAAAACGGATTGTAGCCCATCTGTAATAGGATTTGTTCAGCATCTTTTGCCATGTCATCAAATACAGTATAAACGACACCCAGCGGATTTACATTGATAAAATCAATGCTGATTTTATGTCCTGCCATAGCATTAAACACTTTAAGTTGAAGGTCATATTGACCTAACTCCGCATGCACTTTAATTTGTGTAATATTAGGTACCTGCGTAACACCTGTAATTAACCTTTGCTTGAATTGAACTGTATCATTTCCTTCATGAATATTCGTAATTAGTGTACCTTCATCAAAACTAAAAGTTGAACGTATGCGGATTGGAATATTTTTTTGCATCGCAATTTCCACAGCACGGGGATGAATAACTTTCGCACCTAGATGAGCCAAATTACACGTTTCGGTATACGTGACCATGTCGAGCTTCACTGCTTCATTGACGATCCGTGGATCAGCGGTCATAATCCCATTTACATCAGTAAATATATCCACGTATTCTGCCTCTACTGCCACACCTAAAGCAGTAGCTGTAGTATCACTACCACCTCGTCCTAAAGTCGTCACATCACCATCTACTGTTTGCCCTTGGAATCCAGGTACGATTACCACTTTCCCTGTTTGTAATGCCTCAAGGATTCGCTTTGGTTCGAGTCCTATAATCAAAGCATTATTATATCGATCATTCGTAATAATTCCTGATTGACCGCCTGTCAGGATTTTATTGGCTATCCCCTCTTTCCATAGTAGGTTAGAAAGGACAGCTGCGGAAATGATTTCTCCAGTAGAAAGGAGCAAATCCAATTCCCGCTCAGGCAACCATTCCCCTTCATCTTCTAAAATGGAGATTAAGGTATCCGTGGCATATGGATCCCCCAATCTCCCCATTGCTGAAACAATAACAATTACATCATATCCCGACTCTTTAGCAAAACGTATATGCTCTACACATCGCACTCGTCGTTCTTCATCAATTAATGATGTTCCCCCGAATTTTTGAATAATTATTCCCATGATGATTTCCCCTATTCCAGCTCACGTAAAGATAAAAAAACCTTATACTGACCTTCTAAAAAAAATCAACATAAACTGGTATTGCTGTAAAACATTAATTTTTTGCTAATAAGAGCTCTGCGATTTGCACTGAATTCCACGCAGCACCTTTAAGTAAGTTATCAGACACAATCCATAAATGGAGACCATTTTTATGATTTAAGTCCTGTCGAATTCGCCCAACAAACACTTCACGTTTCCCTGTAGCATGAACAGCCATTGGATACATTTGTGAGCTAGGATCATCGACTACGACTATACCAGGAGTAGCTGATAGGAGTGTAAATACTTCTGATAGATCGGTAATTTCCTCTTTCGTTTCAATGTATACAGACTCTGAATGTCCAGATAGAACAGGTATACGGACACATGTAGCAGAAACTTCAATAGATTGATCTGCGAAGATTTTTTTCGTTTCATTCACCATCTTCATCTCTTCTAACGTATAACCATTGTCTGCAAATGAATCGATCTGTGGGATCGCATTAAAAGCGATCTGATGCTTGATCGGGAATGAACCAACTGGTAATAGCTTGGGTTCAACTGGTTGGTTTTCAATAACCGCTTTCGTTTGTCGTAATGTCTCTTCAATGGCTGCATATCCAGCTCCCGAGACAGCTTGATAAGTAGATACGATCACTCTCTGTAGGCCAAAACGATCTCTTAATGGCTTTAAGGCAACCATCATCTGGATCGTAGAGCAATTCGGGTTAGCAATAATACCATTGTGAGTAAAAGCAGCCTCACCGTTTACTTCTGGAACAACTAACGGGACCCCATCCTCCATTCGATACGCACTTGTATTATCAATTACTACAGCACCTCGTTTAATAGCTTCTGGGGCCAATCGCTTACTAACACTCCCCCCTGCACTAAAGAGAGCAATATCAATTCCCGCGAATTTCTCCGGAGATGCCTCCTCTACCGTAATGCTTTCCCCATTAAACTGAATCGTAGTTCCTGCAGAACGAGCTGAAGATAATGGTAATAAACGTGCAATAGGAAGCTGCCGCTCTTCTAACTGGCGAATCATCTCTTGTCCTACTGCACCTGTTGCTCCTACAACTGCAACATTAACTTTATTTGACATAAGCTCCCTCTTTTCTAAAGATACTAGAGTGTTTCCTTTTAAATTAGTATTTATATCGCTCAATAAGGAGCGGCTGAAGCTGTCTTCCTTCCAATGCCTCCTCACACGTCTCTATGAGTAGGTCCATCTTAGCTACTAAAGAATTAGGCTTTGCAGTTGGATGATCCTGACCAAATGGTACAAAGTAAATGTTTTTACTCGCCAATAATTTAGCGATATTGGTTGCATTTAAGCCTAAACCATCATTTGTCGAAATGGCAACAACTACTGGTCGGCTATTTCTCATAGTAGCTTTTGCAGCCATTAATACCGGATTATCAGTAAGTGCATTCGCAAGCTTGCTCGTCGAATTCCCTGTACACGGAGCAATTACCATCACATCCAACAATTTCTGTGGACCAAAAGGTTCTGCAGCTTGAATCGTATCTATTATCTCTTCACCCGTAATTTCACGTATTTTAGCGAGCCAATCTACTGCATCACCAAATCGAGTATCCGTATTCTTGACAGTATAGGTAACGATCGGAATTAGCCGAGCTCCCTCCTCAATTAAACGCTTCATCTCAGGTAACACTTCGTCATACGTACAATGGGAGCCCGTAAGTCCAAATCCAATAGTTTTCCCTCTTAAATTCATGATAACCCCTCCCGGCGGTTTCCGTTGTTCTCCATTAGCAGTCTCACCAATGTATTAGCGATTATTTGACCTGCTGTTTTGGGTGCAACGATTCCAGGCAAGCCAGGAGCAAGTATTGCTTTTATTCCTCTTTTTTCTGCAAAGCGGAAATCACAACCTCCTGGTTTAGATGCGAGATCGATGATTAATGCACTTGGTTTTAAATTTGCAATAATATCCGCTGTGATTACTTTATGAGGAATCGTATTAAATAGGATGTCCATATCACTAACATGCATTTTTAGATCTTGTATTTCGAGGGGATTGAGTCCCATCTCATAGACTCTCGCTACATCCTCAGATTTACGTACTACAACTGTTACCAATGCTCCTAAAGCATGAAGTGCACGTGCTAGGCTCATTCCAACCCTTCCTAATCCTAGTACCATGCAGTTTGAACGATGGATTGTGAAATCAGTATTCTGAATCGCCATCATGAGCGTGCCTTCTACTGTAGGAATTGAATTGTATATCGCAATATCATTCCGCTCCATCAACGGGATGAGCGGTATCTGAAACTTATTGCAGACATTTCTTAAATAATCACTTGCTATGCCTGTGTAAATCGAAAGCCTTTTCTTAAGATAAGTAAAGTGGCTATCCTTTAGTTGAATCGGATCTGATGTAAAGATACTTTCAACATATCCTTTTTCATCAGTACCACTTACAGGCAAAACAATTACGTCATATTTCGCTAAGCTTTCAGGGAGTAACTCGATCTTCCCACTACCTAAAAAACCGCTATCTAAATTTTCATATCCACATAAGTCTACTGTGGCGTCCAATTCGATGCATTTGCGAATGACCTCAAGTTGTCTTGCATCCCCACCGATAAATAGAATATGGGTTCCTGTAAGCATAGGGTAGAAGACCCCTTTCAAAAATTGTACTGAAAGCCGATTCAATTTGTAAAGAAATATCCTTTAGCTATGCCTGAAATCGAGCAATCTCTCCCATATTCTATTCTTCATGCCTACAAGTGGTGACTATTCTCTCATACTGCCCCGTTCCTTCAATTGAACGATTACCATCTCCGAGCCAATTTTCCGCACGGCTCGCCAAGGGATTACGATCTCTTCTTTATGTTTACTAAAGAAGCGTCCAATCGGTAACAAAATCGATTCAATTTGACCAGTATACGGATCGATTAATAAATCAGACTGACTAATCACACCCAAACGTTCCCCGCTATTAATATCGATGATCTCTTTGCCTCCAAACTGGCTAAAACGCATGAAGCATCCCTCCTATTCTCACTTAATAATTATTCGTTGAATAAGGGGCTCATGCCTCACAAATATAAATGAAACGATGCAGTATTAGCACCGGTCAGTCAGAAGTTTAAAGGCACCTACTCTACTCCTGTTGAACCAAATCCACCCGCACCACGGGCTGTATCCTCTAATTGGACCGCTTCAAGAAGCTGGGCTTGTAGGACTGGCATAAAGAGTAGTTGTGCAATTCTCTCACCATCTCGTATCCTAAATGGTTGACCGGTATCTAAATTCGTGATTAAGACTTGTATTTCACCTGTATAATCACTATCAATAACACCAACAGCATTCGCGAGTGAAACACCATGCTTCCAAGCGTTACCACTTCTAGCAAAAACTAAGCCTACAATCCCGGTATGAGGGATCTGAATCGCAATACCAGTAGGAACTTTTGCGCGCTCACCTGGTAAAATCACTACATCTTCCTCTAAACAAGCTCGCAGATCCATTCCTGCAGATCCTGAAGTAGCATAGGTTGGCAGGGGTATTTCAGTACCAATTCGTTCTGAAAGCTTTTTAAAACGTACGTCCAACTGGCTCATTTTTCGTCTCCTACTCTAAATTTTCTTTTAATAATACCATAATAGATGAAATACGAGTGCTCCAAAATTAAACATAGTTTTAAATTGAAGCGATTTCTATCTTGGAATAATTGCTTCATCAATAAAACCACATGTTATTTCCCAAAGGGGATTGCATGTGGTTGATAATTTGTTCATGGATATCTTGATGCAAGACTTCATCGTTTCAATGTTACGGATGCTTTGTTTTATAGCTTTATGGTTGGCATAGTTGCAAGTGGGCTGATCAGCGCTGTACCGATATAATTACCTAATATCTCTTCACTTACCTGATGTACAGAATCTAGACTAACCGCGTCTATCCTCCGAGTCATTTCATCGAGATTTAAATGACGTCCGAGCATTAATTCATTTTTTCCTAAACGACTCATACGACTGTTCGTACTCTCAAGGCTTAGCATTAAGCTCCCTTTTAATTGTTCCTTACTATTGTTGAGCTCAGTTTTAGTTATGCCCTTTCCT
>JACDJB010002267.1_pt1 | contig 14206 bp, 14 predicted proteins | sample 7454121 | NCBI WGS metagenome assembly JACDJB01 (sample SAMN14253290, study PRJNA609438) | sludge metagenome | isolation source: sludge after 25d culture with pyrite | collected 2018-12-20 | reverse complement strand
TCCGATCTCAGGTCAACGCCGTCATCCAGAGCATGGAGCTCCCCCAGGGCAAGGTGCTCCGCCTCGACTGGGAGGTCCGGGAGCGCGCGACGACCGATGCCTACGACCCCGCTCGCCTGAACGATCTCCTGACCCGCCGCGGGATCGCGCTCCACCAGGAGAAGCTCGAGGAGCTGATCGACATCTTCCGCGGCCTGGTCACCGACGCGCGCCGCCAGGCCGCCGAGCGAGGCGAGACCGTCGACTACCGCGGCGTCCTCCACGAGATGCTCGACTACCGCAAATGGTACCGCCTCGTCATCAAACGCGCCGACGAGACCGGCCGCTACATCGAGGTCACCCGCGCCCGCAATATCCAGGACAATATGGCGCAGCGCACCCTGAACCTCCTCCTCCCCCTCGTCTGCGCGGTCCACGCCCGCCTCTCGACCGGGTCGCCCGCGGCACCGCGCCTGATCGGCTTCGACGAGGCCTTCGCCGGCGTCGACGACCAGAACGCCGCAGAGATCTTCGGCGTCCTCAACAAGATCGGCCTCGACTGGGTGATGGCCACCGAAAAAGCGACCCTCTACGGCTCCCACGTGACGGGGTGCGTGACCTACGAGTTCCTGAGCGACGGCAAACAGGTCGTCCCCACCGCGATCATCTGGGACGGCACGCGCCAGCACGGCTTCGAGGAAGATCTCATGGAGCTCGAGTCCGTCTTCGTGCTGGAGGCGCCGGCGCCGGAACTAGCGTAGCACCGGAACCGTAAGCGAGCCGCGGAACGGGGGCGCAGACCGCCGGAGCGCTACTAGTTCACACCAGAACCGCGGAACGAGTGAGTAACCCGCCGGAGCACTACCGGCACAAACGATTCAATGCCAGGTACAGGTCATGCGGACCCCCGGACCTGCCCTTATAGAGGAAACGCCCATGCAGATCTTCGGCGAACACGACCAGAACACCCTGGCCCAGCTCGAGGACGTGGCCAGCCGCGCCGTAAAGGCCGCCCTCATGGCCGACGGCCACCTCGGCTACGTCATGCCGATCGGCGGGGTCGCCGCCTACCGCGGCCAGGTCAGCGTCGTCGGCGTCGGCTTCGACATCGCCTGCGGCAACGCCGCCATCCGCACCGACCTCACCCTCGCCGATCTAGGCGCGGGCGAGGCGGAACGCGGCCGGCGGCTGAACGCGCTCGCCGACGAGATCCAGGAGGAGGTCAGCTTCGGGGTCGGCCGGAAGAACCGCGCCGACGACGCCCCCACAGACCACCCCCTCTTCGACGATCCCGCCTGGGACGCGCTCGCGCCCAAGATCCGCGGCAACCTCCGCGAGAAGGCGCGCGCCCAGCTCGGGACCGTGGGGAGCGGGAACCATTACGTCGATATCTTCGCCGACGAGAACGACGCCATCTGGGTCGGCGTCCACTTCGGCTCCCGCGGCTTCGGCCACACCATCGCCTCCGGCTTCCTCGCCCTCGGCCAGGGCGCGCGCTGGGGGGACCGCGTCCCCGAACGGGAGGTGCTGCTCCCCCTCCGCGACCCGCTCGGCCACGACTACTGGCAACTGATGGAGCTCGCCGGACGCTACGCCTACGCCGGCCGCGAGTGGGTCGCGCGCAAGACCGTCGGGATCCTGGGCGGCCGCGAACTCGAACTCGTCCACAACCACCACAACTTCGCCTGGAAAGAGAACCACGACGGCGAGGAGTTCATTGTGGTGCGGAAGGGCGCGACACCCGCCTTCCCCGGACAGAAGGGCTTCATCGGCGGCTCCATGGGCGACGACGCCGTCATCGTCCAGGGCACACCAGCCGACCACGCGGACGCGGAGACCCGCAAGATACAGCGCGCCGCCCTCTTCTCCACCGTCCACGGCGCCGGCCGGGTCATGAGCCGCACCGCCGCGGCCGGCAAGCGGCACCGCCGCTCCGGCAAGGTGATCAGCCCCGGGCGGGTATCCCGCGAGATGATGCAGCAGTGGGTCCGGAAGAAGGGCGTCGTGCTCCGTGGCGGCGGGCTCGACGAGAGCCCCCACGTCTATCGCCGCCTCCCCGAGGTCCTCGGCGCCCAGGGAAGCACCATCGAGGTGCTCCACACGCTCCGGCCCCTGATCGTGGTCATGGCGGGGGAGAACGAGTTCGATCCGTACAGGGACTAAAGAGGGGGACCAAGTGGTGCTCTCGGTGAATTCGCGTGATTGGCCCGACAGATGATCCGCGATTCGTATGCGGCTCCCCGTTGCGGCCCCTGCCGGGTGGCGGGATTGCCGATAACTCCCCAAAATGCGACGTGGAAAACGCACGTTGGGCAGAAACCGGCACTCAACGCCTATATTCGCCCAGGATAGCGTCCTACGGGGTAGATCTCTGGTGAGCTATCGGCGTTGTTTGCTGTTTTTCACCCAACCTGCTTCTGGCCGACCGAGCTTTGGGAGAAATTCGGCAATCGGGGCCAGGTCGCTACAGGCCAGGTCGCTACAGGCCGCGCTGACTTCGACAACAGGATCAACTATCGCCGTGATTCGACCAGAGATTCCCTCGACCTCCGATCCTTTGTCGTTTGTCGGCAATCACACCTCGATTGGACAGGTACCGGTTGGCCGCACCTCGCCCTTGCACGCGCCGGAGTCGCCGCACCTCGCCCGGGCACGCGCCGGAGTCGCCCCGCCCCCCGCCCCCCGCCCGGCGCAAGCAAGGCAAGCCAGCAGATATCCCGGCGGTTCGTTTCCGGCCCCGGCAACTCGGCGCCACACGGACTCCCCGAAAGCACCACTATGAGGGGGACCCTCTGACAGTCAGCCGGGTTACCTCATGGTCAGATCCTGATTTCGTCAATCACTTATCGCCACGCGGAACGGCCGCGGTCAGAGCCGCCGCTGGCTCAGGCAGGTGGAACTGGAATGGCTCGATGAACGCTCCCTCTACCGAGTCCGAAACACTGCCCGGCACCACCGACAATTTATCGCTGCAAGAGTGCCGGCTCGAGGTGCGCGGGCGGGAGTGGATCCTCCTGCACAGGGGCGTGCTCCTGTCCCACGCGGACGAGGCACGGTTCATCAACGATCAGAAAGACGAGGCGCCATTCGGGGTCGCGCTCTGGCCCGCGGCGATCGCCCTCGCCTACGCGGTCGACGCCCGCGCGGAGGCCATGCGGGGAGCGAGAGTCCTGGAACTCGGCGCCGGCACGGGGTTGCCGGGGCTCACCGCGGCGGCGCTCGGAGCCGACGTCGTGCAGACCGATTACCACGAGCCGGCACTCTCGATCTGCAGGCGCAATGGCGAACTGAACGGGATCGATACCATCGAGTACCGTCTGGTCGATTGGAGCGAGTGGCGCGATGAAACCCAATACGACTGGATCTTAGGCTCCGATATCCTCTACAATATAGATATGCACCCCCACCTCCAGCGGATCTTCGAGTCCAACCTCGCCCCCGGAGGCCGGGTCCTCCTCTCGGACCCCTTCCGGAATATGGGCCTGGATCTGCTGGAGACGCTGGAGGTGGCCGGCTGGACAAACAAGATAACCAAGTGGAGGCTAAGCGACGACGCGGCGCAGCGGCCCTTCGCGATATTCGACCTGGCGCCGCCGGGGTGAGGGAAGGCGGAAACAATGGCCAGATGGGTCAGAGCAGGAGCTATGAAGGCAGGAGACCAGGCACCTCGGACCGGGCGTATCTACCAGCTCGCGATCACCCTCCACGAGGTTCGACCACCCGTCTGGCGGCGGGTACTCGTCCCCGAGGACGTCACCCTCCTCGAACTGCACAGGATCATCCAGGCGGCGATGGGCTGGGAGAGCTACCACCTCTGGAGCATCACAACCGGAGGAGACGAGTACGGCGAGGAGTTGGATAGTGATTGGGGGCCGCCCATGAAGGACGCCCGGCGGACCCACCTGAACCAGGTGGCGGACCGCGGCGACACACTCGGCTACCTCTACGACTTCGGCGATTCCTGGGAGCACCTGGTACGGGTGGAGCGGATCCTCCCCGCCGAACCGGGCCAACACTACCCCATCTGCACCGCCGCCGAGCGCGCCTGCCCCCCCGAAGACTCCGGCGGCGCCTGGGGCTACGAAGAGCTCCTGAAAGCTCTCGCCGATCCACGCCACCCCGAGCACGAGGTGATGACCGAGTGGGTCGGCGGCGCCTTCGATCCAGAGGCTGTCGACCTCGATCTGATCAACCGCCGACTCGCCCGCTCCGACCCTTCGAGCCAGACCACGTCGGGCGCCGCGGAGGGAGCGGAGCACCCGGCCAACGCGGAGCTGAACTTCCGCCCTATCCCGGAGTTCGGTGGACTCTCCCCCACGGAGGTGAACCAGCTCCTCGACGCCGACCTCGCGGAGCCGGGAAACGCCATCCACCTGAACGAGTCATTGCCACTCAATGCGCTCGAGGCCTCGAGCACATTCCACAATGCACGGCTCCTGCTCGAGATCCTCGACGGGCGAGGCGAGGCCAGGGCGACGCCGAAGGGGAACCTCCCCCGCACCGTCGTCTCCGAATTCTACGAGCGCATGCTCTGGCCACCCGACATTCTCGGCCGGGAGTGGCTAGCCGACCGTAAGATCATCAATGAGGACGATATCTTTCCACTCCACATAATGCACGTCCTGCTCGATCTGGCCGGGCTCATCAAACGGCGCAAGGGCAACATCACCCTGACCCGCCGCGGCGAGGAACTCCTGAGCGACGAGCGCGCCGGCGAGCTCTTCGTCCTCCTCTTCCGCACCCACTTCCGCAGCCTCAACCTCGCCTACCTTGACCGGAGCGAGCCGGTACCGGGATTCCAATACACTATCGGCTATTCGCTCTACCAGTTCGGCCGGGTCGGCACCGAGTGGCGGCTGGCGGACGAGCTCACCACGCAACTCATCCTCCCCGCGGTGCGCGCCGAGATATCGCCCGACCCCGCCTTCGACCGCGCCGCCTTCATCCTCGGCAATCGGCTCCTCCGCCCCCTCGAGGGCTTCGGCCTGGCGGAGATGCGCGAGCAGCCACGAGCACCCGGCAAGTGGGGGCGCGACTACCTCTATCGGAAGATCCCGCTCTTCGACCGCTTTCTGAGCTTCTACCTTGCGGCAGTGGATAATGAACGCGGAGACGCGGTCATATGGCACTGAGAATCGGTTTCGGCCGTGAGGCGACGATCTCCAGCTATCGACTACGCACCGACGACCACTCGAGCGAGCTGACTCCGCGCCACCGCGCCACCGCGCCCCGCGCCCCATGACGAGCGCGATCGCGGCCCACATCGCCCACCGCCCCTGGCCGCTGCCGCGCTACCCCTGGTTCCTCTTCCAGAGCTGGCGCGACCTCCTCTTCGCCCACTGGCCCCTGCCGCCGGAGGCGCTCCGCCCCCTCGTCCCGCCACAGCTCACCCTCGAGGAGTTCGACGGCACCGCCTGGGTCGGGCAGACCCCCTTCCACATGACCGGGCTCCGGCCCCGCCTCCTCCCCCCATTCCCCGGCATCTCCGACTTCCCGGAGCTGAACCTCCGCACCTACGTACGGGTGGGCGACAAACCGGGGATCTTCTTCTTCAGCCTCGACGCCGCGAGCCGCCTCGCCGTCCTGGGCGCCCGCACCCTCTACCGCCTCCCCTACTTCCACGCGAAGATGCGGATCGAGTCGCGGGCGGGGTGGATACATTATCAAAGCCGCCGGATCGACGATGGCGCGAACGCCGGCGCCTACCCGGGTGCCCTCGCCGACCCGGGCGCCGGCGCCGAATTCATCGCTCGCTATCGGTCCGACGGCCCGGTCTTCAACGCGGCTCCAGCTTCGATCGAACACTTCCTGACCGAGCGCTACGCCCTCTACGTCGTGCTCAGGGATGGCAAGATCCTGCGCGGCGACATCCACCACCGGCCCTGGCCGCTCCAACGCGCGGAGGCGGAGATCGAGCGCGACACGGTCCCCGCCGCGCACGGCATCACCCTCCCGGACCAGCCGCCGCTCCTGCACTTCTCCGCCCGCCAGGACACCCTTGTCTGGCCGCCCAGACTGGTCTGACACCAGCCGCTTTCCGCTTTCCGCTTCCCGCAGCCCGGAGGTGGATTCATCCGCCCGCCGGATCAGCAGCCAAGCCGGCGTCGGCTCAGATCGCGGTGCCGGTGAACCGTCCGATCGGTGCGCTCACTCCCCCGCCACCTGCCGGACCAGGTACCGCTCCTCGAGGATCGCCCGGTGGTGCAGTTCGTGCCCGGCGATATTGCAGGCCAGCGCGCGGACCGAGATCACCTGCCCGCTCGCGACCCCGCGCCGCGGCCACGCCTCGGCGGGCAGGGTGCCCAGCAGCCAGATCGTCGCCTGACGCACCGCCACGAACTCGTCGAGCAGGTTCACCAGCGTCCGGGCGCCGAAGGCACCGGCCGGCGCATAGAGGTTCTCATCGAACCCGGGGAGCTCGGTGGTATCCCCGCGCCCGATCCGCAGCGCACGATAACTGAATACCCGCTCGGTATCCGTGATATGGCCGACGACTTCCTTGATCGTCCACTTCCCCGGCGCGTACGCATGCTCCGCCTCCGTCTCCGTGAGCCCCGCCAGCAGCCGACGCGTCCCTTCGATCTGGCGCTCCAGGATCTCCACCAGACCACCCTCGGGGACGCGCGCGATGTAGGGCGCGTAATGCGGCGCGTACTCGTCCGGGGCCGGACGTCCCTCGTAATCCATCATCTTCGCCTCCGTCGTAGAGACCCGCACAGTAGCGACCCGCACAATAGCGACCCGCCCAGTAACGACCCACTCGCAGGGAGCCTCACCGTGGCGCACGCCCAGGGAAATGGCCGAGAGCATTACTCCGGCCTCGGGGCAGGGATCTTGTAACCACGCCACGGTGGCGCCTGCGACACCAAGATCACCGGCCGGCCGCCACCGCGCCAGGGGGGCGCGATGCACGATTTAGGATCGAGATGAGCGCACCTATGACGCCGCCCGAGTCGCTGCGCACCGCCGCCGGGGAGTTCCCACTGCAGGAGTGCCGCCTCGCGCTGGCCGGCCGCGTGTGGACCGTACTCCACACGGGCGTAGTCCTTACCCACGCCGACGAGTCACGCTTCCTGCGCGAGCTGAAAGACCACCTGCCCTACGGTGTCGCCCTCTGGCCCGCCGCCATCGCCCTCGCCTACGAGATCGCCTCGCGCGCGGATACATTCCGCAGGGCAAGGATCCTGGAACTCGGCGCCGGCACCGGACTGCCGGGGATCGTCGCCGCATCGTGCGGAGCGCAGGTGCTGCAGACCGACCGGCACGAACTCGCGCTCTCCATCTGTAAACGCAACGGCGAGCTGAACGGGATCACGACCATCGAGTACCACCTGGCCGACTGGACCGGGTGGGATGATACCACCCGCTACGACTGGATCATCGGCTCCGACATCCTCTACGGCCCCGCGCTGCACCCGCACCTCCGGCGGATCTTCGAGTCCAACCTCGAGCGCGAGGGCCGGATCCTCCTCTCGGACCCCTTCCGGAGCGTGAGTATCCGCCTGCTGGAAGCGCTGGAAGAGGCCGGCTGGACAATCACGCTGACCCGCTGGCGGCTGGGCGACGAGACCGCCCCGCGCGACGTCGGGGTCTTCGAGCTGGCGCCGCCGCGCTGAGGCTCGGCACCCCAGCCGGAGTGGGACATTTGCGATCGCGATCGATGCCGGTCTCGCGATATGGTTGTAGACGGGCTAATACAATTTTACATTGAAGGCAATATACAGTCTATTGAGGGTGACAGCACTCTCAGCCAACAGAGTCCGGTCATAAGTCGAAGAGCTGCAACTGGTTGTGAATATCGCCACTTTCGGGAGCGTAGGCCGGTCCGGCAAGTGCTTGTCGGAGCGGCACTTTCTCGAAAGGGTGACATTGAGGATCTGTAGCAAAGTGTAGAGATCGCGCTCGAGTTCGAGCTTCTTCTTGGCGATCGCAACGAGCACGTATGCCGAGATGGCGATCCAGATCTGGGTCTTCACCGCGTTCTCGGAGGTGCCGTAGAACGCCTTGATCCGAAGGTGCTGTTTGATCCAGCGGAAGAAGAGTTCGACCTTCCACCGGGACTTGTAGAGTTCTGGGATAGTGAGTGCCGGCAGCATGAAGTCGTTGTTCAGGAAGGTGTAGACCTTCCCGCTCTCCTGGTCCTTGAAGCGGACGAGGCGAAGCGCCTTGGGGTAGAGCTTCTTCGATTTTGGACCGGTGAGCACGATCGTCTGATCGCAGATGAGGCCGGTGGATTTGTCCACCTTGTGTGAGTAGCGCCGGCGGTACTGCAGATTGCTATTGGCTCTGGTGACAAAGATGGCGCGAGCCTCGGTGAGCGGTAGAGGCGCTCGAAATCTATATAGCCCCGGTCCATGATGTAGTTACTGCCGGGCTCGGAGAGCAGGAGATCCAGGATCTCCATGTCCGCCACCTTGGCGTCGGTGATCCAGGCAAAGGCTGGGATACTGCCCCGAAGATCGAGCAAGGCATGCAGCTTTACGGCCCCTTTGGTGGTGCGAAAGTGCGCCCAGGGGAAGAGACTCAGACAGAGATCTATCGTGGTGGAGTCGAGTGCATAGACCGTTTGGTCGAGTTCGACGTCCAGCTAGTCGCTGCCGTAGAGGCGGCGAGCTTTGGCGATCAGAATCTGGGCAAACTCGGCATACGTCCTCCAGTCCCGCTTCTCGTTCGCATCGGCAAGTGTGCTGTGGGATACTGGACTGCGGAACCCGAGATGGTAGAGTCTGTCTGGAATGGCGCCCTGGCACGCCTCGATGTCGCGCAGACTCTCGCGGTACGTGAGCTGGGCAAATACCATCGCGAGGAACTGATCCCAGAAGGAGAAGCTGCGGCTCCGGTACCTGCCGCGGTACTTCTGGACACAACGCTGAAAAGCCCGGTGAGGGGCAAGCTGGATTAGCTGCGATAAGACCATGCGGCCGCGATTGATCCGCCACTCCAGAAAAGGGGGCTGCAGGATGACACAGGAGAGGGCCGAGCTCAAATCGTTTCACTCGGACAATCCCGGTAACGCGGTGTGTGGTCGGGTGTTGCAGCATCGCTCAAGAGGAGTTGCCGGACACTATTGACTCTCCGCTGGAGGAAACAGTGAGCCAACGTCCTCCGCGTCCGTCTGTTCACGGTCCGATCGAGAACTACTATTCCGCCTCTGACCCAATACCCCCTGAACCACTTCCTAAATCGTCGAACTGATATGCGCGCATCAACCTTCTGGCGCCGGGAAGCAAACGGGCGGCGTGACCGCCTCATGCGCACGCTGATCCTGCTGGTACTGCTGGTACCGCCGAGCATGCTGGGGTGCGGCGGTGTATCGGATGCGCGTTCCCGGGAGGCGCTCACCGCGTTCGCTCGTGACGAGAACGGCGTCCTGATCCTCACGCTGTCTCAGCCACTTAACGCGATCCCCGCGAGCGGCCCCGGCGTCACGATCCTCGCCGCTGATCTGGAGCTCGGCGGCGCCGAAAGCGATCTCATGCACGTGACCGACGTGGCCACCTTCCCAGACGGCCGCTTCGCGGTACTCGACAGGCTCGCCTTCTCAGTATGGCTCTACTCACCCCGGGGGGCGTTGATCAAGACACTCGGGAGGGAGGGCTCGGGGCCGATGGAGTTCAAGCGCCCGCGGGCAGTCGCGGCCATGGGCGAACACCTCGTGGTCTGGGACCGAAACAGCTCGAAGGAATTCACCGTCTTCGACACCGCAGGAACCGTCCTCGGTACCACGCCCGTCCCGATCGACGGAGACTGGATGGCCTTGCAGTTACGGGTCGACACGTTGGCGACATCCGTGGCGCCGCCCAACGTGCTCAGGTCGGATGTCCCCCGTGGCCCAGATATCTACCCGCACTTCAACCAGCCGATCTTCAGCCCTCGCCCGGTATGGGCAGCCACCGAGCGCTGGATCGCCATCGGCCACGGAGACTCGAGCGCAATTGAGGTGCGGGATCGTTACGGTGCGCAGATCCTCCGCGTGGAGTGGCCCCGCGACGAGCGCGGCATATCCGACGAGGACCGCTTCCAACATGCCTGCGTGCGGATGCAGGAGGAGGTGGACAAGGCTGGCAAAGATGCTGTGAAAGCGCAATTTATCTCGTACCGGGCCCGTCGACGCGCGCGTAATGATGATCGCCTTTGAACTCTGGCCCTACTCAACCCGCCGCCCGCAGGTAACCGCTGCGTACGGTGCCGGGCACTGCCTCTGGCTGGCCGGCTTCGATCCGGCGGACGCACCAAGCGCCGAGTCGCTGACCTGGACCGGCATCAACGTGGCTACTGGCAAGCTCGCTGCCGTCGTCCGAACCCCGCGCAACGCCTCCCGGGTCCGCGATATCTCGCCAACCGCGGTCCTCTCTAGCTATCTCGACACTGACGGGGTCTGGCGCCTGGAGCGCTACCCATTGCCCAAAGTGGATTGTGGTGGACCTGACCGGGTCGCCTCCGGTCACTCGTACCGCAGCGCCCGCACCGGGTCCATACGGGAGGCGCGCCGCGCCGCGAGGTAGCCTGCGCCCAACGCGACCAGCCCCAGCACCACCGTCGCGAGGGCGATCACGACCGGGTCGTGCGCCGTTGCCATTATGTCGGATTACTGCACTATCATACCAGCGCGCCCGCCCACCACATCGCGGTCGTAGCGCACGACAAGGTGCTGATCCAATGCAGCACGGAGGCTGGCATAGTAGGCCCCCGGCTCACCGAAGGCGGCGGGGAACGCCGGTACCGTATCGACGAGGGTCCGGCCGGTACCGAGATCCACGCGCAGGATCTCGACCCCCTCCGCCAATGCCGGCTCGGGCTGGATCGGCAATAGCCAGACGTGTCCGTCCGGGTCGAGGATCAGATCACGGACCCGCTTGGTCGCGGTCGGTTCGGGCATGTCGCGCCCACCGCCGGCGCGCGCGCTCAACTCGGCGAGTTCCTTTCGATCGTAGCCCGGTGGCCTGCGGTCCGGCAGTTCTATGCGGAGGGTGTCCGCCTTCGTGCCATCGAGCGAGGCCACGACGAGCCACGGGCTCGCGCCATCGGAGATGACCACACATCCCCTTTCAGAATCCCAGAGGGGAAGCGCCTGATCTGGTCCCGTGAATTGCACGCCCAGACGGTCGCGGGGCGGCCTTGCGGCCTGCACCTCTGCGACGGTGTCGATCCCAGCGCTCGACCAGAGATTGATCCGGAACGCGGCGCTATCCGTCCATTCCCGTGATAGGTGGAAGACATCGGTCCCGCCGGATGGAAAAACAAGGCCAGCGGAGGTCAGTCGGACCGAACTAGTCCGATAGCCCAGCCCGACCGCGAACGGGTCGGTGATCAGGTTGCCCAGGTAACGGCCCTCCGAATCGAAGAGGCTTACGCGATTCCCATCGTAGACCACGATCCGGTCGCCATCGCCATGTATGCGCCGCAAGCGCTCAGGCAGGGATACCCTCAACCTCGGGAACTCGCCCGGACCCTCGCCTTCGCGGCCGAACTTTCCGATGTACCCGAGATCAGCCGTGAACCGGGCCACCCGCGCATTGCCCACGTCGAAGACGTAGAGCCCCTCGGGCGCTGAAAAGATCCCCCAGATATTCACGAACCAGGTCTCGTCGTCCTCACCGACGCGGGCCATCTCCCGGTACGTACCGCCATCCCTCGCCCAGCGGCTCCCCCCGGCGGTGAAGGTGCACGCCTCCGCCGGCCTGAACGATTCGACCAATGCTTTGGTGCCATCCGTGCCACAGGCCCCAATTACACATGTGAAGACAGCGCATACTACGGCTGAGCTGCGGGATCTGAAGCGGTTCATCGTGAAGCTCCTTGCACCCAAATTCCACTACTGAACTGCAGCGGCACCATAGAACCATGATGTCGATTCGCTCCCAATTGTCATGGTTGCGTTTTGACAACGCGAAGCGTACCCTAAAGAGCCTGGACATTCCGCTGGCCCAGCGCTGCCAAGATATGCGGGGCGCGAAGACCGTGCAATCGAGTAGTCGCGGGTGCGCCGCCTCATAGTTATCCTTCATGGGCCTGCAACCTTTTCCCGCGAAGCGGCATCCAACGCCGAGAGCATCCCCCCCGAACCAGTGAGTGATCCATGACCCTTCCACGCCGGCGTCTCTTCGTCCTCCTGGGCGGCGGTACCGCCATCCTGGTTCCTCTCCTGCTCCTGCTGGGCACCTCGTCGCGTGGCGCGGAGCGCGCCCTGACAGCCACCGTGAAGCGCGGGGAGTTCCGCGTCGTCGTCACGACGACGGGCGAGCTGCATGCGCGCAAGTTCGTGCAGGTGCAGGGTCCGAATAACGCGCAGCAGGCGCAGCAGTACCAGATGCGGATCGCGTCGCTGGTCCCGGAGGGGACGATCGTGAAGGCCGGCGAGATCGTGGGCCAGCTGGACCGCTCGGGGATCGCGTCGAAGGTGCAGGAGGTCGCGCTGGCGCTGGATAAGGCGGAGGCGCAATACCAGCAAGCGCAGCTCGACTCGACGCTCCAGCTGGCGCAGGCGCGGGAGGAGATCCGGAACCTGGAGTACGCGCTGGAGGAGCGGCAGATCGCGAAGGACCAGTCGGCTTACGAGGCGCCGTCGATGCGGCGGCAGGCGGAGATCGACCTGGACAAGTCGCGGCGCGCGCTGGACCAGGCGCGGGCGAACTACGTCACGAAGGAGCAGCAGGCCAGGGCGAAGATGCGGGAGGTCGGCTCGGATGTGGAGCGTCAGCGGAACCTCCTCGCGATCGTGCGGGAGGTCGAGGCGGGGTACACGATCCGCGCGCCGGCGGACGGGATGGTGATCTACGCCAAGGAGTGGAACGGCCAGAAGAAGACGGCCGGCTCGCAGGTCAGCCCCTGGGACCCGACGGTGGCGACCCTCCCGGACCTCTCGCAGATGGAGTCGGTCACGTACGTGAACGAGATCGATATCCGGAAGGTCGCGGTCGGGCAGCCGGTGGAGATCTCGCTGGACGCGGACCCGAGCAAGCGCCTGACAGGCACGGTCACCCAGGTGGCGAACGTCGGCGAACAGCGCCCGAACGCGGACGCGAAGGTCTTCGAGGTGAGGATCGAGGTGCAGCAGAGCGACACCGCGATCCTCCCCGGGATGACGACGGGGAACGCGATCCTCACCTCGACGGTGCGGGACGCGCTCTCGATCCCGCTCGAGACGGTCGCGATCGAGGGCGATGTGACCTTCGTCTACCGCCGCACCGGCCGGGGGGTCGTGCGGCAGGAGATCGTGACCGGGATCATGAACGACGACGAGATCGTCGTGCTGCACGGCCTCGACGAAGGCGACGAGGTGCTCTTCGCGCCTCCGGCGGATGGCACGTCGCCGCCGCTGGAGCGACTCCCGCCGGAGCTGGTCCCGCCGAAGGACACGACCGCCATCCCTGCCGCCGGCTCTACCGCGGATACGCTGCCGACGACGACGCCCGCCGTGCCTGCTGCGGACACGATGCGGCCGGCGGCGACGCCCACCGTATCTCACGCGCGGCCGGGCGCGCCCGCGCCCATATCCCTCGGCCCGAGTTGATCCCGTGATACGGATGATAACGCGCGCGGAACTGCTCTCGGTATTCCGGGCGCACGTGCTGCCGAGCGTGCGGATCGCGCTGGAGGCGGTCGCGCGCAACAAGCTGCGCGCCGGGCTGACGTCGCTCGGGATCCTCTTCGGCGTCGCGTCGGTGATCGCGATGCTCGCGGTCGGGCGCGGCGCGGAGCAGGAGATCGTCGAGCAGATGCGACTGCTCGGCACGAACAACTTCGTGATCCAGCCGGCTCTGGAGCAGGAGGAAGGCGAGGCGGGTGAGGAGCGGGAGAGGGGGCAGAAGCGCTACTCGCCCGGGCTGACCGTCAGGGACGCGCACAGCATCGCGACGGTACTGCCGCGTGTCGACGGGGTGAGCGGCGAGCTGGTCCTCCAGACGCTGATCACGCGGGAGGGGCACCGCCGGTCGGGGAAGCTGGTGGGCGTCGACACCACATATTTCCGCATGCTGAACCTCGCCATGGCGCAGGGGCGGACCTTCACGGCGGCGGAGGTCGCGGGGTCGGCGCCGGTCGCGGTCATCGGGCACGGCGTGCGGACGCGCTTCTTCACCACAGAGGAACCGCTCGGGCGCCGGATCAAGGTGGGTGACACCTGGCTGACCGTCGTGGGTGTCCTGGCCGATCGGCAGGTCTCGTCGGAGACGGCGGGGCGGCTCGGGATCCGTGATGCGAACATGGATGTCTACGTCCCGCTCTC
>JACDJB010002265.1_pt1 | contig 14223 bp, 13 predicted proteins | sample 7454121 | NCBI WGS metagenome assembly JACDJB01 (sample SAMN14253290, study PRJNA609438) | sludge metagenome | isolation source: sludge after 25d culture with pyrite | collected 2018-12-20 | reverse complement strand
CGGTGTGATTGCCATGTACGGGCTGACGCTGGCATCGGGTAAGGCCAGCGCCATCGTCGATTGGAACAACAACTATGGCGACGATCCCGACAAGGGCGTCATTTTCCACTGCTCGAATCTCCCCAAAGACGTATTCATGGAGCAATCGCTCATCTCCACGGATATCCCCGTGATGGACTTCCAGGATATCATCGCCGGGACGGTGGGCAAAGACAACACCTATGGCACGGTGGTGGGACGGGTAAAAGCCGAGCCGTTCACCTATCTGCGCGTTTCCACTGATGATTTCAGCGGCAGAATGCTGGCCTATGTAGGCGAAGGCGAGCTGACCAACGACCCGTTGACCACCTTTGGCGGCCGCGGCGTGGTCTGGGTGCCCAATTTCCAGGACCTGCTCTACTTCGTCTGCGAGTACGGCTTCGAGCATCACGTCTCGATCAACCTCTCATTGACGGCGCCGGCGTTGTACGAGGCCATGAGCAAGTACCTGGGCTGGGAAGTCTATTACCACGAACCTGGCCGGGCCAAGCGCACCTTCGCCGACAAGATGGCCGGCTTCCTGCGAGCCTAAGACAAAGACCTGACAGGTTTCGCGCGAAACCTGTCAGGTCTTGGGAGAACCAAACCATGACCGAATTCGAACTCAAGCAAACTCGCATCCAGGAATTGCTCGACCGCCGCGGGTTGGATGGCATCCTCCTCAGCCGCGTCAGCAACTTCGCCTGGGCCACGTGCGGCGGCCTTTCCTATGTCGTCACCGCTTCGACCAGCGGCATCGCCAGCCTGCTGATCACGCGCAGGGGCCGCTATCTGATCACAAGTACCGTCGAAGCTCCCCGCCTGGATTCAGAAGAGAAACTCAAAGCGCAGGGGTGGGAGTTTGTGGTGGAGCCGTGGTGGAAGACGGGCGACCCGGTGGCGCAATTGGCGCCCGGCGCTCGCCTGGGCAGCGACTGGCCCTATCCCAATGCCATCGATCTCAATGACGATCTGGCTCATGTACGCTCGCTGGTGACGCCTGAGGAGGGAGAGCGATTCCGGGCCTTGGGGAACCTGAGCGCCCAGGCGATGGATGCAGCCATCCGCCAGGTACGCCCCGGCCAGACCGAATACGAGATCAGCGCCCTGCTGCTGGCCGAAAGCGAGCGCAGGGGCGTCCAGCCCATTGTCAGCCTGATTGCCACCGACGAACGAATCTTCGGCTATCGCCACCCTATCCCCACCGCCAAAAAGCTGGACCGCTACGCCATGGTGGTGTTGTGCGGCCGGCGCCAGGGGCTGGTGTGCTCACTGACCCGGCTGGTGTACTTTGGCAAGCTGCCTGCAGAACTGCGTCGCAAAGCCGAAGCGACGGCGACCGTGGACGCCACGTTCATCGCAGCCACCAGGCCCGGCGCGACCCTGGACAGCATTTTCAGCCAGGGCCAGGCGGCTTATGCCAGCGCCGGCTTTGCGGATGAATGGCAGCTGCACCATCAGGGCGGACCCGCCGGCTATGACCCGCGCGACTGGGTGACTACGCCCAGCTCGAAGGAAGTCGTGGTCGCCGGCCAGGTCTATGCCTGGAACCCATCCATCACCGGGACGAAGTCGGAAGATACTATCCTGGTGGGTGAAAATGGCAACGAGATTCTCTCTGCCATCCCCGGCTGGCCCATGCTGACGGTGACCGCCAACGGCCAGCCCTGGCAGCGGCCTGCCATTCTGGAGATCGATAGTTGACGCCCGCCTCTTTCCATTTGCCCTCTGCAACACCTGGAGGTTCTCATGAGTAAACCCAAATACGCAATTGGCGTCGATTTCGGCACAGAGTCTGGGCGAGCGGCGCTGGTAGATGTCGCCGATGGCTGGGTTCTGGCCAGCGCCGTCCATCCCTATACCAACGGCGTCATCGATGAGAAACTGCCCGGCAGCGACATCCGCCTGGAGCCGGACTGGGCTTTGCAAGACCCCAACGACTATCTCGAAGTCTTCAAACGCGCCATCCCGGCCGTGTTGAAAGAGAGCGGCGTCGATCCCACGGATGTGATCGGCATCGGCGTCGACTTCACTGCCTGCACGATGCTGCCCACCAAAGCCGACGGCACGCCGCTTTGCTTCCTGCCTGAGTTTCGCCAGAACCCCAATGCCTGGGTCAAGCTTTGGAAGCACCACGCCGCCCAACCAGAAGCCAACCTTTTGAACGAGCGGGCGCGGGCCTCAGGCTTCGGCGAGATCCTGGATCGCTACGGCGGCAAAATCAGCTCGGAATGGTTCTTCCCCAAAGTTTGGCAGATTCTGGATGAAGCGCCGGACGTCTATGCCGCGGCCGACCGGCTTATCGAAGGAGCGGATTGGGTTGTCTGGCAGTTGACGGGCGTAGAGACGCGCAATTCCTGCACTGCCGGCTATAAGGCGATGTGGTCGAAGACCGATGGCTTCCCCCCCAATGCCTTTTTCAAGGCGCTCGACCCGCGCCTGGAGCACATCGTCGACGAGAAGATGTCGCGCAACATCTTGCCTTTGGGGGCCAAGGCAGGAGGGTTGACCGCAGAGGCCGCCGGATGGACAGGCCTGCTGCCCGGCACTGCCGTTGCCGTCGCCAACGTGGATGCACACGTTGCCGTGCCCGCTGCCACCGTCACCGAACCCGGGCGCATGGTCATCATCATGGGCACTTCAAACTGCCACATGGTGTTGGGGGCGCAGGAAGTGACCGTGCCGGGGATGTGCGGCGTGGTGCAGGATGGCATCATCGCCGGGCTGCCAGGCTTCGAGGCCGGGCAGTCATGTGTGGGCGACCATTTCGCCTGGTTCGTAGAAAACTGTGTGCCGGCCGCGTATGAGCGCGAAGCCGAGGGCCGCAAGCTCAACGTCCATGAATTGCTGGAAGAAAAAGCCTCCAAACTGAAACCGGGCGAGAGCGGTCTGCTGGCCCTGGACTGGTGGAACGGCAATCGCAGCGTGTTGGTGGATGTCGATCTCACGGGCATGCTGCTGGGCGCCACCCTGTTGACCCGGCCCGAGGAAATCTACCGGGCTTTGATCGAAGCCACAGCTTACGGCACCCGCATGATTATCGAGACCTTCAAGGCCAGCGGTGTGCCTGTGCACGAGATCATCGCCACCGGTGGGCTGCCCAACCGCAACCGCTTGCTGATGCAGATCTATGCTGATGTCTGCGGCATCCCCATCTATGTGGCCGAAGCCGAACAGATCGGCGCCCTCGGTTCGGCAATGCACGGGGCCGTAGCGGCGGGAGAAGAGGCCGGCGGCTATGACGACATTACCCAGGCCACCAAGAAGATGGCCCGGCTGCGCAAAGAGCATTACGAGCCGAACACTGCCCATTCCACAGTCTACAATCTTTTGTACTCGGAATACGCCACCCTGCACGATTATTTCGGCCGCGGCGCTAATGACGTAATGAAACGGCTGAAAGTGTTGAAGGCAGAGATGCGAAAGTAAAACGTGACGAGTGAAACGTGAAGCGCTGGCGACGGCGCTTCACGTTTCTCGTTCCACACGGGAGTCATCATCCTTGTTAGAAACCCTACGCGAAGAATTGTGGCGATTGCATCTGGAACTGCCCAAGAATAATCTGGTGGCGTGGACGAGCGGCAACGTCAGCGCACGCGACCGTGAGACCGGGCTGGTCGTGATCAAGCCATCGGGCGTCAAGTACGATCATTTGCGGCCAGAGCACATGGTCGTCGTCGATCTCCAGGGCAAGTGCATCGAAGGCGCCCTCAAGCCCTCCTCCGATACTGCCAGCCATCTCTACATTTACCGTCATCGCCCGGATGTGTTCGGCGTTGTCCATACGCACTCCAGCTATGCCACCGCCTTCGCTGCCCTGGGCCGGCCCATCCCCTGCTATCTGACGGCGATGGCCGACGAGTTCGGGGGGCCGATCCCTTGCGGCGGCTTCGCCCTCATCGGCGGCGAGGAAATCGGCCAGGTGGTCATCGAAGCCATTGGCTCCTCTCCAGCGGTCTTGCTGAAGAACCACGGCGTCTTCACCATCGGCGCCAGCGCTGAAGCTGCGCTAAAGGCCGCAGTCATGGTCGAGGACGTGGCGCGAACCATCTGGTTGGCGCTCCAACTTGGCCAGCCGGACGAGATCCCGGCTGATGATGTGGCCAGGTTGCATTACCGCTACACCCACGTTTATGGCCAATAGCACGTTTGAGGGTCGCTTTGGCGTCCTCTGGGACATGGACGGCGTCCTCGTCGACACAGGTCCAACCCACTTCCGGTCGTGGTCACAGACGCTGGCCGAATACGATCTGTCCATGACCAAGGAGTTCTTCCGCGCCACGTTTGGCATGAACAACGCCACCCTCCTGCCCCTGCTGTTGGGCGAACGGAGTACGCCGGCTCTTGTGCAGACTATCAGCGACCGCAAAGAGGCCTTGTTCCGGCAGATGATGCGCGGCGAAGCCCATCCGCTTCCGGGTGTTTGCCATTGGCTGGAAAGCCTGAACGTGGCAGGATACGGGCAGGCCATTGCCTCTTCCGCGCCGCCAGAGAATATCGCCGACCTGCTCGACGCTCTTGGCATCCGCTCCTGGTTTAGCGCCATCGTCTCAGGTAATGGTATGCCCGGCAAACCTGCCCCCGATGTCTTTCTGAGGGCAGCGCAGGCCATCGACGTATCCCCTGATCGATGTGTCGTCATCGAAGACGCCATCAACGGCGTTGCCGGCGCCAAGAATGCCGGCATGAAGTGCATTGCCGTGACCACAACCAATCCCGCTTCGGCGCTGCTTCTGGCCGATATCGTTGTCGCCAGCCTCGCCGATTTGTCGCCCACCACCGTGGCCTACTTGCTCGCATCCGGCCAGGCTGCTGAATGAGGACGACCATGAAACACCGCGAACGAGTCGCCGCTGCGCTCAATCACGAAGTCCCCGACCGCTGCCCGATGCAGATCAGCTTCACGCCGGAATTCGCCGATCGCCTGCGCCAGACGATGGAATTGACCGGGCGTAAGGTGCACAACCCGCATGGCGGCGGCAATACGTACGAACTTGAACGCGCCTTGGGCGAAGATATGCTGCTGACCTCGGTGGGTTGGGCAAACTCATACTATGCCGACACCAGGCCCTATGTTGACGAATGGGGCATCGGCTGGAGATTGCAGCCCTACGAAACCACCTTCGGGGTTGGGCATTATACCGAGATCACGCATCATCCACTGGCCGACGATAGTGCGCTTGCCAGCTATGATCCGCCCGACCCCACCCGACCTGAGCTCTATCTCGACTCGGAGTGGATGATCCGGGAATTCAAGGATGAGTATTGGATCGTTGGCGCCACTGTCACCACTATTTTCGAGACAGCCTGGGCGTTGCGGGGGCTGGAGCAGATGATGGTGGATATGGTCACCGATCCCGATCTTGCCAACGCAATACTCGACATTCCCTACCATTATCACCTGGCGGCAGCCAGGAAACTGGTCGAATTGGGCGTGGATATGGTGTGGACAGGCGATGATGTGGGCGCGCAACGGGCCATGTTGATCTCGCCCGAGACCTGGCGCACGTATCTCAAGCCGCGCATGGCAAACTTCATTGCCGAATTGAAGGCTATCAACCCGGCAGTCAAGGTGGCCTATCATTCCGACGGCGTCATCTTCCCCATCATCCCGGAATTGATCGAGATCGGATTGGACGTGCTCAATCCCATCCAGCCTGCCTGTATGGACCCGGCCCGGATCAAACGAGAATTCGGCAACCAGTTGTGCTTCTGGGGTTCCATCGACGAGCAACATACCCTGCCTTTCGGCTCACCGGCGGACGTGCGGGCAGAGGTACTGGAACGGCTGCGCACCCTGGGCAAGGGCGGTGGTCTCATCCTGGCCCCCAGCCACCACGTCCAGCTCGACACCTCCCTGGAGAACTTCTGGGCAATGGTAGACACGATCACCAATACGCCATACAAACACCTCTGACAGAAATAGACCCGCTTCCTTGTCACCTTGTCACCTTGTCACCTTATCTGCCCCTCTCAATGCACCTCGAGACCATGCCCCAGTTCGAACAGGCCATGCAACGCGTCTATGCCTGGTTCGAAAATGAAATCATCGATCGTCCCCCTGTTCGCTTCATGGGCCACAACGCCTTTGCCAATCAGGAAGTTGATTTCTCCGGCCTGTCGGCAGCAGAACGCAAGGCCAAGTGGTACGATCCCGGCTATCAGATCGATCGCTATGTGCAGTCGCTGGAAGGCCGGGTTTTTCGAGCCGAGACCTTTCCTGTATACTGGCCTAATCTGGGGCCGGACGTGTATGCGGCTTTTTATGGCGCCCGGCTCCACTTCGGCGAAGTGACGTCGTGGTCCGAGCCGCTGGTGCGGGATTGGCGCGATGTCGAGACGCTGAAGCTCGACATGGACAACGAGTATTTCAGGAAACTGGAGGAATTCACCACCTACGCCCTCGACCGCTGCGCTGGTAAATCGTTGGTTGGTTACACCGACCTGCACCCTGGCCTGGATTGCGCCGCCGCCTGGCGCGACCCGCAGCAACTCTGCCTCGATATGATCGATTGCCCGGATGAAGCCCATCGCCTGGCTGACTTGTCCATCGCCGACTTCGAGACCATCTACGACCACTTCGACGCCATACTCAAGTCGCATGGCCAACCTTCGGTCAGTTGGATGGGCATCCCCTCGCACGGACGCATGCACATTCCCAGTTGCGACTTCTCGAATCTGATCTCGCCGGCCATGTTCCACGACTACGGCCTGCCGATCTTACAACGTGAAGTCAAGACCATGACCCACAACATCTTTCATGTCGATGGCAAGCGCGTGGCCCGGCATCTGGATGCCATCCTCAGCGTCCCTGAGATTCACGCCTTGCAGTGGGTGCAGGGTGTAGGCGACGACCAACCCATCATGCAGTGGGCGCCTTTCATTCGGGACATCCAGGCCCGCAAGATGCCTGTAATCATCGACCTGCAGAAGCACGAACTCGACGATTTCATCGCTGCTATTCGTCCCGAAGGCATCTTCCTGTGGATAGCCACGGAAAACGAAGAAGAAGAGAAGGACCTGTTGAAGCGGATTGAGATGTGGACATGATGCGGAGTGCGCACGCCCACGTGCGCACTCCAGATGTGCACTCCGCTACCCCAAAATATCGAACACACCCAACTTCTGACACAAGAGCGCGATAGAAGCGCAAAGGAGGTAGTATCCGAAACGATCAAGAAAACCTTTTTGCTGCCTGTCTTCTCGTACCATTTCACCATCTCGCTACTTTCTGGAGGAAATCGTGAAGAAAAATATGTTGGTTCGCATCCTGATTGCCATCCTCGTCCTGGGCATGCTGGCGTCCTGCGCGGCTGCGCCCACTCAGGCGCCTGCCGCCACCGAAGCGCCTGCCGCCACTGAGGCCCCGGCCGTCGTCCAGGCGACCGAAGCCCCCACTGCTGCTCCTGTTGAGGAGCCGACCGCCACCACCGCCCCTGCTGAGACATCTGGCCCCGCCCCCGCTGCCGATGGCAAGTGGTGCAGCGGCGCCAAGATCATCTTCTTCCCCGGTGGTTCGCCCGGCGGCCCCTTCGAGACGGTCGTCTACAACGGCGCCGTAGCGGCGGCGGCTGACCTCGGCGCGGACGTGGAATATGTCTGGTCTGACTGGGATCCCGCCAAGATGGTCACGCAGTTGGGCGAGGCGATCGCTACCAATCCGGACGGCATCGGCATCATGGGACATCCCGGCGATGACGCCTACGGCCCCCTGGTGGAAGAAGCTGAAGCTGCCGGCATCATCGTCACCAGCTCGAACACCACCCTGCCCAAGCTGGAGGCCGCCTACAAGAGCAATGGCTTTGGCTATGTGGGCGCAGAGCTTTACAGCGCCGGTCATGCCCTGGGCATGGAGGCCATCGCCCGCGGTGGTCTGAAAGAAGGCGACCGGGCTATGGTCTGGGGACTGTTGGCGCAACCGGGCCGCGGCGAACGCACCAGAGGTGTCGTTGACGCCCTTGAGGAATCCGGCCTGACCGTCGACTACCTGGAAATCGACGACGCCACCAACGCCGACCCGGCGGCTGGCATCGCCACCTTTGTCGGTTACGCTTCGGCCAATCCCGATGTCAAGCTCATCATCACCGACCACGGCAACCTCACCAGCTCGCAGCAGGCGCTGCTCGAGGCCGCGAGCCTCGACCCGGCCTCTGTCTACACGGCTGGTTTCGACCTCTCAGCCTCTACGGTCGAAGCGATCAAGGCCGGATTCACCGACCTGGTCATCGACCAGCAGCAGTGGCTCCAGGGCTACCTGTCCATCCTGCAGATCTGCCTGACCGAGAAATTCCTGTTCACGGGTCTGCACATCGACACCGGCGCCGGCTTTGCGCACAAGGACAATGTCGAGATGTTGGCCGACCTGGTAGGCCAACAGATCCGCTAACCCCTTCTCGCCAATCTCACTCAGCGAGGGCTGCGCGCCCGTTGCTGCCGCCTCGTTCCCCTGGCGTGCAGCCCTCGCCTCCCCGCCTTTCGCAACCTGCTGGTCACAAGCTTGGCTTGTGACCAGCAGGTTACGAATCTCCTGGAGGCCGAAAGCATGGCTGCTGACTATCGTCTGGAACTGCGCAATGTATCCAAGTCCTTCGGCGAGGTACATTCGCTGAAGGATATCAATTTCCACCTGGGCCGCAACGAAGTAGTGGGATTGGTTGGTGACAACGGCGCCGGCAAATCCACATTGATCAAGATCATCACCGGCTACCACCAGCCGGACGAAGGTGATCTCTATTTCAACGGGCAGAAGATAGACCACCTGACCGTGCCCAAAGCACGCGAACTGGGGGTCGAAACAGTGTATCAGGAGCGCGCCCTGGCCGAACTACAGACCCTCTGGCGCAATATCTTCCTGGGGAGAGAACTGAAGAATCGCTTTGGCCTGCTCGATGTCGCCAGGATGAGGCAAGAAACCTACCGGCTGATGACCGAATCGATGGGCTTCACCTCAACTGCCGTCACACCCGACTCGCCGATTCGACGTTTCTCGGGCGGCGAAAAGCAGGGGGTGGCCATTGTACGGGCGCTATATTTCAACGCCGACATCATCATTCTGGACGAGCCGACCATGGGCCTTTCCTTGCACGAGACCCGCAAGCTGCTCGAATTCGTGCGTGGCATCAAACGGGCCGGTAAGTCGGCGGTTTTCATTGACCACAATATTTTGCACGTCCATTCGGTTGTGGATCGGGTGGTCGTGCTGGACCGGGGTCATGTGGCCGGCGAGTTCCATACCGGCGACATCACCTTGGATGATCTGATGGAAAAGATGTATCGCGTTGCCGAAACCGGCAGTCTGGAGTAAGGAGGGAACCATGGACACAGGATCAAGCTCTGCTGAAAAACTCCGCCCCGTGCCGCAGTACAAGCCCAGATTCACCCTCCGCTCCTTCCTGGCCCGCAACGGCACCCAGGTAGGGATTCTGGCCGTCTTTCTGGCTTTGTGGACTGTCTTTATCTTTGGCGCCCCTGAAACATTCCTGTCGACGCGCATCTACCAGGCCTTCATGACGACAGTGCCTTTCTTTGGCGTCATTGCCCTGCCCCTGACCATGTTGGTGATTGCCGGAGAGATGGACTTGTCGTTCCCTTCGATCATGGCCATCAGCTTCGTAGGCTTCCTGTTTGTCTGGAATGCCACCCATATTGCCATCCTGGCCTTCGCCGCCGCCATCGCGGTCGGCATCCTGGTGGGAGCGCTCAACGGAACCATTGTCGTGCGCCTGGGCATCCCCTCGCTGGTGGCCACCATCGGAACGCAATTCTTCTGGCGCGGCGCCACCATCGTGCTCGTCAACGGCAAGGGCCAGCCGTTGCTCGATCTGCGGGACACATTCTTGTACGAAGTGCTGGTGGGCAAGACCATCGCCGGTATCCCCAACCAGTTCTTCTGGATGTTGTTGGTGGGAGTCGCCTGTTGGATTGTCCTCAATCGCACCAGGTTGGGCGCTCATATCTACCTGATAGGTGACAACGAGGACAGCGCCAAGCTGATGGGTGTGAACGCCGGCCGTACGCGCATGCTGACGTTTATCATCGTCGGCGCAGCGGCAGCTTTCGGCGGCGTACTGGCCAGTTTTCAGGTCTCCAACTTCTTCCCCTCTTTGGGCGAAGGCTATCTGCTGCAAACCCTGGCCTCAGTCTTCCTCGGCGGCACCTCGGTCTTTGGCGGCGTCGGCACCATCTTTGGCACCTTCCTCGGCAGCTATATCATCGGCGCCATCCAGGCTGCCGTCGTTGCCATGGGACTGACCGGATTCTGGACCGAACTGATCTACGGCCTCATCGTCATCCTGTCGGTATCCATGCACGCCATCCTGCGCCGCCGCGCAGGATGAGCGACCAGGGACCAGAGTATCACCCAAATACTCCGAGCCGTCGTAAGAGATCTTGAACGCGCTCGAAGGCATCGCGTTGCCGGATGGCGCGTTCTTCCGCGTCGTTGATCCCCTCGAAGGCGGCCACTGTCGCCGGGCCGTAGTAATCGATGGAAGCAAACTTGTCGGCGATGATCTGAAGCCCCTCGCGAACAAGCCCGTTTGCCAGCCTGGGTTTGAAGCGTTCGGCGAGTGCAGCCGTCCCACCCGGATAACTTCGCAGACAGAAGTAGATATCCCAGGGATCCTTTTCGTTCAGACGACCGCCCAGTGCCATCGCTTTCATCACGATAAATGCCGTCACATCGACAACATGAATGATTGCCGAATCGAATGGACCAGCAGGCAGGCGTCCCTCAATGGCAATTGCGACGGGTTCGGTGAATGCGAGATCGCACCCTCTGGCCTTCCGTGGCTGCATTCCGGATACCTGCTGACTGCGATGCTTCCGCCCTCGACCCCCATACTCGCCTGCCAGGAAGTCCACTTGCACGACGATCTGCCGCCCGTCCGATCCTGGGACCGAACGGAAGTACTGAAAAGGCTGGCCGCCTGACTCCAGATAATACCCTTGTTCCACAAGCAACTTGTGTATGCTGCGATAGCCAGTATTCTCCAGACTGCGGTGGTTTAGGGCCAGGTCAACATCCAGGCTGCCCACATGGGCAAGCTCAGCCGCAGGAAACAGCAACTCTGGCGCCCAACCGCCTACCAGAACCACATCCTGCTGGTATTGTCCCAGGAGATGGGCAAGCTCCAGCAGGACTGAGCGGGCTGCCTGGACCGCGGGTGAGGGATAATCTCTAAACGTCACCATCGTGGTTTGATCTCCTGTTCAAGAAGAAAACGCGCTGCCTCTTCACCGCGTTCGTGCAGGCTCTGCAAATCAAGATAGGACTGGATGTTGGAAGTCACGCTGATCTCGGCAATCTCCTTTGTTCCGTACCAGACCCCTTCATCATATGGCTTCCAGAGAACGAGATTTGCCCCTGATGTCACTTCCTTCAGACTGAGTGATTGAATAATCTCTGCTATACGATCTTCTTGTATGTAGGCAAAGGCGCGCTGGTATCGAACAAAAGGCGCGTGACGAGCCGCAGCCGAGAAAGCGGCCAATGCGTATCGAATACCCGATCCTGAACACGTGGCAGCCAGGCGCTCTTCGGCCTTCTCTACTGTTTCCAAAATGTAGAATAGGCGGGCTTCGTTTTTGCGGTGACTGTAATTCCTTGCCCATTCTGCCAGCAGCTCTGCTGGGTTACGGAGCGCAATTCCTTTTGCCTCCTCCTGCAGCCACTCTCTATCTGCCAGCAGACTTTTGACTTTGTGCGCCTGCCCCAGACTTACCTGCGCCTCATCTGCAAGAGACTGAAGCTTCCACAGGCGTTGTGGATTGTGGAGAAGGACTCGCAGGATACGGGATGCTTTTGGCGAGTAGAGACTCCGCAGATCGCGCTTCTCTGCAAGCCGATTGGGATTCCCATCTCGTTCAATATGAACGGTTCCGAAGCTTATGTAGCAGTTTCCAGCAAGATCTAGATAACCAACCTGAGCTTCTTTGCATATCTGGGCCGCTGATGGGGAGATCCAAGGCGCCACAAAGACCCCGTATGAACCCGGCAAGCTAATCTGGAGCCTGAGAAGTTGGTTTGCGGCATGGCGTGCAACGCGCGGCTCACCATTGTTATTGACCTCCACAAGCAACCTGACCTCCCGATCGGGTAAACGCAACCAAATTTCCCAGTCCCATCGACCCCCAGCAGACAAGGGCTCTCGACTCTCCTCGACCAGATCGATAAATGATATTTCCTGGATGGTCTTTCGCAGCGCCTCCAGGGCTTTGTTGTTTAAGTCATCGATCTTCATTGAAATAGCTCATTTCACCGAATGGTGAAACCTATCATGCCACTGAAAATCAGCTTCGTCAATTCGCGCCCATCAGTGATGTGGGATAGCCATACGCCTGATGTCAGCGAGCCAGCGCCACCGGCCTGATCTCCCAACCGAAATCCTCGATCCGAATCGCCGTGCTCTGCCCCGGCCAGTAGAGATGCGTGAAATAGCTCCCCCCGCGTAGCGTGGAGGGATTGCGCCCATGCGTGACGATGATGTGATCCGGCGGCAGATGGGCAAAGTAACGCTCGCGCGCCAACGATGAACGGCCCAGGGTAGGGTCGATGGGCGTCCAACCCGGTCCAGGCAGATATACCTCGACCCAGGCGTGTTCGGTGCGCGCGTCGCCGGGTGCAGCGCTGGCGTCGGTCGCATCAGGGACGTAGGCCAGACCCTCGACATAGCGCGCAGGAATGCCCGCGGCCCGGCTGAGGGCAATTAGGAGGTCTGAATACTCGGTGCAATCGGCGCCCATCTCGCCCAGCGCCGCCTGTGCGCCCCAGTTGCGCCCATTGTAGCTGTAGACGAGGTTGTTGCCGATGTAATCGTAAAAAGCTCGCACCTTCTCGCAGGCCGTGACCTTCCCCTGCGCCAGTTCATTTGCCAGCGCTACAATCTGGGGATTGCCAGACTCGATGTGCAGTTCGGGCTCTGTGAACTCAGTTGGGAGTGTCCCTTCACACGATGACAGGTCGAGCGCCACCTCAGCGACCGTCACCAAGTAGGTGATCGTAATGAGGATCGAACTGCCGGGCTGTTGGCGCGAGAAGTCGAACTCGGCATAGCGATTGCCGTACTCGTCCGTCACGATGGTATAGCCTGCGGGCGTCACCGCCACGGACTCCACCCATTGGTAGGGTTCAGCGTCGTTGATGAGGGCGATCCACAGATTCTGCTTATCAGGCGCCCCCAGCCCATCGTTCACCACCCGCAGTGTCTCGGTGATGGCGTAGGTAACGGACGATGTGGGCGTCGTTTCTGTCTCCGATCGCGGCGACGACACCGCCTGCAGACCGCCCGGCTCAGACGGGGCGCAAGCTTGGGCATTCGACTGAGAAGTCTGGTCGGCGCAGGGCGTCGGGGTTGGGCCGGCTACTGGCTGCCGGCATGATGCAAGCATCAGTGCCAGAAGCAGAAATACTACAGTGATAAGCAGCCGTCTCATGGCCCAAGCATCAATCGTTGGTACATCTTAGCCGTGGCCAGGCGCCAGGCGGGTTTGGAGACCAAAGCCCAACCCGATCACGGCGCTCAAAATCCGTCGAATCTCTTCCTGGACGAGATCGACCGGCTGATCGGCGTCGATGACCCGCCAACGTTCTGGTTCGGCCGCTGCCAGCGCCAGATAACCTTCGCGCACGCGATGATGAAACTCAAGCGGCTGCGCCTCCAGCCGGTTCCATTCTGCCGGCGTTTGCGCCTTGCGCTGCAATCCGGCCTCCACATCGATGTCGAGGTAGAGAGTCAGATCAGGGATCAGACCGCCAGTGGCGAAAGCCGTGATCTGGCGGAGATCTGGCAAGGAAAGGCCGCGGCCATAACCCTGATAGGCCAGCGTGCTGTCGTAGAAACGGTCGCAGACGACGATCCCGCCCTGCTCCAGGTGCGGAAGGATGACCTGGCGCACGATCTGGGCGCGAGCAGCAGAGTAGAGCAGGATCTCGGCTTCTGCTGACATCTCGGCGTGGAGAGGGTCGAGCAGGATGGCACGGATCCGATTGCCAATGGCGGTGCCGCCGGGCTCACGCGTGTGCAGCACATTGACGCTGTTCCCATCGTCACGAGCGCTGTACCCGGCGCCCCTCGACTGGCCGCGTAGCCAGTCAAGAGCGAGGTTGACCTGCGTCGTCTTGCCGCTTCCCTCGATGCCCTCGAAAGTGATGAATGAGGACGGGTACATCCTTCCTGTCACTCCCGGTACACACGCACGCGGCGG
>JACDJB010002263.1_pt1 | contig 14227 bp, 15 predicted proteins | sample 7454121 | NCBI WGS metagenome assembly JACDJB01 (sample SAMN14253290, study PRJNA609438) | sludge metagenome | isolation source: sludge after 25d culture with pyrite | collected 2018-12-20 | reverse complement strand
TAATCCTGAGATCATACTTTATCCTTTTGCACTACATATCTTTGAGGAGTATATCGACAAACTATCAAAACTATAAAGAACTCTTTTGCATAAGATGCTCAAAAAGCATCTGCGAAAAACCAAAACCTCCGCTACTCGCGTTAGCAAGCTCCTCTCTATACATAGATCCATAGATCTTTTGAGCAGGATCGCTCTGCTGGGTAAAGATATTTTTCTCCTCACTCATTGAGATATCTAGCATCATTTTGATGATGATCGACTCAAAAGCATCTGTCTGCTCTCTTAGTTTTGCCTCATCGATCTTGCCATCGCTAGATCTACTCTCTAGCTTTGGAGCTTGCTTACTTGACTCAACTGCAAGCATACTCTGTGCCATAAGTGCATCTATACTCATCATATCACCTTTAGTTCAGCTTGCATACTGCCAGCACTTTTGATAGCCTCAAGTATCGCTATGACATCTTTTGGCGTAGCACCTAGCTTTTGCAAGCTTCGCACAAGATTTGCCACCGTCACACTCCCCTCACGCATAAAGATCTCATTGCTACCTTGCGCGATGCCTAGATCTCCATCTAGCGTATCAAGCCCCTCTCGCTCTGGTATCTCGCCAACTGAAGCGATCTTGATGGTGATCTCGCCATGAGTAAGGACTACGGGTTTTATGGGAATATTTACGCCAGAGACTATGGTGCCTGTTCGCTCATTTATGACAACTCTACTTGAGACATTGTACGCAATATCAGCATCTTGAACCTCAGCTAAAAACTCGATCATAGATCTATTTTCTGGCTTTTTTAGCCTAATAGTTCGTGCATCTACCGCTGCGGCGATGCGATCTCCATATAGATCGTTGAGCGAATTTTGTATAGCAACGCTGTTTTGAAAACTATCCTCTTTTAGTGAGAGCGTAGCAAACTCTTGAGAGTAGAGATCTACTGCGATCTCTCGCTCAACCGATGCTCCATTATAGATAACGCCAGCTGTTGGGTGCGACTCACTGCCTGCACCTTTTGTGTTTCGCCCACCTATACTCATAGAGCCTTGAGCAAGTGCGTAGATCTTGCCATCTACTCCCTTTAGCGGGGTCATCAGAAGTGTCCCGCCCTCTAGCGAAGTGGCATCACCGATGCTTGAGACTGTTATGTCAAGCTTATCACCCTGTCTTGCAAATGGTGCAAGCTCCGCAGTAACCACCACCGCAGCAACATTTTTGGACTTTATGTCGATGGGTCGCATGTCGATGTTCATCGCTTTTAACATGTTAGCAATCGACTGCAGAGTAAACTTAGATGTAGTTCCATCGCCTGTTTTTTTAAGCCCCACCACAAGCGAGTAGCCTATGAGATGGTTATCTCTTACACCGACGATATTTGCTACATCGCCCACTCTAGCAGCTGTTGCTAAAGTTGCACACAGAGTCAAAATAGCTAAGATCTTCTTCATAACACCCCTCTTATATAGGGCTACAAAGCAAATACTGTGCCACTATATAGATACGCGGTCGGAACAAGTCCCGCCTCGCTACGATAACTCTGCGTTTTCCTCAGCAGAAGGCTCTTGCAACCTTGTCGCTGCGACACTAAAGTGTCAAGTTATTTAATATGCAGCCCCTTACGACTCACGACTCACGACTCACGACTCACGACTCACGACTCACGACTCACGATTTACCATATATGTAAGCGTAGTAGCTCCAAAGCGTTTTTGTTTTATCTGTACAAACTCGCCCACGCTCACGGGCATCTCTAGTGAGCTCATATGCTCAATGATGAGCTGTTTTACACTCTGCTTTGGCAGTTTTTCTATGAGCAGAAGCATCTTTTCATAGATCTGGCTCATTCCATCTCGAAAACTAAAAGGTGGATCTATATATATGTAAGCACTGTGCAGTTTTGCCAGCAGTGTGGGAGCATTTATGAAGCTATCTCCCGCTATCACCTCACAAGAGTGCGGATCTAGCGAGGTGATGTTAGATCTTAGAACCCTTAGAGCGTCTCTATCTTTTTCAAAAAAGATCACTCGCTTTGCACCCCTGCTAAGTGCCTCTAGCCCCACACTCCCGCTCCCTGCGAAAAGCTCCACAAATGTGGCATCAACTATATCAAACTGAAGTGTGTCAAAAAGCGAGCCTAGCACTATGGACTTTGAGCTACGAGTACTATCTTTTGATGGTAGTTTTATACTCTTGCCCTTAAACTTGCCTGCATTTATGCGTTTTTCTAGCATCTTAGTGCTCATAAAACGCCTTTATGGCTTTAATGATATTTTGCTCATACTCCCTAGTTAGGGTATTTATACGCCTCTCCAAAAGCTCAAAACCCATCTCATCATCTCTATGTGGTGTCTCTAGTTTTGCCTCATAACGACGCTCTAGGGCAAACATCAACTGCGACTTTGTAAATGGCTTTTTTAGATCTGCATCATCACTGCTTCCTATATAAAAGCACCTCTCATCATCACATTTTGTATCTTTTATGAGCAGATCTGAGGCTCTATTTGAGCTTAAGTGCTTGCCTAGAAGAAGCTCTAGCGACTTTTGTAGTAGCGGGGATCTGCACTCTATGGCGACTCTCATTTTACTATCCTCCTATCATCAAGAGCTTTTAGCATGGTGTTGTAGTGCTCAAGTGTCAAAAAGCTCTTCTCAAAACGAAAGCGAATCACAAACTCCACCACGCTACCCTTTAGCTCCTCTTTGACGCTACTTGCTCTGCCAAAATAGCCAAGCGAGATGTTTTTACTCTTCACTTTTGCATCTTTGTCGTACTCTATGGCTAGGATCTGGAGGTACTTGCCCTCTTTTACTTCGCCGAGATCTTCTAAGCTTAGCGAAACACCCATCAAGTTGATCGCCTTAAACTCAAACAAAAGCTCAAACTCTGCTACTTTTTTATCGACTCCAAGCTCTACAAACAGCTCTCTTAGCCTCTCTAGGTTCTCTCTTCTAGTAAGCTCGTAGCTTGAGATCTTTGCCGTCAAAGCCTTTAGTCGATCTAGTGCACTGCTCATTTTAACTCCTCATATATGATTATATCAAATAGTAAGCCTCTTTTTTGATATAATCCAAACAAAAAAAGAGAAATTTTGGACTACCTCAAGATAAAACAGAGTAAAAAACTAAGTGGTACTATTGAGATCTCAGGTGCTAAAAACGCCTCGCTTCCGCTAATTGCTATGAGCATACTTGCCAAAAATCCCGTAAATATCAGTAATGTACCAAATGTTGTAGATATAAAAACCCTACTTAAGCTTCTAAGCAACCTCGGAGCAAGTCATAGCGAGGATTGGCAAAGGCACACCATCAGCATAGATACATCTAGCATCAACGACACAAAAGCGACCTATGATATCGTCAAAACTATGCGAGCATCTATCCTTGTGTTAGGGCCTATTTTGGCTCGCTACGGGGTGTGCGAAGTCTCGCTTCCAGGGGGGTGTGCCATAGGTCAAAGACCCGTAGATCTGCATCTTCGTGCCTTAGAGCTGATGGGAGCAAAGATAAGCATAGAGTCAGGCTATATCCACGCCGTCGCACCAGATGGGCTAAAGGGGTGCGAGATAGTTTTTGATAAGATCACAGTTACAGGCACGGCAAACATCGTTATGGCAGCAGCTCTAGCAAAGGGTGTCACCACGATAGTAAACGCTGCAAGAGAGCCAGAAGTTGCCCAGCTTTGTGAGATCTTAAACAGAAGTGGAGTGAGCATCAAGGGCATCGGCACAGCAGTTCTTGAGATCTGCGGAAGCGGTGGAGAGCTTTTAAACATCGAGGATTTTAGTGTCATAGCTGATCGCATAGAAGCAGGCACTTACCTCTGTGCGGCGGCGATCACGCACTCTAAGCTAACTTTAACAAAGTGCGAGCCAAAACACCTAGGATCTGTCATCGCAAAGCTTGAGGAGATGGGGTGTGTCTTTGATATAGATGGCGATGTGCTCAGCATCACACCACCAAAAAAGCTAAAACCCATCAAGATCGTAACGCAAGAGTATCCCGCCTTTCCAACCGATATGCAGGCACAGTTTGTCGCCCTTGCTACGCAAGCCGAGGGGGTTAGCATCATAGAGGAGAAGCTTTTTGAGAACCGCTTTATGCATGTGAGCGAACTGCAACGACTAGGTGCACACATCACGCTAAATGGGAGTGTAGCTACCATCGAGGGCAAGAGTAAGCTTAGCGGAACTGATGTGATGGCGACAGATCTTAGAGCCTCAAGTGCACTTGTGCTTGCAGCTCTTGTTGCTGATGGCGAGACAAATATACACCGCATCTACCACTTAGATCGCGGGTATGAAGAGCTTGAGACAAAGCTCATCGCGGTTGGTGCAAAGATCAAGAGACTAAAGGAGTAGTAGTACCTCATATGCCCATCACTGCGAGACCCTTTAGGGTCGTGGCAGCCTAACCTCCCGCACTACAATTATTGCAATCTGCCATATTTTCACACCTTTCACACCTTTTTGTGCTAAGATTTTGCAAATCTTTAGAGGATCAAACTATGAGAGAAGATCAAAACCTAGTGGTTTACAACGATGGGGAGTTAGAGCTTAAAGTCTCAATGAGTGATGAGACCATCTGGCTAACACAAAAGCAGATAGCGGAGTTGTTTGAGAAAGATGTAAGAACTATTAGTGATCACATACAGACAATCTACAAAGATGAGGAGCTGTACGAAACTCCAACTATCCGAAAAATCAGGATAGTTCAAAAAGAGGGCAGTAGAGATGTTAGTCGAGATGTAATTCACTACAACTTAGACATGATCATCTCGGTAGGGTACAGAACAAGTAGTAAAAAGGCTACAAAGTTCCGCCAATGGGCAACAAGTGTGCTAAAGAGCTACATCTACAATGGCTATGCTATCAATGGTGAGAAGATCACTCATGAGAGGTTTGTAAGTTTAGAAAACGAAGTATCTCACCTAAGATCTGAAGTAAAAGATATAAAAGATCTTGTTAAAGATGAAAGGTTTAGTAGAAAACAAGGCATCTTTTATGATGGTCAGATCTATGATGCTTATGACTTTATAAACACTCTACTAAAGAGTGCTAAGAGTGAAGTGGTTTTGATAGATAACTACATAGATGAGAGTGTGTTTACACTGTTCTCAAAGTACTTAGATCTAAGATTTACCATACATACCAACAACATCACTAAACAACTAAAACTAGACTATGAGAAGTATAAAAGGCAGTACTCAAATATAGATCTAAAGAGTTTCAAGAACTCACATGATAGGTTTTTAATCTTAGACAAAACAGAGATCTACCACATCGGAGCAAGTCTAAAAGATCTAGGTAAGAGGTGGTTTGCTTTCAGTAAAATGCACTTTGATGCGGGGGAGATGCTGGGGAGGTTGTGATCACCTGTCACTGCGATAACTATCGCTCGTCACTATGAACGAAGTGAAGCAATCTATATTCATTACGGGATTAGATCGCCACGGCAACAAGTTGCCTCGCGATGACTGCCGCCCGTCACCGCGATGACTGCCAACTACATTACAGCTTCTGTATGGTGCGACGAAAAAATCTTATTGGCTCTGTGTTGGTCGCCTTGTCTTGTGCAACTGCGATAGCTATGTCGATGCGAGCAGATCCATTTTGTGGTGTCTGAACAACAATGGTGTTGTCATCACCACACGAAGCATGGCTATTTTTAGTGGCTTCATCGATGATATAGACTACACTATAATTAACATCATAGATCTCATCTAGTATGAAGCTCTCTTGAGTCACGGAGCAGATCTCGTTTTTGGAGATCTCAAGCAAGATAAGCTCCACCGCACTTTTGGCATAGACTTGAGCCTGCTCGTAGAGGTATAGATCGACTGTCTGTTTTGAAGTCCTAGCGGTGTTGGCTAGTGCCAAAGTCATGATGGTAGCTATGACCACTATGAAGCCAATAGCCGCTATGAGAGCAAACCCACCACGCTTTAAAATAGTGTTTTTTCTTTGCATAGTGCATAATCCTCCACTAACTGTGACTTAGCACAAACTTGGATCTTGATAAGATCGCCTGCTGATCTAAAGCGAAATGCACCAACATTATCCATAATCTTCTGTTTTTTTGCAGTTGCAATACTCTCACCTGCTAGCCACGGTCTATAATTATAGTATAGTTGCAGGGTGTTGTTGCTATCTAGCTCCACCGCATAGGCACTCCACGCTAGCTGATAGTACTCATACACATCTACGCCACTAAAGTCACCACTTTGTGGGAAAAAAAGAGACTCGTTAGCATCTTTTTTTATGATGTGCAGAGCATCGTGCGTCCCGCCCCACCCAAAGCCATCTACCACATTGCTAGGTGAACCCACAAAGTACAAAACGCTACCATTTATGCCTGAACCACCTAGGGCCTGTATGCTATCATCAACTGCCGCGGTGTTGGTGTCTGGTGAGTAGAGTTTGGTCGCATCGGACTTGCTAGGGTCTAGATCTATGATCCCGCTATAATAGGGCTTGCCATCTCCTCTAAACCCATCAGCATCAAAGCCGATCCACTCCAAGATGGTAAAGTTGCCATCTGGTGTTGCTGCGTCGATCCCCACAAAAGAGCCATCTGCCCTTTTGGCTATGACAGATGGTTTGATGCGGTAGGTAAGCCTGCTAGCTATACTCTCAACCGCAGCAGCACTTTTGGAGCTAAGCTCATCGTTTACCTTGGTGTAGAAGTAGTTTTTGTAGGCTTGAAATAGTAACCCACTACCATAAACCGCCAAAATCCCCATAATCGCTATAACAAATATAAGCTCTAAAAGAGTAAATGCTTTTCTCATGCTTAGAGCCTTTTTTTGTAGTATGGAAACGAGCCGATGTTGGTGGAGTATAGGTACATCTTGACTAGTTCATCGCCATTATCTTCATCTTTGATGCTTATGGAGACTTTTTTGATGTCGTCCTCATAAGCTCCAAAGCCTCCATCAACTATATCGCTTGAGAGTATATCTATGTCCATCGTGTAGTTTTGTTTGTATCCTTGTGCATCACCATTTACAAAGCTTGCTATCAATGCTTCACCACTACCACTGCGAGACTCCATAGAGAGATCAACCGCTGGCGAGGTGCTGTTTATATCTAGGCACATACGGTTTATATGTCCTATGCGTTGTCTAGTCGTAGTGTTGCAGTCGTTGTAAATATCTACTACCTTAAATAACCCAGAAGTAACTAGATCTGCGTATGAGTCTTTGTCCCACGCCAAAGAAGATGTCTCCATCAACTGCGTAGAGGTTGCAAAGATCGCCTCTTGGACGAGGTTGTCCTCGATCGACTTTGCAGTTGTACGCATGATGATAGGTATGGAGGTTATCACCACAGAGATGACCACTAGAGCAAAGATAAGCTCTATAAGTGTAAATGCCTTTCTCATGCGATCTACCATAGAACTCTATTGCTTTTAAGAGTTCTGTTGTCATCATCTCTTTGAGTGCCTATGGTTTGAGTGGTACTATCGCTATCGCCTCTACCTGCCCATGCTCCATCTTTGCTAAACTCTGCTTGGAAGCTTTTGGAGTTATCATCTACAAGGTGTGCATCTGCGTTTAGCTCCAACTCGCCAGTATATGGGTAGCTCTTAGATCCATCATAGGTTATGGTGGAGTTTGACTTGCCATTTGATGGTGGAGTTATAGCTGAGTAGCCAATAGGCACTGGCGTAACTAGACCCTGTACCTTTCCATCACCTGCTTGATGAGCCTCATTTATATACCATCTCACATCGCTTGTGCGTTTTGAATCGTTACCATTTGGTAGGAGTGACTTAGCACAGGTAGCACCGTAGCAGTACGCCTCAAAGTAGATGTTGGCACTGCCACTATCTCCCACAAAATAGTGCTTTGCAGCGTGTGCTCTACCATAGAGAAATGTTGCAGCGTTAGTAACATTTGTATCAGCTGGATCTGCGTTTATGCTTCCGCTTGCAAATCCATCTGTTACATTTAGATCAAACATTTTAGCCGTCACCGCAAAAGGGTTGTCAGGGATCGTGGCATCTCTAGCAAAGTTAAACTTAGCTATCAAATCAGCTTTACCACCACCGAAGTTATCTTTTAAAGAGACAAAACTTGCATTATTATCCTGAATAGTACCTATGGTGGTCGTATTGTTATCACTATAAAACTTGACTCTACTGCTTGGTGTCCCATATTTCATAGCGTTTATGGTTATGGCTGGTGGGATCGAAAGAGTACTTACTACATCTTTTGCATAGCACTCACTGGAGTAGTTCGTGGTTATTCCATCTTGAGCATTTTTTGCAGTAACATTTAAAGTTAATTCAGCAGATGTAGCTTCTGGAGCACCTATGTATGTAAACCCATCAGAGATGTTTCCTACCATCGGAGAGATATTAAAATGATGAGGGTGTATCTCAACAAAACCGTTGTAAGACTCTATTGTGAGCTGTTCAGGCGTGATACCTGTATCTCCACAGTCTATGGTGGCATATTTTGTATTACAGTTATTGTTTGTGCCATCTGTGATATTGAAGTCTAGTATTCCAATCTCTGAGTATGAAGTTTGAAGTGTTGCGGTGCCATCTTGAAAGCTCCAGCCACTCTCTATGCTTGGGGTAAACGATCCTGTTGAGCAGTTGTCATCATTTTTTTGATCTTTATATGTTAGCAGAAAGGTACTACCAATGCTCTCATTATAGTCTAGTGCAGGGATACCATTGGCATCAAGAGCTTGTATGGTTATATTGAAGTCTTCGCCCGCCTTTATATTGGGTGGAAAAATAGCATTAAATCTCTCTGGGCGGACTGCAAAAAGGTTGGGGTCTCCATAGTAATTGCCATTATTATCTTTTATTATAGATAAACCCACCTTTTTCATAGCTCTAGGTAGAGCTGGTATAGTTGTAGTGTATCTTGAGACGCCAGCAGGAAATGTATGAGTGCCAGCATTTTGTATGAGATTGCCACTCTGATCGGTATAATCCATGTCGAGTTTAACTTCTTCGCTATTTACAACCTCTTTGTCATTATTACAACGAATTATATCTACTTCAAAAGGCTTATTTACCACTTCTGTAAACTTTCTGCCACCACAAGCTTGCCCTACTTGTACAACTTGAAACTCTCCAGATGCACCAACATCTATGATATTTTGACCACCAGAGCAGAGTGACATAACTGCACCTTCGACGGGTGTCATGCCTATATCATCATTGCGGTAGCTTACGGTATAGATGCTACTGAGTTTACTTGCATTGCTTTCGGCTATTTCAGCATTATATGCAAAGCTATAATCATATTTTGGTAGATCTGGATCATTATTGTATACAGTATACTTGACTGTACCACCTTCGCTAGAAGATGCCCACTCTCCTATATTTATATTAAAAGAGCTATCATCTTCTTGTTTAAATGCATTGGGGTTAAATGGTTCTTTATAGTTGCCATACTCATCGGTACCGCTTCCAACTTCAAGTGAGCCTTTTTCATACTTAAACTCTTGCGGAATAAAGGTTTTTTGGACATTAACACCAAATGCTGACTCAAAGTCTGTATTGGTTATAGCTACTTTAAACTCTAGTTTATCGCCTTGTGAAACAGATCCTTTTTGCTCTATTGGTATTCCATCAACAAATATATCTTCCCTGTAACAAACATATGGTTTATAGAGATCAGTAGTAAATGCCACCATGCTAGGAAAGTAGGTATCACCATCACTGGTTAGTTTGATCGCAGCTTTACTATCAGAGTTTCCAATGATTTTTAGGTTTCCTGAGCCTGTGTTACCAATATTGTGGTTTTGTATATCGATCCCATGGTTATTTGTGATAGATGGATCTCTAGTGACACCATTTATATTTGAGTAGAAAGCATTTGTTTTGTTTATGGCGGTGTAGCTACTCGTATTTGATGACTTTGAGCCAGCTTTCATATAGAGCTTATCATCATCTATATCTTTGTCTCCTTCACCTATGAAAAGAGAAAGCTGCGAGTTTACATCGCTATTGACTGGAGTCATAAAGCCATCGACTTCTATATCGACCATTTTTTCATTTGTTGCTTTTGATACTCTTTTGTATCCATCAAATACAGTGATATTTTTTCGTTTGATGGAGCTATCGTTTTTGATAGTTTCTGGATCATACTCATAGACCACCACCAGTGTCCACGCACCAAAGTTACCCAAACCACTACTATCTTTTCCTGTATAAGCTTTTATATTTTTAGCTGTTACCCAGCCATTTATCTCACTACCCTTTTTACCCAAGAGATCATTTAGTGATGCAAAAGCTTCATAAGTGTAGCCTACCGTTTTATCTACATCTTTACAGCTTAGTCCAAGAAACCCACTACATTCTCGGACAGTAGTTATGTTTGGTAAAGAGTCTACTACTTCTGGTCTTGATGCGTAGGTTTCTCCTCCTATGTCTATATAGATATTTTCATCTATATCGCCACTGCCATCAAAATGTTTTCTTACATCACTCTCTTTAGTGATATCTTGTAGATAGCCTTGTGTATACAGCCCAGCCCAAGCGACAGAGGCATCTTCTGGGATACCTTCAAGTTTGGCTTTTGATGAGTTTTTAAAGCTACCTTGATAATTTGCTTTATTGATGTACTTTAGTTCCAATTGTGAATTAGATGTTGTGGAGTTTTTGGTACAGCCACCGCTAGGATTTTCACAAAGCACAGTGTTGCCTATAACAACCATATCACCTTCTATATTGTGCTTGGTGCGAAGCTCAAACTCTCTCTCTTTACCCACACTGAGTGTTTCACAAGGGTTTAGTTTTACCTTGTATTGAGTGCCGTTTTTTGTATAATATGCATTTATGGTAACTTTTGACCAGTTAAGAGAAAATGTAGATTTATCATAAATAGTGTGAGTTTCATTTGGGCTAAATGTAAGCTGTCCACCACCATTTTTATTTAGTCCATAGACTATACCGTGGTTAAACATGCCGCTAAAGAGCCCAGCATTTCCTATATTTAAGCTTAACAGATCATCACTCGTTTGAGCATTGTCAGTATCTTTTGCTGGAGTTTTTTTGTCTCCGTCAAGCTCTATTCGGCTTATGATGTCCATGTTGATACCATTAAATGACTTGATTATGGTTACATCACTTAAAGTTTTACCACTAGTATTTCTGATAGGTGTTTCAACTCCATATGCAAGACCAATGCCTAATAATTTGATTCCAGTAGTTCTAACTGGGCCATAGCAGAGATCATCTGCGTGGGCGGTGAAGCTAAAGGTTAGCAGGACTAAAAGTGTGAGTACGAGTGTATCGACGATCCTTTTCATAAAAGTATCCTCCCTTTGAGGTTTGTGTTTTTATAACCTTACATTATACTACAAAGAGTGCTTAAAGTATCTTAAAGAGGTCAAATTTGTCAATGATGAAAGGTGGCAATTATAGTAACAAAAGACAGTCATAACAGTGACGGGTGACAGTCATCACGAGGCAACTTGTTGCCGTGGCGATCTAATCTCAAGTTTTTGACAACCTCCTTAGCATCTCCCTTGCATCAAGATCTATCTTTGAGAAAGCAAACCACCTCTTGCCTAGATCTTTAAGACTTGCTCCGATGTGGTAGATCTCTGTTTTGTCTAAGATCAAAAACCTATCGTGAGAATTCTTGAAACTCTTTAGATCTACATTTGAGTACTGCTTTTTATACTTCTCATAGTCTAGTTTTAGTTGTTTGGTTATGTTGTTAGTATGTATGGTAAATCTTAGATCTTGGTACTTTGAGAACAGTGTAAATACACTCTCATCTATATAGTTATCTATCAAAACCACTTCACTTTTTACACTCTTTAACAAAGTGTTTATAAAGTCATAAGCATCATAGATCTGACCATCATAAAAGATGCCTTGAGTTGGTTTTAGACTCCTATCTTCTAGGGCGTTTAAGATAAGATCAACTTTTGTATCATTGCTTATCTCATATGAGATTTGCCTTTTTTCTAGCAGATCTAGTCGCATAAAAAGTGAGCTATGATCCTGCAAAAACCTTCTCATCTCAACAAAAGCTCTAATAATTTTTACACTTACATCGATAGCAGTGTTGCTTTTAAGTATCGCACTAAGCATAGATACACCCTGTTCGGTAAAAACAAAAGGTAGATACCGTCTTCCACCATGAGTATTATCTAAACTTGAGGTCACAATTTGTGACCTCAAAGCTTCGAGCTCATCTTGAGAGAGCTGAAACATAAAGTCATCTGGAAATCTTGCTGTATTTCTTTTAACTGCTTGGTTTAGCACTTTCGTCTCCACTCCATAAAGCTCTGCTAGATCTCTATCTAGCATCACCTGCACGCCTCGCAAGGTGTAGATCTTGGTTTTTATACTATTTTCTACTAGATCTTTCATAGCCTGATCCTCTAAAGATTTGCAAAATCTTAGCACAAAAAGGTGTTAAAGGTGTGAAAATATGGCAAATTGCAATGTATAAATTGAGAGGTTAGACTGCCACAACCCTAAAGGGTCTCGCAGCGACGGGTGGTAGGCAAAGTATTGACAATAGGCAGTCATCGCGAGGCAACTTGTTGCCGTGGCGATCTAAAAATGATAGCAGAAAATAGTGAGCAGGTCTAAAACTGTGTCAAGCCAAAGGACGATGGAGATAGCAGAGTAGTTTTATGGAAAAAACCGATAGATCTCTCTGCGATGTAGAAACCTGACGAGATTTACCTGAGAGTCCTCGAGCACAAATCCTAGCCTATATTCACCGATTTTGAGCCTATAATAGCTCGTGTAGCCCTTTAGCTTTTTTATACTAAACTCTTTTAAGTCGCTAGAGGTCTCTAGATCTTCTATGGTTTTTAGTAATCTTTTAGCAATTTTTTTGTCTGAAAGTTTTTCTAGATCTTTGCCAAAGCTCTTTTCAAAGAAGATCTTCACTTGGCGATGCTGTGCAGTGTTTTGAGGATCTCATCTTTTGGGACAAACTCTTTTTTGTCGCCAGAGGCTATGAGCTTGGCTAACTCTCTATCTTCTAGATCTTCTAGTACTAGATTGTGCAGATACTCTTTGATCTTGTCTATGCTTTTAAACTCTTTTTGTAGAGTAGATACTAGTTGGACATTGTCGATCTCTATGGCTAGCATGATGGACTCCTTTTGAGGCTATGTGAAAATTATAGCAGAAAATAGTGAGCAGGTTTGAAACTATGTCAAGCCATAGGAGGACACTCGCTACAACCTCCCCAGCATCTCCCCCGCATCAAGATCTATCTTTGAGAAAGCAAACCACCTCTTGCCTAGATCTTTAAGACTTGCTCCGATGTGGTAGATCTCTTGTCTATCAAGCACTAAAAACCGATCGTGAGAACTCTTGAAACTCTTTAGATCTACATTTGAGTACTGCCTTTTATACTTCTCATAGTCTAGTTTTAGCTGTTTAGTGATGTTGTTGGTATGTATGGTAAATCTTAGATCTGGGTACTTTGAGAACAGTGTAAATACACTCTCATCTACATAATTATCTATCAAAACCACTTCACTCTTAGCACTTCTTAGCAGAGTGTTTATGAAGTCATAAGCATCATAGATCTGACCATCATAAAAGATGCCTTGTTTTAGATCTAGTGTATCGGTTTTGATTTTACTCTCTATGTGTTCCATCTTGTTTTTTAGTAGATCTACACTATTTTCTAAACTCACAAACCTCTCATGAGTGATCTTCTCACCATTGATAGCATAGCCATTGTAGATGTAGCTCTTTAGCACGCTTGTTGCCCATTGGCGGAACTTTGTAGCTTTAGCTGAGCTAACTCTGTATCCAACACATATAATTGCGTCTAAATTGTAGTGGATAAGTGTTCTTTTTACAGATCTTTTACCCTCTATCTGAACTACCGAGAATTCCTCGGTAGTTGCAAATTCGTTTAGCTCTTTTTCGTAGTAGATATTTTTTAAATGCAGTCCAATATTGTCTGTGCTTGTGCCAAATAGTTCTGACATCTGCTTTTGTGTTAGCCAGATGGTCTCATCACTCATTGAGACTTTAAGCTCTAACTCCCCATCATTGTAAACCACTAAGTTTTGATCTTCTCTCATAGCTTGATCCTCTAAAGATTTGCAAAATCTTAGCACAAAAAGATGCAAAAGATGTGAAAATATGGCAGATTGCAATAATTATAGTGCGGGAGGTTAGGCTGCCACGGCTTTTGCAAAGCCTCGCAGTGACGAAGGGTAGTCATTACGAGGAGCAAAGTGAATAGTCATTACGAGGAGCAAAGTGAATAGTCATTCT
>JACDJB010002261.1_pt1 | contig 14240 bp, 11 predicted proteins | sample 7454121 | NCBI WGS metagenome assembly JACDJB01 (sample SAMN14253290, study PRJNA609438) | sludge metagenome | isolation source: sludge after 25d culture with pyrite | collected 2018-12-20 | reverse complement strand
CACCAGCTGTACATTAATGGTTGCGCGGCCATCAATAGCTATCTGCTGAGTAGTAAACCCGATAAATGAAAACACCAGGGTGGCGTTTTCCGGTGCGCTAAGGTTGTAGTGCCCATCCATATCGGTTATGGTACCGGTTGTGGTGCCCATAATGGCAATGTTTACCCCTGGAATGGGTTCCCCATCGTCGTCGGTAACGGTTCCCGATACTGAAACGTCTGCTGCCTGCTGACTTTGCAGAGCAACATCACCGGGATTCTTGTCACTTCCGGCAAATGCAGAGGTTACACTCCCCAAAGCCAATATACCGGCCAACAGGAAGGCGTACCATCTGCTTCTTCTTTTTCCCTTTAAAGTAAAGGAGAAACAACTGTTTAATCGCTTCATAGAATTACTTTTGATGATTAATGAATAAAAAAAATAAACTAAAAATCAGGCCCTTTAATCTAATAAGGTTAAAGAGCTCTTCACAAAAACAAAAAACGGCCCATTAGTATGACGGTTTCTTTTAAAGTGTTCTTATCTATTACAACCAGGAGTGTGAAACCCCCACCTCGTTGAATTATTTTTTTTAAAAAACGGTGAATTTTTGAAGAATGCCGTGAGAAGACGAAAGACGCTGCCGGCAGTCAGCCAGGTTTCTGGCTTGGCCAGGTTAGGCAAGTGTAATAACTGAAAAAATATAAACAACTGGTAATACACTAAAGATAAAGGTAAAACGTAGAGAAATGTACCATGTGCATGTGATAGTGTTAACGCCGGACGGCTAAATTTCAGTGCCTTAAAAAAGGCACGTTTCATTTACGCGACAATGGGGCGTTCTTATGTTTTTTGATGAAAAGAGGCTGTGTTCAGGATGAACTCAACTCTCCCCGTCTCAACTCAAACACGGTGATTTCGGGCGGCATGCCCACTCTGGCAGGAATTCCCAGATAGCCCAACCCGCGGTTCACGTACAGAAACTGGTTGCCTTCGCGATAGAGACCAGCCCATCGCTTAAACTTATATTGGGCCGGACTCCATTGGTAGTTCCCAATTTGCACGCCAAACTGCATGCCATGCGTATGCCCCGCCAGCGTGAGGTCATAATCCTTTTGCCCCATCACTTCGGCCTCCCAATGGTCGGGATCGTGGGTCATCAATATCTTAAAAGGTTGTTGGTCAACCTCCTGCCAGGCTTTGGAAAGATTGCCGTAGCGTGGAAACGGCGGATGGCCCCAGTTCTCTACCCCGCTTAGGGCCAGTTGCTGCCCCTCTTTTTCGATGGTTACCGACTGGTTGCGCAACAACCGGAAACCAAAACGCTCATTGGCCGACAAAATACCTCTGAAGTTGGCCTCTTTGCGCGACCTCGAAGGCCACCGGCTGTAATCTCCATAATCGTGATTGCCCAGAATGGAGTAGATACCCAGGGGTGCCTTTAGCGATTTAAATACCTCATCCCACTCATTGGTCTCCCCGGCAAAGTTGTTTACCAAATCGCCGGTAAAGAGTATCAGGTCGGGGTGTTCGTTGTTGACCAGCTCCATGGCCTCTTTTATGGGCTCGCGGTTGCTGCCAAAACTGCCCAGGTGCAGGTCGGATATCTGCACAATTTTTAATCCATCAAAGGCTTCGGGAAGATTGGGAAACTGCAGCCGTATCTGGTTGGTATAGAAGGCAAAACGCCCTTTAAACACCCCAAACATCAAAGTAATAAAGGGAGCCGTGGCCATGACAATGCCCACCTGACTGAGAAATTTTCGGCGCGAAAAGGAAGGGTAATGTCTCTGACGGGGAAGTCTGTCAGGTTTATCTTCCTTTGGAGGCACGATTTTTTTTGAAGATGGGATTAAGATTTTCACCAGACGACCGGTACCGTAAACCGCTAAGTAAACAACTTTAGAGTTGTAAATGAGCACAAAACACGTTAAGAACACGTTAAAGACATTATACATGCCTGCACTGTGTGCATCGGGTAAAAAATAACCAAAAGCGACAAATCCTGCCAGCGAAATTACCGGTACTACCAAAAACAGAACGGTGGCCAACCAGTGAAACTTACCTTTATAGTGCTCGCTGTGGCGCCAATGAACCCATAAAAGACCGTCGATCAGCCCCAATATAAACACCAATCCCACAATAAACTCCGGATGATACCTCATGCCTCTTACTTCATTATACTTATAATTTCATCCGGTGAATGTGTCGGGAAAATCCATGAATTTTCTGTACGGATGAATTGAATGGCGGTTGCAAAAGTAGTGCCATTAAAAATAGAGGCCTAAAAACAAAAGTTAAAGTATTGTAATCAACCGGTCGGATACGTAGAGAAAATTCACGAATTTTCTCCTTTCACCAAAATTCACGAATTTTTCCTGCTTTCCTGTTTCCTGAAATTTTTATACCGTTGCACTTCGGCTGTCATAACCGGAGCAAGCAACAGCATGGCAATCAGGTTGGGAATGGTCATAAAAGTGATGACCATGTCCACAAAGTGCCAAACTATTTCGATGCCCCACACCGACCCAAAGAAGATAAAAAGAGTGAACAGATAATGATAGGGTTTAATGGCTCCATCGCCCAGGATGTATTGAGCAGCACGCGTGCCATAATAGTTCCAGCTGATGATGGTGGAGAAAGCAAACAACAACAAGCCAATACTCACCAGATGCCGGGCAAAAAAGCCAAACCCAACCCGGCTGAGCCCTTCCTCAAAGCCTTCAACGGTCATGCCCACACCCAGGGTTCCGCCCTTCCAGGCACCGGTAAGGATAATCACCAGTGCCGTTAATGTGCAGATAATGAGCGTATCCACCAATGGTTCCAGTGAAGCCACGTAACCCTCCCGCATGGGATGTTCGGTTTTGGCAGCGGCGTGTGCCATAGGCGCCGACCCCTGTCCCGCTTCGTTGGAAAAGAGTCCCCGTCGCACCCCCCACACCAGTGTCATAATAAATGCAGAGCCCACGAAACCGCCCGTAGCAGCATGACCTGTGAAGGCGCTCTTCACAATAAGTAGAAAGGCGGCGGGCACATCGGGTATGTGAACCACAATAACGATAAGTGCAGAAACAAAATAGAGAACGGCCATAACAGGAACCAGCCTTGAGGTGACATTGGCAATACGTCTGAGACCGCCGATTACTATAAGAAAAACCAAGAAAGAGATCGCCAGGCCTGTATAGACCACCGGAATACCATAACCGGTATAGAGTGCATCGGAGATGGAGTTGGCCTGGGCCATGTTACCGGTGCCCAGCGAACACAAAACCGCGGCAAAGGCAAACACAACAGCCAAAACCTTTGCATACTTTCCCAGCTTATCCTTTAAACCTATTTCGATGTAATACATGGGCCCGCCCGAGATGGAACCATCGGCGTTCACCTTCCTGAATTTCTGGGCCAGGGTGCACTCTACCATCTTCAGCATCATGCCAAAAAAGCCGGTAACCCAGAGCCAGAAAATGGCGCCCGGCCCACCGTAATAGATGGCCAGACTTACCCCCACTATGTTTCCGGTGCCTACCGTGGCCGAGAGTGCAGTGGTGAGCGCTTTAAAATGACTCACATCACCTACATCCTCCTTTTTGCTGAGTTTACCGGCCACCAGCTCTAATGCATGACCCAGACCGGAAACCTGCAGGAACCTGTATTTGAATGAAAAATAAATGCCTGTAGGCACCAATAAGATAAGAATCAGATAACCACCTACATACTCGTTGTATAACCGGATGACAAAATCTATTTTTTCCAGAACTAAATCCATCGAAGTGGCATTAGATGATACAGATAGGAGTTAAATGAGCTGATAAAGATAGAATTTTGATTTAAAAATCAAAGCATTGAAGTGGAAAGAGATTCAACTTATTCGGCCTATAACGTCATCAAAGCGGAAAAAGAGTTGCACATTTTCCAGGAAACACAACATTGGACGTTCCCTGAACAGCATGAACTGAGCAATCCCTGGCTTTTTAAGAAATTGAGGGGAAAATAGAGAATAGCAAGCTTGCGGCCATTTTTTGCACAGATATATCATTCCCGGATGCCGACAGCGGGGGTCTCCGGCAGCTGCCGGAAGACCCCGCTGGGACCCAAGCAGCTGTAGTCCCCACAATCGACAAAGAGCAACAACTCACTTATCAGGACATTGAGCTGAGCAAAATTCCTGCATCAGTTAACCCCTGCGTTGTGGCGCATAGTGGCAGACTCTGCAACGAGATAAAATACTTCCCAAATGATTTTGATTTAGTTAACAAACTTGTTAACTTTACCGCATGAATAGAGAGATACGATTTTATGAAAAACATTTCGTTGAGTTCTATTTGTCGCTGGATTCTACAGTGCAAGAAAAGATGGAATATGTCTTTAAAGTGATTCGGACAGTTGATAGGATTCCTCAAAAGTTCTTAAAGCATATTGAAAGCACTAACGGATTATACGAAATTAGAATTAAAGTCGGGAGCAATATTTATAGAGTCTTTTGCTGTTTTGACGAAGGGAAAATTGTGATATTATTTAATGGATTTCAGAAAAAGAGTCAAAAGACACCTGCGAAGGAGATTGATAAAGCATTAAAGCTAAAACAAGAGTACTTTGATAAATTAAGAAAGGGGAATAATTATGAAACAAATTAGTGAAGCAAAAACATTCGATGAACTTCTTGATATTAAGTATGGTAAACTTGGAGCAGAGAAAAGAGACGAATTTGAAGTAAAAGCGAAGGCTTTTGTAGTTGGCGAAATGATTAAAGAGGCAAGAAAAGAAGCTCATATGACCCAAGAGGATTTAGCCGCAAAAACCGGGACAAAGAAAAGTTATATATCCAGACTTGAGAATGGAAAGATTGATATTCAGATTTCTACATTATTCAAGATTTTTGAAGAAGGATTAGGAAAACAACTTGGATTTACAATGCTTTAAAAACTACGACGCCGCAACATTTCGTTTAAAACATGGTAGGGTTAGTGCAAATATGAAAAATCTCAGCCTATTCTTAACGTCCTTGTAGGCTGATAATTACTCTCACTACAGACTGCCACGTTTCATAAAATTGCGTCGGAGCAAGGTCCTCCGGCAGGTGAGGGAGACCTTGCGGCCATTTTTGCACAGATATATCATTCCCGGATGCCGACCGCGGGGTCCTGAAAAGGAGACCCCGCTGGGACCCTTGGACATCGGTTTACACCTACTTCATTGGTGCAAATACGCTAAAAATGAGGGCTCCATAATCAAACATCTAACCGGGCTCTTTGCCCGCTCAGGGTTTCCAATTCCTGGTGGCTCCTCTCCCACGCCTCCATTTTGGCTTCCAGCTCTTTTTGAAGCGCCTGGAAGTTCTGGAACAATGCAGGGTCACTGGCATTTTCGGGAGATTCCAATTCAATGGTCATCTTCTCCAGCTTTTTCTCCAGTTCAGAAACACGTTTTTCGATTTTTGCCACTTCAGTTTCGGCTTTTTTAAGGGCCCGGTTCAGCTCTTTGCGTTCTTCAAAGGTCGCCTTGCCCCCTTTTTTATCCGTGTGGGTGGGCCGGGTGGTGCCCGGAGTTGAGGTGCTGGGGCGCGGTACCGCAGTTTCCAGTTCCCGGAGATGTTCCATTCGCTTGTGCTCCAAAAACTCATAAATACCACCCAGATGCTCCTTTACCTTTTTGTGGGTAAACTCGAAGGTTCTGGTAACCAGGCCGTCCAGAAAGTCCCGGTCGTGTGACACCACCAGCACAGTGCCTTCAAAACGTTTTAAAGCCTGCTTCAGAAGCTCTTTTGAGCGCATATCCAGGTGATTGGTGGGTTCGTCCATCACCAAAAAGTTCACCGGCTCCAGCAGCAGCAGAACCATAGCCAGGCGGGTACGCTCTCCGCCCGACAGCACCGACACCTTTTTATCCACGGCCTCGCCTCCAAACAGGAAGGCGCCCAACAAATCCCGTATTTTGGTGCGTATGTCGCCCACTGCCACCCGGTCAACCGTCTCCAGAACGGTGAGGCTGTCATCCAGTCTGTCGGCCTGGTTCTGTGCAAAATAGCCAATCTTCACCTGATGGCCCAGCTTCAGTTCGCCACTGTAATCCAACTCCTGAATAATTACGCGCGCCAGCGTTGTTTTTCCCTCACCGTTTCGGCCCACAAAAGCCACCTTGGCACCCCGTTCGATGGAAAAATCAATATTGTCCAAAACCAGATGGTCGCCATACCGCTTACTCAATCCTTTTCCGGAGACCACCACCTTGCCCGAATGGGGAGCGGGCGGGAACTTAATCCTCAGCTTGCTGTTATCAAGTTCGTCCACTTCTATGCGTTCCAGCTTTTCCAGTTGCTTAACCCGCGATTGCACCTGAACGGCTTTTGTAGCTTTATACCTGAACCGGTCGATAAAGGCCTCGGTATCCTCAATCTTCTTTTGCTGGTTGCGATAAGCGGCCAATTGTTGCTCTCTCCGCTCCTTTCTCAGCTCCACAAACCGCGAATAGGAAGCTTTATAGTCGTAAATCCTGCCCAATGAAATTTCGATGGTACGGGTAGTGATATTATCGAGAAAAGCCTTGTCGTGCGAGATGATTACCACCGCGCCACTGTAATTCTTCAAAAAATCCTCCAGCCACTGTATGGACTCTATGTCCAGATGATTGGTAGGCTCATCCAGCAAAAACAGGTCGGGATTTTTTAAAAGAATCTTAGCCAGTTCCACGCGCATACGCCATCCGCCACTCAGCTCCAGGGTAGGCTGGTCAAATCCGGAGCGCTCAAACCCCAGTCCCTTTAAAGTCACCTCTATCTGCGATTTGTAATCGTAGCCCCCCAACATATTGTAGCGCTCGTTGGCTTCGGAGTGCTGGTCAATCAGCGCCATATATTCATCCGAATGGAAGTCGGTGCGATGATTGATGGCATGAGTGGTTTGAGCTATCTCCCGTTCCAGTTTTTTAAGATGCGGGAAAGCCTGCTCTACCTCTTCAAACAGGCTGAACCGGTCGTTGTGCACCATGTGTTGGGGCAGATAACCTATGGTGAAGTCGCGGGGCATGGAAACGGTGCCGGAGGTAGGCTCCTGCAACCCCGAAATAATTTTGAGAAGGGTGGATTTACCGGCCCCGTTTTTACCCACCAACCCTATGCGGTCGCGGGGATTGATAAGAAATGAAATGTCCTGAAAGAGCACAAAAGTGCCAAAATCAAGCGTGAGCTGACTGACTGAAACCATATATTAGTTGCTACACAATTAAAACCCGGAGGGCAAAATAGGGTTTGCCGGAATCACCGACTGAAAAAGCAGTACCGGTACCCGCGAAACGGAATAACCCGGATTAAACTTCAAAAGAAAGATGCCCTGATTATAGAATCCGCCCCAATTGGAAACACGTGCAAACGAGAAATTAAATTGCAATGGTTGCACTTCCACCGGTGAAGGACAATACTCGAAGTTGCGTCCGTGGCTGGCCATGGCATACACGAAATAGTACATCACATCGTGTCCCCAGATGCCATATCGTGAAAATCCGGAGGTGGCCGAAGAACTCTGAAAAAAGGGCGAAACGGCATGGGGCTCGGTATGATACCATTGTCGATATTTATTTATAAAACCATTGGTGGCGGGACTCCGATAGTCGAGGGCAAAAAATGTAAATATCTGGGCGTTAAGAGCAAACATATCCTCGGGATTGATGGATTGCGCCCGCAGCCACTCGGTCATCCCAAACAGGCTTATCTGCGCCTTCATATTATCCTTTACGCCGGCCAAAACAGGCACAATTTCTGACACGGTAGCTTCCTGATTGGTAGGCACCACGATAAAGTTTTTCCCCAAAGGATCAATCAATGCCCGTATGTTATTCAGGTTCTCATCGGCCCGGGTCATCCGGTACTCCTTATAATTGATCTTTTTATCGAGAGCAAACTCGTGAAAATAGACCTTCTTTCTGAATTTCTCCATAAACGCTTCGGCGTAGGCATCCCTTTCGGCAGGTAACACCACCAAAAGATTGTGCCCGGAGGCCTGATTCACAATCTCATTGGCCATCCGGTCGAACATCAACGTATCGGGGGTATTTATCTGAAACAGATAGGGATTTTTCAGCAGTTCGGTATTGACATTGGAGAGGGGATAAACCAACTTTATTTTGTGACGAATGGAAAAATCCGATACCAGCTTCAGATCATCCGACCGCGCCGGACCTATTATCAGGTCCACGCTTTTTAAGGCATGATTGTTCAACACCCTGCGGAGCGCATCACCGTTGGGTGCAATATCATACACCGAAAGATCTACGCTGATTCCCTGTTTTTTAAGTGAATCCAGCGCCAGCAAAGCGCCTTCATAAAATTCTACAAACACCTTCGATTGATTGGCGATAATGGCATCGGAACGCTCAGTACGAATGGTATCGCCATTTTCCACGGTAGTAATTATGTTTGCCTGCCTGCTTGCCTCAAGAGCAAACGGTAACAACAAGGCCACCTTAAGGGGGACAGCCCGCCCCAGTTGTTCACGGTTGGCACACAGACTGTCATCTATTACCTGTGCCGAAAAGTCGCGAAAGCCTTCCAACGATGGGGAATATTTCTCTTCTGAAGCAGGAGGTGAAGCATTTTGCACAAACCAGGCTTCTTTGGGAATTTTAAGTGTCATCCCTCTTTTAAGCTTCGATGAAAGAAGCTCCGGATTCAGCTTCTTTAAAGTTTCAATATCCACATTGTACTGCCGCGAGATGGAAAAAAGGGTTTCGCGCCGCGACACCTTGTGTTTTAAAAACAGCCTCTCATCCTGTTTTGGTGATGATTCTACTTCTTCCTTTTCCGGTTGCCTGGGGATGCGCAACATATATCCCGGATTCAAATTGTCACTCTCGGCCTCGCTGTTGGCATCCCTGAGATCGCGTACGCTCACGTTGTAAATGCGGCTGATAGAGTAGAGCGTTTCGCCGGGCTTTATTTCGTGATAGAGATACGCCTCCCCCTCAATCACACCTACTTCTGCCTTTTTGACAGACTCAGGAGCCTTATGCTCAGGCGATTTGGGCAATCGCACCACCGACCCCGAGGAGAGTATGCCGCTCTTTAAGGCAGGATTGAGATCAATAATTTCTTCAATGGAGATATGGTGTTGTTTCGACAAGGCATAAAGGGTCTCTCCCGGCTGCACAGTGTGCATTACAAACCGGTCGTTAACAGGTTGAGTGGATTTTTCCGGTAATTCGCTGGTCTTCTTAACCGGCACCTTGATGATGCTTCCGGGAACCAATTTGTTTTTTGATCCGGGATTGTGGGAATAAATGTCGTTGATGGGTACATCGTACTTGCGCGAAATAAAATAAACGGTTTGTCCCGGCTCCACTGTATGAAGAATAAAATCGTCACCCTTCTCTATTTCAACAATACTGGTGTTTCTTCCCTTAATAACAGGAATTTTAATAACCTGGTCGCGTTTTAATCCGTCTTTCAGGTCGGGGTTGGCCGCAAGTATCTCCTGTTGCGAAACATTATATTGACGCGCCAGAGCGTAAAATCCCTCGCCCTGCTTCACCACGTGCAAAAAATATTCCCTGCCATCGATAATGATCTTCGATCTTTCCTGATTTTGCGGTTCTGCTTGAGCCCCCCCTCCCAAAACAAAAATAAAGAAGAAAGTCAGGGTCAGACAATGGATAGGTCTGCTCTTTAAATATTTGGTTATGCTCATTTTTTAAAAATATTACCTGTTCGCGCCATTTAAACAACCACCAAAGCACATTACCGGGTCGTTGGCTTAAATTACCGGAACAAAGAAAGCACCAAAGATATATTTTTTAACCCGTAAAACCGACTTTTGCTTAACAGGTTAAGCTCAAATTGATCCCTTCATACTCAGTTTAGGATTAGCCTGCTTTTCCAGCGCTCTATTATAAATAACGAGCAATTCCCGTTTATATTTAGCGTATTCCAGCTCAAAATTCGGTGAAAACACGTTTTTACCCATTTTTTGGTCTATCTCCTCAAAAGTCCATGATTTTCCACCGGCCAGCTCCTGAGGGTGTGGATGAATGGCCCCGGCATGAAAAACTGCAAAGGTAAAAACCAGTTCACGCTCCACCTTACTGCGCCAAAGGTAGCGGCCCAGGTTAAAAACCTCTCCAACGGGGAGTCCAATTTCTTCGGAAGCCTCGCGCAACAGCGCCTTTTCAATATCTTCGCCGCGTGTAACATGTCCACCCACGGCTGTGTCCCATTTCCCGGGTTGTATCTGCTTGTGCAACGGACGTTTTTGCAGCCATATACCCCTGGGCGTTATCACCTGCAGATGCACCACCGGATGCAACCACAGCGTAGAGGCATCGTGTACCAGACTTCGGGGAGCATGACCAATCACCCTCCCCTCCTCATCCACCAGCGGGAGCCACTCCTCACGGTTCCATCTTTTTTGACGGCTTCTGCTGTGTAACCACGATATGACCAGCATCAAACCAAAAACCACATAAAATCCCGGTCCGCTCACAGCCGCCCACCATGCATGCGGCATCCAAAGGGCTGAGGCCAGCACCAACAGGGTGTGAAGCACCAACAGCCAAAAAAACAGCTTAAGCATCTGCTGCATCATCCACGACTCGAAAGGACCGGCCACGAAGCTCTTGAAATAACGTTTCGAGAGGTGCAAAATGACATTATGACTGGAAAATGCAGAAAACCCAATCACCAGTACCAAAACCGCCCCAATAAACACCGGTTTCAGTTTAAAGAGAAGGGCATTATCAAACAGCAGCGCCAAACCTCCCAGCAGGGTAAGAAAGCCCAGGTCGGCCAGCACGAACCGGTCGATGCGTTTCTCCCTGGCCCAGTACCAGATTAACTGTACAAAGCCCAGACCAAGGGCGGCCACCAGTCCGGCAGTGGTACCCCAAATCAGGTCCACCACTACAAACAACAACAGAGGAAGCATGCCCGGCAGTAATTTACCTGCCAGAGAGAGCTTGTTTTTTGTTAAATTATTCAATTCCAATAATTAGTATTCAGGTAAGAACATCATTCAAAAAGGCAGTCACATTCTGTTCAATACGTTGGTTCACATCGTGTTGATCTGTTTTTTTGAAAGATTCTCCGGTAATTTTTTCATAAAGTTCAATGTAACGCTCCGAAACTTCACGGATGTATTGCGGCGTCAGCTCCGGAATTGGTTGATTCGGTTTTCCCTGAAACCCGTTTTCGATGAGCCACTGACGCACAAACTCTTTGGAAAGCTGCTTTGGCGACTCGCCCTTATCGAAACGCGCCTGGTAACCATCGGCATAAAAGTACCGGGATGAATCGGGGGTATGAATCTCATCGATCAGATAAATTTTACCCTCTTTTTTACCAAACTCATACTTGGTATCCACCAAAATCAATCCTTTATCGGCGGCCATTTGGGTGCCCCGCTCAAACAACTGACGGGTATATTTTTCAAGTAACCGGTAATCCTCCTCCGACACAATGCCCTGTCTTAGAATCTCCTCCCGGGAGATGTCTTCATCGTGCCCCTCGGTAGCCTTGGTTGTAGGGGTGATTAAAGGCTCGTCAAAGCGCTGGTTCTCTTTCATTCCGTCTGGCATGGTAAGCCCGCAAAGCAAACGCTTACCCGCTTTATATTCGCGCCAGGCATGTCCGGTAAGATAGCCGCGAATCACCATCTCCACTTTAAAAGGGTCACAAAAGTGGCCCACAGTCACCATGGGGTCGGGGGTGGCGATTTTCCAATTGGGAACCACATCGGCGGTGGCATCCAGAAATTTGGCGGCGATTTGATTTAAGACCTGCCCTTTAAAGGGAATTCCCTTAGGGAGCACCACATCAAAGGCCGAGATGCGGTCACTAACCACCATCACCAGATAACGGTTATCGATGTTGTAAACATCCCTTACCTTGCCTTTATACACATCCGTTTGACGCGGGAAGTGAAAATTAGTTTGTATCAGAGCTTTTTCCATAATAACATTCAGTTTTATTCTTTTTCGTAAGCCTCTACTATATCCTGCACCAATTTATGGCGCACTATGTCTTTCACGGTAAATTTAATGCGTTCAATGCCTTTTATTCCTTTTAAGATGCGCATGGCCTGCACCAGTCCCGACGTAAGCGGGTTGGGGAGGTCAATTTGAGTAACGTCGCCGGTCACCACAAACTTGGCGTGGGTGCCCATGCGCGTTAAAAACATTTTAAGCTGGTTGGTGGTGGTGTTTTGCGCCTCATCCAGAATCACAAAGGCATTGTTGAGGGTTCGGCCCCGCATGAAAGCCAGGGGCGCAATCTGGATGGTTCCATTCTCCATATACTCCTTCAGCTTCACAGCGGGTATCATATCCTGAAGGGCATCATAAAGCGGCTGAAGGTAAGGATCGATCTTCTCTTTCATGTCGCCGGGCAGGAATCCAAGCTTCTCCCCGGCTTCCACGGCGGGCCGGCTTAAAATAATGCGCCGTACGCTCCGGTTCTTCAACGCCCTTACTGCCAATGCAATAGCCGTGTAGGTCTTGCCCGAGCCGGCAGGGCCTACGGCAAACATCAGGTCGTTGTCTTCATAGCTCGCAACCAGCCGCTTTTGGTTTTCGGTGCGTGCCTTAATGGGTTTACCGTTCACACCAAAGAGTATGACACCATCTTCCGAAACCGGTTGCGGAAGCGGGCCCGTGCCGCTAAGTATCTCGGCAAGGGAAGCCTCGGTGATTAGATTGTATTGGTGGTAATGTCTTAAAAGCTGATTAATTTTCTCTTCAAAATCGGCCACCTCTTCCTCATCGCCCATGGCCTTGAGCCAATTGCCGCGTGCCACTATTCTGAGTTTGGGATAACGGGCCCTTATCTGCTCCAAACGAGCCTCCTTCACCCCCATAAATTCCACCGGATCAACCGACTCGAGATAAATAAGTTTTTCAATCATACCATTCGTAAAGTGCGCTTTCTCATGCAAAATTAGCAACATTTTTTAGTTTAAGTGGGTTTATGTGGAATTTTGAAGTGGGAAGACCGAAGACCGAAGTGGGAAGCACGAAGTGGGAAGCACGAAGTGGGAAGACCGAAGTGGGAAGACCGAAGTGGGAAGACCGAAGACCGATTCCGATAGCTATCGGAACCGAAGACCGAAGAGCCTGCCTGCCATCGGTCGCCATCCGCGTACGCTGAAGCTTTGGAGCGTAAGTGACAAGCTTCCGGCGACCGAAGGGAGGAACACGGTGATACCGGTAGGCAGGGTAGGCAAAATAGTCAGAGCGCAGACTCCAATTCCCTGCCTATCGCTCTGAGACCTTCTCTCAACTCAAGATATTTCTTCTCACTTGCACAAACAAGCCCTTTATCATACTGGCGGAGCAGGGAGGAGTTAATGTTGATAGAATTTGCCAATTGAGAAATATTCAGATAAGGATACCCCTTTAAATAATGGTGCAACATAAAGCTGAACTTTAGTTTAACAGTTTTCGGAACAACGCCCTTTAATGAAGCAGGCAACTCTTTCCCGGTTTCATTATAAAAGTCAATAAAATCGGAAAGCGCTTCCCGTACATTTTCTTTAGCCTCGTCTAATATCTCTCCGAACGAAGTGACATTTTCTAACCCCGGAGTTGCGAAAAATACTCCAAATCCGTCTTTACCTGGTTCAATAATGACCTTTAATGATTTCATATACCTTATTTTTTTCCAAAACAATATAGCCGAGCAAAATAAACCTTGATTTACTTGAGTCCCGCTTGTTTAAGGATTTGTTCGCAAGTCCCTTTTGGAACCTCTTTTGCAGGGTGCCGGGGTACTACTACTTCTTTACTTCCCTTTTGGTAAATGGTATGTTTTTTACCCTCTCTTGCAACTTTCCACCCATTTTTCCTTAAAAGCTTAAAAAGTTCATTGTATTTCATTCAGTAAACTTTTTCGTTACAAATATAGTGACTGGAAAAATATAAAGCAATATTTTTATAACGTTTTTGTTATAATATATGATATGCATTATCAAAATCCTTTTAAAAACCCAAGCACGCAATCGCCCAATACCCCGATATTGTAACCCCCCTCCTGGCAGATGAGGGTGGGAACGTTCAGTGAAGCCAGTCGACGGGCTATCTCAGGATAATCATGGGTTTGGAGCCTAAAGCTGCCGATGGGATCAAGCTCATGGGTATCGAAGCCGGCGGAGATGATGAAATAGTCGGGTTGAAAACGATTTATGGCTGCCACAACCTGATCCACCGCCACCAGGTAAAGTTCGATGCCCGATTTTAAAGGCAACGGCAGGTTAAGATTATAGCCCAGGCCCTGCCCCTTCCCT
>JACDJB010002260.1_pt1 | contig 14242 bp, 12 predicted proteins | sample 7454121 | NCBI WGS metagenome assembly JACDJB01 (sample SAMN14253290, study PRJNA609438) | sludge metagenome | isolation source: sludge after 25d culture with pyrite | collected 2018-12-20 | reverse complement strand
TACAGGTGCTCTACGCGGAGGCAAACGAGGTCTTTTTGAAGAAGCAAGTGGTGGTTCCATTTTTCTAGATGAAATAGGTGAGCTCTCAATGAGCACGCAAGCTAAACTTTTACGTGTTCTTCAGGAGCGAGAAGTTGTTCGAGTCGGTAGTACCAAACCTATAACAGTAGATGTAAGGGTCATTGCAGCAACTAACGCAAATCTAGAAAAAGCAATAGCTGCAAAGAGTTTTCGTGAGGATCTGTATTACCGCTTAAATGTATTACCGATAATGATACCGCCATTAAGAGAGCGAAGAGAAGATATAACATCATTAGCTATATATTTAATTCGAAAGATTAACGTAGAGTATGGTCGAAAAGTAGACGAGATTTCACCAGAGGCAAGAGCTATACTAGAGGAATATTCATGGCCTGGAAATGTACGTGAATTAGAAAATATAATGGGCCGTTCTCTCATTTATATGGGATTGTATGAAAGTAAACTACGGCCTGAGCATCTTCCTTCACTTGGAGAACCACGTACTAGATGGTTTAAACAAAATCAATCGTCTTACAAAGAGGAACGAACATTAGAGCGAGTGCTAGCTAACACAGAAAAAGAATTAATTCAGGATACGTATATTACAAACGGCCGGAATAAAACCTTAACAGCTAAACAATTAGGTATTTCTTTAAGAAACCTTTATTATAAAATGGAAAAGCACAATCTTGAATAAAGTTGCATGCAAAAAGTTGCGTAGATTCATGCAAAAAATTGCACACGTAACACTGAAAAAGTGTTACAAATGGTGATTATATTAAGAAAGCGTTTTCATTTTGTTTTGGCATCTATCTTGCATATAAAATAATATAAGTTCAACTACTGATATTTCTATTTAACAAGGAGGAAGTTTTACATGAAAATTTTTGAGTATATGAGTAAATATGATTATGAACAACTAGTAATGTGTCATGACGAAGAGTCGGGATTAAAGGCGATTATTTGTATTCATGATACAACGATTGGTCCAGCACTTGGTGGTTGCCGTATGTGGACTTATGAAACAGAAGAGGATGCAATTCTAGATGCTTTAAGACTCGCTCGTGGCATGACATATAAAAATGCAGCAGCAGGCTTAAATTTAGGTGGTGGAAAAGCGGTTATAATAGGTGATCCTAAAAAAGACAAGAATGAAGAGATGTTCCGTGCTTTTGGACGTTTTGTTCAAAGTTTAAACGGTAGATATATAACTGCAGAAGATGTAGGAACTACAGTAGCTGACATGGATATTATTCAACAAGAAACTGATTTTGTAACTGGTGTATCACCAGGCTTTGGTTCTGGCGGTAATCCTTCTCCTGTGACTGCTTATGGAGTATATAAAGGAATGAAGGCGGCTGCATTAAAAGCATTTGGTACTGATTCATTAAAAGATCTAACGATTGCAGTCCAGGGCGTTGGTAATGTTGCATATAATTTATGTCGTCATCTTCATGAAGAAGGTGCAAACCTTATCGTAACAGACATTTTTCAAGAAAATGTTGATCGAGCGGTTCGCGATTTTAATGCAAAAGCAGTTGGCATAAATGAAATATATAGTGTAGAGTGCGATGTTTTTTCTCCAAATGCATTAGGAGGGGTTATTAATGACGAAACAATTCCTCTAATTAAAGCTAAGTTAATCGCCGGTGCAGCGAATAATCAATTAAAAGAAGAGCGTCATGGTGATATGTTGGTTGAGAAGGGAATATTGTATGCTCCAGATTTTGTAATTAACGCTGGAGGGGTTATTAACGTTGCTGATGAATTAAATGGTGGGTATATTCGTGAACGTGCAATGAAGAAAGTTGAAACAATTTATGATAATATGCTAAGAGTATTTGAGATCGCAGAAAGAGACGGAATACCACATTATCAAGCAGCTGAAAAAATGGCTGAAGAAAGAATTGCAAAATTAAGCAGATCAACCAATACGTTTTTACAAAACAGTAAAAATATTTTGAAAATGGGTAATATATAAAATCAAAGGGGGTTCTAATATGTCGCAGGAATTAGATTTAGTCATACTAGGCGGCGGGCCCGGCGGCTATGTAGCAGCTATTCGTGCTTCGCAACTCGGGTTAAAAGTAGCAGTAGTCGAAAAAGCAAAGCTCGGAGGAGTGTGCTTACATAAGGGCTGTATTCCCTCCAAGACTTTATTAAGAAGTGCGGAAATATATGCTACAGCAAAAGAAAGTGATTCCTATGGAGTATCAGTAAGTAATCTTTCGTTAAATTTCCTCAAGGTCCAAGAGCGTAAAGCTCAAGTAATCGATCAGTTGCATCGTGGGATTCAATCCTTAATGAAAAAAGGAAGGATCGATGTTTATGAAGGTGTAGGTACGATCTTAGGCCCATCAATCTTTTCTCCTCAAGCTGGAGCTATTTCAGTGCAACTTACTAATGGAGAAACAGAAATTTTAGTATCTAAAAACGTTATTATCGCTACTGGTTCACGCCCACGCTCACTTCCGAATTTACAAATTGATGGTGAGTATATTATGAGTAGCGACCATGCACTTGAGATGCAGGAATTACCAAAGTCAATCATGATCGTCGGTGGGGGGGTTATCGGTATTGAATGGGCATCTATGCTCTCCGATTTTGGTGTTGAAGTAACTATTGTCGAATTTATGGACCGTATCCTACCGCTTGAGGATGAGGAAATTAGTAAAGAAATGACTCGTCTGCTTAAAAAACGAAAGGTAAAGATTTTAACGGGTGCCAAACTATTAGCTGACAAAGTTTCAGTTCAAAATGGTAGTGTAGTTGCACAAGTTGAAAGAAAAGGGAATATCGAAGATTTAACAGCAGATAGAATGCTTGTCTCTGTAGGAAGAGCGGCTAATATAGAAGACATCGGTTTAGATAATACTGATATTCAAACAGAAAAAGGAAGTATTGTCGTGAATCAGTATTATCAAACAAAGGAGCCCCATATTTATGCAATAGGTGATGTTATTGGTGGACTACAACTTGCACATGTAGCATCGCATGAAGGGGTAACTGCTGTTGAACATATAGCAGGAAAGCTACCAAATGAATTGAATTATTCATTAGTTCCAAAGTGTACGTATTCTCGTCCAGAAATCGCTAGTGTTGGTCTAACGGAAGAGGAAGCAAAAACAAAGGGATATAAAGTAAAGACAGGGAAAATGCAATTTAGGGCTATTGGGAAGGCAATTGTTTATGGTGAAAGTGATGGATTTGTTAAAATGATTATGGATGAAGAGAGTAATGATTTACTCGGAGTCCATATGATCGGACCACATGTTACTGATATGATATCTGAAGCAGGTCTTGCTCTAGTTCTTAATGCAACTCCTTGGGAGATTGGACAAACAATTCACCCGCATCCAACTCTTTCAGAAATAATGGGTGAGGTAGCTCTAGCAACAGAGAGCGAAGCAATTCACGGGTAAAGAATAGTAAATTTTTTGGTTGATATAGAAGGAGGCGTAGGGAATGGCTGCTCGTCACATAGAATTAGGATTGACCAATGAACAAGTAATTGAAATGTATCGCATTATGCTTTTGGCAAGAAAAGTAGATGAAAGACAATGGTTATTAAATCGTTCCGGAAAATTACCCTTTGTTGTTTCTTGTCAAGGACAAGAGGCTGCACAAGTAGGTGCTGCCTTTGCTTTGGTTAAAGGAAAGGATTATTCCTGCCCTTATTATCGTGATGTTGGATTTGTTCTTGCAATGGGAATGACCGCAAAGGATCTAATGCTATCTGCTTATGCTAAAGCTGAGGATCCTAATAGTGGTGGAAGACAAATGCCAAATCATTTTGGTGACCGTAAAAATAATATTTTAACTCAATCGAGCCCGACAGGAACACAGGTTCCACATGCTGTTGGTATGGCACTCGCTGCAAAAATTGAGAAAAAAGATTTTGTTACGTATGTATCATTAGGTGAGGGTACGAGCAATCAAGGGGACTTCCATGAAGGCTTGAACTTTGCAGGTGTACATAAATTACCTGTGATTACATTTGTCGAGAATAATAAATATGCTATTTCAGTCCCAGTTTCCAAACAACTTGCTTGTGAATCCGTTGCAGATCGTGCAGTCGGTTATGGAATGCCTGGTATTAAGGTGGATGGAAATGACCCGCTAGAAGTGTATAAAGTGATGAAAGAAGCTCGTGAAAGAGCCGTGACCGGAGAAGGACCAACTTTGATTGAGGCTGAACTATATCGTCTAGTACCTCACTCAAGTGATGATGATGATCGTACGTACCGAAGTCGTGAAGAGGTAGAGGAAGCCAAGAAGAAGGATCCTATCATTACTTTTAAACAATATTTACTAGACCATAATGTGATAGATCAGGCTGGCATTGATGCATTAGCTGCAGAAGTTCAAAAGGAAGTAGATGAAGCGACTGATTATGCAGAGAAGGCACCATATCCTGAGCCTGAGAGTGCCATGTATCACGTTTATGCGTAGAGGAGGAGAGAAGAATGGCGATACTATCATATATTGATGCTGTAACATTGGCTATAAAAGAAGAGATGGCTAGAGATCCACGCGTTTTTGTCGTAGGTGAGGATGTCGGTGTTCGTGGTGGAGTATTCCGTGCGACCTCTGGCTTAATAGAGCAATTTGGTGAGGAACGTGTAATCGATGCTCCCTTGGCTGAATCTGCTATTGTTGGCGTGTCAATTGGTGCTGCAGCCTATGGTATGAGACCAATTGCTGAAATTCAGTTCGCAGATTTTATTATGCCAGCAGTTAATCAAATCGTTAGTGAAGCAGCTAAGATTCGATATCGCTCTAATAATGCTTGGCATTGCCCGCTCGTAATTCGTACTCCATACGGTGGTGGTATCCATGGAGCACTCTATCATTCACAAAGCATTGAGAAAATGTTTGCAGGTACACCAGGATTGAAAATTGTGGCACCGACTACTCCATCTGATGTTAAAGGACTTCTTGCAGCTGCTATTCGCGATGAAGATCCAGTACTCTTTTTAGAGCATAAAAAATTATATCGCTTGTTAAAAGAAGAAGTACCTGAAGGTGAATATATCATTCCGATCGGACAAGCGGATATAAAACGTGAAGGCACAGATATTACAGTAATCTCTTATGGCTATTCATTGCATCTAGCTTTACATGCAGCTGAGGAATTAGCTAAAGAAGGAATTAGTGCTCATGTACTTGATTTACGAACACTGTATCCTCTGGATAAGGAATCAATTATTGAAGCTGCTAAAAAGACCGGAAAGGTTTTAATTATTCATGAAGACAATAAAGAGGGTGGACTTGGTGGAGAAGTAGCAGCAATTGTTGCAGAAAACTGTCTCTTTGATCTTGATGCTCCAATTCAACGTCTTTGTGGACCTGATGTCCCGGCAATGCCTTATAGTCCGCCATTAGAGAAATTTTTTATGGTAAGTCCGGAAAAGGTAATAACTGCTATGCGAGAATTAGCATTATTTTAATAAAAGGAGGATATCCATGGCAACTAAGATCCTTATGCCACAGCTAGGAGAGAGTGTCACCGAAGGTACAATCAGTAAATGGTTGGTTAAAGTAGGCGATAAGGTTGAAAAATATGCTCCTATTTGTGAAGTAATTACCGATAAGGTGAATGCAGAGGTTCCTTCCTCTGTGACCGGAACAATAGCTGAAATTATTGCTAATGAAGATGAAACCATTCCAGTAGGTGGAGTAATTTGTATCATCAATGAAGTAGGAGAAGCGGACGTTGCAAAAGTAGAAACTACTTTTACGAATGGATCTGCAATTTCAAACAATGTGGTAAAGATTGATAAACCTGTACCTAGCAATAACCAACGTTATTCACCAGCAGTTTTAAAATTAGCAAATGAGCATAATATAGATCTCAGTCAAGTTGTTGGCACTGGACTAGATGGTAGAGTTACAAGAAAAGATGTTTTGCAATATATCGAGAACGGTCCAGCTACTCCTCAAGTAAAGCAGCCAGTAGCGGAACAGGTTGAAGAAGTACAGTCGGTACCAAATCAATCAACTGTTACACCAAAAACCACCCCATCTATCCCTGTATTAGCTAGTGTAGGTGATATCGAAATTCCTGTAACACCAGTGCGAAAAGCTATTGCACAAAGAATGACAATGAGTAAACATGAAGCTCCACATGCTTGGATGATGGTAGAGGTTGACGTAACGAATCTAGTTAACTTTCGTCGGCAGGTAAAGGATGATTTTAAGAAAAACGAAGGCCTGAACTTAACTTATTTACCATTCTTCATTAAAGCAGTTGTTGAAGCACTTAAGGAATATCCAATTATTAATTCACAATGGGCTGGCGATAAAATTATTCAAAAGAAGGAAATCAATATTTCAATTGCTGTAGCAACAGAGGATGCACTCTTTGTTCCTGTTATAAAAAGAGCGGATGAAAAAAGTATTATTGGAATAACTCGAGACATTGATGATTTGGCGCGCAGAACCAGAGAGGGTAAATTAACACAAGGAGATATTACAGGAGGTACCTTTACTGTAAATAACACAGGCTCCTTTGGGTCTATACAATCTACTCCTATTATTAATTTTCCTCAGGCAGCCATTTTAAGTGTTGAAGCAATAGTAAAACGTCCTATCATATATAATAATATGATTGCAATTCGAGATATGGCAAATCTCTGCCTTTCATTGGATCACCGTATTTTAGATGGTTTAGTAGCAGGACGATTTTTACAGAGCGTAAAGCATAAAATTGAATCGATTTCGGAAGATACAAAACTTTATTAATAAAATGGACTCATGGAGATCTACTCCGTGGGTCTTTTCTATGTAAAGTTCAGTAAATGCTTAAAAAAATGAGCTAATATACCGATAAAATATATAACTATATCTGTGATTATAATTGAAATGGGGATACATGATGGAAAAGTCAACAGTTATTGGTCTAATATTAGGTACACTTGCAGTTGGTATAGGAATGGTTTTAAAGGGAGCTCCCCTTATTAGTTTAGTAAATAATCCAGCTGCTTATCTCATCATATTTGTTGGAACAATAGCAGCAGTAATGAATGCCTTTCCAATGTCAGAACTTAAAAGAGTTCCTGCACTTTTCAAAATACTATTTAGTGAACAAAAACTCCCCGCAAAAAGGGAAATAATTCAGCAATTTATGGTATGGGCACAAATTGCTCGTAGAGAAGGGCTACTTGCACTTGAAAATAGTCTAGAAGAGATTGAAGATCATTTTTTAAAAAATGGTCTAAAAATGGTTGTCGATGGAAGAGAAATGGATTTTGTTCGTGATGCGCTAGATCAAGAAATTGAAGCAATGGAAGCACGTCATGCAACAGGAGCGCAAATTTTTTCACAAGCTGGAATGTATGCACCTACTTTAGGAGTACTAGGTGCGGTTGTAGGTTTGATTGCTGCACTGGGTAATCTAAATGATTTTTCTACTGTTGGTCCTGCGATTGCAGCGGCATTTATAGCGACTCTTTTAGGTATTTTTACAGGCTATGTATTATGGCATCCTTTTGCCAATAAACTTAAACAATTATCTAAAAGGGAAGTTGAGATAAAACAGATTATGGTAGAAGGGATACTCTCAATCCAGGCTGGAGTATCACCTGCGAATATTGAAGAAAAATTACTAGTTTATATTCCTGCCAATGAGCGTAATCAAGAGGATGAAACAAAGAAGGCGGATGTTGCTAATGCGAAGGCATAAAAAGAAAAAAAACAACGATCTTCATGTAGATGAGACTTGGTTGATTCCTTATTCTGACTTACTTACTCTACTCTTGGCTCTATTTATTGTTTTATTTGCTATGAGTCAGGTAGATGAAACTAAGGCTTCGCAACTGTCAACCTCTTTGCGCATTGCCTTTCAAGGATCTTCAGGTGTGTTAAAGTTTGAAAACCCGATTCAACCGCCAATACAGGTTACGAACAATGATCAATCTACAGTAACGAATTCTAATAATGCTTATGAACCAATTACTGAGGCAAATCGAAAATATCAAGAAGAGACTAGAAAACTTACAGAATTAGCAGAACGACTAAATCAATATTTGGAAGAGAACAATTTAGTAGGAGCATTGACTACTGAAGTAAGTGAACAAGGCTTAAAAATAACAATTGAAGAAAAAGCTTTATTTAATTCAGGCAAAGCTGTAATGCTTCCTGATGCCAGGAAATTAGCGATACAGATATCGAGTCTACTTGTAGAGGTTCCTGCACGAGAGATTACGATTTCAGGTCATACTGATGATGTTCCGATGAATAGTCGAGAATTTAAGTCTAACTGGGAATTGAGCTCTGCTAGGGCGAATAATTTTCTCCATATTGTATTGGAAAATTCGAATTTAGATAAAACCAATTTTAAAACTACTGGCTATGCAGATAATCGTCCGATTGCTGACAACTCCACTATGGAGGGAAGAGCAAAAAATCGTAGAGTAGAGGTAATGATTGAACGTATATACAATAAGGATGAATAATTTTTTGAATATATATTTTTAGGGGCATGCATAATTAATGTATGGCTCTTTTATTTCTTCTTTTTCATTTTTTTGATATGCTACCAATGAAGGGTTTTGTAACTATCATTTTACACTTATGCTTTGGCTGGAGGATGAACTAAAAATGAATGATTATCAAAATGAGTTGGATAAGTGGATCAAACATACCGAACAAATATTACAAAAATATCCTGAGCTAAAGGAACGATTTCAGACGTTATCTGGAATTGAAGAACAAAGACTATATTTGCCGATAGAGCTTGATCAAAATTACATGCAGAATATAGGCTTGCCTGGTGAATACCCGTACACTCGTGGTATTAGACCTACTATGTACCGTGCTAGACATTGGACGATGAGGCAATATGCTGGTTTTGGATCAGCTACAGAAACGAATAAACGCTTTCGTTATCTCTTAGAGCAAGGGCAAACAGGATTAAGTGTTGCTTTTGATTTACCAACACAAATTGGTTATGATTCAACTCATCCTCTGGCTAAAGGGGAAGTTGGAAAAGTTGGTGTTGCAATTGACTCATTAGAGGATATGGAAATACTTTTTGCCGGCATTCCTTTAGATAAAGTCAGTACATCCATGACGATCAATGCACCAGCATCAATACTTCTAGCGATGTATCTAGTAGTTGGTGAAAAGCAGGGATTAACTTATGATCAGCTATCAGGAACGATTCAAAATGATATATTAAAGGAATATATTGCTCGGGGGACATATATATATCCACCAAAGCCATCCATGCGTTTAATTACGGATATTTTTGCATATTGTTTTGAGCATGTTCCTAAATGGAATACGATTAGCATTAGTGGCTATCATATCCGTGAGGCAGGATCTACTGCTGTTCAAGAAGTAGCGTTTACTCTTGCAAATGGTATTGCATATGTTGAAGCTGCAATTGCGGCTGGGCTTGAAGTAGATCAATTTGCTCCACGACTGGCATTCTTTTTTAATGCTCATAACCATTTCTTTGAAGAAATTGCTAAGTTTCGTGTAGCTCGTCGCATGTGGGCTAAGATTATGAAGGAACGATTTGGAGCAGAAAAAGCGGAATCTCTTCAGTTACGCTTTCATACTCAGACGGGTGGTTCTACCTTGACTGCTCAGCAGCCAGATAATAATATTGTACGCGTAACATTGCAAGCGCTTGCAAGTGTGTTAGGTGGGACACAAAGCTTACATACGAATTCTCGAGATGAGGCGTTAGCACTTCCTACTGAAGAGTCCGCACGGATTGCACTTCGTACACAACAAATTATTGCATATGAAAGTGGAGTAGTTAATATTGTAGATCCTCTAGGTGGCTCCTATTATGTTGAAGCATTGACAAATCGTATGGAAGAGGAAATTCAAAAGTATCTCGATAAAATCGATGAATTAGGTGGAGCAGTTGCTGCTGTAGAGCAAGGCTATATGCAAAATGAAATACATTATTCAGCCTATGAGACACAAAAACAAATTGAAAATGAGGAAATTATAATCGTAGGCTTAAATCGTTTTCGTATAGAAAATGAAGAGCAGCCTGACCTACTCCGTGTAGATAATAGTATTGGAGTACAACAGGTAGAAAAGCTTCATCGGTTACGTCAACATAGAGACCAAGGAAAAGTTGACCTACTATTAAAGGAATTAGCAGATACAGCTAAGAGTGGGAAAAACCTAATGCCTGCAATCATTGATGCTGTTCGTGATTATGCCACTGTTGGTGAAATTAGTGATGTTTTACGTAATCAATTTGGAGAATATCAAATTAGCTAAATAACTATAAATGAGGTGTCAAGCTTGAATGAGAAAATTCGAGTTTTAATAGCAAAGCCAGGTTTGGATGGACATGATCGTGGTGCATTAATTATTGCTCAAGCTTTGAGAGATGCAGGAATGGAAGTTATCTATACTGGACTTAGACAGACTCCCGAACAAGTAGTGAATGCAGCAATTCAAGAAGATGTTGCCTGTATCGGGCTATCAAGTTTATCCGGCGCGCATAATGAACTATTTCCGGAAGTTATGCGACTATTAAAAGAAAAAGGCGCTGAAGATATATTTGTTGTTGCAGGAGGAGTAATTCCTGATGAAGACATTCCGGAACTATTAAATACTGGGATAAAACGAATATTTACTCCCGGAACGAGCACGCAAGAAACGGTCAATTTTATTAGAAGTGAGGCACTGAATAGAAATGAGTAATCCATTTCCTCCGCAAAAAATTGATCATATTGGTATCGCTGTTAAAAATCTAGATTCTGCACTTTTGTTTTTTGAACATATTTTAGGACTCAAAAGTACCGGATTTGAAACAGTAGAGAGTGAGATGGTTAAAGTAGCGTTTCTACCAATAGGTGACACACGTATAGAATTATTAGAAGCTACTAGTAAGGAGAGCCCAATCGCTAAGTTCATTGAAAAAAAAGGAGAAGGAATTCATCATATAGCACTAAAAGTAAATGATGTAGAAGCTGGTCTCCGCTATTTAGAAGATCATCAAATTCAGTTGATTCATAAGGAGCCAAAAGTAGGTTCACATAATAGTGAAATTGCATTTATACACCCTAAATCTACCTTTGGCCTCTTAATGGAGCTAATGAAACCAGGAGTGTACCATGACAAATAAAAGCACAACCATTTATGAAAAGATTGATGAGTTGATGGAACGCCGCCGTGCAATTGAAATGGGCGGGGGAGAAGAAAAAATTGAATCACAGCATGAAAAAGGGAAGCTGACAGCTCGTGAACGAATTGATCTTCTCTTAGATAGGGATTCGTTTATAGAACTTTTCCCATTTATAGAACACCGTGCTACCCATTTTGGCATGGATCAAAAGGATGCACCTGGTGAAGGTGTAGTTACAGGCTATGGTAAGATCAATGGACGCTTAGTATATGTTTTTGCACAAGACTTTACTGTTTTTGGTGGTGCATTAGGTGAAATGCATGCTCTAAAAATTTCTAGAACTATGGATTTAGCTGCACAAAATGGTGCCCCAATCATTGGTCTTAATGATTCTGGTGGAGCTCGTATACAAGAAGGTGTTGTTTCACTTGATGGCTACGGTCATATTTTTTATCGAAATGCCATTTATTCTGGTGTTATTCCTCAATTATCGGTTATTTTAGGACCCTGTGCTGGTGGTGCGGTTTATTCACCTGCGATCACAGATTTTGTATTTATGGTAGAGAAGACAAGCCAAATGTTTATTACCGGACCTAAAGTGATTGAAACGGTTACAGGTGAAAAAATATCAAGTGAGGATTTGGGTGGAGCGAAGATGCATACCCACATAAGTGGTAATGCTCATTTCTCGGCTGCAGATGAGTCTACAGTATTGGAAGAAGTTTGTAGGTTATTATCCTTTCTTCCTCAAAACCAAGCTGAAATGCCCCCTAGGAATCAACCTGATACGAGTGGCGATTGGATTGAGGAACTGGCTACGGTCGTACCCATTGAAGGCACAAAAGTATATGATGTGCTAAATCTTATTCATTTACTTGTTGATAATGGCGATTTTATGCAGGTTCATGAGAATTTTGCCAAAAATATTGTAGTTGGTTTTGGGAGAATCGATGGATATTCAGTGGGAATGATTGCGAATCAACCCAAAGTATTAGCCGGTGGACTCGATATAAATTCTTCGGACAAGCTAGCGCGCTTTATCCGTTTTTGTGATTCATTTAATATTCCGTTGATTACATTAGAGGATGTTACTGGATTCTTTCCGGGGGTTAATCAAGAGTATGGTGGAATCATTCGCCATGGTGCCAAGATTTTATATGCTTACTCGGAAGCAACAGTACCGAAAATTACAGTAATTACTCGTAAAGCATATGGAGGAGCATATGTTGCATTAAATAGTAAGGCGATAGGCGCTGATCTAGTTTATGCTTGGCCTAATTCTGAAATTGCTGTAATGGGACCAGAAGGTGCAGCAAATATCATTTTCGCAAGAGAAATTGCCAATAGTCCTGAACCGGAAATCACTCGTTCAGAGAAAATCGATGAATACCGTGATAAATTTGCTAACCCTTATGTTGCTGCTGCAAACGGAATGGTAGATGATGTTATTGACCCCCGTGAAACTCGTCGTAAACTGAGGGAAAGTCTAGAAATGCTCAGAAATAAAAAAGAACATCGACCTACAAAAAAACATGGTAACATTCCACTATAACGGAGGCCTATAAATGGTAAATAAAGAGCGTTTATTAGCAGAGTTTTTGGAATTGATTCAAATTGATAGTGAAACAGGGAATGAGGGAGAAATTGCCCCTGTTTTAAAGCAAAAATTTGCAGCACTTGGTCTCGATGTATACGAAGATCAATCAAAAGAAATTACGAATTATGGTGCTGGTAACCTTATTTGCACGTTAGATGGCAATAAATTCGGCCCGACAATTTACTTTACGAGTCATATGGACACTGTTACTCCAGGTAAAGGAATAAAACCTATAGTTAAAGAAGATGGGTATGTGTATTCTGATGGCACTACGATATTAGGTAGTGATGATAAAGCAGGAATAGCTGCCTTATTAGAAGGAATCCGATTATTAAAAGAAAATAATATCCCCTATGGGAAAATTCAATTTGTGATTACAGTTGGTGAAGAATCTGGACTGGTTGGTTCTCGCGCATTAGAGCACGAGAAGGTAACTGCTGAATATGGATTTTGCTTTGACAGCAACGGTAGTGTAGGTAAGGCTGTTATCGCTGCTCCATACCAAATGAAAATATTTGCTAAGATACATGGTAAAACAGCTCACGCAGGAGTAAATCCTGAAGCAGGAGTCTCTGCAGTGACGATTGCAAGTAAGGCAGTCGCTAAAATGAAGCTCGGAAGAATTGATATCGAAACAACTGCCAATATTGGAAAGTTCGCTGGTGGAAAAAATACAGCAACCAATATTGTTGTTGATCTAGTTGAAATCGAAGCAGAAGCTCGCTCACTTGTAGAGGAAAAAGTAAATGCTCAAGTGGCCCATATGAAGCAGTGCTTTGAGGAGGCTGTACAGGAAGTTGGTGGAACTGTAGAATTTACGTCGAAATTACAATATCCAGGCTATAAGTATAGTGAAGAGCATCCATTAGTAAAAATTGCTGATCAAGCAATTCGTGCGCTAGGTCGCGAACCTCATTTCTTTGCTAGTGGTGGTGGTAGTGATGCAAACGTAATGGCAGGCTACGGCATTCCTACACTGAATTTAGCAGTCGGATATGAAAAAATTCACACAACTGAAGAGCGGATGTCTATTAAGGAGCTAGAAAAAGCAGCGGAGCTCTTTGTCTCTTTGGTAAATACGATATATAATTCTTAACAAAAAGACCATGGTCTAAAGTAACGATAGGCCATGGTCTTTTTTTTTACTTATTATTTTCATCTGTCGATTGATCCATGAAAGGGATCAATAGGTCATAGTGACCAATTCCGAAATTAGGATCAATAAAGGCATTATCATCTAATTGGTCGTATGGATTGCCGAGTTTACCAATATTTCCATTTTTTTTTGAGTCAAGAATCTCATTTTGCTCATGGGATTCATCTGGAATGTTATACATTTTGTTGATCACCTCATAGTTAGTCGTATTCATATAGACTTCCCCGCCATAGGAATAGATAATCTCGTGAACTGCAATCCATAAATCATTTTCAGCTGTAATCTGAATAACCTTTGCACCTTGATTCAGCTTGTAGTTAATATAATCATCCAACAATACATTATCTAATTTATTTGGATTTTCTCG
>JACDJB010002256.1_pt1 | contig 14253 bp, 13 predicted proteins | sample 7454121 | NCBI WGS metagenome assembly JACDJB01 (sample SAMN14253290, study PRJNA609438) | sludge metagenome | isolation source: sludge after 25d culture with pyrite | collected 2018-12-20 | reverse complement strand
CATGCCGGAACCGGCCATGATGACGGCACCGCCAACCAGTCGATTCAGTGCAATCGATTCGGCGGTTTCACGGGTGAAGCGCAAACCCGGCAAGGCGAACGGGTCGCGTTTGCCCTTGAATTGCTCGCGGGTCGCATCGTCGTAGCATTCATGGTGCCGGCGGAAGATTTCCGTGGCCGAAATGGCCATCGGTGAATCGAGGAATACCGGCAGATTCTTCGGCAAACGCCCTTGCTCGATCCCTTCGCGCAGGGTGAACAGTATCTCCTGAGCCCGCTCCAGCGCGAATGTCGGAATAATCACGTTCCCGCCGCGCGCGAGGGTTTCCGTGATGGCCTGGTATAGCTCCGCAATGGTCGGTTCAATCGGCTTGTGATTACGGTCACCATAGGTGGTTTCCATCACCACAACATCGGCTTTCGGCGGTATCTGAGGTTTGCGCAGAATCGGGCGCCCCGCGTTGCCGATATCACCGGAAAAGATGACCGAACGCTTCTTGTCGCCCTTTTTCTCGATCCGGATACTGGCCGAACCGAGGATATGTCCCGCATCGTAGAAGGTCGCGGTTACTTTCGGGGCGATCTCGATGGATTCACCATAATTCACGGCGCGACCGAATTGCCCGACCGCGTTCAGGGCATCTAGGGTGTCATAGAGTGCATCGACAGGGTGTTTACCATGCCGATGTGCATGACGGTTGTTACGCTCCGCCTCCTCTTCCTGCAAATGAGCGGCATCCAACATCACGACGCGCGCGAGTTCACGGGTTGCAGAAGTCGCAATGATTTCACCGGTGAAGCCACGTTTCACCAACAACGGGATGCGCCCGCAATGATCCAGATGCGCATGGGTCAGCAGCAGCAAGTCAATGGATTTCGGATCGAAACCAAACTCTTCGGCGTTTTCTTCCTCCAGTTCCCGCCCGCCCTGGAACATGCCGCAGTCGATCAGAATGCGTTTGCCCGAAACCTCGAGCAGATGGCAGGAACCGGTCACGTCCCGATCCGCGCCGTGAAATGAAATCTTCATACCCTTCCCCTGTTGTTGCCCGTTTCATCGATTGAAACAGTTCTTCCAGAATACCGACAATCCCTCAGTAAATGCTGATTCATTCCAATCAGCCGCGTTTTGCTTTCATATTCGCTTCAATTTCAAGCACTTTGCGCGTGGTATTAACGACCGTATCGGGATTCAAGCTCATCGATTCAATCCCGATCTCGACCAGAAATGCAGCCATCTCGGGATAGTCGGACGGCGCCTGACCACACAGGCCGGAGTGGATGCCGTTGCGCGCGCAGCCTTCGACCGCAAGCCGGATCATCTCCTTCACGCCGTCGTCACGCTCGTCATAGTCGAATGCAACCATCTCGCTGTCCCGATCCACGCCAAGCGTCAATTGCGTCAAATCGTTCGTGCCGATCGAGAAACCATCAAACCGTTTCGCGAACTGATCGATCAGGATCACGTTATTCGGGATTTCACACATGGCGTAGATTTGCAGGCCGTTCTCGCCGCGTTTGAGCCCGAATTCCGCCATTTTTGCCAGCACGTCGTCGGCTTCTTTCACACGTCGAACAAAGGGCAGCATGAGAATCACGTTGGTCAAGCCCATCACTTCACGCACGCGTTTCATGGCGAGACATTCAAGCCGGAACCCTTCCTCGTAGGCCGGATGGGCATAGCGTGCAGCACCTCGAAAACCAATCATCGGGTTGGCCTCGTCCGGCTCGAAATCCGAACCGCCCAGCAAGCTCGCATATTCATTCGACTTGAAGTCGGACATCCGCACCACAACCGGCTTCGGCCAGAATGCCGCGGCAATCGTACCCACACCTTCTGAAAGTCGCTCGATAAAATAGGCTTCGCCATTGGCATAACCGCTCGTCAAACGAGCGATTGCCGCACGATCAGCCGCAGAAGAGACCTTCTCAGGATGCAACAGGGCCAGCGGGTGCGCCTTGATCGATTCATTGATGATGAACTCCATCCGGGCCAACCCCACGCCATCGTTCGGCAGAAACGAGGTTTTGAATGCAAGGTCCGGGTTACCGAGATTGATCATGATCTGGGTTGCCGGGCGTGGGATATCGCCCACTTCCGTCGTATCGACATGGAACGGCACGGCACCCTTGTAGATCCGACCGGTGTCACCTTCCGCACAGGAAACCGTGACTGTCGCCCCATTGGGGATTTTTGTTGTCGCCTCGCCCGCACCGACCACGGCCGGGATGCCCAACTCACGCGCGATGATGGCCGCGTGGCAGGTACGCCCGCCGCGATTGGTCACAATGGCTGCTGCCGTTTTCATTACCGGCTCCCAGTCCGGCGTGGTGGTATCGGCGATAAGAACTTCACCCGGCTTGAATTCGCCCAGATGCTCGACATCCCTGATGACATGCGCGGTACCGGTAGCGATACGCTCGCCCACGGAGCGCCCGGTGATGATGACCGCCCCCTGACCATCGAGCGCATAGCTTTCGAGCAGATTGACCCGACGCTGGGACGCCACCGTTTCCGGCCGCGCCTGAACAATATAGATTTTGCCGTCCAACCCATCCTTGGCCCATTCCATGTCCATGGGATGGCCATAATGCGATTCGATGGCGATGGCGTATTCGGCCAGTTCCAGAACATCCGCATCACCGATGCAGAACCGGCCACGGTCATCGGCGGGTGTGGGTACATTTCGGGTTGTGTTACGCGCGTCTCCGGCCATGTAAATCATCTTGATCGCCTTGCCGCCCATGTTACGCCGCAATACAGCCCGGTGACCCGCAGCGAAGGTTGGCTTATGCACATAAAACTCATCGGGATCGACCGCGCCCTGCACGATATTCTCCCCAAGACCATAGCTGCCGGTAATGAAGACGACATCACGGAAGCCCGATTCGGTATCGAGCGAGAACATCACGCCCGATGCCGACAGATCGGACCGGACCATTTTCATGACGCCGATGGAAAGGCCGATCTTGAAATGATCGAAGCCCTGATCGACACGATAATGAATCGCACGATCCGTAAACAGACTGGCAAAATCGCGCCGACAGGCATCCAACAGGCTTATGTCTCCCCGAACATTCAGAAACGTATCCTGCTGCCCGGCAAAGCTCGCCGTCGGCAAATCCTCCGCAGTGGCCGAACTACGTACAGCGAGTCCGACATCCTCACCATATTCTTCCTGTAGTTTGCGATAGGCTGCGATGATTTCCTTCGCCAGGTCATCCGGCAGACCTGCGCCGTAGACAATTTCCCGTGCTCGCTTGCCACGCCGCGCCAGATCGTCCACATCCTCGGGATTCAGTGCATCGAGCGCGTCATGCAGCGCAGGCCAGGCATTGGCCGAATCCAGCATATAGCGATAAGCCTCGGCCGTAATGGCAAAGCCATTGGGAATGCGCACACCGGCCGGTGACAGCTTGCGGTACATTTCACCCAAGGACGCATTCTTGCCACCGACCAGCGGCACATCGTCGATTCCCAATTCGTTAAAGAAGCGGATGTATTTGAATTCACTCATGAAATAACAACTCCTGTTTTGAATAGCCCTTGAATGAGGCCATGGGGATGCGCATTACCCGCATTAGGTACGGGAAAGGACACGGGACACGAACCGTCTTTATGCGGTCTTCAATTGATGCTCAAATCCATATCAATCTAAGGTAAATAAATCTGTTTGGGAATCCCCGATCAAATCAGAGTTTCCGTGCGGCACTTGGGATGTGTCGCCATGAACGGTCACGTATGTGATTGTTCATGAACAAAATCAAAAATCACATTTTTTGATTTTCGCCCTCAAAAAACTCCAGGATGGAATTATTCAGCGCTTTTTTGGAAAACAATAAGCCAACCCGACAATCCCAAACACACCCAAACCACAACACCGCTCCAGCAAACCTTATGAATCAATCCCGATTTATGGCAGAATCAGCGGGGTTCCGGATGTTCCTTATTTTCGCGGCGCCTCGGTCTGAGGTGTGGGCAGGAGTTGATTTGTGACAAAGATTATCGTTGTAACTTCAGGAAAAGGCGGCGTTGGTAAAACAACGACAAGCGCAGCGATTTCCAGTGGCTTGGCATTGGCCGGCAAAAAAACCGTCGTCATCGATTTTGATGTGGGTCTTCGAAACCTTGACCTCATCATGGGTGTTGAACGGCGCGTGGTCTATGACCTCGTGAACGTCATCCAGAAAGAGGCCGGTTTGAGCCAGGCGCTGATCAAGCATAAAGAGGTCGATAATCTTTATGTTCTGCCCGCCTCGCAGACCAAAGACAAGGATGCACTCACCGAAGAAGGCGTAAAGCAGGTATTCGATGATCTGAAGGCCGATGGCTTCGAGTACATCATTTGCGACTCCCCTGCCGGCATCGAGCGCGGCGCACAACTGGCTATGTATTTTGCCGACGAGGCGATTGTGGTTTCCAACCCAGAAGTATCTTCCGTGCGTGATTCCGACCGCATGCTCGGCATTCTCGCCAGCAAGTCACAGCGCGCGAAAAATGGTGAAACCCCGATTCGTGAATACCTGCTGATCACCCGCTACTCACCCAACCGGGTGGAGGCGGGAGAAATGCTTTCCATCGAAGACATGCTCGAAATTCTGGCCGTGCCGCTGCTGGGGGTCATTCCCGAATCACCCGCAGTACTCCAGGCATCCAACTCCGGTCGTCCGGTCATTCTCGACCAGACCGCCGACGCCGGACAGGCTTATCAGGATGCCGTCGCCCGACTTCTCGGCGAGGACCGGCCCATGCGGTTCGTCGAGGCTGAGAAAAAATCCTTTTTCAACCGCCTGTTCGGACGGGGGTAATCATGGGTCTTTTTGATTTATTCCGGGCACGTCCCAAGCCGACCGCACATCTGGCTAAAGAACGGCTCCAGATCCTGATCGCCCATGAACGCAGCCAGGGGCAGAATACCGACCCGGATTACCTGCCCAAGCTCAAAAACGATCTGCTGGATGTCATTCGCAAATACGTAGCGGTGCAAGACGACGCCGTTCAGGTGCAGATCGAACATCATGAAGGCGTCGATACGTTGGAACTCAATATTGTCCTGCCCGATCGCAAGGAAGAATCGAACTGACAACATTATTGGTTTTATTTATACCTAATAAAACTAATAGAGTAGCTCAATAGGCCAATGAAAATGTTTAGCGCGCGGATTCAACATCCACACGCTAAAGTTCAGTCATATCTGCAATCGCCCTTGAGGGTGCAAACATGACTTTATCCGACTTCTCCTGGCTAACCGATTCCCGAATCTTTTCAACCGCCCTGTGGCCCGCATGGGTTGCAGGAGGTGCCATCGGTGCACTCGCTTTTGCGCAACGCTGGCTGACCGATCAACCTTTGGGCTGTTCGGCCGCTTTCGGTAACGCCTGTGCGCGCATGGGCAGTCGCCTGCCACTGTTCCAGGGGCCTGCTCACAGCACCGCGACCGACTGGAAACTCTGGTTCCTGGTCGGCATTTTCCTCGGCGGACTGCTCGCAAGCCTCTCGACCGGCACGTGGGCCGAACCGACACATTTCGGCACACTTTACACGGCATTGATGCCTCATTCCGATGTAGGTCGTGTGTTGTGGTGGCTGTTCGGCGGCGTTTTGATCGGCATGGGTTCACGCCTGGCCGGTGGCTGCACTTCCGGTCACACCATCAATGGCGTGGCCATGGGGTCACCAGCGAGTATTGTCGCATCCGCCTTCTTTTTCGCGGCGGCGGTCGGTACTGCGCAACTCGCCCACCACCTTCTGAACACATTCGGAGGTTGATCATGGATAACTCAAGCACCTTGATCCGCAACGGCAGCTTCCTGCTCTTCGGCGTAGTGTTCGGCTTTTTGCTGAGCCGTGCCGGTGCAACCGATCCTGCGCTCATTGCCAGCCTGCTGCTGTTTGAGAACCTGCACCTGTTATGGGTCATCGCTACTGCTGTCGGCGTTGGCGCCGTACTCAATTTTCTCGCCAAGCAATTGAAATGGCGCGGCGTGGCGAGCGGTCAACCCATCAGCTTTCCGCATAAACCTTTCGTGCGCGCACTCATTCCCGGTGCCCTGCTGTTCGGTGTGGGTTGGGGCCTGACCGGAGTCTGCCCTGGAACCGCACCTGCCATGCTGGGCGAGGGCCAATGGTTTGTCGGCGTGATACTCATCGGCATCGTTGCGGGCACCTGGCTGGTCGGTTTTATCCACCACATCCAAATCAAGAGGCAGGTACAATCACGGAATATGACTGCCGCGAACAGATAATGTATGGTCAATTCCTCAGTAAATTCTTCAACCAACAAGACACAACAAACCGAACTCAAGGAACAGCGCATCGATACCTGGCTCTGGGCAGCGCGTTTTTTCAAGACACGCTCCCTTGCCTCCACGGCCATCGAAGGTGGCAAGATCGAAATCAACGGTCAATCATGTAAAAAATCCGGCAAGGTCATCCGAATCGGTGATGAGCTATCCATCGAACGCGGCGAAACCAAATGGGTTGTCACCGTCTCGGGATTATCCAAACAACGGGGATCGGCCACAGTGGCGCAAACCCTGTATTCCGAATCACCGGAGCATCTGGCCGAACGACTGAAGATAGCCGAACAAAATCGCCAAAATCGCCTGATGAACCCAAGCCGCGTCAAACCGGATCAACACACCCGCATTCTGCTTCGCGCCCTGCGCGGCAAGCCTTTATAAAGCACAATTCCCTCGATCTTGCGGCGATATGTCGGAATTACGCACTAAAATGCCGAGGTCAACCGGCTGTTTAGTGGACATTCCACCGGTCACACGGCACAATGCCGACAACTTGAATTTCACGACATAAAAGACACCCGCGACAAGGAACTGCGACGCATGGCAACCATTCTGCTGCTGAACGGCCCGAATCTGAATCGACTCGGCTCGCGCGAGCCTGAACGTTATGGCAAAACCACTTTGAACGATATCGTTCAGCGGCTGGATGACCTCTGCCGACACACATCGTCGACGCTTGAACATCTTCAAACCAATGCCGAACACGAGATGATCGAGCGTATCCATGCCGCTGCCGATGCCAGCGTGGATGGCATCGTCATCAATCCTGCCGCCTGGACGCACACCAGCATTGCCTTGCGTGATGCCCTGCTCTCCACGGCCATTCCTTTCGTCGAAATCCACATCACCAACATTCATGCCCGCGAATCCTTCCGCCAGCACTCCTATTTTTCGGACATCGCGATCGGATCGATCGTAGGATTGGGCGCCGTCGGCTACGAACTGGCGCTATTCGCCTTACTGAATCATCTTGGCATCCCCCGCAGCACGCTGTGGACGCCCACCCTGCCACCCGCCTGATTCCCGCTGAACTCAGGCCAAACTTATCTGGAGAAGTCCATCCATGGATATTCGTAAAATTAAAAAACTGATCGAACTGCTTGAGGAGTCGGGCATCGCCGAAATCGAGATCCGCGAAGGTGAAGAATCCGTGCGTATTTCTCGTGGCCAGATTGCTCAAGCCGCGCCGGTCCAGTACACCCTGCCCGCAGCCGCGCCGGCGTCTACCGCACCGTCTCCCGCGGCCCAACCCGCAGCCGAAGATCAGGCCAAGGGTACACCGATCAAATCACCGATGGTCGGCACCTTCTATCGCGCGGCCTCGCCCACGTCGAAACCATTTGTCGACGTCGGCAGCAGCGTCAAGGTCGGCGACACGCTCTGCGTTATCGAAGCCATGAAAATGTTCAACCAGATTGAGGCCGAAACCAGCGGCACCATCACCGCGATTCTGGTCGAGAATGGCCAGCCGGTCGAATACGACCAGCCTTTGTTCATCATCGAATAAGCCAGTGCGTTTTAGAGGTTTTGCCATGCTGAATAAAGTATTAATCGCCAATCGCGGTGAAATCGCGTTGCGCATCCTGCGTGCCTGTCGCGAACTCGACATCAAGACCGTCGCCGTCCATTCCACTGCCGACCGCGACCTTAAGCACGTTCGCCTTGCGGATGAATCGGTCTGCATCGGCGGCCCCCGTTCGAACGAGAGCTACCTGAACATCCCTGCGATCATCGCGGCGGCAGAAGTGACCGATTCGGTCGCCATCCACCCCGGTTATGGATTCCTGTCCGAGAATGCCGATTTTGCTGAACGCGTCGAGGAATCCGGTTTCATCTTCATCGGCCCGACGCCCCAGAACATCCGCATGATGGGCGACAAGGTCACCGCCAAGGAAACCATGCGAGAGGCCAATGTACCTTGCGTGCCGGGTTCCGATGGCGCGCTGGGCGATGATCCGGATGAGAACCTGCGTCTTGGACGTGAAGTGGGTTATCCGGTCATCATCAAGGCAGCAGGCGGTGGTGGCGGTCGCGGAATGCGCGTGGTGCATACCGAAGCGGCGCTGCTGCACGCCATCGACATGACGCGTAGCGAAGCACAAGCGGCGTTCAACAATCCGCAGGTGTACATGGAAAAATTCCTTGAGCACCCACGCCACGTCGAAATCCAGGTACTTGCGGACACCCACGGCAATGCGATCTATCTGGGTGAACGCGATTGTTCCATGCAACGCCGCCACCAGAAAATCATCGAAGAAGCCCCCGCACCAGGCGTCACGCCGGAGCAACGTGCCGAAATCGGCGCGGTATGCGTAGCCGCCTGTCAGCGCATGGGCTACCGCGGAGCGGGCACGTTCGAATTCCTGTATGAAAACGGCAATTTCTATTTCATCGAAATGAATACCCGTTTGCAGGTCGAGCACACGATCACCGAGATGATCACCGGCATCGATCTCGTCAAGCAGCAACTGCGTATTGCGGCGGGCCTGCCACTCGAGATCACGCAGGATCAAGTCCGCCTGACCGGGCACGCCATCGAATGCCGTATCAACGCGGAAGATCCGGCCACCTTTGTGCCGAGCCCGGGGAAAATCACCAACCTGCATTTTGCAGGCGGACCGGGTGTACGCATCGACTCGCACATCTACAACGGCTATAGCGTGCCGCCCTACTATGACTCGATGATCGGCAAGCTCATCACGCATGCCGACACGCGCGACCAGGCGATCCGCCGCATGGCCGGTGCGCTCGACGAAATGATGATCGATGGCATCAAGACGAATATTCCCTTGCACCGTGATCTGATGGCCGATCAGGCCTTTATCGAAGGCGGCACGGATATCCATTATCTGCAAAAGAAACTGGGTCTGAACTGATGTCCGAATCGTCTGCAATGAGTCCGGCCTGGCAGCGACTGAGCCTGGACGTCCCCCAATCCGATGTCGAAGCCTGCGAAGACGCCCTGCTTGAAGCGGGCGCAGTCTCCGTTTCGCTGGAAGAAATCGGCGACGAGCAGATTTACGAACCCAAACCGGGTGAAACGCCGCTCTGGCAGCGGGTTCGCGTCGCGGGTCTTTTCGAAGGCCATATCAGCCCGGCAGACATCATGGGACAACTGCATGGTTTGCTGCGGCCATCCCTTCTGGGTGATTTCGACCACGAATTCATCGAGGAAACCGATTGGGTTCGGCAAACTCAAGCTGATTTCGCCCCCACTCATTACGGCGATGGCCTGTGGGTTACGCCCCATTGGAGCGATGCACCCACCGAAGCCAAAACCGTAGTGCGGATCGATCCGGGTCTGGCCTTCGGCACCGGGCAGCATGAAACCACATCCCTGTGCCTCGACTGGCTCGATGCCCAATCACTCAAAGGGCTACGTGTCCTCGATGTGGGTTGTGGCTCGGGGATTCTCGCGCTGGCTGCCTTGATGAAAGGCGCCTCGGTTGCCTATGGCACCGATATTGACCCACAGGCACTCAAGGCCAGCCGGGACAATGCAGCCCTCAATGACATTCCGGAGGATCGCCTCTGGCTCGGTCTGCCGGAAGAACTGGGCTCAGGAGAAAAATTCGACGTCCTGGTCGCCAATATCCTGGCCCAGCCCCTGATCGAACTCGCGCCCATCCTCGCCCCCCATATCAAAGCGGGCGGACGTTTCGCACTGTCTGGCATTCTCAACACGCAAGCCGAAGCCGTGGCCGCGCAATGGATGGCGCAGGGCCTGACGATCGATGAAATCGAATCCCGGGGTGACTGGTCGCGAGTCTGTGGACATCGGGGTTAATCCACTACCCGGCACGCCCCCGAACCATGGATAGAGTTTTACCGGGGGCATGAGGTTCAGGGGAAAGCCCCCGTACAGGCTCCAAGAATCCCTCTTCTTCCTCAAACCCTGATCAATCCGGCTCAGCAATCAATTGGCGGATTTTCGCTACCGCATCCGGCTGATCCCACTCCGCACCACCAAACAAGGCATAGCGAATCCGTCCCTTCCGATCGATGAGGTAGGTGCTCGGATAAGCGTATACCTGCCATGTCTGCACTGCTGTCCCTGCCGGATCGGTCAGAATGGGGAAGTTGACAGGGTGCTGCTTGATGAAAGCATCGATAGCGGCGCGATCCTCGGCCAGATTGACGGCAAGAATCTCGAAAGGCTCGCCTTTCAACAAGGTTTTCAATCGGGTCATCGAGGGCATTTCATGCACACAGGGCGGGCACCAACTGGCCCAGAAGTTGAGCAATACCACCTTGCCCCGATAATCTTTCAAATCAACGGCTTGCCCTTGCAAATCCATGAGATCCAAAACTCTGTTCTGCGGCCCAGAATAAGGCTGAAGCTCGGTTGATTTTGTCTGCTCGACTGCCACAGGAGCCGACGTTTCGACTTTGCCCGCCACCCTCGGCTCGGCCATAAACCCGGCCAACAATGAAGCCGCCTGAGTGATGCGCGCCGACAGCATCTTGCCTTGCGCCTGCTCGAACGCAGTGGCATCGGGCCGGAAATAGAAACGATCGCGCACGTCCGGCAGCAACTGCGTGAACACGGTGCTCCCGGATTTTTCCAACTGCTGCTTCAATTCCATAAGACGCCAGCGCCAGGGAGATAGCACGGCCTGCATGACAAACACAGGGGCATTGAATGCAGCAACTTGTGGCCAATAACGGGCGGGTTCACCGGGCACTGGGGTGTTGATATACAGATTCGGGTTAATGAAGACAAATCCAACACCCTGTTGGGGTGTGGATTGCAGCGCGACCCACCCCCGAACCGCCAGTTCGGCCGCCTTGTTGGGTGCGATCACAATCAAGGGCAGATTGTCGGCCTTTGCTTTACTGATCAGGCCACTGATCCATTCGGGTGGCACCTTGTCGACAGCACTGGGCGTCGGCGGCAGAAAAAGCGGTTCGTAGATATCGACAAACCAGCTCTCGAAACCGCGCGCACTCAATGCCGCAGCCATCTGTTTCTCGGCCGGCAAAATCCCTTGCTCGGAAGGCAGCCACAACAAACGCATTTTGGGTGGCTCTTGGGCGGCCACAACATCGATCACAAGCGGCGTGTCCATACCCTGCATGGATAACTCGGCAGCCATGACAGAACTCGAAAACACCGCGCATAACAGCAGCAGCCAGCGCAAGTGCACCTTGAAAAAAGCGGGTCGAATTATCTGGTACATAAAAAAATCTCGGTGGATCAATGGTCTATTACACATTGCTCAACTCCGGCCCGCCGAACGATAACCCACAACCATGGCAGAAAATACATGACATAACGCACGGTCACATAACCAACCACGATGGTGGCGACCGCAAGTTCGACATCAGCGAGCAGATGGATCAGTTGCACATCGCGAAGATCGGCCCCCTCGGCCACCAACCAGCCTTCAAGCATCACCAAGGCTTTTACGCCGATCACCATCGGGAAGGTGAATGCCGCATAGCCCGGGCTGAACGGTAATCGGAGCAGATCGAAGAATGCAGTGTAAATCAACAGGGTCATCAACACCGCGATGCTTGCCAACAGAGCCACCAGCATGGGCTGCGGCTGCGCGATCAAGGTCAGGTATCCGGCAAGCCCCAGACTGGCCGGGGCCGCCATAATGGCAATCGTCGGCTTGGCAGCCTCTGGGACATGTTCGACGAAAATCAACCGGTAGAGCATCATCGGCAGCATGATGGCATACATGCCAAGACCAAAATAGAGCAGCACTTGTGCCAAGAATAAAAATTCCGGATTGCCGGGAAACGTTACATCGGCAACGATCAAACCGACCGGGGGCACAAACCAGGCGGGCACCATGTGGTGTAGGCGGAAGTCCCGGGCGCGATGGGTGACGAAGACCCCAAAAAACAGCAGATGCAGGGCGATCGCCGCCAGCCACAGCGCGACGGCGAGCCCGGCCCAATGCAGCGACACGGCCTTGGAGATAACCATCAGCGTCATCGCGAACGTCGGCAGCACACTGCCCACGACCGGGTGCGCCAGTTCATTCCACACCAGGCTCCGGTTCAGCAGGAATTTGGCGGTCAACAGCAGCAGAAGCACCCCTGCAATCAGGGCAGAAACGGTTTGCGCCCAACCATGTAAGGGTAAAAAAGCTTCCCAGCCCCAACCCAGGCTGGCCACCCCAAGGGCCAGCCCGGCAATCGGCGTTGGTATGGCCTGTAATTTGACAGGAAGTGATGTGTTCATCGTTTGCCTCCGGTGATGGTGATCAACTGGGGCTAGACTACTGCGTCCTTTTTGTTAAATATATTGGAACTTTTCTTACTATATGTAAGATTTAAATGAACATAGGGAATGATATGAACATTACCTTAAGGCAACTACAGGTTTTTCTTGCCATCACTCAGACGCGCTCGATCACCGCCGCCGCTGAACGTCTGCACCTGACTAAACCTGCGGTCAGCGCCGCACTGTCCGAACTGGAAAAACGCATCGGCAACCCATTGTTCGACCGGTCCGGCAATCGGCTGCACCTCAATGACCTCGGCCAAAAGCTTCTGCCGCTGGCAGATGAATTACTGCAACGCAGTCGGGATATCGAAGTGCTGTTTTCCACTGAAGAAGTGCAACGCACCAGCTTGCGTCTCGGCGCCAGTTTTACCATCGGTCAGCAACTTATTCCCTGGCTGCTGCGGGATTATCGTCTCGATCATCAGCAACCGCTGCCCAAGGTGCATATCAGCAACACCCGCGAGATTTGCCAACAACTGACTGCATTCGAGCTTGACATCGGATTAATCGAAGGGGAGCTTGAGGATTCTCAGATCGAATCGCTGACGTGGATGCAGGATCACATGCTGATTGTGGCCGACCCGGAGCATCCATTGGCAGGTATGGGGCGATCAAGCCAAGAGGCTCTGGAGGATCAGCCTTGGGTTCTTCGAGAGCCAGGCTCAGGCTCGCGCAATCTGTTCCTGCATCGGGTGGCGCCCCATCTGCATCGTTGGCGAATCGCTTTGGAGCTAAACAGTACCGAGGCGATCATCAATGCCACGGCAGCAGGTCTGGGTTTGAGCTGCCTGTCTGAATTGGAAGCGCAATACGCAATAAAATCCGGTCGACTCGTCGCGATCGAAGTCGATCTGAATCTGACGCGATCGTTCCGTCTCGCCTGGCACCGGGAGAAATACCTCAGCCCCGCACTTCTGCAGTTCGTGCACTATTGCCAGGCATGGAAGGGCGTCGTGAATAGGGACTGAATGATTCTGCACCCATACTGAGTGACTTCGAGCACTGGGTGCGATTTGGTAAATCCCCCCACCCCCTCTTTCAAAGGAGGGAGTGAGTCATTTTTTGGATATGTGCGCTTCCCCCTTTGTAAAAGGGGGAACGAGGGGGATTTGAAGAAGCTCTGATCTGTGGCGTGCTCGAATCCAAGCGCTTTTGCGGTCCAGCCATTGGCTTGTCATGCGAGCGGCAGTGTCTGCCTTGCGCACGATGCAGTTATCGTTGGTGGCCGAGGTGTGGTTGTATACTCCCCCAACCTCACAGCCGTTCGATCCGCAGTCGTTGTGCCCGCAATTCCCCAAGGCTGGTTTCGAATTTCTCCGCTCGCTCCCGTTCCTGCGCGACTACCTGCGCCGGGGCACGATCGGCAAATCCCGGTGCATCGAGCTTGTTACGGGATTTGGTCAACTCGGCTTCGGTCTTGGCAATTTCGCGCTCAAGTCGAGCCAATTCCGCTTCCTTGTCGATCAATCCCGCCAGGGGGATGTGGATTTGCAACTCGCCAACCAGTGCCATGGCCGCCTCGGGTACAGTCTCCCCCTCACCCAATGGGGTCACGCGCCCAATCCGACCGACAGAATTCAGCAAAGCGCCAAACCGCTCAAACCGGGCGATCTCTTCAACGGTGGCATGCGTTACCAGCACGTCGAGCGATTTGCTGGGCGCTATGTCCATTTCGGCACGAATACGGCGCACGCCCAGAATCACATTTTT
>JACDJB010002252.1_pt1 | contig 14271 bp, 14 predicted proteins | sample 7454121 | NCBI WGS metagenome assembly JACDJB01 (sample SAMN14253290, study PRJNA609438) | sludge metagenome | isolation source: sludge after 25d culture with pyrite | collected 2018-12-20 | reverse complement strand
CCTGTTTGTCGCGACGTATTAAGTACCCGTCGGTAGTAAGTTCATATTTAAAGAACTCATCACCCCTGAGATAAACGGTCAGCTCACTTCCGTCAGGCTGTATCCGGGTGACTGGATAAGGTGTTGCCGGAACCGAACCTGCCGGTATGTATAGAAACAGCAGTAAAGAGCAAAATAAGAGTTTCCTGAATTTATTCATACGATATAACTTGTCGTTATGATTCTACCTGACATGCGAAAATGTACAAAGATAATCGTTTTAGGTAATATATTGCTGGATTAAGTAAGAGGAGGTGAAAGCATTTAAGTAAATTTGACATGTCTTTTTCTGTAGTCTCCAGGTGATATCCCTTCTTTTTCCTTGAAAATCCGATAAAAAGTACTATTGTTTGAAAATCCCGCGTTTTCTGCTATCTGGCTTAGTGTTAGAGATTTGATAGAGACGTCGGAAAGCATCTCTTTTGAATACGCTATCCTGTATGAATTGATTAAATCGGAGAAGTTGGTTTTAAATTCTTCATTTATCACTTTTGAAACATAGGTTCTGTTGGTGTTTAACAGAAAAGTAACATCCGAAATACGAAGCTCGGGGTTAGCATATATTTTGTCTTCTTCAAGCAGTTTGATAAGATTTTTTTTTACCTGATTGTATGGGATCATTGGGATCTTGGATGATTTCATCGTTTCAGCTTCGTCTATGTCGTGTTGGAAATGTTCGATGGTGAAATCAAGTCTACTCCCGACATAACCGATACCAAACAGGTACAAGGAATGCATTGCTGATGGAATCGCAAGTAGCCAGTTGTTTTCAGCAAAATAATCTTTACCAATCGTATTTGAAGTAAAGGAAATGAAAGCGGCTAGAATAAAGAAAATTAATAACCATTTGATTTGTCTTAAATCTTTTTTATGTGTTTGCGAGTAAAAACGCTTAATTTCGAGATTGTAAGCCTTTATTAATTTCAAACCAAAAAAGACAGACAGTACAACCTGAATCGCGAATATGATTTTGAAAAATGCTAACCTGAGCATTTGCAATTGGATAAGGGTAGAGAACGGAGGAGGATAACCGGGATGGTGATACAGAATGCCCTGGATAAAAATCTCTTTTTCCTGTGGTGACATGAACTGGTAAACGACAATAGAAAAAACGGACAACAATGTGGCGGGCAAAATTAACCAGCTCCAGCGCAGATTTATTTTTGTATCTGTTGTCAGAAGTCTGATATAATAATAGTAAAGCGGATAACCAGCCAGGGAAGTAAATATCCATAATCCGTCGAAGACTATGTAAAACGAATATTGATGATTGAAATAAAGCCAGTGTGCAAAATAATTGAAGACAGAAAGAGAGAGAAAGAATGCCAGAAATCGTTTTGAATTGTTCTTGTTTCTATCGATCAGCAATGTCACAACCCAGAACAATGCAACAAATATAGGCATGATGGAAAAAAAATTATATACCATATTAAATGTTTTTTTTGCAAATATACTTTTTTTTTATGATTTAAGAGTGAATTTTTACCTTGTAAATATACATCTCAAATTACATAAAATACATTTGCTCCCATAAATCAGGTATTTGTCTTATGCTATTTAATAGTGTGATTATATTAATGAAATTACCGGATACATGCAATCCAGCCCGGGTGAATTTTATAATTACGATTGAAGGTGTTTTAAAAGCGTCTTTTCTTCTGTTTCCCAGCAGAATTTCTCTTTAATCTCGTTGAAATGATTTGTATCAAAGGGATTTTTGAGCATTTCACTGATGGTGTTTGCTAGTTTACGTGGTTCATATTCATCGGTCAGGACCCCAGTATGGTAAGTGTCTACTATCCTTGCTATTTCGGGGAAAGGACTTGCCAGTATGGGGACATGCGCATGCAGGTATGCAAATACTCTGTTGGGTAAAGAATAATAGTAACTTAATCCCTTTTTTTCAAGTAAGCAGAGGCCGATGTCTCCTGATGATGTATACTGCTGCAGTTCTTCTCCCGGTACTTTTCCGTGAAATATGACTTTTGACTCCAGTTTCATGTCGCTGACTTTTTGTTTCAGAATCTGAAATAAATCTCCGTCGCCTATAATGTACAATACGGCATCGTTGATAAACGGCATCGCATCAATAACCCATTCCAATCCCCGGCCTGTGTTTATAGCACCCTGATATAGGATGATTTTTTTACCGGGAATTGTAATCTTTTTTTGATTTATATTTTGATCTACACTTTGCATATAAGGTGTATTTCTGATTACTTCCATGTCGATGTGATATTTTTGACGGTAGTAATCAGCAATAGAATGGCAAACGGTGAAGGCTGTTTCCAGATGAGGGAAAAACAGGTTTTCAATCAACACCCAGCATTTCTTAGTAAATGGTCTGTTCTGAAGTTCAGGTACTTCCGGAAATAGTTCGTGAGCGTCGAAAACCAACCTTTTTTTCCTCAGTTTGGCTGCCAGAAAACATGCAGGTAAGGTGTCGGTATCATTCGAATAATAAATGTCGGCTTTGGCAAACAGCAGGAATAAAAAGAGACGTACATTCAACGCAGCATAAAACAATATCCCCTTGTTGAACCATAATTTGAACCTTTTGTGGGCGATGTCGGTCGTCAAAGGCATGGAGTTTTTGAACTGGCGTCCGATCAGAAGCACATCGTATCCATTCCGGGATAAAGATGTTGCGACTTTCATCACACGTTGGTCTGTAGTCAGGTCATTCGAAACAGAAATGATGATGCGTTTATTCATCAGTATTATTGTTTTTGTTGAATGTTTTTAATAATTCCCGGTATAATTTTCTGTGATATGAATTCACATGCTTTTCAACAGAATTATTGTGCCATAACAAACTGATTTCCCCGTTGAAATTTTTAACTGTATTAATTAAACTTTCGCAGTATTGAAAAGCGTCGTGCGCATTCATATACATATATCTTTTTTCGCTGAGGGTTACGTCCATGATAGTCAGATGGTGTAAACGCAGTTTTGTAAGTTGTTTTTTTGCCGGATTAATCCATTGTACGGCTTTACATGTCCCGAGTCTGAATCCGGCTACATCTGCATATCCCATGCTGAAATCATCTGTGATTCCATTGCTGATCAGATATTCAAAATCTTCAGGTTCTCTGTTGTTCAAAAAATGATTGCGGTTATAGCTGATCTCCTTACGGGTGAACTTTTCCAATAGTTTTTTTTCATCAGCAATCAGTTCAGGATTGCAACCGGCCTCGTAACTGGTGTGCAGTCCGATTGACACCTTCTTTCTTCTGGTGTATCTGATGAGTGTCTGGTAATCGGGATGAGCGAGATTTACCACGGGTTTATCTTCTTTTCTTTTGCCGCTGTATGAGCGGATAAAAGTGATGATTTCACACCGGTCGTTTCCTGTTTTTTGACGAAGTTCATTATCCAGCTTAAAAAGATAGGGGATAGTATACCAGGGGTCAAAAATCAATCCGCCGAAGAAACTTTTGATGGCCTGTTTGGCTTCTTTGGGTCTTCGGATACCTCTCAGTACCCCACCCAACATTCCCCTGATATTCCTGTAGTGAGCAATCTGATCGACATCGTGTGTTAGATAGATTTTTCTGATTTCCTTAGGTGGCTCGCTAACCTTAAGACCTGCTTCTCTTAGCTTATTTCGCAACAGTAGTCCCCATTCTTCAATGATGGGTCGATCAATGAATCCGGCTCTGTAAGGCAGGGATTCTTTCCCCGGAAAACGGCTGTGCGGATCCCGGGTCTTACGGCGAACCATTTCTTCGTACCTCGAAATCAGGTAATAAGTTCCCGCGATAATGTCGGCATGTATAACCAATGTTTCGCCCACTGTTTCCGTTGTTTCATCTCCGAAAAGAATGGGCACTTCTTCCCATAATTTCAATGGCAATGCAGGAATCGATGCTTCAGTCCCGTACAAGTTATCGTTGAAAAACCCGGATGGTTTGATGACAACTTTGTATTTTTTAATCTCCTGTTCATCGGAAGTATAGCCGACCTTCTTCAGAATATTCCCCTGAATATGATCTCCTGCTAAAAACCGGATGATATAGGATATAATTTCATGCATAAAACTTTTTTTCTTAAATCGTAAATTTGGTCTAATGTCAAAAGTCTAATGACTTAACTAACCACTGACCACTGACCACTGACCACTAACCACTAACCACTAACCACTAACCACTAACCACTAACAACTAACCCACTAACCACTATAGAATTAACTCCTTCTTTAAAAATCGGCCAGTTTCGCTTTCCGGATTCGCAACAATTTCCTGCGGTGTACCGGTACAAATTACACGTCCGCCTGCTCGCCCGCCTTCCGGACCAATATCGATGATGTGGTCGCAGGCTTTGATGACATCCATGTTGTGTTCGATGATAATGACAGTATTACCCCTGTCTGTTAAACGGTTCAGTACGCCTAATAGTACGCGGATATCCTCAAAATGCAGTCCGGTCGTGGGCTCGTCGAGTATATACAGGGTTTTTCCTGTATCTCTTTTGGATAATTCTGTTGCCAGTTTCACGCGTTGACTTTCACCTCCCGACAGGGTGGTACTCGACTGCCCCAGCCTGATGTAGCCCAGTCCCACGTCTTGTATAGTTTTGATTTTATTCAGAATATTGGGTTGATTTTCGAAGAATTCAACAGCCTGGTTGATGGTCATGTCGAGCACATCGGCGATGGACTTTCCCTTGAACCGGACTTCCAGTGTTTCTTTGTTGTATCTTTTGCCGCCACAACTTTCACAGGGAACATATACATCGGGTAAAAAGTTCATTTCTATGGTTTTATAACCATTTCCGCTACATACTTCACACCGCCCGCCGGCGGTATTGAACGAAAATCGCCCGGGTTTGTAAGCTCTGATTTTGGCTTCGGGTAGCGATACAAACAGGTTGCGGATGTCGGAAAACACACCGGTATAGGTAGCTGGGTTGGAGCGGGGTGTGCGTCCGATGGGCGACTGATCTACCACAACTACCTTGTCAACGTGTTCAATGCCTTCTACTAAGTCATAAGGCAGCGGGTCTTTCAAAGAAGAGTAGAAGTGCTGACTTAAAATGGGTTGCAGGGTCTCATTTATCAAGGTTGATTTGCCGCTTCCGGAGACACCGGTAACACATATCATTTTTCCCAGAGGGAAGCTTACGTCAATGTTTTTCAGATTGTTTCCTTTGGCTCCTTTGATGGTCAGGAAATTCCCGTTGCCAGGTCTTAAAACAGCAGGAATCTCTATTTTCTCTTTCCCGTTCAGAAAAGCCGCGGTCATGGTATCCGACAAAAGCATTTGTTCGGGAGTGCCTTCAAATACAACTTTCCCTCCGTGCCGCCCGGCTCTGGGCCCTAAATCAATCACGTAATCTGCCGCCAGCATCATTTCCTTGTCATGCTCTACCACAATAACTGAGTTGCCGGTATCGCGCAGTTGTTTCAACGAACGTATCAACCTTTCATTGTCCCGCTGGTGTAAGCCGATACTGGGCTCGTCGAGTATATAAAGTACGTTAACCAATTGCGTGCCGATTTGGGTAGCCAGGCGGATACGCTGACTTTCACCTCCCGATAGTGAATGAGAACTTCGGTTCAGAGACAAATAACTCAGTCCGACATCCAGTAAAAACTGTAACCGCGTCCTGATTTCTTTCAAAATTTCCACCGCGATGGCTTTTTGTTTTTCCGAAAGGTATTGTTCCACCTGATTCAGCCAGTTGAAAAGCTCGTCGATGTCCATTTTAGCCAGTTCCGAAATATTCTTATCGTGTATTCTGAAATGCAGAAATTCTTTTTTCAGTTTGGCGCCGTGGCATTCGGGACAAACAATTTCTTTTGAGAACTGATTGGCCCATTTTTGTTCGGTTGCTGATGCTGAATTTTCCTGTTGCATCTCGATGTATTTCAGGATTCCGTCGTAACTCAAAAAATAATTGGAATTGCCCAAAGAGTGGTTTTTGATATTCAGCCTTTCCTCTGTGCCGTTCATGATTTCCTCGATAGCTTCTTCCGGTATGTCGCAAACAGGCATTTTAATCTGACAGTCGTATTTTTCCAGAATGGCTTCTATCTGCCAGAAAATCATCGTATTTTTGTGTTTTCCCAGCGGCACGATTGCGCCATTATATATACTGATGGATTTATCGGGAATGATTTTGTCCATGTCAATCTCGTTCACGATTCCGAGGCCTTTGCAACGTGGACAAGCGCCATGAGGCGAGTTGAAGGAAAAGTTATGTGGCGCGGGTTCTTCATACGAAATGCCGGTGGTCGGACACATCAGCATTTTACTGAAATATCGGACGGTATCGGTTTCGCCATCGAGCAACATTACGATACCGTTACCCTGCTGCATGGCTTTTTCCAGCGATTGTTTCAGTCGTTGCCGGTCTTTCCCGGAGATAATCAGCCGGTCAATCACCAGTTCAATGTCGTGTATCTTGTAACGGTCTACTTTCAAACCATGCGTAATCTCCTTCATTTCTCCATCGATACGCACGTGCATATAACCCTTTTTACGGGTGGTTTCGAACAATTCCTTATAATGTCCCTTACGCCCTTTTACTAAAGGCGCTAACAGGTAAGTCTTTTTACCTTCGTAATCTTTCAGGATGAGATCTACAATCTGTTCTTCCGAATATTTCACCATTTTCTCGCCTGTGGCATAAGAATAAGCTTCTCCTGCACGGGCAAACAATAAGCGCAGGAAGTCGTATATTTCGGTGGTTGTTCCTACTGTCGAACGCGGGTTCTTGTTGGTGGTCTTTTGCTCGATAGAGATTACCGGGCTCAATCCGGTGATTTTATCTACGTCGGGGCGTTCCAGGTTACCCAGAAAACTTCGGGCATAAGCTGAAAACGTTTCAATATAACGCCGTTGTCCTTCGGCGAAAATGGTGTCGAAAGCCAGAGAGGATTTACCGCTTCCGCTGAGTCCGGTGATGACGGTCAGCGCATTTCTCGGAATGGTAACATCTATGTTTTTTAAGTTATGTACGCGGGCGCCAGTAACCTCAATTTTACCTGACGCTTCAATGCGTTCTGTTTCAATATCTTGTTTCAAAGTGATGCCGGTAATGTAAAATTGTGAACCCGCAAAGTTAATATTTTTTTTGAAACGAAAGAAGGTTATGATATGATATAATGTTGTTTTGAGGTGCTGATAATAATTGTTATTTTTGCACTCCACTCACGCCACAGGTACAGGTGTGAGTGGAATTGATTTTAGTCTTATTTGCAACTTCGGTAAAATAATATTATCTTTGCCCCGCTTTTCTGATGCAGAAAGTGTGATGGGAAATTAAGCGACTAATCACTTAAAAATCAACGCTTAAATTTTGAGTAACACATTAATAAATTAAAATGAAAACTTTTGAATTAAAAGGTAAAGTTCGTGAAGAACTTGGTAAAAGGGCTTCGAAAGCCACACGTGCAGAGGAAAGTGTACCCTGCGTTTTGTACGGAACAGGTGAAAATGTACATTTTACAGCTACAGCAAGCGATTTAAGAAAATTGATTTATTCTCCGGAAGTGTTTATCGTGGATCTGGATATTGATGGTAAGAAGAGCAAAGCCATCATGAAGGATTTACAGTTCCACCCGGTATCGGATAAAGTGTTACATATCGATTTTCTGGAAGTAAGTGATAAAAAACCGGTTGTTTTGGAAGTTCCGGTGAAATTAAACGGTCTTGCTGAAGGGGTTAAAGCTGGGGGTAAATTAGCCTTGCAAATGCGCAAGCTGAAAGTTAAAGGTATTTATACTGATTTCCCTGAAGCTATTACCATTGACGTAACCAACTTAGGTTTGGGTAAAACTATTCAGGTTGGTGCCGTTAAAATTGACAAACTGGAAATCCTGAACGCTAAAAATGCCGTTGTCGCACAGGTTAAACTGACAAGAGCCGCCCGTGGAGCTGCCGCCGCTGCTGCCTCCGGAAAATAATTGCAGTTGAAATGAAATACTTGATCGTTGGACTGGGTAATATTGGTCCTGAGTACCAGGATACCCGCCACAACATAGGATTCACAATATTGGACGCTCTTGCAAGGGCGTCCAATGTTTTTTTTGAGGATAAACGTTATGGCTTTGTTACGCAGGTGAAACTGAAAGGCCGTACGCTTGTCCTGCTGAAACCGTCTACCTTTATGAACCTGAGCGGGCATGCGCTACGCTACTGGATGCAAAAAGAGAAAATTGAAATTGAAAATGTTCTGATACTGGTGGACGATATCGCCCTGCCTTTCGGTACCCTCCGTCTCAAACCGCAAGGTTCTGATGCCGGACATAACGGACTGAAAAATATTCAGGACATTCTGGGACACAACACCTATGCCCGTTTGCGTTTCGGAATCGGGAATAATTTCCCTAAAGGTTATCAGGTTGAATACGTGCTGGGAAGATGGGATGAAGAAGAACAAAAATTGTTGCCGGAAAGAGTGGATAAGGCAATTGAAATGATTAAAAGTTTCTGTCTTGCCGGGATGCAGCTCACGATGACACAATTCAATAATAAATGAAAACAGAAGTTCGTATAGATAAGTGGCTTTGGGCGGTTCGTCTTTTCAAAACCCGTTCTCTTGCTGCCGAGGCTTGTAAAAAGGGGAAGATATTGGTTGGAGGGGTAGAAGCAAAACCCTCCAGAAATATCAAAGTTGGAGAGGTGATAGGCGTGAAACGCAATCCTGTCCTTTTCTCGTTTGAAGTGCTCGCGTTAGCGGAAAACCGTATGGGAGCCAAACTGGTACCCGATTACATGAAAAATGTAACCACTCCCGATCAACTCGAATTATACGAACTCGGTAAAATCGCCGCGAAAAACAACCGAGAAAGAGGAACCGGCCGTCCCACCAAAAAAGAACGCCGCGAACTCGATGATTTCTTTGAGCCGACGTTTTTCTTTGAATTTGAAGAAGATTAATATAGTGGTTAGTGGTTAGTTGATAGTGGTTATTTTTTTTCACTAACCACTGACCACTAACCACTGACCACTAACCACTGACCACTAACCACTGACCACTAACCACTAAATAATCATGCTCATCGCTTCCCAACTTAAAAAAACAAACATAAGTGAATATCTGCTGTATATGTGGCAGATTGAAGATCTGATCCGTGCCCTGCAGTTCGATATGGACCGGATTAACAATACTGTTATATCCCGTTTTGAGTTTAAAGAAGATGCCGGACGCAAGGTTGTTGTGGATTGGTACGAAAGTCTGATTGAGATGATGCGTATGGAACAGGTGATGGAAAAGGGACATCTGCAAATAAACAAAAATGTGATTTCCGAACTGGATGAATTGCATGTTTTACTGCTGAAATCAGGACAAGTGCCGGCCTATAACGCCAAATACATCCATGTGTTGCCCTTGATTAATCAGTTCCGGCGAAAAGCCGAAACGGGATTGAGTGACATTGAACTGTGTTTCAACTTTCAATATGGTATCCTGATGTTACGCTTGCAAAAGTCAGTGATAACTCCTGAAACAGAAAAGACCCGTGAGGAAATTTCCAAATTTATGGTATTGCTGGCTAAAAACTATCATGCATGGAAAAACGGAGAGCTTGACTTACAATAAAAATATTATCTTTGTGCGGAATAGCGAATAACGGAAAGCTGTTACCGTAGACTGTAGACTGTAGACTGTAGACTGTAGACCGCAGACCGCAGCTCATTAAAAAGTAACTTTAATAACAACTGTAGCATGAAAGGTATCATTCTGGCCGGAGGTTCAGGTACACGCTTGTATCCGATTACCAAAAGCATCTCGAAACAAATTATTCCGGTTTACGATAAACCCATGATTTACTATCCTTTATCTGTGTTGATGCTCGCCGGACTCAAAGAAATTCTGATTATTTCAACCCCACAGGATATTCATTTATATGAAAATTTACTCGGGAACGGAGAAGATTTAGGCATTAAACTGGAATATGCCATACAACCTTCGCCGGACGGACTGGCACAGGCCTTTATTATTGGCGAGCAATTCATCGGTGATGATTCGGTTTGTATGATCCTGGGAGATAATATATTCTATGGATTTGACTTTTCGAGAACATTGAAAGATGCTGCTAAGTTGCAGGATGGAGCCATCGTTTTCGGCTATTATGTGAATGATCCGGAACGTTATGGTGTCGCTGGGTTTGATGCAGATGGAAAGGTGCTTAGTCTGGAAGAAAAACCGACCGTACCCAAATCAAACTATGCAGTAACCGGCCTGTATTTCTACGGCAACGATGTGGTGGAAAAAGCCAAATCGCTGAAACCATCTAAGAGAGGAGAACTGGAAATCACTGATTTAAACAGGCTTTATCTGGAAGAAGGAAGATTAAATATGAAGATCATGGGTCGCGGGATGGCCTGGCTTGATACGGGAACGCATGACAGTCTGCTCGAAGCATCCAACTTCATTGCCACTATCGAAAACCGGCAGGGACTGAAAGTTGCTTGTATCGAAGAAATTGCTTTCCGCAACGGATACATCAGCAAAGAACAATTGTTGAAATTGGCAGAGCCTTTGAAGAAAAACCATTACGGAGAGTATATGATTAAAATTGCCAACGATAAAACATGTTGATACATGGAGATTATTGAAACACCCATTGCCGGATTGTTAATCATCAAACCCCGTGTTTTTGAAGATTCGCGTGGTTTTTTCTATGAAAGTTATAATCGCGGGAAGTATAAAGATGCCGGTATCGATCTTGATTTTTGTCAGGATAACCAATCGAAATCATCTTATGGCGTGATTCGTGGATTGCATTATCAGTTGAGTCCGTATGCCCAATCGAAATTAGTCTCGGTAGCTGTCGGTACAGTTTGGGATGTAGCCGTCGATTTACGAAAAAACTCTCGAACCTTTGGTCAGTGGTACGGAGTTGAGCTTTCGGCTGAAAATAAATTGCAGTTTCTTATCCCGAAAGGATTCGCACATGGCTTTTCAGTAATCACTGAAACAGCTCTTTTTACCTACAAATGTGATGCGTTTTACAATCAGGCATCGGAACGGGGAATCTTGTATAACGATCCTGAGCTGAACATCGACTGGAAAATTCCGTTAGAGAAAGCGCTTGTGTCTCCCAAAGATCAGGTGCATCCTTTGTTCAAAGAAGCTGAAATGAATTTCTAACACGCTAAATCATAAAGCAATGCAAACAGTTTTGGTCACAGGCAGTAAAGGTCAGCTCGGAAATGAAGTGCAGGTACTTGCTTCTTCTTATTCTCAGTTTGAATTTATTTTTACAGATGTTGAGGAGCTTGATATTTGTGACCGGAAAGCTGTTGAAAACTACTTTGCAAAACGTAAAATTGACGTTTTGCTGAATTGTGCTGCATATACTGCAGTCGATAAAGCTGAGGAAGATGTTGAGCTTTGTTACCGGATTAATGAAAAAGCTGTTGGTATTTTAGGTGAAATTGCTGCGGAATATGGAACCAGGGTGGTACATGTTTCCACCGATTATGTTTTTGATGGTACCAGTTATCGGCCTTATACGGAAGACATGCCTGTTTGTCCGGCTACCGTTTACGGCAAATCGAAACTGGCAGGAGAGCAGCTGTTGATGGATGCTTGTCCGGCTGCGGTCATTGTGCGTACTTCCTGGCTGTACTCATCTTTCGGAAATAATTTTGTAAAGACCATGATGAGGCTTGGTAAGGAACGCGGTACTCTGAACGTGATATTCGACCAGGTGGGAACGCCGACTTATGCGGCAGATTTAGCTGACACTTTACTACAGATAATCTCGGCCGATAAGTTTGTCCCCGGAATCTATCACTACTCGAACGAAGGCGTGTGTAGCTGGTACGATTTCACCATTTCTATACACAAGATGGCAGGGATTAATTGCCGGGTATTGCCCATCGAAAGCAAGGATTATCCGGCGAAAACGCCTCGTCCACATTACAGTGTGCTGAATAAAAATAAAATTAAATCTAACTATAATATTCAAATTTCTCATTGGGAAGATGGCCTGCGACGTTGCATGGACATCCTTACTGAAAAATGAAACGAATTACTCCGGTACAACTCTTTATCTTGTTTTTGTTGGGCTGGTTTCTGCTGAATCTGTTTCAGGCGGTTTTCACCGAAATCACCAACGATGAGGCTTATTATGCTTTTTGGGGTAAGTACTTAGACTGGGGTTATTTTGATCATCCGCCCATGGTGGCGCTGTTTGCGAATCTCGGATCTTTACTCTTTCCGCATAACCTGGGTGTTCGCTTTGTAACTGTTGTCACACAACTCGCAACTTTGGTTTTGGTCTGGAAAACAACCGGATTAAGGCTGAGTTCAAATCGTATGGTAGTAAGGTTCTTTGCGTTTGCAACTTCAATAGTGATGTTCACTGTTTATGGATTCATTACTACGCCCGATGTGCCTTTGCTGTTTTTTGGAGCGCTTTTCCTCTTTGCATATCGGCTTTTTCTGAAACAGGATAACCTGTTCAATAGCTTATTGCTGACAGTGGCCATGGCCGGGATGGTGTACAGTAAATATCATGCCGGATTATTCATTGTACTTGTCGTTTTATCTAATCTGAAACTATTGCTGAATTACAGGTTCTGGCTGGCGGGATTTTTATCTGTTATTTTGCTTATTCCTCATCTTTGCTGGCAAATTCAGTATGATTTCCCGGGTTTTCAATATCATTTATTCGACCGTTCGTCCGACTTTCGTTGGAAATTTTTTTTAGATTACTGGCCGAATCAATTGGCGGTATTCAATCCCTTTTCTTTGGTGGCGGTAGTCTGGGCTTTATTCAGCAAAAAGAAAATGGAGTTATTCGACAGGGCTTTATATTTTATCATCGTGGGTTTTTTGTTGTTTTTCTGGGGCATGACTTTTCGTGGGCATGTGGAACCGCACTGGACGATTGTGGCTGCTCTGCCTATGATGATACTGGTGATGCAGGAATCGGAACTGAACCCTAAACTGGAACGCTATATCCGGCGGTTTGTCTATCCGTCGTTGATATTGGTGTTGCTGGGGCGGGCGCTGCTCATGACGGATTTATTACCTCAACGACTGAATCTGCACGGAAAAGAGCGTAAATACACAACTTTACATGCCATTGCGGGAGACGCACCGGTCATTATCAGAGGTTCGTTCGAACATCCGTCCTTATATCATTATTTTACCGGTGGTAAAACGCAGTTGATCAGTTCACTGTATACCCGCCGTACACAGTTTGACATCTGGAACTTTGAAGCTGATTTTTATCATCAATCCGTGTTGATTACCGGAGATTATGCCGGGCGTTCAAAATTATTATGTTATGTCAACGGTACCAGATTCCGGGGGTTTTTCACGGATAGTCTGCAGGTAACCAACCACATCAGGATTAGGTATGAACTCCCGGAAAAAACATTTATTCCCGGCGATACGGTCGTCATGCCGGTGGTGCTGCATAACACATCTGCGGAGGATTACTATTTTAACCATTCCGTATTTCCCGGCGAGCTGACCGGTATTTTCATCAGCCGGGGTAAAATGACTGAAATTCCCGCAATTTACCAAATAAGCGATTCAATTCCGGCGGGAGAAGAAGTGAATGCGGAGGTAAAGTTAGCTGTTCCTTATTTATCTGCTGATGTTTGTGATTTTACCCTTTCGCTGAAATCCTGGTTCGGCCCAACGCTCAACGCACCGGTTGTTCCTGTTAATGTACGTCAGCCATGATAGCAAGTTTACTCATAGTTAAGTTGCTCAAATTTGTGTTGGTGGGTTTCTCCGGCATGCTCATCGACTATGGCGTAACCTGGTTGCTGAAAGAAAAAGCAAAACTCAATCAATACATCGCGAATTCAGCCGGCTTTATACTGGCAGCTTCTTCCAATTACATCTGGAATCGCTTGTGGACTTTCGCCAGTCAGAGCGAACAAATCACCCGCGAATACTTCTCTTTTATCCTCATCTCTTTAATCGGACTGGGCATCAATACCCTCGTTATCCTGTTGCTGAACGGTAAGCTGAAGCTGAATTTTTATCTGGCAAAGCTGATTGCTATCGTGGTGGTAACGGTGTGGAATTTCAGTATGAATTTTTTGATAACGTTTGGGGGGTAAGGCCTGTCTGATGAATCATTTTGTATAGTCTCGGGTTATTTTTTCATTCTGTTTTTATTTTATTTACAATGCCAATTGTATTTTTTTTGGATGACTATTTGTTTTTTTTTTGAGGTTAAATAATGTTAATATTGTGTGTTCTTTTTATTTTTCACTTTAAATACTTTAAGTTGTTTATAATCAGATTTGTGTG
>JACDJB010002248.1_pt1 | contig 14303 bp, 10 predicted proteins | sample 7454121 | NCBI WGS metagenome assembly JACDJB01 (sample SAMN14253290, study PRJNA609438) | sludge metagenome | isolation source: sludge after 25d culture with pyrite | collected 2018-12-20 | reverse complement strand
GATAAAGAAAATTGTTCCGCTCATGTTTACTTTGTAAAAGATTCAATTTTTTATTTAATATTCTTCCATTGCGGAAGATTTTCAAAACTTTCAGCTTTTTTCCGTGAGCTGAAAGTGAATTTTTCAAATTCAGAATCGGGAAAATTGTTTTGCATTACCTGCAATAAAATGCTGAGCATTCCCTGATAGACATTCCCGTCAATCCGAAAGGAATCAACCATTCTCCCTAAAGCAGGAATCATCATGGAGACAATCAGCTCTTCGGCAAGTGCGGGATCTTTCATTTTGGGAAGCAAGGTAAGCACATTGGGCAGGTGGTCGGGCAGTTCGCTGCTGCAATCATTCCCCGCCTCTCTTTGCTCCCTTTTCATGTAGGCTAAAAACACACCCCGGTTATAATCTTCGCCATACAACACATAACCGATATCCAAAAAACAGAGCGTCTGCACATCAAAAGTGCTGATATAGTATTCCTGCTGCTCTGCAACAGATTTTTGCCCGATATGGGCAATAAACTGTTCCAGTTCCGGCTCAAGGTCCGGACAAAATTCCCATACAATCTTTCTCCATTCATTGATGAAGTGCTCCCTTTCCGGTGATGGATACCTGAAAACTTCAGCCAAAGCGGTATAATGTGTCAGGTTGCTCATGTTACAATCCCCGTTGCGGTTTTTTAAGGAATCCAAATCCCATGCCTCCTCTGTGTTCATGCGTATCTTCAATCATTTCAATCGCTTCTTCGCGGTGTGCCGGCGGAATCACAAACCGGTCGTCCAATTTGGCGAGTGAAGTGAGCCGGTAAATATCATCTGCCACGGCAGCCGTAAGTCCGGATTCCAGGAGCCTTCTGTCCACTGTTTCGCGACTGATGTCTCCTACCGTAACTTCACGCCGGTGAAGACGTACGCTCATCAGTTTTTTCAGAATATTTCCAACGATGGTTGTATCGCCTGCGCTGAACAAACTTGCTAAATATTTCAGCGGAAGCCGCTGATTATCCATGTCATCCCACAACGAATTGCCCACGGAATCATACTTTTGATTGTCATTTATCTGTGCCATGGCAGGCAGCAGTGGCATCACATAAAACAGGCTCGGCAGTGTCCTGAATTCGGGATGAAGCGGTAGCGCAACCCCCCACTCTTTCACATATTTCCACACCGGTGATTTTTGTGCAGCCTGAATAGTTGAGTCGGGAATACCACATTTTTTTGCTTCGTCAATTACCTTGGGATCATTGGGATCAAGATAAATATCCAGCTGCTTGTTTATCAAATCCTTTTCATCACACGAAGCCAATTCGTGAATGCGGTCAGCATTGTAGAGCATAACACCCAAATAACGAATTCTGCCAACGCAGGAGTGCATGCAAGCCGGTGCCTGTCCGGTTTCCAGCCGCGGATAGCAGAGAATACACTTTTCAGATTTACCGGTGTGCCAGTTGAAATAGACTTTTTTGTATGGGCAGGCAGTGATACACATCCGCCAGGCGCGGCAGCGCTCCTGGTTGATCAGCACAATGCCGTCTTCCCCCCTTTTGTAAATTGCACCTGAAGGGCAGGCTGCCACGCAGGCAGGATTCAGACAATGGTTGCAGATACGTGGCAGATAGAACATCACCATCCTCTCTAACTGAAACATAGTTTCCTGCTCTGTGGGTGTCATATCTTTCATGTTCACGTCATTGCGGGCATATTCGGGTGAGCCGCCCAAATCGTCATCCCAGTTGGGACCCGATTTTGGCGTAATCTTTTCGCCCGTTATCAAAGACACCGCTTCGGCTGTTGGCTGGTCGTCTCCTTCGGGAGAATCTAACAGTTTTTCATACTGATAGCTCCACGGTTCGTAATAGTCGTCCATTGTGGGCAGATGAGTGTTGTGAAAAATCTTTTTCATCCCTTTCACTTTTCCAACCCCTTTCAGTTCGACAGACTTGCCGTTCTTCTCCCAGCCTCCCCGGTACATTTCCTGATCTTCCCACTTCCGCGGGTATCCGGTTCCGGGTTTGGTCTCCACATTGTTCCACCACATATATTCGGCGCCTTTCCTGTCTGTCCATGTGTTTTTACAGGCAATGGAACAGGTGTGGCAGCCAATGCACTTGTCAAGGTGAAAAACCATTGAAATTTGTGATCGAATATTCATAATCGTTGTTTTTCGGGTTAAAATTCTACTTTGTCCATTTTCTTTACTAAAACGAAAGTATCGCGGTTCACACCCACAGGTCCCCAGTAGTTGATACCAAAAGTAAATTGTCCGTATCCGCCCACAAGCAGATTTGGTTTGAGATGAACGCGCGTAAGACTGTTGTGCCCCCCTGCCCTGCGATTTCCGCGGCTTGGCGATTTTGGAACGGAATAGGTGCGCTCGGGCGAGTGATAAATGATGCAAATTCCTTTGGGAATGCGAACACTCACACAGGCACGGGTGCAATAAACGCCGTTGTCGTTCAGTACTTCCACCCAGTCATTATCTTTTATTCCCAGCTCTTCGGCATCCTCCTCACTGAGCCAGCATGGCTCCATTCCCCGCGACAACGTAAGCATCCGCAGGGTATCGCCATAGGTGGAGTGAATATGCCATTTTCCGTGGGGAGTAAGCACATTGAGCAGTTTTGCCGAGCCGTCATTAACCGACACGCGTAACTCGCCATAAAGTTCCGGGCGCGGAGACGGCTTGTAGGTAGGCATATTTTCGCCAAAAAGGATGTAACCCTCATGGTCAAGATAGAAATGCTGGCGTCCGGTCAGTGTTCGCCACGGAGAGAGATACTCCACGTTGTAGGAATAGGCAGAATATGCCCTTCCGTTTTCGGTTAACCCCGACCAGATGGGAGAGTTGAGCAGGCGGTGCGGCTGTGCCTGCAAATCTTTATAGGTGCAGGAAGCATCGTTGTTTACGGTTCGCAGCTCGCTCAAATCAAGTCCGGTATTCTTTTCGGCAGAAAGGTATGCCCGCTCACTGAGCCTTCCGTTTGTCAGAGAAGAGAGATGGAGCACGGCATCAATGGCGTGAACATCCTCCTTAATGGAAGGATAAGTTTTGCCATCAAAACTATTCACCGGCTTTCCGTTTTGCAGCAATTGCTCATAATAATCATCCACATTAAAAGAGACACCATGCGCACCAACAGCATTTTTCATATTGTCGCCTAAACTGATAAACTGATCATACAGCCGGGTATAATCCCTTTCAATGGTTACGATATTGTGCATGGTTTTTCCCGGAATCGGCTCACATTCACCGGTGAACCAATCTTTTATCTCCGTTTGGGCAATTTCGCCGCGGGAATCATGTGCAATGGGCAGATTCACGATATCGGATTGCGGTTCAGCGAGATGTATTTTTGCTGTTTCAGCAGTTACGCGGGCTATTTCGCAAAATATTTCCCAGTCGGTTTTAGATTCCCAGACCGGCGGAATGGCTGCCGACAAGGGATGAATAAAAGAGTGCATATCCGTTGTGTTCAGGTCGGCTTTTTCATACCACGAAGCAGCCGGAAGAACAATATCTGAATAGAGCGCAGAAGTATCCATTCTGAAATTGAGATCCACTATCAAATCCATCTTTCCTTCAGGCGAATCCTCTTTCCACTCAATTTCTTTCACAAACTCCTTTGCCACCTCATCGGCAATTTCGTTATGATGAGTTCCCAGATAGTGCTTCAGAAAATACTCATGCCCCTTTGCGCTTGCCAGCAGGGCGTTGCCCCGCCAGATATACCAGACACGGGGAAAGTTTTCTTCCTCATCAGGCTGGGTTACAGAATATTTTAACTCTCCTGCTTTGAGTTTGTCAATAATATATTCCTGAATCTGCTCCTGACTTGTGGCGCCGGCTTTCTTTGCTTCTTTTGCAATTTCAAAGGAATTTTTGTTGTATTGCGGATAAAAGGGCATCCACCCTTTGCGCACCGATTTGGCAATCAGGTCGGCTGAATGCTGTGAAGAGAAATCATTTTTGGGCACTGCATTGTAATCTGCCTGATTGCCGTCATAGCGCCACTGGTTTGAGTGAATATAGTGCCAGATGGGTGTCTGCTGAAACCGCGGCGGAATTTTCCAGTCTTTTCCCGACATTATCGGCGCCCAGGAATCCTGAGGCGCCAGCTTTTCCTGTCCGACATAGTGGTTCAGCCCGCCCCCGTTAACGCCGATACAGCCGGTGAGCATCAGCGACATGGTGGCTGCACGGTAAATCAGATTGCTGTGATACCAGTGGTTCACGCCGGCACCGATAATAATCATGCACTTTCCGTTTGTAGCTTTAGCGGTGTTATACCACTCGCGTGCAAACCGTACAACCGTGTCAGCGCCAATGCCCGTGTATATTTCCTGCCATGCTGGGGTATAAACCGAGCCAGCATCATCATAATCTTTTGGAAAATCACCCTTCAGCCCCCGGTCAACGCCATGTTGAGCCATCATCAGGTCATAAACCGTGGTGTAAGCTATTTTGCCGTTTTCGGTTTGCAGGTAGCGCACCGGCACTCCCCGCTTAAAGGTTTTCATTTTATCGAAACGGGTAAATTTTACCTGTAAAATTTCGTCGTTTTTGTTGAGCAATGTGAGCATCGGATTATAATCCTCGCCAGTTTCACCATCCTTGTATTGCAGGTTCCAGTTCCCCTTTTCTTCCTGCCAGCGATGTCCGGAGCTACCACGCGGACAGACAAACTCACCGCTGTTTTCATCAATATTCAGAAATTTCCAGTCTCCGTTCTCAATATCTTTGTATTTCTCCAAAATATTGGCTCTCAGCAATCTTCCTGGCGCATAACCATCTTCTTCCTCGTTTAGCTGAACCAGAAATGGCGCATCGCTGTATTTTTTGGTGTATTCAATAAAATAGGGAATCTGCTGTTCTGCATGAGCCTCTTTCAGTATCACGTGGGTAACTGCCATCCAGAATGCGCCGTCCTGCCCGGCGTGAACGGGAATCCACTGGTCGGCATATTTGGAAACCATGCTGAAATCGGGTGAGAAAACTACTGTTTTTGTGCCGTTATGCCGTGATTCAGAGAAAAAGTGAACATCGGGCGTGCGTGTCATTCCCAGATTTGCACCCATCACTGCAACAAACTTGGAGTTGTACCAGTCGGCGCTTTCGCCTACGTCAGTCTGTTCGCCCCATATTTCGGGAAACGCATTGGGCAGATCGCAATACCAGTCGTAAAAACTCAGGTTAACGCCGCCAAACAGCTGTAAAAACCGAAAGCCGGCGGCAAAGCTCATCATCGACATGGCAGGGATAGGCGAAAAGCCGACCACCCGGTCGGGACCATATTTTTTCGCCGTATAAATATTGGCAGCGCCGATAATTTCTAACGCCTCATCCCAGCTGATTCTTCGGAATCCTCCCTTCCCGCGGGCTTTCTGGTAGCGTTTTCGCTTTTGGGAGTCCTGCTGAATATTTTGCCATGCGGTCAAGGCATCGCCGGTTTTTTCTTTTTCGGCACGGTAAAGGTCAATGAGCGCACCGCGAATCAAGGGATATTTTACCCTCACCGGACTGTATAAATACCATGAAAAAGAGATGCCCCGCTGACACCCCCGCGGTTCATAATGCGGCAGACTGCTCTCTAACAGCGGATAGTCCAAAGCCTGATATTCCGAAACAACAATCCCGTCTTTTACATGAATATTCCAGCTGCAACCGCCGGTGCAATTGACGCCGTGCGTACTTCTGACCACTTTATCGTATTGCCAGCGATTACGGTAAAACTCTTCCCACTTCCGGGTCTTTGGGGAAATCATGTCTTTAATCCAACTCATTGACTTAAGTTTTTAATTTTGAAACTGTTATGAATAATTATGATGGCAATCTTCTGTGATCGTAAGCAACGTAAATGTGCGACAGAAAGAAAATGGCGAGAATCACGCCCAATAATAAAAAGATCATCTCAGCCCGCGAAGTTTCCGGTTTGTCGGCATCACGGTCGTTCACAAACTGAAGCATAACCGTCAATGCCTCTTTTTCGTCATCGGTCAGTTTATGGTTGCGCAGCGCCGCATTCATAGCCGGATAAGGCGGATTGGTGAGTATTGCCTGAATTCCCGTTGCTCCCAATCTTCCGTAGGAACCGGTTAAATCCATCGCTAATTTTCCACCGCCAAGAATAGAGCCGTCATTTGCATAATGACATGTAGTGCAGGTGGTTGCACCGTTGGTGAATTTTTCGTAACCATAAAACAGCGCCTTCCCTTTGAGAAATTTCGGGTCGGAATAGGAAATATAGACCTGCTGAAGGACAGAATCCGGAACCTGCTGTTCTGCGGAAGCCTGAGTCAGCAAAGGGTCTTCCGTTTCGCGGATATAATTCAGAACGCTGATAATCTGATCATCGCTCCAGTTGTGGTCGGGCATGGGCAATTTACTGTATTCGTTATAAATTGCCACAGCAAGCGAATCGCCGGATTTTATCATTTTTTGCGAAGAACGGATAAAGGAAATCAGCCAGGATTGCTCCCTCAGTTCATTGATGCCGGCAAGGTCAGGACCGATTAATCGTCCGCCGTTAATGGTGTGACATGCAGCACAATCCGCCTTGAATAAACCCTCGCCGCCCGACTGGGCATGAATTGAAGCGCTTTGGAACAGAAACCAGAAAAGTGTGATTAGAACAATTGGTCTGTGCATGGCAAACATGTTTGAATTTTGATTCAACAAATATAATTTCTTTATCGGATAAAACAAATAAAAACGAATTATTTATCTTTTTATCCTTAATGAAGATTTTCTGACAATAATCTCTATATTTGCTCAACATCACGAATTGCAGGCAGCATGAGAAAACTGGTCTTTATAATATCCGGTGAAAAAAAAACAGGAAAAACCCTTTTTTTGCAAAAACTAATTCCGATACTCTCTGAAAAAAATTTTGCTTTACGCGGATTTTATGCTTACAACGATGAAATGACTGACAGCTATTATATTATAAATATAAGAACGCAGGAAAAAATTTTGCTGATGACCAGAATCAGCCAGCCCGACAAAAGACCCATGCACTTTCAAATCAATGAGCAGGCAATTCCTATCGGAACAGAGTGGATGGAACAGATAGAAAAATCAGGAAAAAGTGTGCTTGTTCTTGATGAAATCGGCTATTTTGAATTGCATGGAATGGTGTGGCACAACGCCTTTTCAAATCAGTTGCATCTGCCCGAACCCTTGATTTTTACAACGAAGTCCAAAAACTTACCACAAATTTTGAAGCGATGGAATATTCAGCCGGAAGCAGTTTTTTATCCCGATGATTTTTCAGACCCTGAAAATGCAGCAAAACAAATTATCCGGGCATTGGAATATCACAGCATAACACTTAAAACCGAAAGTCTGAAACAATGAATTCCCGGGTAACAGGCATAATATTAGCAGGCGGAGAGAGCAAACGCATGGGAACCGACAAGGCTTTTGTCCGGTTAAATGGAAAGCCGTTAATCAGCTATGCGCTGAATACATTGAAAACAGTCAGTTCTGAGATTTTATTAAGCGTCGGTTCAGCGCCGTTACAGTATGAAAATCTGCGCGTGGTTAAAGACATTTATCCGAATTGTGGTCCTGTTAGCGGTATTTTCTCTGCGCTTTCCCAATCAAAAACCAAGCTGAATTTGGTTCTTTCCTGCGACATGCCTTTCGTATCTGCTGAATTATTGAAATTTCTGCTTGATGAAGTTGCCGGAAACCCGGCAGATGTGGTTTTACCTGTGGACGAAAACGGACAGTGGCAAACTTTGTGCGCTGTTTACAGCAAAGACATTCTACCCCAGCTTGAAAAAGCGCTGACTCAAAACAGGCTGAAACTGAAAGGAATTATTGCAGAAACTGATTACCGGTTAATTCCTGCCGAAAAAATCAGGGAATTTTATGTTTCTCACACCTTTTATAATATAAATAACCCGGACGAACTGCGTGAAAGTGAAAAATTATGGCTACCGATTTAAAAAATCATAAATGGACAAAAGCATCCGTTTTGGCGGGCTTGTGGGCAGGAATTGAAATTGTTGCCGGAAGTTTTCTGCACAACCTGAAAATTCCCTTTTCGGGAACTTTTCTTACGCTGATTTCCATCACTTTGGTTATAGGTTTTTATCAAATCTGGAAACAACCCGGCATCATCTGGCGGGCAGGAATCATAACCGCACTTATGAAATCCATCTCTCCCAGTGCGGTAATTCTGGGTCCCATGATTGCCATAACGATGGAAGGAGTTGTGCTGGAATTTTCCGTTCGCCTGCTGGGAAAAAATCTGGTCGGCTATGCCATTGCCGGCGCACTCACGATGTTGGGCGCACTGATGCACAAAATAATTCATCTGTTTGTGCTCTACGGATGGGATATTTTTCAAATTTATGAAGAAATGTTCCGGTTTGCCGTTTTCAAAATGGGATTGCCTAACGCCAACACTTTTTATGTAGTACTCTCACTTTTTCTGATCTATGCAATTTTGGGAATATTGGCAGCTTTTGCCGGATTCTTTATCGGAAGCCGGGCACTTCAAGAGCAAGACAGCAGCCTCCCCGACTTCTCGGAAGCATTAGGCAACGGAAACTGGAAACCGGGCGAACCACAGGGCAACTACTCTCCTGCCCTGCTTCTGCTGCACATTATCCTGATTCCGCTTCTGCTCTACGGACTGGCAAAACTCAACCCCGGTTATTCGCTGCTTATTGTGCTTCCCTATTTTGCTTTTATCGCCCTGAGATACCGTATTGCAGTGCGCAGACTAAAAAAATGGATGTTCTGGATGCAGCTGTTAGTTATCATCCTGCTTGCCCTGTTTTTTGGCAAAACATCAGCATCGGGGATTGAAGGAAAACTTGAAGCGCTCTCTCAGGGACTTTCAATGGTGCTGCGTGCTTTGGTTGTGGTTTTGGGATTTTCGGGCGTGAGTACCGAGCTTCGCGCACCTGTGCTGCAAAGACTTTTCTTCAAGACAGGCTTTAAACAGCTCTATTTAGCAATAAACAATGCTTTCAGCATTTTGCCGGCAATTGTTGACGGCATGGCATCGCCCCGTCAATTTATCCGAAACCCAATCCGCTCCATTGCGCTGAGTCTCCGGTATGTGAACAGTTGGCATCAGTATCTGGCGGAAAGACTGCCATAATAGCCTTTATTTTTTAGCAACTCCCTTACTACAAGCTCATTGCTAATCTTTCGACAGTTGAATAATAAGTTTTTGAATAAATCCCCAAAAGGTTACAGCCCATGCGACCAATGCGATGTAGATGAAATATTTCGGGATGAACAGCAAAAAATCAAGGTCCATCGCTTTTGCCATTTCAAAAGTGGAAGCGGTGTACATTCCCAACGGGAAAACTGCACCCCAATAGAGCGGGTCGTATTTGAGCGGAAATTTTTTATAAACATGTCTCCAGATTGCCAGAATGAACAGCATGGGAATCCACCAGGTTCCGGTAGCCCAGTAAAAAATCGTAAAACCCTTCAAAAAAGCGAGCGTGGAGTAGAGAAAAGGAGCGTCGGGTGTGTTCATAATCAGCAGCGAACCAGCCAGAACTGAAATTGCCATGGCGCCCATGTTAATCCAGTACGGGGGCGTCAGGTCTCCCGGCGAAAATTTGAAAAAAGCATAGCGGTAAAAAATGAGCGAAATCATCCAGATATACATCATGCCACTCCACAGCCACATGGAAAATGCAAAAAAGTTCAGAATCAACTTATAATCCGTATAGTGCATTGACAATCTGGCGCTCAGTACCGCCAGACTTTGTGTGGCAACCACTGCCAGTAGCCAGGAACCGTTTATTCCTTCAGCAAATGACGGTTTTTCGGGCTTTATCGTGATGTTTGTAAAGACTGTATAGGTAATCAGCATCCACAAAACAATTGCAGCTATGCAAAGTATGAGACTGATCTGAAAATTGTCAAACAAAACGATAAACTGAACCGCGATGATTGAAGTGGCGGCAACGCCGGTAAAAAAACCCATTCCCCGCACATGGTCAAGCAGATCGTTTAAAACTCTTTTTCTGAACCATAAAATCCTTAAAAAATTGCAGCAGCCCAAAATAATGAAAACAGCCAGATTTAACCAGAACAGGGAAATAGCAAGTAATTGCATTGCTATGAAATGGCAGGCGATTGATACAATTCCGGTTGCCATAACCATGGCAAAATAACCGGGCGATAAATCGCCGATTAACATTTTTATTCTCGCGAAATATTCTCCGGGACGGTTATGCGCAGTTTCAGGATTCAATGCTCAACTTTTTAAAAATTTAAAACTGTTCTGAAATATTATAATCATTGACAGAAATCATTGCTTATTTGTTCGCGTTCGGGCTATTGCTAAGCGCTGAATTATCAGACAGGCACCACCAATAATAAACAGAAAAACCCAGCAGGAAGTCCACAATCCGGTGATACTCAGCAAATATCCAAAAACAATTGGATTAAAAAAACCGCCCAATCCGCCAATTACGCCCACAATACCGCCAACCGTGCCCATTTCATTGGGGTAGTAATCCGATATGTGCTTAAAAACTGCCGCAGTGCCAAATCCCATCAAAATTCCGATGAGAAACACAAAGCCGAAAAGAATCCACCTGTTTGCCTGAAAATAGATATGAGTGATTCCCCTTGCAAGCAGCTGTCCCTTTACTACCCTGTCGCCAACGGAAACCACCGGCTCCTGCCAGCCGGTAACATTTGGCAAAATTAAAAATCCTTCCTGATCGTTGTGGATGCCAAAACGGATTTTAATATCAGAGTCGTTTGTTATTTTCTTATTCAGCAGATGAGCTGCTTCATCAACCATAATCAGACTGTCGGTAACCGCTGTTACTTCGCCATCCCTGCCCGACATAACACCTTGTCCCGGAGCCTGAATTTCCATTCTGGGCACAAAAAGAAAAAACAAAAAAACAATGCTTAATCCAAAAACCCAGAGCAAAATTTTTCGGGCGCCATACCTGTCGGAGAGCAAACCCCCGATTATACGGACAGCGCCTGCCGGCAGACTGAATGCGGAAGCCATAAATCCGGCAGCAACAATGGAAAGCGTATAAACATTGACGTAGTAGGGAATCAGCCACTGAGCCAATGCCACAATACTTCCAAACACAAAGTAATAATAGAGTCCGAAGCGCCACACCCTTTTTGCTTTTAACGGCGCCAGACGTTGTACCATGGATTTGACTTCAGCAGGTTTTTTATTCACGGTTCCGATAAAAAAAAGTATCGCCATAACAAGCAACACCAAGGCGTACCATTTGGGCAGCATTCTCCAGCCGTCGAGATGAACACCATCTCGCGTAAAATGCCGGAGCAGTGTCGGGGCAAGCATTGTGGTAAGCGCCGCACCAATATTTCCGGCGCCAAAAATTCCTAACACCGTCCCCTGTTTTTCCCCTGGATACCATAAAGATGTATAAGCCACTCCGGCAGCAAAACTGCTGCCCGAAATTCCGAAACCAAAGCTGAAAATCAGAAAGGATGAATAGCTGCCGGACCCGGAGAGCAAAAACATGGGAATTGCAGAAGCAACGAGAATCAGACTCATTATCCACCTGCCGCCAAAGCGGTCGGTGAGCATCCCGACGGGCAGTCGTAAAATGGAGCCTACAAGAACGGGAACTCCTAACAACCATCCTATCTGCACGGAACTCCACTGAAAAATCCCGTTGTTTACCAGAAATGTAACCAATACTCCGTTTATCATCCAGGCGGCAAAGCTTAAGGTAAAAGCCAATGTGTTAAAAAAGAGAATTCTGTGGGATGTCCGGGCTGCTGTTTGTGATTTCTGCATTTTAATTAAGTATTTGAACAGTTTTAAATTATAAGTGCTGTTATCTCTTTCCCCTCCAAAAAGTCAAATTTATCAAAAACCTTGCTTTACTCCTGGTTATCAACCCTATATTGAGCTCTTTGTTTTTACTTTTCGCGGCTGACTTCTGTTTTTTTGACAATAAACAATTGAACTGATGCTATATTTCACAAAAACTTTTTGCCTTATTATTGTTCAAACTTAATATTTAATTTTAAAAATTTCAAGTTAAGCCGAAAGCAGATTTCATACTGTGACATTCTGCATATATTTCTTTCTCCCGCTGATTGATGCAGAGCTTTTAGCTATTGGCCTTTAGCCTTTAGCCAACAACCAATAACCAATATCTTTTTTATCTTTTTTGATACCCAGAATCTTCATTTTTCATTTTTCATTTTTCATTCTTCATTTTTCATTTATTCATTCTTCATTTATTCATCATTCTCGCTATTCACTCACTTCTTACCCGACGTTGTCAGGCGCTTCGCACGCTAACAAGTCTACTAATCTGCTACTCACATCTCACTACTCATTTCTCAATTCTTCGTGTCCTCGTGTCTTCGTGTTCTGTTTTTCTTGGAACCCGAAACTACGAACCCCGGAGCTTTTTCACCAACATTCCGCTTTCGCTTAATTTTTTACAACAGGGAGTGACTAACATATTTTTTTCAAAAACTTAGGTTTTTTATTTTTTTAACCTAAATTTGCACTGAAAAATCTAAATAATTAAATAATGAGTTAATTTATCATTAAAATTCACCAAAATTCATTAAGTAACATGAATCACTTTTCACTAATTTTAACATTTAATTTGGAGAGTCAAAAACCGAATACTTTTAAAAGTAAGACCTTTAAAATTGCAGATTGCATTATACGAACAAATTTAAACAATTAACCTCTTAAAAAAGCATGAGACATATTAAGCATTTGAGTTTTTCATTACTTATCATTCTTACGTTAGCGGCATGCCAGCCGCAGCAAGTTATCACACCCGAAACAGCGCTTGAAGCCTATCTGGAAAATGGCGACAAGACCTTTTCGTGGGAGTTGAAAGATTCTCAGGAAGCCGAAGGAGTAAAGGTTTACAACCTGCTCGTTACATCGCAACAGTGGCGGGAACACACCTGGCGACATCAGGTTTCGGTTATTGTTCCCGAAAAAGTGAGCTACGACGGCGCACTGCTTTTCATCAACGGCGGCAGCAACAAAAATGAGATGCCCAACTGGAAAAAACCGGACGACGGTACAACCAAGGCGTTAGGAATGGTTGCCCGGGCAAACAGTGCTATTGTGGCAGTAGTTTCGCAGGTACCCAACCAACCATTGTATGATAATCTCACCGAAGATGCCCTGATTTCACTTACCCTTCACAACTACCGTAAGGATAAGGATTATTCCTGGCCCCTGCTGTTCCCCATGGTAAAAAGCGCAGTGCGCTCCATGGATGCGGTTCAGGCTTTTGCACAGGAGAATTTAAACCACAAAATCAACCGATTCCTTGTTTCCGGCGCCTCAAAGCGCGGCTGGACAACCTGGCTGACCGGCGCCAGCGATTCACGCGTTGAAGCCATTGCACCCATGGTAATCGACATGCTGAACATGCCAAAAAGTATCAGCTATCATGTAGAAGCGTGGGGCGATTACAGTATCCAGATTGAAGATTACGTGAAGCTTGGAATTGCACAGGACGTTGACACGCCTGACGGACGAGAGCTTGTTGCCATGATTGACCCATTTTCTTACAGGAGCAAGCTAACCATGCCGAAACTCATTTTTAACGGAACAAATGATGAATACTGGCCCGCCGATGCCATTAAACATTATATTTATGAAATTCCCGGTGAAAATTATCTCCACTATGTTCCCAATGCAGGTCACGGGCTTGGAGACAAAAAGCAGGCATTGCAGGCGCTGAGTGCATTTTGGGGAGAAACCCTTCAGAAGCAAAAGTATCCTCAACTCTCCTGGGAGATTGAAGAAGGCAGCGAAGGAATAACCATTAAAATTAAAGCCGACAAAAATAAACTCACTAACGTAGCGTTATGGGTGTGCGATTCGGAAGACCGTGATTTTCGCGATAATGAATTTATTGAAAATCAGGTTGAAACTGAACCCGCAGATGAAGTAATTGTTTCAGTCAAATATCCTGAAACCGGTTTTCGTGCATTTTATGTTGACCTGATATATAAGGATTTAAACGGAGGAAATTATTCGAAAAGCACAAGAATGTTTGTTGCAAATTCAGAAAAAATCCTTTGATAAAATTGTCGCTTTTATATGACTTTTTATAATAATTTAAAAAGATAGTCATGAAATTCATTTTTAGTAACTTTTAATCTTAAAATTCTATGAAAAAGAAGTTGATTTTTTTAACATTTATTTTTGCGCTGGTGGCGCTGCTTTTACCATCATGCGCAGATGAAGAGGCGCGGCCCGAATTTCCGCTCTCTGCTGTTATCCATCACAGCATTGACGGGAAGCAGGTTGCTTTGACCGCACTAACCCACAGCGCTGT
>JACDJB010002243.1_pt1 | contig 14327 bp, 9 predicted proteins | sample 7454121 | NCBI WGS metagenome assembly JACDJB01 (sample SAMN14253290, study PRJNA609438) | sludge metagenome | isolation source: sludge after 25d culture with pyrite | collected 2018-12-20 | reverse complement strand
CTGACGGTCAGGCCGTTGCGCCAGATGAAGTAGGGATCCTCGGGCGTGTTATACCTGTTTTTCAGCTCATCCAGCACGGCCAGGGCAAAATGAGGCGCTGTGTCGTTAGCGAATTTCTCCAGCGCCGACTCGCGCACCTTCAGTTCCTGGGCAAAGGCGGCGTCGGCGTCGGCCTGCGAGACATAGCCGGCGTCGGCCATTGCCTGCAGCACCTTGCCCTGGCGTCGTTTGGCATCTTCGGGCGCCTGGAAGGGGTTGAGACCCGGATATTGGGGCAGGGCCGCCAGCATTGCCGCTTCAGCCAGGTCAAGATCTTTGGCGGCTTTGTCGAAATAGACGTGCGCGGCCGATTCGATGCCATAGCTGAAGTTGCCGTAGAAGTTATTGTTGAGATACCACTCCAGTATCTGCTCTTTGCTGTAGTGGCGCGTGATCTCCAACGCCGTCAGCGCCTCTTTGATCTTGCGCGTGTAGGAGCGTTGATAGCGCAGTTCAGGATCGATGAGGACGTTCTTGATCAGCTGCTGGGTGATACTGGACGCGCCCTGCACGGTACCGCCCTGTGCATTCTGTATGAAGGCGCGCGCCAGCCCGCGCAGATTGACGCCGGGATTATCCCAGTAGGAACGGTCTTCGAGCGCAACCGTAGCATTGATCAGGTGGGGGCTGATCTCGTCCAGACCGACATAGGTGCGGTCGCCGCGGAAGGGCCGGGGATCGATGGATTCGTAGAGCAGGTGCTGGCCCGTACGGTCGTAGATTTTGACCGTTTCAAAGCTTTCCTGCTCGGTGACAATGGCGCTGGGATCGGGCAGATCGCGGGTGAAGTAATAGTAAACGCCGCCGGCGACTGCCGCGGCAGTCGCCGCGCCGGCCACTGTGGTTCCCACCACCACCAGCAAGACGATGCCGATGAGTGAGGCGACGAGATTGCGGCTGGGGGTGCGGTAATGGTTGAAACGCCGCCGTTGGCGGCGAAGTAGGAAGGTTCGGGTGGATCGGTTCATAGCAAGCGAAGGCAAAAGGTAATTTTAGCACGCGCACGGAGGAAGGACCAAGGCGCGTTTCAGTAAGCAGTGATCAGTGCGCAATTCCAGTAGACTGCTTACTGATCACTGCTTACTGATCACCGATCACTGCTCTGCCATCAGGTCCATGATCTGGTCAGCCACGCCGAGATAGCCGGGCTGGTCGCCGTTATTGTGCCGGATCTGTTCGACCACCCGGCGCAGAACGTCAGCGTTGACCGCGGCCAGGGCGCGTGTGCGCTCCTCCCAGCGGGCTCGCAGTTCAGCATTCTCATGGGTGGCCGTCAGTAGGGCAATCTGGGCGGGAGAAGCAGTGCTCAGGTTCCACTCGGCCATATTAATCCCCAATTCGCGCCCTGCGTTGGCCCAGTAGTAGGAGAGCATGGGATTCATCAGCCCTCGCATCCGGCTCCAGAGCGGGTCATCCTCCTGCACCAGGGCAAAGAACGCCAGATAATAGGGGCGAGATGCAGCATAGTTGCGCTCGACCTGCGAAATCTCGCCGGCGCGAACCGAGGCATACGAGGCCATGTACCAGCGCAAGTCCTCCAATGTGGCGCCTGGTTCGTTGCTTTCGACGGCGTCCCATTGCAGCCGGCAGGCATAGAGATAGCTGCGAGCAGAGGCAGAGAAATCCTGCGAACGCTGAATCATCGCACGTTTCGCCAGCAGTTGCGCGGTTTCGGGACCGCGTGGCAGGTTGTCAGGCAGCACGACCTGTTCGATATCCCGCGTCAGCCGGGTCAGGGCGGCATCATCGCGGAAGGGGATGGCCGTACGCCCGGCCAGTCGATAACGGTCGCCCTCACGGCTGATCAGATGCCGGGCTTCGAGGTCGTCGAGAAGGTTCTGAATGTAGTCGCACTGGTCGCGGTCATTGGTCAGCACTGCTGCCAGGTCACCGATATCGATCTCCTGGCCGGCATGAATGACGGCATAAACGAAGCCGGCCTCGGCTCGTTGCACGAAATCGGCCTCGCTCTCGATCCCCTCGGCCAGCGAGACGGGCACACGGACCGAAGCCATCTGGTCGCCGTAGCTAAACGCTCGCTGCCGGAAACCCATCTGCCAGATATGCCGCAGCATCGTCTTGCTCCGGCTCAGGCCCTGCGATTCATAGCGTTCGCGCAACTCCTCCAGCAGAGTGTCGGTCGTGTACACGTCCGGCTTGTCGTGAAGTTCGCGGTAGATATCGCGCAGAACATCGCGGCGGGTGGAGAAATCGGCTGATGTCATTTTCAGGCGGCTGAAGACATGACGATACTGTTGTTCCAGGGTCTGTTCCTGGCTCAGAACATCGTCTTCAGGCCGGGTCAGAACCGTATGGCGCGCCATCGCCGGGTCGGTGAAGGCCACAAAACCCTTTGGCGCCACGTAGAGCTGAAGGTCCTTGACATAGAGGTCCATGACCTCGGTGTTGGCCTCCAACCAGTCCTTGAACTGCGCGTAACCGAAATTGGCCTCGTTGAACGTGGAATCCATTGACAACATGGTCGATTTCAGCCTGGCAGCCAGCACGGGCGCCTCGCCCCGCTGGCCGTGCGCCTGCAAGGCCTTGTTTAAGAGGCTGCGGGCCGTTTCCTGATCGGCGCCGGCGCGCTCGCTCACTTCCAGCGACTCACCCAGCAAGGTTTCCAGATAGACAAATTCGTCGCAGGATTTGACCAGCAGGCGATGCGTGATGTTGCGCGGGCCAATGCCAAGTGTGTACTTGCCATATTCGCGTAACTTGGTCACCAGGGCGCCGAAATCGCTATCGCCAGAGATGATGACCAGCGTCTGGACGTGTGGGCGGCTCATGGCCACTTCCAGAGCATCTACGGCCATGCGAATGTCCGCCCGGTTCTTGCCCGCGCGCACACTGTACATCTGGATGAGATCGATGGCGTTCTCCATCAACTCATCGCGGTAATGCTGGAAGCGGCTCCAATCGGCATAAGCTCGCTTCGTCACCACCGGTCCCCGGCTTTGCAGGTACTCCATAATCGGCGTGATCTCGAAATCGAGAAACACATCTTCGGCCCAGCGTGCAACATTTTCGAAATCGATGAAAACTGCCAGCTGCTCTGTCATTGTCGGCCTTCCCTAAAAAAAGATGGCAAATATTCTCGCCGGCGCTGTTCCAACGCCCTCCGCAAGTGCGAAGACAAAACGCACACGGAGGAACCAAGGCGCCAGCCCGCGCCAGGCGAGTTCATAAGACCGCCGCAAAAACGGCGGCACCCAGACTGTAGGAGAAACTTGCTTTTGTGTCAAGTGCTGGCATACTTCGCACCATGACGCCACCCATCCTCGAATCGTTCCAGGCTGCCATTTCGCAGAACACGTGGTGGAGCTATTTGCTGCTCATCACGGTGCTGGTTGTCGTCGCTTTCATCTTTCACCGGCTGTCATGGTGGATTGCCAGTCGACTTGTCCGTCTCAACCGCATCAGCCGCCGCGGGCGCAATCTCAGCCTGGAACGCCAACGCACCGTTCAGGCATTGCTGGCCAACAGCATCAGTTTTGCCGCCCTGGTCGTCGTAGCAGTCGTAGCGCTGACGCGGCTGGCGGGTGTTGAGAATGTGATCTGGATGATCGGCCTTTTTGGCGCTGCCTTTGGCATCGGCGCCAGCCAGCACATTCGCGATATTCTGAACGGCGTCAGCTTCATCTTCGAGGACTCGCTGGCCGTGGGCGAGAAGGTCGAGATCGACAGCATATCAGGGGTGATCGAAGCCGTTCATCTGCGCACGACCCTGGTTCGTTCACCCACCGGCGAATTGTACACCGTGCCCAATGGCGATATCCGCCTGATCCGGAATTTCAGCCGCGGGCGCTATTCGATGGTCGAGATGACGATCAAGCTGGCATCGTCAGACCTGAGCCGCGTCCTGGCGCTGTTGGAAGAACTGGGCAGAGAGACGGTGAATGCTGAGCCTGATCTGTTGGAACCGTGGCAGATCATCACCGAGACGGGTGTGCTGGGCCAGCAGACCGATCTGAAGCTTCTGGCCAAAGCGCGATGGGGCCGTGGTGCCGAGATGCGGCCGCATCTGTTGGCGCTCATCCATGAGCACCTGGCCGAAGCAGGCGTCGAAATGGCCGGTTAGGGCGTGGGAAGACTCGGATAGAAGAAAACACAGATAGTTTCCTGGCATCCTTCTTGCGGCGCCTTGTCGCCACGGCCGCACTCGACCGGCTTCACCGTATCACCATGTTGCCCCGCCCCCTCGCCACCCGCTGGCTTGCCACCGCTGCTGCTCACGCCTTCGCACTCTCGGCCCTGGCTGGACTGCTGCTTACGCAGTGGCCGCTGGCGACCGTAGCCAGATGGGCGGCGGCGGCAGCGCTCGTCCTGGGCGCCGAGCTGTGGCTGTTCTGGCGTAACTTGCCCCTGCACCGACTTCAGGGCCGGCAGTTGTCAGCCCTGGGTCCCGGCAATGTTCTGACGCTGGCCAGAGGCGCCGCCATTGGCCTGCTGGCAGGATTCTTGCTCACGCCCTGGCCGATGCCGCCTCTGGCCTGGCTGCCGGCCCTGCTCTACACGCTGGCGGGGCTGAGCGACTACTTCGATGGCTACCTGGCTCGTATCAGCGGTTACGCCACGCCTTTGGGCGAGGCGCTCGACATCGAGTTCGACGCCCTAGGCGTTCTGATTGTCTCAGCGCTGGCCGTCCACTACGGACAGTGGCCGGCGCCGTTTCTACTCATCGGGTTGGCCCGCTATCTTTTCGTCTTTGGGCTGTGGCTGCGCCGCCGCCGAGGTCTGCCAATCTTCGATCCGCCGCCCAGCGCCATCCGCCGAACCCTGGCCGGGCTGCAGATGGGCTTTCTGAGCGTCGCCCTGTGGCCGATCATGCCGCCTGCCCTGGCCACGCTCAGCGGCCTGTTCTTTGGCCTCCCATTTTTGACCGTTTTCACCCGCGATTGGCTGGCTGCCAGCGGGGCGATCATGCCGGCATCCCCGCGCTACCAGGCGCTTGCTCAGGCCAGCCAGGCTCTTCTGGGCGACTGGATGCCGCTGGTCGCACGGGCGCTGGCTGCCGCGACTGCAACTTTGCTGCTGGCGGCTATCCGGCGCGACTTCGAAGCTCAGGCCGGCCTCTACGCCGCCTTTGGCCTCGCCAACCCTTTGCTTGCTACACGTATCTTCGGCCTGATGCTCGCCGTCGCCATCCCGACCATGTTGACCGGAGCGGCGGTGCGCTTTTTCGCTCTATGGCTGCTTGTTCCGGTCGGCTTCGGCATCGCCGCCGGCGGCTTCCAACCTGCCAGCATCACAGCCCTTACCGCCGCCATCTATCTGCTCATCTTCGGCCCCGGCCGCTATGCCCTCTGGCGACCGGACGAGCGCATCGCGTTGCGCAGGGCGGGAGAATGAGAAGAGGCGCACCGTCAGGCGGTGCGCCTCTCGTCAGGATACGAAGAAAGCAACTCGCAGGATCAGCGTGGGAACCATCCTGCCAGGGTCCTCGAGCACACATACTCCCTCAAAGGAACCTGCGGGTCGCAACTGATCTGGAAACTCCTCACGGTGTCGGCCGGCGTGCAGTTGCCCCAGAACTCGATCATCGGCTCCAGCTCGATCGACCCCACGTTAGGCGAGTTCCAGGCGCCGTCCGACTGAAAGCATTGCGATTGGTGTAGCCCCTGCTGGATGCAGGGGGTGTAGTCGCCGAACTGGGTTTGCACGCTGCTGGCAGAAGGAGGTCTGCACTGGTTGGGTGACGGCGTGGGCGTAGGGGGCAGGGGCGTGGGCGTAGGCTGGCCGCCTGGTTTGAGGTAGACCCAACTCACATTGACATAGGCCGTGGCAGAGAACTCGCGATACTCCACCTGCAGGCGATGCCAGTTCTGCGTGACCGGGATGTCAATGGTGAATGTCTTGCCCGACTGGCCGGCGTTGCGCGTATCCAGGAAGATGACATTGTTGATCATCAACACGACCTCATCGTCTGCCAAAACGGTGAAGCGATAGGTTCCGGCATAGAAGAACTGGTCGCTGGTCATGCGAGCGGTAAAGTTGTCGGCGGGCACGTTCGGTCCGGGCGATCCATAGCCCCAGTTGAAGGCGATGAAAGGCGCTGTCTGGGTAAATACGGGATTGCCCTGCCAATTCGGGTTGTTGAAGTAAAGGATCTGCCAGGGGCTGGCAGTCTGAGCGGCGCTCAATCCCACGATTGCGGCCAGACAGAGGACAACAACAGCGATGAGAATGAGATGGCGTTTCATCGGTTTCGCTCCTTTGCTCACGGTTGGGCAGGCGCGGCAGGCTCCTGCACGGCCGGTTGCACAGTTGAAGACTCGGTGATCACAAGTTCACCGGTGATCGGCCGGTCAAGATGAACCCGGCCAACATAGACGCTGTACTGGCCCTCGGCCGGGTCGGCGACTTCGACCAGCGGGTTTACATTGGCGCCCGCTTGGGCGTCATCGCTGCACAGAGGCGTCTGATCAGGGGTAAGCACCAGGAGGGTGGCGTCGCCGTCGCCCTCGAACCAGATCCGCAAGACGTCAGCCTGGCCCGACCAGTCGAAGACGTAGTCAGGCGCCGCCGGCAGGTAGCCATTGCAGATCTGTTCGCCCAGATCCACCTCGAAGGCGGCTGTCTCGCCCTGCGCCGTCATCTGCTGGCGGAACGGCTCCTGACCGGGAGCCAGCGCGGGCAACTTGGCCCGCAAGGCCATGACCGGGCTGGCGAGGGTCTCGGAAATTGCTTTGCGCACGGGTTCCACCGACGTCTCGGCCAGCTTGGGACGCTTGATGAAATCCGCCAGCGCAAACGAGCCAAGCCCCATATCAGACCGCGTGCTGAGTACCAGCACACCGGGGATCAACTGCGATTTGGCATAGCTGCCAACCCAAATGCGGTACGTGCCGGCTGCCGGACCGTCCACTGCGAGGAACGGATCCAACAGAACGTCGCTGACATCGTCGTTGCACAGGATCTTGCCATCGGGGGTGACAACGACCAGGGTGGAATCGCTGTCGCTGACGAAAAACACCCTGACCTGCTCTGTCTCGCCGGTCCAATTGACGGTGACTACGGGCGACACATTGATGAAGCCTGTGCAGCCCTCGCCGAGGATGCTGGCATCGACCTCGCCGCCGCCATTGACGCTGAGGAAGGTCGGGTCCAGGGGGAAGCCTGCGGCCAGATCGATCGTGAACAGGCCGGTCTGCGCCCGCTCGGACACCTCTGCCGCCGGAACGAATTCCAGCCCAACCGCGTTGGTCAGTTCCTTGGCCGAAGTGGTCACGATCAGGCGGTCGTCTTCACGCTGCAGGGTGACGGCAAGCGGCGCGAAGTAGGCTCTGCCATTCTGACGGGTCAAGGTGGCGGTGATGAGGCCGCTGGCGTCTTCTGTCCAGACACCGCTCTCGACGACGGTTGGCGCGTCGGTATGGGGGTCTGTCGTCAACTCAAAGGTGCCATCGGCCTTCATGTCCAGCGCCAGCAACTGGCTGACGCCCTCTGGGCTGGTGTAGATGGTCAGATAACGATTCGATTGCGCCTCCATGCCGCTTTTGGGAGCCTCATTGGCTGCTTCGGCGGCGTCGGCTGTCGGAACCGCCTCCGCCTCCATCGCAGGCGCCTCAGCGGCCGCGGTTGGGGTCGGCGCTGTCTCGTCCGCACCAGCGGCGCGACCGGCGCCGGGCGAGGCGCAAGCTGCGGCCAGCAGCAGGAGCATGAGCAGTGAAAAGCCGGTCAACAGCCACCGGCGCGTCGTACGTACATCGTTCATCGTCTTGAAAACCTCCTGGCGGTGAAGAAACGGTTGAAAACGATCTGGAGAAACACGGATGGTTTTGGTTGAAAACGATCCTACAGCGTGCTACGATCTTACTGAGTAAAGAGGTGTTAGGCAATTCGAGTGAAGCGAAAACAGTGGTAACCCCAGGGCGGCAGCTCGATATGGAGGCCATGCTCAGCCATTTCCCTGCCATCCTGCACATAGATCGAGCCGCTCAACATGTCCTCCAGCCGCCAGAAATAGCCAGCAAGGTCAGGCAAGGGGACCGCGGCGCGGCCCTGGGCGGACGCATCCGACAAGTTGACGACGATCAAGCAGCGATCGTCAGCCGCTGCCCAGACCCACGCGGCCAGGTGCTCGTGCGAGGAATTGTCAGGCCAGCCGCTCGTCTGGCATAGCTGCCAATCGCCCTGACGCAGCGCCGGTTGGCGCAGAAAAACAAGCAGCCTGTCGTAGAAGGCGGCAAGGTCGTGATCAGTAGGCTCAGCGGGCCGCCGCCCCAGAAAGACGGGCAGCTTGACGCGCCGGCCTTCCAGTTGTCCCTCGTGAAACAGTTGCGCGCCAGGCAAGGTATAGGCGGCAACCGCCGCCACGCGATGCCGGGAGGGGGCGAAAGCTGACGCCGCCCGTGATTCGTCATGGTTTTCCAGGAAACGCACCAGCCTGTCCTGATAGTCAGGACCAGCCGCCAGATGGCCTCGCACTGCCTCGGCGCCCTCACCTTCCAGGCGGTCATAGAGCCGCTTATCGTAACAGAAATCGAAGCCCTGCTGCTGCAGCTCCCATTCCGTGTCCCAATAGGCTTCGGCCATGAACAGGAAATCAGGATGGCTCTGGCGGACAGCCCGAATCACCAGCGGCCAGTATTCGATGGCGGGGACATCCCCGGCGCGAGCGTCCCAGGTACGGGCGAAAATGGCGTTCGTCATCAGCATCGCCATATCGCAGCGCACCCCGTCGCACTGCGAGGCGATAGAACGCAGTGTGGCGATGGTGGCCAGCCGCTGCCCGGCATGGAAGGCATTGAGCTGCAGCACATCGGGCCAGGCCGGGAAATAGGGGTCGCGTCCGCGGGCGATAATGGCCTGGCCGGCGGCAAAGTAGCTGTCCGGGTCGCGCGCCAAGTCGGCGACGGAACCCTGGATGAAGAAATCAGGATGCTCGCTCACCCACGGATGGTCAGGCGCGACATGGTTGGGCACGAAGTCGAGTAACAGCCGCAGACCACGTTTCGCCAGCTCGGCCCGTGCTGCCGCCAGCCCCTCCGCCCCCCCCAGATAGGGATCGACCTCGTACCGCCGGATGCAGTACGGCGAACCGGCGTTGTCCTCCTCATGGAAATCGGGCAAGGCGCGCCGGAAATCCGCCAGAAGGCCGGGGTTCTGGTTGGCAATGGCGGCGCCGGCCGGGCTCCGCTCCCAGACGCCCATCAGCCAGACGGCGTCGAATTCGCGACGGGCAATGCCGTCCCAGACCGCGGCCGGGACGTCGCCCAGCGTCAAGCCGGAGCCAAGCTGCCGGCGCAGCTCGTCCAGCCAGACGTGGGTGTTGATTTCGTAGATGCGAGGGCGGGGGGGCCAGGCGGACATAGGGTGGCCATGAACTTAGCGGGAGCGCGCCCTGACCACCCACTTCCAGACCTCGATGATGACGAAAGCGACCACACCAAGGCCAAAGGAGAGCAGCAGATAGGGCAGGGGCAGCGCCTGCGTATTGAAGATGTTCTGAGCGACAGGCCAGTAGATGACCACCAGCTGCAGCGCAATCGTCAACACAACTGCCAGGACCATCGAACGATTGCTGAACAAGCCAATCTTGAACAGCGATTGATCTTCTGATCGTACCGCCAGAGCAACCGCCAGCTGGGCAAACACCAGGGTCGAGAACAACACCGTCTGCCAGGTGGAGTCGCCCAAATGCCAGATCTCCCAGGCAGCAGCAATGGCAATCACGCTGAGCAAGATACCGACGATGATGATGAAGCGCACCATGCCACGACCAAATACGCTCTCGGTGGCCGAGTATGGCGGCCGCTTCATGACGTTCTTCTCGGCCGGTTCGACGCCCAGAGCCAGAGCAGGCAGGCCATCGGTGACCAGGTTCATCCACAGGATTTGCAGCGGCAACAGGGGCAGCGGCATTCCCAGCACCGGCCCCAACAACATGACCGCGATCTCGATGGTGTTGCAGGTCAGCAGATACTTGATGAAACGCCGGATATTATCGTAGACGATGCGGCCTTCTTCGACCGCGGCTACAATCGTGGCGAAGTTGTCGTCCAGCAGGACCATGTCGGCCGCGCCTTTGGCCACATCGGTGCCAGTAATGCCCATGGCCACGCCAATGTCGGACTTCTTCAGAGCCGGGGCGTCATTGACGCCGTCGCCGGTCATGGCGACGATATTGCTCTGGCGCTGATAGGCATCGATGAGCTTAAGCTTGTGTTCAGGCGAAACGCGGGCGAAGACCGACACGCCCTTGGTCGCCTCCACCAGGGCTTCGGTATCGAGCCGATCCAGCTCCTGTCCGGTGAGGAAGCGGTCGTTATCGGCAATGCCCACCTGCTGGGCAATGTGGCGGGCGGTCAGGGGGTGGTCGCCGGTGATCATGACCGGGTGGATGCCGGCGTTGCGGCAGGCGGCGACAGCATCCCGCACTTCCGGCCTGGGCGGGTCGATCATCCCAAACAGACCCAACAGGATCAGATCCCTCTCCAGCGACTTCTCGTTGGTTTCGTCGGGTGGTCGCTCCCAGGTGCGCAGGGCCACGGCCAGCACCCGCATACCTTTCGCTGCCATCTCATCATGCGATTCCATCACCCGGCCGCGCCAGTAGTCGTCCAATGGCTTAGTCTGGCCTTCAACCCAGACCTGGCTGGTAATGTTGAGTATGCCGTCGATGGCGCCCTTAGTGAAGGCAAGGTAGGCAGGCGGGTTGTCGACCCCAATACCCCGCTCCCAGATCGGCGTCAGGCTGGGCGGTAGTTCTGCCGCCGAACGCGGGACGGCGTGAAGGGTGGTCATGCGCTTGCGCACCGAATCGAAGGGAACTTCGGCCACCCGCGGAAAGGCGACGTCCAGGTCGGTTTTGGAGATGCCAACGTAGGCGGCGGCGACGGTCAAAGCGCCCTCGGTGGGGTCGCCGACGGCCTGGAATCGACCCGGATGCCGCTCGTCAGGTGCGAGCACGGCATCGTTGCAGAGCGCGCCCGCAACCAACAGCAGATCGAGCGAAGGCTGGGGGTCAGCATCGGGACCGCTGTTCAGCGGCACCAACTCAAAGCTGCTTTCGTCCGCCGCCTGCACCAGGTCGAAATGATGGTTGGCGATGTCTACAGCAGTCACCGTCATCCGGTTCACGGTCAACGTACCGGTCTTGTCCGAGCAGATGATCGTCACCGAACCCAGGGTCTCGACCGCAGGCAGTTTGCGGATGAGGGCCTGGCGCCGGAGCATACGCTGGGCGCCCAAGGAAAGGGCGATAGTCACAACAGCCGTCATCGCTTCGGGCACAGCTGCCACCGCCAGGCTGACGGAGGTAAGCAGAAGCTCTTGGAGGTCACCCATGCCACGCAGCAAACCCAGGACGAAAATCACCACCACCAGAATGAGGGCGGCATAGGCCAGCACCTTGCCCAGTCGATCCAGGCGCTGCTGAAGGGGGGTTTCCTCTTGCTCCACCCCCTGAATCAGGGTGGCAATACGCCCCAGCTCGGTCTGCATGCCCGTATCGGTGACCACGAATTCGCCGCGGCCATAGTTGATGATCGTACCGCTGAAGACTAAATTGCGTCGATCCCCCAGCGCCTTGTCAGTGCTGAAGATCAGGTCGGCTTCCTTTTCCACCGGCTCCGATTCGCCGGTCAGCGCCGCTTCTTCGGCCTTCAGATTGACGCCGGTAATGACGCGACCATCGGCGGGGACGATATTGCCTGTTTCAAGCACGACGATATCGCCGGGGACCAGGTCACGGGCCGAGATTTCCTGCACCTGCCCATCCCGGCGCACCCGTACCTTTGGCACTGACATGCGCTTGAGCGCGGCCATGGACTGCTCAGCTCGGTATTCCTGGGTGTAGCCCAGGGCGGCGTTGAGGATGACGATGATCAGAATGACCACCGCCTCCAGCCAGTCGCCCAACGCCGCCGAGATGACGATGGCAAAGTAGAGCAGGATGGTAAGAATCCCGGACAGCTGCTCGCGGATGATCTGCCAGCGCGTGCGCCCGGCTTTCTCGACCAGTTCATTCAGACCGAATTCGGCCAGACGCCGCTGCACTTCCTCGCTGGAAAGGCCCTGGCTGGGGACGACCCCCAATTGCTGCAAGGCATCCTTGGCGCTGAGTTGATACCACGGTACGCTCATTGTCAATCTATCTATTTATCAGAACGAGGCAGATTCAGACTTGCGGCAGGAAGCGCCGCATCACTTCGATGTTCTCGAGAGCTTTGCCGGCGCCGATTGCTACGCAGGCGATGGGATTTTCGGCCACGAAACACGGCACACCGGTCTCGCGGGTGAGCAGCTTATCGATATTGCGCAGTTGGGCGCCGCCGCCTGTCAGCACCATGCCGCGGTCGATGATATCGGCGGCCAGTTCGGGCGGGGTCTTCTCCAGGGTCTGCCGGACAGCTCCGACAATGGCCGTGAGCGGCTCGTTGATGGCGTCCGTCGCCTCATCCGAAGTGACGATGATCGTGCGCGGCAGACCAGCGACCTGGTCACGACCGCGTACTTCCAGGGTAAGGGGATCCTCAAGTGGCAGCGCCGACCCGATTTGGATCTTGATTTCCTCCGCGGTCTGCTCGCCAATAATCAGGTTGTACTTCTTGCGAATGTAGTTGATGATAGCCTGGTCGATGCGGTTGCCGCCCACGCGCACACTGCTCCAGACCACGATATCGTGCATCGAAACGACAGCCGCCTCACTGGTGCCGCCGCCGATGTCGACGACCATGTTGCCGGTGGGTGTGTGGATGGGGAGGCCAGCGCCCAAAGCCGCCGCCTGGGGCTCCGGGATCAGATAAGCCTCTTTGGCGCCCGCCTGAATAGCGGCGTCGTAAACGGCCCGCTGTTCCACACTGGTCACGCCCTTTGGCGTGCTCATCATCACCTGCGGCCGCAGCATGGGGTTGCGGCCGATGACGCGGCGGATAAAGTGCCGCAACATGGCTTCCGTCACCCAGTAGTCGGCAATGACGCCGTCGCGCACCGGTCGTGAGACTTCGATGCTTTCGGGCACACGGCCGATCATCTCAGCAGCATCCTTGCCCACAGCCACGATCTTGTTATCGCGGACGGAGATCGCCACGACGCTGGGTTCCTGTAGCGCCACGCCCTTGCCCCGCACGTAAACCAATACGTTTACGGTGCCCAGATCGATGCCAATTTGTTTTTCGAACATGAATTTCCGCCTCTTCCTCAGAGAAAATGACAGCGGCGAGGATTATACTACACGGTATTCAGCCAGGGTCAATGCAATTGAGAGAAGATAGGGTCTGGCAAACAAAACCGGGCGCCAGTGTTGCGCCCGGTCGACGATGACTACATCGTTTCGACGATGACTACATCGTTACGGCGATGGCTCTAGCGCCCGGCTAGTGCTCGCTCGATGTGAATTCGACCCCGCGACGGCCAGACGACCGGCCGCCGTGGCGGCGATGGGCGATCTGCAGGCGTGCGGCAGATCGGCGGAGCGCAGCCTCCATCGCCACCCGCATCTCGGGGTCGCGAGCGTGCTCAGGGCTGGCCAGATATTCCTCAGCGCGGTGCTTGGCCGTCTCCGCCCGCACTACGTCGATCTCCTCTGATGATTCGCCAGAACGAGCCAGCAAAATCACTTTGTCGGGTCGCACCTCGACGAAACCGCCGCCGGTGACAAAGTACTGGTCGGCTTCGCCTTCTTTGCGCACCAGGACCTCGCCCGGATTGACCACCGCCATCAAGGGGGCGTGTTTGGGCAGTACGCCGATGACGCCATCAGCGCCAGGCACGATGACCATGCTGACATCGTTTTGATAGACGATGCGATCCTGGGTGACGAATTCGAATCGAATGGTGGCCATTAGAGTCAGTAAGCAGTAAGCAGTGATCAGTAATCAGTGATCAGTAAGCAGTGATCACTGATTACTGAATCTATGTCTCAGCCCTCATCTTTGCCGCGGCTTCTACGGCTTCTTCGATGTTGCCGATCATGTAGAAGGCGGATTCGGGCAGGTCGTCGTGCTTGCCTTCCAGGATTTCTTTGAAGCCGCGGACGTTGTCCTCGATGGTGACATAGCGCCCTTCACGCCCGGTGAACTGCGCCGCCACGAACATCGGCTGGGTGAGTAAACGCTGAATCTTGCGGGCGCGAGCCACGGTCAGCTTGTCGTCCTCGCTTAGTTCTTCTACGCCCAGGATGGCGATGATGTCCTGCAAGTCCTTGTAGCTCTGGAGCGTCTGCTGCACACCGCGCGCCACCTGGTAGTGCTCGGCGCCGACGATAGTCGGGTCGAGGATGCGACTGGTGGAAGCCAGGGGGTCGATGGCGGGGAAGAGCGCCTGTTCGGCCAGGGCGCGCT
>JACDJB010002242.1_pt1 | contig 14329 bp, 15 predicted proteins | sample 7454121 | NCBI WGS metagenome assembly JACDJB01 (sample SAMN14253290, study PRJNA609438) | sludge metagenome | isolation source: sludge after 25d culture with pyrite | collected 2018-12-20 | reverse complement strand
ACCTGGTGATGCTGGTGCAGGCGCTGGGGGCGGCGTTTGCGGCGGCTTCGGTGGAGATGGGGGAGGCGGCGGCGCAGGCGGCCGAGTTTGCGGGGCACGCCGAGGACATTGTGGACGTGGTGGAGCCGGGGATTGAGGCGCTGACGGCGCTGGCGGGGTATGTGAGCGTGTCAGGCGCGGCGGCGGCGGTGGGGATGTTTGCGGCCGATTTGGTGGCGATCGTGCGGGCGCTGGGGGCGGCGTTTGCGGCGGCTTCGGTGGAGATGGGGGAGGCGGCGGCGCAGGCGGCCGAGTTTGCGGGGCACGCCGAGGACATCGTGGGCGTGGTGGAGCCGGGGATTGAGGCGCTGGCGGCGCTGGCGACTTATGCGCCAATGGCCGGGCTGCCGGCGGCCGTGAATGGATTCGCGGCCGACCTGGCGGCGGTTGTCATCGCGCTGGGGGCGGCGCTGGCGGAAGCGGCAACGCAGATAGGGACGGCAATCGGCCAGGCGTCTACATTTGCGGAGGGCGCGGGGGCGATTCTGGATGTGGTGGGACCGGGCATTGACGCGCTGGCGACGCTGGCGACTTATGCGCCCGTAGCCGGGTTGAAAACGACCGCGCAGGGGTTTGCGGCCGACCTGGTGATGGTGATTGGCACAATCGCCAACGGGCTGGCTGAGTCGGGTCTGGCGGCGGATCAGGCAGTGGTGGAAGCGGGGAATCTGGCGGGGTCGCTTAAGCAGGTTCTGGATGTGGTCAAGCCGGGGGTTGATGCGCTAGTGGCTCTGGCCGAATACACGTCCGGCAAAGACTTGCAGGCGAAGGCGCAGCAGTTTACGGACGATCTTGTGGCTGTGACACAGACGCTTACTACCGGGCTGACGCAATCGGCGCTGGCGGCCGACGGCGCGCTCACGCAGGCCGGGAGCATGGCGGATAGCATCAAGCAGTTGTTCGATGTGATTAAGCCGGCGCTGGAGGCGCTGGAGGCGTTGGCGGCATACTCGGCCGCCAAGAATTTGCAGGCGAAGGCGCAGCAGTTTACGGACGATCTTGTGGCTGTGGCGAGCACGCTGGTGACGGGGCTGAACTCGGCCGCGACGCAGCTGGGTCAGGATGCGATTACCGCTGCGAGAGACTTCGCCGGGGCTGTTACCAGTATTGTCGGCGAGATCAATACGGCGATGACCGGTCTGGTGGCGCTGGGTGATATTAATACACCGCCCATTGAGCCGGCGCTGGCCTACATTGTGCAGTCGTCGGGGCAGATCGTGACGTCCTTTTCGGCGGCGGGGGACATCGGCGCGGCGGTGGGGTATGCGGCGGCGTTCCGGGAGAACTTGACGCAACTGGTGGCTGAGGTGCAGATGGCAGTGGCGCAACTGACTCAATTGGCCGGGGCGGGGACGGGCGGCTCGGTGCAGGGTGCGTTGACGGCAATTGCAACGTCGTTGCAGAACACGGAGGGGCAGTTTGCGGGGGCTGGGGCAGCGCTGGCCTCGGCTCTCATCGCGGCGTTGCAGGCGGGGGTTACGGCCGGACAGGGCGCGGTGATGGGGGCGACGGTGGCGGTCTTGGGCGCTACGGAGGCGGCGGGGCTGTCGGCGGCGAATGATTTCTCGGCCGTTGGGGATGCGATTACGGAGGCAATGACGGACGGGGTGAACGGCGGGCAGAGCCAGGTGATTGCGGCCGTGGTGCAGGTGGTGGCGGCGGCGATTGCGGCGGGGCTGAATGAGGCGAAGAAGGCGGGAGCAATTGGGGAAGAGGTGATCCGGGCGGTGCTGGGGGAGATGAGCAGCAACCGGAGCAGTCTGGATCAGGCGGGGTCGAGTTCGGGCGCGGCGCTGATCGACGGGATGGTGCGGGCGATTGCGGCGGGCAAGAGCCGGCTGGTGAATGCGATTAAGGATGCGGTGAATTCGGCCGTGGCGGCGGCGAAGGCGGCGCTGGGGATTGCGTCGCCGTCGAAGGTGGCCTTCGATCTGATGGACAATTTCATGCGGACGGCGGCCGGGCGGCTGGGGCATGGGGATGAACTGGCGGCGGCCGTGGGGCGATCGATTGACGCGGCGATGGGGACGGCGGCGGGGCAGCTGGCGGGGGCGAAGTTGGCGGCTCCGGTGGCGGTGAACGCGGGGCTGGCGCGGACGCCGGTGATGCCGTCGGTGTTGCCGAGGCCGGCGACGGCAGGGGCCGGGCCGGAGCGTTCGTTTGGGGATGGGTCGATCAATATCTATGGGAATATCGTGTTGCCGAACGTGAGTAATCCGGTGTCGTTCCTGGAGGAGCTGGATGCGCTGCGCGGGGGTGTTCGATGATCGTTTATAGCTGGGACGGCAACACGCAGATCAATGACGGGGTTAATTTTGCGGCTTATTTTGTGGGACCGGAGTTGGGGTTGCCGGAACTGGAGATTCACTCGGTGCCGAGGCAGGGGGCGCACCCGTTCATCGGCGGGGTGACGCGGCAGGGTATCGAGGTATTGATGGAGGTGGAGGCGCTGGCGGGGAGCGCGGATACGTTGCGGGCGTGGTTTGATAACGAGGACGCGACGCCGAAGGTGCTGGTGGTGACGGATGAGGGGGGAACCAATGCGCGTTACTGGACGTTGATGTGTGCACGGTTTATTCCGACGAGCAGTCCGTATATCTATCTGGCGACGCTGCGGAGTCATGGAGATGTGCGCCTGAGGAGCGTGACGCCGACGACGCAGCACTGGGATGTGACGTCGAGCGGGGCGACGCTGGCGGTGAATAACGGGACGGCGGGGATCAACGATGATGCATACCCGATCATCACGCTGACGCCGAAGGCGTATGCCGTTGGGGGGAACAGTTATCGGCGGTTCATTTCGGTGAGGTGGCGAGCAAGTTCGGCCGCGAGCCGGTATCCGGTTGATATTGTAAACGCGGGGCTGGATACGCGGACGGGGAGCACGCACTTTGCGAGCGCGACGGGGGATGATATTCGGGTGATCGTGGATGGGGTGGAGGCGAATTACTGGCTGCATAACATCAACACAGCGACGACAAAGGTGTGGGTGAACCTGGACTGGCAGGCGGGGCAGGCGGGGACGCTGGTTGCTATATCGGGCGACGGGATAACCGTGGACGAGGACATCACCAATTTCCCGGCGACGGGGTTGCTGGAGATTGACAGCGAGTTATGTGCGTACACCGGCAAGGACACGGCATTGAAGATGTTTACCGGCGTGACGCGGGGGGCCAGGGGGACGTCGAGCGCGGCACATTTGGCCGGGAGCGCGGTGCGCTGGATTCAGCATGAGATTTGGATCGAGTACGGTGGCAGCAGTATGGCCGCGCCCGCGATCGATAACATGAAGAAGCCGATGTTTCTTCTCGCGTCTTCCTCGAACACATCGTGGGATTATGACGACTTCGACGAGGAGGGGGCTTCGCGAGCGGCGGTGTGGGGGTTCACGAATCTGAAAAACATGGTGCGGTATGGCGGGAGCCAGGCCACGGCCGCGAGTCCGTATGGCGAGTTGGGCATTGGTGACAACTGCGCCGACACGGGGAGCAAGACGGAGGTCGAGGCGTACTGGAGCCTGTTCAATCCGTGCGGGATTGTGTCGGCCAACTTCCAGAACGGGGAGTATTACTACGGCCGAGGGGACTGGACGGCAATGCGCGTCCGGTCGAGCACAAGCGGTGCGTCATGGACTACAAGTTATACGGTGCCGGTTTCAGTCAAAAACACATGGACGGCATGGTCGCAGAACGTGACGCTGGTTTCCGGCGCTCAGTATGTTCAGTTGTATGTGAGCGGCTATGCCAAAAATACCATACCCATGCGTGTCGAGGCGGCCGATGTGACGCTGGCGCTGAACGGCAGCTATACACCGACGGTGACGATTGGCGGGGAGCAGACGACGTACCGGTTGCAGGGGACGATTACCAATACGACGACGGGCGACGCATTACAGGTCGATTTCGGCATGGACCTGAATCAGAGCCTGGAGATCAATACCGATACGCATGACGTGACGAGTCTGACGGACAACTCGCCGCAGTATCAGGCGCTGGGCATTGTGGGTGGGAGCCGGAAGCATTTGCTGCGGCTACAGCCGGGGTCGAACTCGCTGAAGTATGAGGAGACGGGTCTGGTGGACATCGATATTGATATTGAGTTTGAGCGGCGGTGGCGGGTGTGAGATGAGTGACGAATTACGAGTGACGAGTGACGAGTGGGGAGGGGGATAGATGGCGAGTTATAGCGGGTCGGTGGCGGCGAGCGCGGATGACGCGGATGAGGCGACGTCGGGGACGGTGGATGTGACGGGCGGGGCGATGACGCTGACGGCGGCGAATCAGTATTTTGGGTTTCGGTTTCAGGGGGTGGGGATTCCGGCGGGGAGCACGATCGACGCGGCGACGCTGGATGTGTATTTGTTGTCGGGGTCGTTTGATGATCCGAATCTGGATATTTATGGGGAGGATGTGGATGACGCGGCGGGGTTTTCGGCGTCGAGCTACAACATTAGCGGGCGGGCGCTGACGACGGCGGTGACGGGGTGGAGCGCGACGGGGATTGGGACGGGGGTGAAGACGTCGCCGGATTTCAAGGGGGTGGTGCAGGAGATCGTGGATCGGGCGGGGTGGAATAGCGGGCAGGATATGGTGATTATTATGGCGGGGAAGGCGGGGTCGGCTTTCAGGGTGCGGACGTATGACGCGGGGGGCGGGAGTTACGGGACGTTGAAGGTGACGTATACGGAGCCGAGCGGCGGGGCGATTGTGCCGCTGGTGGTGCATCATTTCAGGCAGCAGGGGATTGGTTAATTATGGCGATTAGATTGAGACAGTCGACGGCAAGCCAGGAGATTCCGCTGGGATATTTTGTGGATTCGCTGGACGGGAATACGGAGGAGACGGCGCTTTCGATTGCGAATACGGATATTAAGCTGTGGAAGATGGGGGCGACGTCGCTGGCGAGCAAGAACTCGGGCGGGGCGACGCATATGGCGAACGGGTTGTATTACTGTGTCCTGGATGCGACGGATACGAATACGCTGGGGGGGATGGTGGTGTTTGTGCATGTGAGCGGGGCGCTGGCGGTGCGGGTGGAGTGTGAGGTGTTGCCGGCGGTGGTGTATGACTCGCTGATTGCTGGGTCGGATCGGCTGCAGGTGCATGTGGATGAGATGACGGCGGGGATTATTACGGCGGCGGTGATTGCGACGGGGGCGGTGGATGCGGATGCGATTGCGACGGATGCGGTGACGGAGATTCAGAGCGGGCTGGCGACGGCGAGCGCGTTGAGTACGGTGTCGGGGTATGTGGATGACCTGGAGGGGCGGCTGACGGCGACGCGGGCGGGGTATCTGGATAATTTGTCGGGTGGGGCGGTGGCGACGGCGAGCGCGTTGAGTACGGTGTCGGGGTATGTGGATGATTTGGAGGGGCGGCTGACGGCGACGCGGGCGGGGTATCTGGATAATTTGAGCGGGGGGGCGGTGGCGACGGCGAGCGCGTTGAGTACGGTGGCGGGGTATGTGGATACGGAGGTGGCGGCGATTAAGGCGAAGACGGATTTGATTCCGGCGTCGCCGGCGGCGGTGGGGAGTGCGATGACGCTGGCGGCGGATGCGGTGAATTCGTCGTCGCTGGCGGCGAGCGCGGTGGCGGAGATTCAGGCGGGGTTGAGTACGTTGACGGCGGGGGATGTGAATGCGCAGATGGTGGATGTGCTGGTGACGGATACGTATGGGGAGCCGAGTGGGGTGCCGGCGGCGACAAGTTCGCTGAAGGACAAGATTAACTGGTTGTTTGTGCTGGCGCGGAACAAGCGGTTGACGACGGCGACGGCGGACAAGGTGCGGAATGATGGGGATTCAGGGGATGTGGGGACGGCGACGCTGAGTGATGATGGGACGACGTTTACGAGAGGGGAATACGCCTAATTACGAGTTACGAGCGACGAGCGACGAGTTAAGAGATGGCGATTGATAGCGAGGACAAGCGGCGGAATGTGCAGGGGTATGGGGGGGCGTTTGCCGTTATTGCGCCGCGGGCGGATGGGGGGCTGGACGAGAACGACCGGAAGCACGCGGCCGGTATCTATCGCGGCGCGCTGATCTCGTCGGTTATCTTCTCGCTGCTGGAGGCGGCGGGGGTATCGATCCAGTTCCTGGTGGCGGATACGAGCGGGCGAGTGTTGACGCAGATTAACCCGGCCGTGCACCGGGTGTCATGGCGCTGGAACGGGATGGGGGCGATGGCGTTTACGATGGCGTTGACCGATCCGAAGCTGCTTCCTGAGTATTTTATTGAGGGGAACCGGGTGCTGTTGTCGTTTGATAACGGGTTGCCGGATTGGGGCGGCGTGCTGACGGGGGCGCGCGACTGGTCGGGCGCGAGCGTGTCGTTTGAGGCGTATAGCGCGGAGTGGGTTCTGGCGCAGCGACTGACGCCGCGCAGTCGATATTTCAATGATACGCCGGTGGGGGTGATTTTGTCTTCACTGGTGCAGGAGGCGAATGCATCGGCGCCGATGGGGCTGAGCCTGGGGTCTATCTGGCAGGGCGGGGCGGCGCACAGCCCGGATTATCATTTCAAGTCGCTGTATGAGGTTGTGTCGGAGAGCCTGGTGGGGAATTTGAGCGCGGGGGCATTTGATGTGACGCCGAGGCTGGAGAATGGCTCGATCGTGTTTTACGTGAATCTCTATGAGCGGCATGGGGAGGACAAGCCGGGGATCGCGCTGGTGGAGGGGCGGAATATTAGCGCGATTCGGTATCGGGAGATCGATGAGGCGGTGAATGTGTGGCATATGGCGGGCGAGGGGGACGGCTGGACGGCCGATTCGCGGGTGTATGCGACGGTGATGAATGCGGAGAGCATCGCCCGGCACGGGATGCGGGAGGGGTTTGAGATGCGTTCGGGCGTTGTGGAGCAGGCGACGCTGGACGCGACGGCGGCCAAGCGGCTGGGGGAGACGGCGTGGCCGACGCGGGTGTTGGGGCTGTCGACTATCAGTGCGCCGCCGGGGCGGTATGGCGATTATGGCATTGGCGATGCCGTGTCGTGCCGGCTGTATTCGTATGGGTTTACGGGTGTGGAGGGTTTGTTTGAGGTGCGGGCGCGCGAGTTTTTCCCGGATGACGGGGTTTGTGATCTGGTTCTGCTGGAGGTGCGTTGATGTTGACGAGGCCGACGTCGGGGCTGCTCGGGCTGCCGGTGGTGGCGACGAGGCGGCCGCTGGAGGGGGGGACGTTGCTGGCGGACTTCCTGGGCGATAGCAACTTGCTGGCGCGGACCGTGAGGCTGGAGCGGCGGGCGAACGAGAACGACACGGCGGTATTGTCGTCGGTGGCGGCGGGGCAGGTTTATGCGCGGCGGCGGGGGGCGCTGTTTTTCGCGGGCTGGGGGCAGGGGTCGGTTCCGGCCAGTCAGACAAATGTCACTCTCTCCCGGTTTGGGTCGTCGTTGCACGGGCCGTTGATTCTGCCGTTTGCGGGGTCGGTGACGGCGCTGATGGTGTGCGTGAGTAGCCAGCAGACGGCCGGTTCGTTGACGGTGAAGGTTTATATTTCGGGGACGGCGAGCGGGTTTGAGGCGACTATTGATGGCGATAACCGGCTGACGGTGGAGGAGACGGCGACGGAGGGCAGCTATGGGTTCGAGGCGGGGGAACCGGTGACGTTGCGGATCAGTACGTCGGGCTGGGCGCCTACGTCGGCCGATGCATTCGTGATGATAGAGGTGGCGAACGGGTGATGGACGAGACGCTGCACGAGGGTATTCAGACGTTGTGGATGGTGGTCGTGGCGGTGGCGGCGACATTGCCGGTCCTGGTGGCGTTTTTGTTGTGGAAGCGGCAGGCGGAGTTTCAGTTTCAGGTGCAGTCGGAGTTGCGGAAACAGATGCAGGAACAGATTGACGCGCAGCAGAAGACGATTCGCTTTTTGACGGGGCGGGTGGATGAGCTGGAGCAGGCGCGGGCGCGGGAGTATGCGGAGACGGAGATTTTGCGGCAGGAGACGGAGAGCCTGCGGCAGGAGGTTGACGATCTGAAGCGGGGGGTGACGTCGCTCACCCGGCAGATTGAGGCGGCGGACATGACGCCGGCGTGGACGCCGGCGGCCCGGCCGGATCAGGAAAACGGGGCGGGGAAAGGCGGCAAGCCGCCGGGGGTTGATGCGGCCGCGCTGCACCGGTTTATCGCGGAGTTTTTCAATCTGGAGGATATGAGGGATTTGGCGATGCGGCTGGGGGTTGATTTTGAGAATGTGGAGGGGGAGACGAAAGAGGCGAAGGCGCGGTCGCTGGTCGATTACATGAAGCGACGGAAGCGACTGGTTGAGTTGAGGGACACAGTACGGCAGTTGCGGCCGGAAGGGAGGTTCTGATGACGAGGTATTATGTGGATTTTCTGAATGGGTCGGATGCGGCCGGCGTGGCGGGGACGAGTGAGTCGCCGTTTATGACGCCGGGGCGGGCGCTGAGGGCTGCGGGGGGCGGAGACACGGTTTATCTGCGGGGGGATAAGGATAACCCGGCGACGTGGTATCCGGAGCCGCTCCTGATCAATAAGGCGGGGACGTCGTGGGTGGCGGACGAGGGGCATTCGCCGACGTTCCATGGGGGGTATACGCCGACGCCGGGAAACAAGAGCAGCTATGCGATGCACGGCCGGCCGGGGTCGTCGACGGGGGAGTTGCTGGGGATTGCGGCGGCGGATGTGACCGTGGTGGGGCTGCGGGTGCAGCATTCGGGCGGTGAGGGGATCGGGGTGGGGGCGAACGCGCATAACGCGAGAATCCTGAACTGCGAAATCTATATGACCTATGGCAACGGCATCATCGTGGCGGGGGTTCCGCGAGGGGCAAAGGTGCGGAATGTGGAGATCGGGCATTGCGAGCTGAGCTATATCTCGCAGGGCTGGTTTGCGGTGGGGAACAAGGGGAGCGGCTGCGGGGCGATGCTGCGGGATTGCGAGGACGTGAGGATGCATCACTGCACGATACATCACGTGTGCAAGGAAGGTGTGAATATCGACCGGGGCGGGCTGGGGACGATTGTGGAGCATTGCGTCATCCACACGGTGAATCATGTGGCCGTTTACGTTTTGCGGACGCAGGACAGCCACGTGCGCTATAACCTGATCTACCACACGAAGGAGCGGGATTATCTGGGGGAGGCGTATGACAAGCGGTCGGCTCCGACGGCGATTCGGATTGGCGATGAGAGCAATCGGAATGACGCCGGCAGCAGCATGACCGGCCATTGGAACAGCCGGGGGCAGCGGGTTTACGGGAACGTGGTTATCGGCGGGGGGAAGTGCCTGCACGTGGCGAACAATAACACGCAGTATGAGACGCAGCTGAACGATGCCTATATCGGGTTCAACACGTTTGTGGGCCAGATATGGGTTGACCCGAAGGGGATTAGCAAGACGGAGCAGGTGGTGCAGATCGGTGCGAATACGCTGGGGCCGGGACCGCATGTGGATAGTCTGATCGAGAACAATATCTTCTACGCGCCGGCGGGTGTGGCGCTGGGGTCGGTGGCGGGCGTGGCGGACGTGACGTTTCGGAATAATGCCTGGTTTAGCGCGGATGGCGGATCGGCGCGGCCGGCGGGCGCGGCGGGGGCGGGGGATGTTCTGGTTGATCCGCTGCTGGTTGCGCCGGAGTCGGGGAGTTTTGATGTTGGGGATTATCGACCGATGGCGGGGAGTGTGCTGGTCGGCGTTGCGTCGGACGGCAGCCCGGTGGACGGGGTGCGGCCGTGGATGGCGGGGGGGACGATTGGGGCGCTGGAGGCGGCGGTGGTGGAGCCGCCGGATGAGCCGGAGCCGCCGGAGGAGCCGGAGGAGCCGGATTGGGGTGGCGTGATTGCGGCGCTGGAGTGGAATCTGGCGCGGCTGGAGGATGCGGGGATGGCTGTGGGGGCGGCGGTGGTGGAGACGCATGAGTTGATTGACCGGCTGCGGACGGCGGCCGGATATGTGGGAAAGGAGAGTAAATAATCATGTTTGCAGAGTTTGATTGGTCAGCGGTTACGCCGGCGATGGTTGCGATGGGGATCATTGCGTTTGCGTTGGAGTGGTCGCCGAAGCTGGCGACGTGGTGGGAGGAACTGGCCTCGGCGAAGAAGGCGCGGATTATTGCCGGGTTGATCGCGCTCATTTCGGCGGCGGCGATTCTGGGGAATTGTTACCTGTGGGGGAATGTGTGCCCGGCGAATCCGTGGAGCACGTTCGGGGCGCTGGTGGTGACGTTCCTGCTGTCGGGGGCTGTCAGCCAGGGTGTGTATGGGTTGACGAAGCGGGAGAACTTCCGTGGGGATGAATAGGCTACCGCCTGATTATCATAATCGGCGTGTAGCTTGTTTTGGGTAGCGACAGGGATCGGCCCTGCTTATTGGCCGGTGGGCGCGGGCCTGGCTACAGCCCGCCGGCCGCAAAATATTATGACGGAACAACCGCGGGAATTGCGCGAGTATCTGGTTGAGGCGGAGGCCGTGGCGACGGAGTGGTATAGCCGCGAGGGTGTCGAGGACAGTCATGAGGCCAATATCGAGATGTTGGCCACGCTCATGGGGCTGACCTGGGTGATGGATGGCCGGCCGTTTGCCGAGTTGCGAGATGCGGCGCGGGTGTATCTGGTGGCGGCGTTTCAGATGGGGAGGGCGTCGGCTTATGACGACGACGGTAGTCCTGCTGAGTGATCTGCATTGCAACAGCAAGGCGGGGTTGTGTCCGCCGGTGGTGAATTTGTATTCGGGGGGGACGTATCGGACGGGGCGGGAGCAGCGGTGGATTTATAGCCGGTTCCTGGCGTTTCGGGATGAGGTGGGGGAGGCGCGGCAGCGGGCCGGGGGGCGGCTCGTGTTCTTTCTGAATGGGGAGCTGGCCGACGATAACAAGCATTCGAAGTATGACCTGGTGGAGTTGCACCCGGACGGGCAGATGAGTCTGGCGATTGACGCGCTGATGCCGCTGCTGGAGTTGATCGACAGGGAGCGGGGGGATTTGATCTATGTGCTGCGGGGGACGGAGGCGCATAGCGGGCCGAATTCGTGGATGGACGACGCGATTGGGCGGGACATCGGGGCGGTGGTGGCGGCCGAGACGGAGAGGCGGGACGGGACGCGGGCGCAGATTCATTCGTTTCAGTCGGTGATGGTGACGGTGGATGGGGTGCGGATCAAGGGGGCGCATCATCCGCCGTTGGGGCCGGGGCGGTTGCCGTGGACGCAGAATTTGTTCGCGTCGCGGGTGGCGTCGCATGTGTTTTTGGGGGCGGTGAAGGGGGGAGAGCAGCCGCCGGATGTGTATTTTAGCGGTCATTATCACGTGCCGGGGGATTCGTATGATGCCTGGCCGACGCGGGCGCTGGCGTTGCCGTCGTGGCAGTTGCCGACGTCGTTTGCGTATCGGCTGGGGGCGGATCGGCCGCTGCCGGTGGGCGGGGTGATTTTGACGTGTGACCGGGGGCGGTATGAGGTGGCGAAGCATTTCTACGAGTGGCAGATTCGTAAATATGGGGCGGTATGAGCGAGGATACTTTCACGATTGAGGAGCTGCTGGCGGCGCTGGAGGCGGCGCGGCCGAGCACGCCGGACGACCCGGCGGCGATGACGATCCGGCAGTTGCGGGAGAAGACGGGCTATAGCGAGGTGATGACGGCGCGGCAGTTAAGGTCGTTGATGGAGGCGGGGCGGGTGGTGTGTGTGCGGATTCCGTTTGTGCGGATCGATGGGGCGCGGACGACGGTTCCGGCTTACAAGCTGGTTGGAGGGAGCGATGATGACGGCGGCGAGGCGGATTGAGTTGCGGCGGGAGTATCGGGAGTGGGTGAGGATGTTCTGGGAGAGGAACACGGCGCTGGCGCAGATCGTGGTGGAGGAGTTTCCGGACGCGGACGACGCGGAGGCCGAGGTGACGCGATATGACGTGGATGCGCTGCGGGATTTGGCGCTGCGGGTGGGGGCGTTGGTGGAGGGGTATGAGAGGTCGTAGCTATGGCAACGATTACATCGGTCAAAAGCGGCAATTGGTCTGATCCGACGGTGTGGAATAGCGGAACCGTGCCGGTGGACGGGGATACGGTTGTATCGGCGAACCACACGATTACGTTGGACGTGGACATCACCCAGCCGAACACGCTGCTGACATCAACCGGGAGCAGCGGGCGATACAGATATGACGGCACGGGTACTCGAACGGTTGCGGCGCGAGCCAACGCGGGAACCCATGTTGTGTCGGGGCTAATCTATAACAGCGGGGCGGGGACATTAGTGTTTGTGGGGACCATGGCCGGAGGGAGCGGAGCCAACGCCTACGGCGCATATAACAACGCCACCGGCACGCTGACCGTGACGACGGTGACGGGGGGGAGCGGAAACAACGCCCACGGCGCATATAACAACTCCACCGGCACGCTGACCGTCGATCTGGCGGTCGGTAATAATTATGGCGATGGAGTGACTACATACGGGACGTATGGCATCTATAATGCCGTGAGTTCCAACAAGGTGACGGTTCGCAAATTACAGTTCGGCTCACACGGCTTCCCGCCGGTATTCGGGCGGACTTACTTTGAGCAGAGCGCGGGGAACAATTCATGCCGGTTGCCGCTGGTGGCGGGTGGGAGCCTGACCGTCACCGACGACGGCTCGTCGCTGGATCACCCGGCCATTGGCGACGTTCGCGCCGGGACTGTCTACAAGAATGGCGATTTGACCGGGACGTGCCACGTCCCGCCGGCGGGGTCGGTGGCGCTGGGGGTGGCGGTTGATGCGGGGGTGGGCACGGCGGTATTGACGGCCGCGGCGGTCGGGGCGCAACTGGAGACGGCGATCGGCGCGACGGCGCGACCGGAACCGGTGGCGGTCCCGGCGGCAAATGCCAGTTTTGCCGCAAAACTGGACTGGCTGTATGCGTTCTTCCGCAACAAACGGGTTGTGGACATTGACGGCGCGACGCTGCGCAACGATGCCGACACGGCCGACATCGGCACGGCGGCGATGAGCGACGCGGCCGGCACGTTTACCCAGGGCAAATGGCAATGACACTCGATACGCGCAACAAGCGACGGGCGGCGCTGGGCTGGTATCCGGTGCATGACGACCAGCCGGACGAGGGCGATGTTCGCACCGGGGTGACATATGCCGATGCGACGCGCACGGGAACTCTCGTGACGGGGGGTATCGTGAATACGACGGTCGTCGTGGGCGAGGGGTTGAGCGTGGCAATTACCGAGAACGTGTTAAGCGCGGCGATTGTCGAGAACGGGTTGAGCGTGGCAATTACCGAGAACGCGTTGAGTGCGGCAATTACCCAGGACGTGTTGAGCGCGGCGATTGCCGAGAACGTGTTGAGTGCGGCGGTGGATGACTGAGGCGACATATGGCATTGACGAACTTTTATCCGGGAACGACGAAGAAGTTTAGTGTGGCGATTACGCTGAATGGAGCGACGCCGAACATATCGGCCGATACCGTGACGTTCTTCATGAAGCGGTCGGCCGATGACACGGACGCGAGCGCGGCGATCACGAAGGCGGCCGACGTGGCGACGAGCGGGGCGTCGGGGACGGCGCTGTTTACGCTGACGCCCGCGGACACGGCCGTGGCGCCGCGCGGCTATGACTACGATGTCGTCTGGGTGCGCTCGACGGGCGATGAGTACGTGCTGGAGAGCGGCACGGTGTCCGTGTTGGACAGGGTGAGTGATGTATGATGATCGAGCGAATTAACGCGGTGCGGGCGGAGCACGGGTTGCCGGCGCTGCGCGAGAGCGCGATATTGGCCGAGGCGGCGCGGCGGCAGGCGGTCGATCTGTCGCGGAATCAGTGGTTGATCGATGACGGCCGTTGGCATGAGGGCGCGGACGGCAGCAGCATTGCCGACAGGTTGCGCCGGGCGGGGTATTACCCGGCAGGGTGGCTTGAGATCGTGGGCTGGGGGTGGGGCGGCGACGCGGGGCAGATGATGGACTGGTGGATGAATTCACCGGTGCATCGGGACGCGATATTGTCGGCCGAGATGACCGAGGCGGGGGTGGTGTATCTGTATGCGCCGGGCAGCTGGTGGGGGCATTACTGGTGCGTGGACTTCGGGCGGCCGGTGGGGCAGGTGGGGGTGGGGACACCTCGGCCGTATTCGGTGAATGTGCCGGTAGTGATGGGTGCGGGGACGCCTGCGGCCGTTGGAAGTATAGACCTGCTGAGCTATATCCGGGGTGACGGGCGGAGCTATCGGGTGGGCAATGCGCGGGGGTCGTTCGAGGTGTTCCAGTCGCAGAGCGAGGGTGACCGGTTCTGGCAGGTGAAGGCGTGGGATGACTTGAGCGTGGTTAACTGGGAGGGTTT
>JACDJB010002241.1_pt1 | contig 14334 bp, 15 predicted proteins | sample 7454121 | NCBI WGS metagenome assembly JACDJB01 (sample SAMN14253290, study PRJNA609438) | sludge metagenome | isolation source: sludge after 25d culture with pyrite | collected 2018-12-20 | reverse complement strand
AATAAAGATACCTATCAAAGAGTAAGGAAGAAAAAATGGAAACACCTCGATATCAAAAAACAGACAAACAATCCTTTTTTGGAGAATATCTTTATGACCAAATTGTACCCAAAGATCACTTTCTAAGGAAATTGCGCGAACGCAACATTCGCATCAAAACGAGAATAAGGAAGATAATTTGATCTGACTTAGAATAACTCACAAGATGAATTTACTAAAAAATTTTTAAATCATAGTTTTGCCTTATGGGTTTTACCAATTGATAGCAATTTGTATCTAGCTGAAATTTATCAGGTTACATTCAACTTCAACATCCTGGTTTAAGGAAACAGACCACAATGATGGTTGTTTTTCACTGAGCAGTATTTGTCGCATCCCAATAGACTGATTTTCATCATAAGTTTGGATATACCCGTTCTGCATTGCTTTTTCACAATCCGATAATCGTTTCAATAACTCATCCTCATTAAATGATAATGTATCAATCTGTGGGGGTAGGTCAAAACCCATTGCTAATAATCCCAAATTACTATTTACACAAATGATTATTGCAAAAAAGTCGGTGAGGAATCACAAATGAATGTTCGAAAATTCTTAATATTTAGAAATTATTGTATATACTAAAAAATGCAGTTTTCAAAAATCGATACGGTTATTTTGGAGCAAGCAATACTAAATTACCTTTATATTTATAGGTTCTAACTTATCTCGTGTTTTTTAACAACGAAAACGATGCACTTTAATAACGAAAATGAACCCATTTTAATAACGAAAATGATACCACCTTGAAAAAAATGGACATAGCAGTCGTCAACCATTGCAGCTTTTTTAGCATTTTCCGTTGGTTTTATTGTATCTTTAATGAATGGTAAAGATCTGTTTCCAGCCTTTATGCGTGGTATTCTGTTTTCAATGATCGTTGCGGTGATTGTGATCGCTTTATCCTGGGCTTCTGAGGTTTCAGAAAAAAAGGGATATGATCAAATGGGTTGGAATCATGCTGGTTTTGATATTGAATATAATTGGGGTAGTAATTCTATTATGTATTCCTGCAAAAAAGAAAAGGGGAAACTAAAGTGAACACAATTGTGTCGACGAACAATCAGGCAGGTGACTGGCATTAAAGTAAAACCATAGTATCGAGTTTAGGTCAGCGACACTTCTTTGCGCTAATCAATGCGGGACTGAACAGGTTGCCCGATGTAGCTGTGAATTTATTCTGGCCGCCGCCCCCAATAGACTGTGATTATGATTAAAGCAATTGCGGCGAGCAAACCGATCAGTTTATTGGCATCATACCCTTGCAGCACAATATTGACAATAGTGATCAATAATACCACGATGCCTACAATCACGCCTAAAACTACCCAGCCACGTCGGGTTGTCACTTTATAGGATTTGTTTGTCCGCTTCCGTAGTATTGTAAAAAAAACCAGGCTGACCAATCCTAAGGAGATCGAGAATATGAGCACACCTTCTGATGTGAGGCCTAAGTCCTGATAAACCAAGCCTAATACAAGGAGAGCTCCCCAGCCAATAGCCAAAGCACGCAAAAATTCCTCAACGAGAATATTCTTGATTTTCATAAAAGTACCTCTCCTTACTTTGGGTAAATTGTATCACTTATGGTGTAGATAAAAAATATATTTCCATGGGTGAGCCCTTCAGACAGGTTTCACCCATGGAAAGCAAAACCCATTACGGTCATATGCACGCGATCAGGCAGAAGAATGCTGCACCACCGATACATGCAACCAACGTGATGCAACCCGGATTTATAGGTGTAGGTGCGGCGGCACACAGTAGGAGTGCGGCAGTGCATGCTGGTAGAATCGCCGGATCCGTTCCAGCAGTGACGACACAATTTATAAAGCAATCGGAGAATGCAGATTGGATGCCAATGTTACCATTTCCTTCTACCTTTTGAAGGACAACCCCATCCGCTATCTCACCAGAAAATAGGGTGATCCCATCCACACTATAGTAGTTTAATGAACCATATGCATCTGACCAGACAACGTTCTCGTACAATTCCTTCTTTGGGAACTGAACTTCCATTCCAAACACGAGAGCCCGAAAAGAGACTCCATCTTGCGTACCGGCAAGAAGCACACGTATCTCACTATCCTTGCTATTGATGGGGATTACGAAGACTTTCCAGGAATTTCCCTCCCGGGTCATCAACATAGCATCATTCCATTTGATCGTCCCAAAATATTTCAATACCGTTCTTGCTTCATGGCTTTTTCGCAAGTTTTTCAATATGGCATCACTACCTTGAATCAATTGGATGTTCATGCCACTCTGATTTACGCAGCCTGTTCCACAACTTTCACATGAAATTTCCTCGTTTTGGATTTGTGATGCAAATACAGTCTGATTGGTCTGATTAGCGCTGTTGTTTACCATCAGTAGGCCAAGAACAACGAATACAGAAAAGGTTTTATAAAGTATTCGGTGTAACATATTAGCCCTCCCATTAGTCTAGGGTGGTAAAGTCTTACTGTTTTATTATGAAATTTTCTTGACTTTGTTGAAACGGATATTGCAGGATTTATGTCAAACTTCCTGAATCTTTTCTTGTTTATATAATATGCTTATCATCTTTATTTGTCAAGATGCCATAGTAGAGAGGGTGTTGAAAAGCAAAATTAAAAATGGAGATTAATTGACAAAATGCGCAAATATTGATTCAATAAAGATACCCATCAAAGAGTAAGGAAGAAAAAATGGAAACACCTCGATATCAAAAAACAGACAAACAATCCTTTTATGGAGAATATCTTTATGACCAAATTGTACCCAAAAATCACTTTCTAAGGAAATTACGCGAACTGATCGATTGGGACTATTTTACTCACAAGATGATCAAAGTGTATAAAGGACAAGGATTGGTAGGAAGACCACCTTTTGAGCCTGCCATGTTATTAAAAGTTGAAGTGATTGCCTATTTATACAATTTATCTGAAAGACAGGTTGAATTCTATGTGAATGAGAATTTACCTGCCAAGTTTTTTGTTGGACTGGCAGTGGATGGAAAAGCACCGGATCACTCAACATTGACACACTTCAGAGAACGGTTACTGAACAAAGGAAAGATAAAGATCTTTGAAGAAATGCTGCAGGAAATTGTACAAGAAGCAATGTTGCGAGGAGTGAAGTTTGGCAGCATACAAATTATAGATAGTGTTCATAGCATAGCGGATGTGAATACTCAAAAAGAAACAAAACGTCAGGAAAAAGGGAAAGGTCCTCGTGATCCAGACGCCAAATGGGGTGTAAAGCACAAAAAGACAGTCCAAAATGAAAAAGGGGAAGACATAGAACAAAAAGAGTACTTTTTCGGATACAAGGCTCATGTGAGCATGAACGCTGAAAGTGGTCTGATCACTGGATTGGAAATAACATCAGGGGAAGCGTATGATGGACATCATTTTCGACCGCTGGTAGATCATGATCTGGAACAAAACCTGCCAGTCGAAACATACGCTGGTGATCGAGGATATGATGATGGTGATAATCATTACCACCTGGAACTACGAGGATTGCATTCAGCGATTCGTCTAAAACGAAATCGAACCGAAAAAAAAGACAAGAATAAAGAGGTCTGGCTTGCGTTGATCGAAAGTAATCAATACAAAACTGGATTGAAAGAACGATATAAAATCGAACGTAAATTTGGTGAAGCAAAACAAAGCCATGGCTTAGGGCGTAGTCGTTATGTCACAAAAATTCGCTTTACTGTGCAGGCATATCTAACGTTTATAGTCTTGAACTTAAAGCGGATGGTTAAGTTGTTAACTGGGTCGAATTTTAAAGCACGAGCATATGCTTGGGAATAACCCAGGGAGAAATGTCAATATTGACAAAAATAAGGTCAAATGATGAGTAATTTATGCAGATTTGTAGGATTATTTATGAGAAAAACACGCATGAGGGTTACTTTTGTTTCAAAAAAATGATGGTTTTTCAAAAATTTGGTCTTATAAATGAATTAATAAACACCTTCATTTTTATCAATCATAAATATAATTGATCCACCAACTTTATACTCACTAAGAATGAGAATTTCTACTTTATTAAAACGTGAAGATTTTATAAATAACCCTTTGAAAGCAATTATTAAAAGGTTGGTTTGGCGAACTCGATGGTTATTCGACAAATCTCCTTGGATTTTAACTTTACCAAATGGCTACAAAATAGAAACACCAAAAATAGGAACTGGTGCACTTATTTACTATTTAGGTTATTCTGAACCTGAAATTGCTAACTTTATAAATTATTATCTCAAACCAGGAATGAATTTTGTTGATATTGGAGCTCACTTGGGTGAGTACAGTTTATTAGCATCATCAGTAGTCAATAATAATGGAAAAGTATATGCATTCGAACCAAATCCAAATATTATTCCTTTTTTAGTTAGTAACATAAAACGAAACTCTGTAAAGAATGTAGTCGTCAACAACAGCGCAGTCTCTTCTATTGATGGGCAAGTTATTCTTCATATTCACAAAGAATCAAGCATGTCCTCAATAAAAAAAGTGGAAATTCAAAATACGAATGTTTTCATTAGCGAAGTTTCTGTTTCAACAATATGTTTAAATAGTTATTTTTTCAACTCTTCTGAAAAGATAGATATCATTAAAGTAGATGTTGAAGGTGCTGAATTAGATGTAATTAATGGTGCTTCATTTTTATGTAAAAAATCATTAAATGATGCGCCAATATGGATTCTCGAATTCAATCCACTCACTATTAATGATCATCCAATAGAAAATAATAATGTCTTGGAAATACTATGGGATAATAATTATAACATTTATGAATTTAATAAATCACAAAAAATACTTGGGTCTCCACCTAATTTGTCGTTGATAACCATTTCACCGGATAAAACAACTAATTTAATAGCATCCAAAAAATCCTTATTTAAAAATGAATACTGATTACCTTAAATTATTTGATATTACAAAGAAAATCTCATTCAGTATTGTAGATCAAGGCATATATTCATTAGCGAACTTTCTTTTAAACATATTTCTATTGAGATGGTTATCTTTAGAAGAATATGGAGTATTTGCTTTTGGTTTTTCAGCTTTTTTATTTTTATCAGGATTTCATAATGCGTTAATTTTAGAACCAATAAGCGTTTTAGCAACACGGAATCACAAGAGCCACTTATTGACATACTTAAGCTTACAGATGCGAATGCATTTTTTGGTTGTTACAGGCTTAGGGATAATTTGTATTCTTATTTCCGGAATAGTGTCTTTCAAATCTGAAAATATAACTATGAGCTTGTTATATGCAGGAATTTCAACTCCGTTTCTATTAAGTTATTGGTTTTTTAGGCGTCTTTGTTACATTCAATCCAATCCCAAAATTGCTGTTATTGGAAGTAGTGTTTATTCAATATTATTATTAATTTTGCTTTTCCTTTTTCGTTATTTTGATATTCTATCTTCTATTTTCGCTTTCCTTATCATGTCACTTTCAAGTATATTTTCAAGTATCTTAATATGGATATTATTAAGGAAATTTCTCCTGGATACTACTCCGAAGAGACTTCTTCAATTAAGGGAAGTAATAAGCGAACAATGGAATTATTCCAAATGGGTTGTTGGTGTAGCAATTTTATATTGGATAAATTCATATATTACAATTCCTGCTCTAGGAATAATAATCGGGTTAGAAGCCTCTGGGTTATTTCGAGGCATGCAAAACATTATATTGCCTTTGCAACAATTAGGTGCAGCCTTGGGAAATATATTTGTTCCTTGGTTTTCTGCACAAGACCATACCAACAAGAAAAAAATACATAAACTATCCAGACAAGCTATTTTTGGATTTTTAATTTTAGGTATTTTATATTTAATTCCAATTTTGTTGTTTCCTGAAAAAATATTAATACTTTTGTACAATGATGTTCAAATGAATAACTATATTAATGAAATGAGAATAATTGGAGTAGTTGGTTTTATCACAATAATCGTTGCTTCTTTGTCATTTGTTTTACAAGGTCTAAAAAAACCTAATGGAATTTTTTGGGCTAACTTCTTCGGATCTTTAAGCACAATCATAATAACGGTTCCTCTAATTCTAAAAAATGGGTTGTTAGGAGCTATTCAAGGAACAATTATTGCATCAATAGTAATTCTTATGATTTTGATTTATTATTACAATAAATCTTATTCAGAAAGAAAAATTGTATTTCCAGAAAAAAATGAAAATTACTGAGTCTAAAGTAGTATTACTGACGGGATTTATTGCACCTTATCGAATTAGTTTATTTGAAGAGTTACAAAATAAAGTTGGTAGTTTGCAGATTTTTATTTCCACAAAAATGGAACCAAATCGCAAATGGGCTGTGGAATGGAAAAACCTAGATGTCACTCTACAAAGAACCTTTACTTTACCTTTGATCTGGAAACACCCTCATGGATTTAAGGAAAGATCATATTTCCACATCCCAATTGATACTTATTTCTTGCTTCAAAAAAATAAACCAGACATAATAATTTCAGTAGAATTTGGTTTTAGAACTTTTTTTTCAATTATTTACAAATTGTTTCATCCTAATTGTCAATTAATCATCTGGGCAGCCATATCTTCAATAACTGAGATGGGAAGAAGTAATATTAGAACATCTATTAGAGTACTTTTTCTAAAATTTTGTGATGCGGTATTTGTGAACGGTAAAAGTGGAAGACAATATATTACCTCCTTAGGTTTTCCAAATGAATTAATTTTTAATTCCCCATATTCAACTGACATAAGATTATTCAAAGACATAAAATTTTCAAGAGAAGATCAAAATGCTCATCGTTTACTATATTTGGGTCAATTGATTGAACGTAAAGGCTTATCAATTCTCATAAAAGAATTATGTTCTTGGCTTAAGAAAAACAAAAATTATAATGTTGAATTGTGGATTGTTGGCCATGGCCAACAATCCAATTTTCTCAAAGATTTTAATTTACCAGTAAATTTAAAAATAACAATTTTAGGAACAATTAATTATAATGATCTACCAAAAATTTACCAAAAATGTGGTGCACTAGTATTTCCAACCTTAGCAGACGAATGGGGTATGGTGGTAAATGAAGCGATGGCAAGTGGATGTATCGTATTAGGAAGTATTTTTAGCCAAGCTGTTATGGAGATGGTTTTGAATGGAAAAAATGGATGGTCATTTAATCCACACAAACCTGAGGAAATTCAAAATGTTTTAGATAAGTTTTTTAATTCAAATGTAATCAAACTTAATGAAATGAGAAAAATCGCCAAAAACACTTCAGAGGTATTCTCTCCAAATAATGTAGCAATTCTTATGGCTAATGCTATTCAATACTTACAAAATAAAGGGGCGTAATTATAATGAAAAATAACAAAAATAGAAATTGGTGTCCCATTTGTCACGATTTTTATTTTGAAGGAGGAAAATCCACATTCAGCCAATGTAAAAAATGTGGTTTGATTTTAAGAGAGAACATAAATAAAGAAAAAATTGATCAACAATATAAGGTAGGTTGGAAATCTCCACAATTTAATATAAAACAATCTGGCGCAACAGATGATCATCTATCGCTTAGTTATGTAATACAATTACAAAAATCGCTAAATCTCAGAAGTTTTGAGGGGCTAACAATATTAGATTTTGGAGCTGGAAGAGGTTTGTTCGCAATTGCATTGAGAAGTTCTGGGGCGGAAGTTGTTTGTATTGAACCTTATGGTTTCCAAAATTTACAAGATCTAGGTTTTACTGTATTCAAATCTTTGGATGAAATACCTAGTAATGTGATTTTTGATGGAGTAGTTAGTCAAGATGTTTTAGAACATCTTTTTGATCCATGGAGCGATTTAAGAAAATTACATACCAAATTAGTTCCAAAAGGATGGTTTTACTTGGCAACTCCAAATAGTAAAAGCCTTAATTCAATAATAACTGGTGAAAGTTGGAGAGAGAAACAAAATCCAGGGCATATTTTTCTTTTTAACTCAAAAAACCTCAGTAAATCTTTAGAAATTTCAGGATTTCAACAAAATCAAAGGTTAAATTGGAATGTAATCTATAATTCAAATTGGTTATCCAGGATTAAAAATTGGTTACTTCTCCAATTAAGACTAGATGGAGAATTACGGTACCTTGCTTTAAGAGATTATCAATGAAAATTCTTCATTCTTTAACATCTTACCCTCCATCTACAGGTGGAGCACAATTTCATATGCACCAACTTGCCTGCGAATTAAAAAATCAACATGAGTTGGAAGTTGTTAGTCAATGGAATCAAAACCGAACTGATTGGTTATTAGGAACAACAATTAAAAGTATTTCAAAATCGAGTTCATATGTAATCGATGGAATACCAGTGACCCTAATTGGGTTTGCTTTTCTAGAAAAATTAAAAATGGTTCCTTGGGTACTTTCATATCCAATTTTTCAAGGTATCGCAGTAGACAAAATTTCTGAAGTATTTTTAAGAGAATTCAACAAGACTGTAAAAGAAATCGATATTGTTCATAATTGTAGAATTGGTCGTGAATTTATTAGTTTTGCTTCTTATAAATATGCTAAACAAAAAGATATACCTTTTATTATAACTCCTGTTCACCATCCTGCTTGGAATGGGTGGTTTCATCGTCTTTATCATCAACTTTATAGAAAATCTGATGCGGTTATCGCGTTAACAGAATCAGAAAAAAAAAATTTAACTTCCCTAGGTGTACAAGAATCCAAGATTCATGTTACTGGACATGGCCCAATTCTTAGCAAAGATTTTGACAGTAAACGGTTTAGAAGCAAGTACAAATTGGGTGATGCACCAATTGTTTTATTTCTCGGACAAAAATATGAATATAAGGGATTATGGCAGCTATTAAATTCCACAAAAATTATTTGGAAAATATTTCCAGATGTACATTTTTTATTAATTGGGCCAAGAACAAAGTATTCTATAAAACTTTTTGCTGAATATCAAGACAGTAGAATTCTTGAATTAGACACTGTCTCAATACAAGAAAAAACGGATGCTTTAGCAGCATGCAATTTGCTCTGTGTTCCATCTACACAAGAAAGTTTTGGAGGTGTGTATACAGAAGCCTGGAGCATCGGAAAACCTGTCATCGGATGTAAGATTCCAGCTGTATCTGAGGTTATCGATCATGGATTAAATGGTTTGTTGGTCTCTCAATCAGCAAAGTCTATTGCAGATGGGATTATTCAAATTTTATCATCAAGTAAATTGGCGGACGAAATGGGATCAAGAGGTAAGAATAAAGTTCAAAATAAATACAGTTGGGATCAATTAGCAAAAAAGACTCTAGATATTTATTTAAGTCTTAAATGAACAAAACAAGTCTGGATTAATTTACATATGTGTTCTATGAAAACTTATCCTATTGAAAACATATTATTCGTGAAAATTTCTGCTATTGACTTAAATACGACTGTATTTTTAGTTAAGAATAATGTTGATAACCTAAACAAATCTTATGTTTGTTGCGTTCCTGCTCATTCCATAATGGATTGTTACGATAATCCAGATTTGTTGCCCGCTTTTAACAATTCATTCCTCAATACACCCGATGGCATGGCGGTTGTCTGGATCCTGAAATTAATGGGACACAAAGACGTTGATAGAGTCTATGGTCCAGATTTGATGAATGAATTGTGTCAGGTCTCTCTGCAGACTGGTTATAAACATTTTTTTTATGGGAATACAGACTCAGTCTTATCAGATCTTAATGAAAAATTAGAAGAAAAGTATCCTGGAATCAAGATTGCTGGTTCAATCTCTCCTCCATTTCGGGAATTGACAGATCAGGAAGATGAAGAAATATGCAAGCAGATTTCAACCAACGGAGCTGATATTCTTTGGGTTGGATTGGGATCACCCAAACAGGAATTGTGGATGTATAACCATCTGGGAAAAATCGATGTTCCAGTGATGATTGGTGTTGGGGCTGCCTTTGATTTCCTCTCCGGCAACAAACCTCAAGCACCCAGGTGGGTTCAGCGAAGTGGCTTGGAATGGTTTTACCGTTTCCTGCAGGAACCTCGGCGTTTGTGGAAACGCTATTTATTGGGTTATCCCCGCTTTGTTGTTTTGATCATGATCGAAATATTCAAAAAGAGAATCTTGAAACAATGATAAAAGCAACAAACAGTGGGAATTTAATCAGGCTTGTTATTCAAATCATCGTTGTTGTCATCGTTATTTACACGATCGTAATAGCAGGTTTTTCCAATGGAATCGAAATCCCTATTTTCTTGACGCTGGCCGGGGGATTTTTGTTATTTAAAGGGAACTATGGTCCCGAAAAACTGTTAATCCCAACCTTGCTAATCCTTATAATTGGTTTGATTAGTTCTGTTTTTTCCTCAAACCCTCAGCTTTCTTTTTATCAAACATGGTTGTCAGGCTGTGGGATTCTATTATTTTTTGTTTTTTATGTTCTGGTGAAACAATTTCGGTTAAAAAATGCTTTGGTTCTGGCGGTGGCTCTGGCTGGAATCGGCTTTATGATTTTCAGCTGGATGGATGCTTTGCGTTGGTATCAAGCTTACCGGGAAGCAATGCCCCAAGGGGAGTTGATCCCCAGCATCAGTTTCCGCCTAAATGGTGGTAATACGATTGCAGCCTTTTATTCTCTGATTGCCTACCTGTTACTGGGTATTAGCCTGGAAAGAAAAAACATACTCATCAAAATCATCGCAGGATTGGGTAGTCTGTCCACAGTTATTTTTATACTATTGAGTTCATCCCGCGGGGCTTTGTTGGGTGTATTGGCTGGCAGTAGTTTTTTGTTGTTGCTGTTTTTTTGGAAGCAGATAGTTGTACTCATTAGGTTAATCAAGAACAATCCTAAGACAGGCTTTATTATTCTGTTAATTTTGATCGTTCTGCTCGTAACTGGAATTTTACTCATCAATTGGTTTTTTATATCCGCTGCTGACCACCCCACGCATGGGAATGCTTTACAATCCAGAAACGAATTCTGGAGTCCTGCCATCAATGCTTTCTTCTCTTCACCCATCATCGGCACCGGTCCCTACACTTTTTATCGTTGGTATATGCAGGATCGATCCATTCCGCCAGGCCATTTATTCTTACATGCACATAATAGTTATTTTGACCTGCTTGCAAACATAGGTTTGCTTGGTTTGGGGGCTTTCGGTTGGTTGCTGTGGCAATTTTTCCAACTGGTCAAATCGCAGTTTTCTGCCATTCAGATAGAGAAAAAATACTTCACAATTTCATTACTGGCTGGGATTATAGCGTTTGCCGTGCATAGTTTCTTCGATGGACTTTACCTGATGATCTTCGCCGGGTTTACTTTTATTTTTATTATGGTATTAATTTTTGACCAACTTCCTTCTGGTCGCATCAAAAAATATGAACGCATATTTTTATTAATGTTGTGGTTAGGTGTGGCAGGATATGGCTGGTTTCACTATTTTCAAGTCAATCATATCACACACGCAATCAACGCTTACAATCGCAATGACCTTACTGCCCAAACTGAAATCAAAAAGACTTTGGATATCAATCCCAACAATACGATCACCAATATTTATACGGCAATTTTACACACTGACAATCTGTCCAATGTTCAATCAAGCGCCATCCCAGCCATGGAAAAGGCTGTTGATCTTGATCCTTATTGGGGATTGAATCATGCCAATCTGGCTGCTTTGTATGCTTACAACAATCAATTTGATCAGGCATTAATCGAAATCAACAAAGCGGTCGAGATTGCTCCCAATAGCAGCCTGTTTGCTCTTAATAAAGGTGTGATTTTAGAACAATTGCAAGAATATGTAGAAGCCCGAAAGGCTTATATATTTGTTTTAAATATGAACCCGGAGTGGTCTACTAATTATTTCTGGCGGAAAAATAATTTTCGGATGAGTATTCTCACTTCATTTGTAACGCCTGACGAGTCTCCAATTCTGAGTTTTGAAGAAGCCATCCATCAATCCTATGGAATACCCATGGTCAGAACGGCTGATATTGAAATGGCTAAAGGTAATTTGAAAAATGCAGAATCGCTTGCTCAATTGGCTGGTTTAACATATTTCAGTTATCCTGCTCAAAGGATGGAACTGGAATGGTTAAAAGCCGAATTGGCTTATGAACAAAGTGATCTGGATACTGCTTTGGAAATCTCTGAGAAATTATTGGGTCAACTGAATTCTCCCGGCATTTTTGGACCAGGTTCTGCTGGTGCCTCGCAATATTATGATGGGGTCTATCGGCATCCAGTATTACCAGTGGAATTGGTACCTCAAATGACAATCATCCATTTGCCAGGGGAATGGGAAACCAGGGTGTATCAAATCAGCCGCTGGTATGCAGAAGCAGAAAATCAAGAAAAATGCGATAATACCTATCAAATGTTGTTATCTCATGTTCCTGATTATGAAGTTCATTATCAAGCTTCTTCACCCTGTGGAGTACCTTAAATAATGTTGCGTAGATTCTCCACCAACATCGCTGTCTTCTCCATCTTCCTGGATGGGCTCGTGGTGGCGTTAAGCCTGTACCTCTCAATCTTCCTGCGTGAATGGGCGAACCGGCTATCGTATGTCCGCGATTTGCCACGGCAGGAGATTCCGTATGTACTGTACATCATTTTCCCATTGTTATGGGTGGTGGTGATGCTGGTCTTCAATATTTACGATGGGCGCAAGAATATCCGCGTGGTGGATGAGTTCGGCAGTCTGACAGTGGCGTGTGGGATGGCGAGTGTGGCGTCGGCTGGTATCTTGTACTTCACTTTCCGCGATATCTCGCGCTTCCAGTTCGGGTTGTTCGCGCTGCTGGCCTTCCTGATTCTGCTCAGCTGGCGCGGGATCTTCCGCCTGACCGTTTACCGCAAGCATGCCCGGCGGGTTGAGCTGCGTAAGGTGTTGATCCTGGGTGCCGGGTCGGCTGGCAAACGCATCGGGGAGCAAATCCAGCGCGAAAGTATGTATGGCTTTCAAATCGTCGGGTATCTGGATGATGACCCAATGAAACATCACATTGGAACTGTTCTTGGCGATCTCAACCTGGCGCGGGATTTAGTAAAAAAGGAAGCCATCGATGATGTGGTGATCGCTCTGCCAATGTCCGCCCACCAACGTCTGACGCAGATCACGGCTGAGTTGCATAATCTGCCGGTGCGGGTGTGGGTCATCCCGGATTACTTCTCACTGACGCTGCATAAAGCCGGGGTATTCGATTTTGCCGGCATCCCGATGCTGGATCTGCGTGCTCCGGCACTGGACGAGTACCAGCGTATGATCAAGCGTGCCTTCGACCTGGTGGTGTGCAGCCTGGCATTGCCATTCGCGCTGCCTTTGATGGGTATCATCGCTGTGGCGATCAAGCTGGACAGCCAGGGTCCCGTGATCTTCCGACAGCAGCGGGTGGGGGAGAATGGCCGTTTGTTCACCATGCTGAAATTCCGTACAATGGTCAGCAATGCCGAAGTATTGCGCAAGCAGGTGGAACATAAGGATGAGAATGGTAACCGCATCTTGAAGACCCCTTCTGATCCGCGCGTGACGCGGGTGGGAAAATTCCTGCGACAGACCAGCCTGGATGAGCTGCCGCAGATTTTCAATGTGTTTAACAACAGTATGAGCCTGGTGGGTCCGCGCCCGGAAATGCCTGATTTTGTGGACGAATACCAGCCCTGGCAGCGCAAACGCTTCGCCGTACCGCAAGGGATCACCGGCTGGTGGCAGGTGAATGGCCGCAGTGACCGGCCGATGCACCTGCACACCGAGGATGACCTGTATTATGTGCAGCATTATTCAATCTGGCTGGATCTGCAAATTCTGGCACGCACAGTGTGGGCGGTGTTGCAGCGTAAAGGAGCGTATTGAAATAGGTTTAGGGTTTAGGTTCTAGGTTTTAGGGTTTAGTGACCGGTCCTGAAATAGGTTTACTGTTTTTAATAGGTTTTTGGGTGATTTGCCTAAAAAATATTGAATACAATCTACTAAGCGACAAATAAATGACCCAATCACCGACATGATGGTTGGGTTTTTTCTTTAGCCGCCTGCCCCGCTACTGCAGGGGTTCACCTTCAGCCTTTTGTCTATTTGGAAAAGAACGGATTGACGGAAAAACCATCCGAATGTATGATCGAGCTAAGACACCTTATCGTCATGTGTTGAACCTCGAAGAGCTTCCGTTTGCCTTGAAAGCTCGACTATCTAACCAATACTTGAAGTTGAATCCTGTGGCCCTTCGAGCCAGTATTGATGCAAAGGTAGCTTTATTGTGGAAAATTGTTCGGTAACATTTTTATTTGAGGCAACGTTACATTAAAAGTAACTTT
>JACDJB010002239.1_pt1 | contig 14341 bp, 18 predicted proteins | sample 7454121 | NCBI WGS metagenome assembly JACDJB01 (sample SAMN14253290, study PRJNA609438) | sludge metagenome | isolation source: sludge after 25d culture with pyrite | collected 2018-12-20 | reverse complement strand
GCGTTTGCGCGGCGGCGATAAAAACGTCAACAAGCGCATCACATTGACATTCAACCCAATTGTGCAAGATCACTGGATTTACGACGAATTCTTTTTGCCGATTGGCTGGAAGGACACGGACACCGAATACAACAGTGAAGACCTGTCCATTTTAAAAACGTGGTATGTGCATAATCATTTTCTTACCGAGCAGGACGTAAAAGAACTTCTCACCGAGCAGGACGAATACTATCGCAATGTATACACGTTCGGGAACTGGGGCGTACTGGGAAGCGTGATTTTTCGCAATTGGCAGATTGCCGACTTAAGCGCGCTCCGCAGGCATTTTACGAACCCGAGGAACGGGTTAGACTTTGGGTATGCCGACGATCCCGCCGCGTACATCGGCACGCATTACGACAGGAAGCAAAAGGCGATTTACGTATACGATGAGCTGTACGAAACCGAATTAACCAACGATGTGCTTGCCGCCGAGGTATTGAAACTGGCGGGGCGCGACCGCGTCATCTGCGACAGTCAAGAGCCGAAAAGTATTCGGGAACTGCGACGGCACAACGTCCATGCTGTCGGCGCAAGGAAAGGCAGGGACAGCGTTTTATTTGGCGTTCAATGGCTACGGCAACAGACCATCTATGTCGATCCGCGTTGCGTCAATACAATCAACGAACTTCGGCAGTATAAGTGGAAAGAGGTCGATGGTAAGATTGTACATCGTTCGGGCTTGCCTGTGCCAATGGACAAGCATAATCACCTGATAGACGCCTTGCGTTATGCGTATGAAGACGAAATGCTCGCGCGGCGCGCGCAGTCCGACACAGTCGATTTTTATTCGCGCCCTGTTGTTAAGCCTATGATTGTCCCGGCGCGGAGCGCGGCGGAAGTCGAAGATTTGATAAGGAATTATGAACAATGAGCGAAAAAACAGGAACAATCTTTGAACTTGAGGAGTTCAAGCCGTATCGAAAGCGATGGGATCGTCGTCAACGGGAGTTGAATCTCAGGGCGGCGTATTATGATGGCTCTATCTATCGCGGGATGAACGACGCGACGGTTTGGTCGTTGGGACCGCGCGCGGCGAAGGAAATCAAGCCGCTTTTTCTGCCACTCGCCCGCGCTGTGGATATTGACGCGGGCATTATTGGTGGAGACTGGACGTTTCCGCCCGAGGATACTGAGCCGAAAAGCGCAACATGGAGCGCGGCGCGGGACGCTTTATTCGACATGTCGCGTTGGGATACTAAGGGGGTACTTTATTCGCACTACGGCGCGATGTACGGCATAAGCGGGATTCGGGTTGCCGATGTGCGCGAGGGAAACAAACACATCGAATTACAACCCGCTCGCCCCACTTGCTTCATGCTTGGCTACGAAGGGGTGTACTCCGATAGCCCCGCTGTCGCGTTTTGGATCGAAAAGCGCGAGGATGAGACTGACTCTTACGAGTACGCCGAAGTGATTACGCCTGCAAGTATCCGAACGTATCGTAATGGCGTTCTATTCGGTTTCGATGGGCGCGATCCCGAATATGCAAACGAGCAGGGCGTTGTTCCTATTGTGGAAATTTTTCATCTCGACGATGGTACGGAATTTGGGGAATGTACCTATCAAAAAGCGATCTTGCCGCTGAATGAAGTTAACACGATGGCGACGCGGTTATCTGACATTATCGCCAAGAATTCCGACCCGCAGTGGACGGTTACAGGCGCAGAGCCGTCTGATTTGAAGCGCGGCTCATCGGTGATGTGGTTTCTGCCCGAGGGCGCGGCGGTTGCTCCTGTCGTGCCTGTGATAGACATCCCGGGCGTGATTGAGTTTATCAAGGAGATCAAAGCGGTAGTGTACGAGTCCTTGCCTGAGTTATCATTCGATGAAATTCGCAAGGCAGGGCAGATCGCCACGCAGACGCTTGAATTGCAGTTGATGGAATTGGTCATCAAGATCGAGCGCGTCCGCCCGAACTATGACCGAGGGCTTGTGACTGCCATGCAGATGGCTGGCAAAGCCGCCGTGAGTATGGGGTTGTCCGAGATAACCCCGTTAGACGATGATGAATTAATTCTCGACCCGAACCGTCCTATTTTGCCCCAAATGCCGCAGGATAAGATCGCTTTGCGGATGAGTGAAATCGAACTGGAGCAAATGGAAGCGGGACTGAGTCAGAATGAAGGCGCGGCACCAAATGCCTGACCTATCCGACGCGCTGAAATTTCAAAAGAAAATGACAGCCGCCGAAGCCGCTTACCTGAAACAAATGCGGGCATATCGAACCGAAACGCGGAAAGTCCTTTTGGATATTCTAGCGCGTGACGGCGTTACGCGCGTCGGCGTGCGTCAGATGGTCAATGCTATTGCCGACCTGTCCCGCAATATACAAACAGCGGGGAGCGCGTCCAGCCGCGAAGTCCGCAAGCATGTCGCCAATTACATGCGCAGAAACGCAGAAATGGCAAGGCGGGCAAAACTGACTGACTCCGCCGACATCGCCCCAGTGCTCAACGCAGGTTCGCAGATCGCGCAGGACGGAGAACAGTCCTACATGACCAACACAAGCGCATGGATAAGCCAACTGGAAACCAGTCTCCAAACACAAGCGGCGAAGTTACGCATCAGTAACGCGAGCCGCGATGAACAGATTGACCGCTTGTTAAGCGAGAATTTAGCCGACGGTCGCGCGTCTGTATGGCTGGCGAACACAAATCAAGCCGCGAGTGAAGAGACAACGAATCTATGGACATACGGCGTCGGCTTGCTGGGCGCGTACCTGTCAATATACAACGAGCAACAAGGGGAGACGTATAAAAAACAGGTCGTTGCCACGATTGACGACCGCACAACAGACTGCTGTCTGCGCGTTCACGGACAAATCCAGCCGTTGGATGAGCCGTTCCAATTGACAGGGACGCCGAGGTTTGCGGACGAAGTTCAAGACCCGCCGTTTCACTGGTATTGCCGTACCGCCGAAGCCCTGTACCATGAATCGTTTGAGGAAATCGGAATACCCACATCGGCAATGCAGGAGGCGGCGAGCGTGGAACTGGAAGCGCGAGAGCGGACAAAGACGCGCGTGCCGATTTACCCGTCGCACGCAACGGCGCGACGAGGCGGGTAGTTGCATGAGCGACAAAGCCTTTGCCGATATTATCTGCCGCGCGTTGCTGGCAATCGTCGCGGCGATTCGCAAAAAATATGGACTGCCTGAATATGGCAACATTACGATACACATTGAGGATAAAAACGTAGTATAATGATTTTTACAGTACAGTTGAATAGTCGAAAGCCCCGCTTTACAGCCGCGCTTGTGTCCATTTGAGAGAATGGCGCAAGCGCGGTTTTTCTTTTGGAGTGACTCATGGAAATCATACGAATCGACCTGACCACAGATGCCGCTGGCGCGGCGACCGTGACGGATGACCGCGTTATCAATGGGAGGCTTCATGCCGTGCAATTGGTAGACGGCACTTTCGACGACGGCGTGGACTTGACGCTAACCTGTGAGACTCCCGACTTATCCATCCCCTTATTGACGATTTCCAATTTCAACGCCGACCAGATGCAGTACCCGCGCGTTCTTGAAACGCTCAATACCAGCGGCGCGAATCTCACAACGCATACTGAGCCGCTTGTCGCGGGGAAGATCAAAGCCGTCATTGCGGCGGGCGGCAACGTCAAAACAGGGGCAGTTGTTTGTTTTGTGATTTAACGCGGCGGTCGCGTAAAAAACGAAAGGAATCACATGATTACAGCACGCACGTATTATCAGGCAGACCCGAATACCAGCGGCGGCGAACCAGCCAAAGAGACGCCGAAGGAGTCTGAGAAATTCCCCGCTTCATGGGAGGAGATTTTTCAACATCCGCGCTTCAGGGAACTAAATCAGGCGAAGCAAAACGCGGAACAACGCCTGAAAGAAATCGAAGCGAAAGAGAAGGAAGCGCGGGACAAGGCTCTTGCCGATGAGAATAAGTGGAAAGAATTGTATGAAGGCGCGCAGAAAGAATTATCTGCCGAGCGTTTAGGAAGTTTACGATTACGGGTTGCCACCTCAAAAGGCTTGCCGCTTGAATTGGTCGAACGATTACGCGGCGAGACCGAGGAAGAAATCGCCAAAGACGCAGATGAGTTACTGGCTCTCGTCAAAGAGCCGCAATCGCGCGGACTTCCCGCCCATCGTCGCAACGGCGACCCCGTTAAATTTGATTTCTTGACGGAAAACGATCCTGCAAAAATCCGCGAAGCGGTGCGGCAGGGAAAAAACTAAGGCTCGTGTCGTAGCACGTAAAACTCGAAATGCCTTGCTAAACAAAATTTACACATAGGAGTATTTAGCAATGGCCAACATCACATCCACCCTTGTTGCAGATTCAACGCCGACAATCATCGCGGCGGAAGCCCTGCAATACCTAAAAGCCAACACTGTCCTTGCCCGACTGGTCAACCGCAACTACGAAAACGAGGTTGCGGAGTACGGAAATGTTGTCAAGATTCCTTATGGCGGCGCGTTGTCGGTCAACGACAAAGCCGCCGACACCGTTATCACCCTGCAAGCCCCTGACGATGCGGTGTATACGCTTACCCTCAACAAGCACAAGGAAGTTTCGTTCATCCTCGAGGACATCGCCAAAGCGTTTGCGCGTCCCGACTGGTTTTCCGTCTATGCCGCCGACGCCATGAGTGTGCTGGCGGAACAGATCGACGGCGACATCGCCGCGTTGTATTCGGGTCTATCGCAGACCATCAACGCCACATCAGGGCTGTCAGAAGCCACTTTCCGCAATGCGCGGCGTTTGTTGAACGCGGCGAAAGCCCCGTTGAACGATCGTGTTGCCGTACTGCATGAGGACGCGGAGTACGAAATGCTGGGTCTTGAGAAAGTTGTTAACCGCGATTATTCCGAAACGCTCGGCGCGAAAGCGGCGGACGCCTTGACGGGTCGCTTCATGGGCTTCAACGTGTTCCTCGATCAGAAGATTGTCGTTGCGTCCACGCAATGCAAGAATCTGTTTTTCCAGAAAAATGCGTTTGTCATGGCGAACCGCCCGCTTCCCGTCGCGCCCGCTGGCATGGGCGTTAATCAGCGCGTGCTGAACGAGGACGGTATCGCCTTGCGCGTTACCATGTCGTATTCGCATGATTATCTCGGCGCGAAGTTCACGCTCGACACCCTGTACGGCGTGGCTGAGTTGCGCGACAGTCACGGCGTCGCGGTATCCACTGCCGAAATCTAAGACGGAGAGGGCTTTCGCCCTCTCCTCTTGATAGGAGACCATTATGTCGAAAATTCTCAACGGTAGAAATGTGGAGATCGCCGCGTCGTTTGCTATCGGCACGGAACAGGCGAACGCAATTACGGTTACAGTCCAGTTGTCAGATCGCAGGAACGGCGGCGATATGTCGGAGCGTATCTGCGTGGGCTGGTATCTTTCATCGGACGCCAACGGTGACGCAATTGCAACCGCCCCGTCGAGCGGTATCGCAATCGGCACGGACGGCTTGCTCATTGAGTGGACTGCGAACGTGGCGGGTATTGCTGTCTCCGAGGCGGACGGCGACATTGACGTTGTGCTGACCGAGGCGGGCGCGGGTACGTGGTATCTCGTATTGGTCATGCCTGACGGCAAACTGTATCCCTCGGGCGCGATTACATTTGCGTAGGAAAGGAATCAGATGGAAGAAAAGCACTTCTACATTGTCAACCCCAAAGGCGCGATCCATATTGTGAGCGAGACTCACGCGCGCGCGCGCTTAACCATCGCGGGCTGGAGACTGGCTACAGCGGACGAGCGAACCGCATACGAAGCGCAAGACGGCAACCAACGGTTTGACAAGCCTCTTGTCGCGCCGTTCAAGCCCATCCCTGACGATGCCGATATTCTCGCTGGGGCGCAGGCTATACCCGCGCCTGTGAAAAACACAGGCGCGGCTGACGACATCGAAACGGTAAAAGAATCGGATACGCCCGCCGCGCCCGCAAAGAAGTCCAGAAAATAACGAAATGCCCGAAAACAACTTCCTGCTGAATGGTCGTTTCCTGCACAACCTCAACGGTTGGACGGTCAATGACCCCGCCGTTGTATACAGCGCGGGCGACGCCGACAACCATTACGGCGTTTGTGTTATCCCCACAGGCGATAAGACTATTCAGCAGGATTTTGCCGTAGTTGGCGTTCGCGCTTTCACAGTATCTCTATCGGTCAAAGCCGTCGGCGCAGATTTGTCTGGCTCAAATGCCACGTTGAGTATTCTCGACGGGGACGGCAATACGATTGTCACGGCGAATCTTAGCGGCGCGGCAGATACATGGACAGACAACGCTTTTAATTACGGCTTGGCGGAGGGAACGACATACTCCCTAATCATCAAGAACCACAACGCCTCGGGCGATATACGCATCGATGATTTGTGGTTGTGGTTCGTACCCCTCACCCGCCTGCAGATCGCCCAGCGGGTACATGCCAAACTTGGACGCCTTGCCACAGATCGAGGCCTAAACACCACGCCCAGCGGGTCGCAGACGGAAGGCTCATACACCTACGCGGTAGACGCGGGCTTGCGTTCGGTCGGCGCAATCGACCCTGACACAGGATTGCCCGATGTGCGCTGGCTGGACGAGCAGACGATACAAAACGCGCTGGATTATGTTGAGCGGCAAATGTTGGAGCAATTGCAAAAGGACTACTCTGTCGAAGTGGACACACGCACTGGGCCATACCAGCAAAGCCTTTCCCAAAAACGCGAAGCCATCGCAGACATGCTCGGCGGCGCGGGAGGTGCGGGCGGCGCAGGCGGCGCGGTAGTTATGCGGGAATTAACGCATGACTGATTCATCCTTCGCCGCAATGACAACGGTATCGGCAAGCACGGAAAGAGCCACATTGACAGGCGGGTATGCCGCAAATCTTACAGGACTGGTATGTACTCCGCAAGCCCCCGTAGACGCAGAGACGCGCTTGCGCTTGCAGGTACAGACCCCCGTGATACTTTGGGAGTTTCATCTGCAAGACGCGCCCGACATCAAAGCGGGCGATAAATTTGTCGTTGCGGGTGTGAAGTATCCCGTCAAAACAGTTGAGCCGTATGTATGGTTGCCGACAGATGATACCCGTATGCGAATCATTGTAGAGGACGCGCGTAACTGATGGCGTATCGAACCGAGTTTTCCATTCACGGCATTCAGGAGGCGCAACAACGCAACCTGAAACGCATCGCCGCCCTGCAACCCGCTGGCGAGGCTGGGCTGGCTGTGCGCGACGCGCTAGTCGCCCTGCATCGATACGCGGTCTCAATCACGCATGTCGGCAAGTATAAGGTCGGCGGCGTGTTCGTCGGCGGCGGATCGCTGAGAGCCTCCGAGCGCATCGAAGTCAACGGATTGGAAGGCAAGGTTTTTATCGACCCCGACACCAAGAACCCGCGAAGCAAGATCCCTCCCGTCGAGTATGCCGTCTACGAGAACGCGCGCGGAGGCGAACATGCTTTTGCCGACCGCACGGTCAACGAGATCGGAGAGGATGTGAAGAACCGTGTGGTAACGAGAATCAAGAATGCGGTGATCCATGTCCAGTAATGTAGTCAACCGCCAGACGATCCGCGAGAAACTCGGCACGCTTTTGGACGCGGCATTTGACAGCACGTGGGACGTGTTCAACTACGGCGAATCCACCTTCAACGGCAAGGCGCGGAATATCACCGTATCGTCGGGTGATACCATCTACCCCAACGCGGGCGCGGAAGACCAAACCAATTCCGACTCTGGCGCGGAAATGGATTTTTTTATCTCGACGTTCATCCTGTACGAAAAACAGGAGGAAGGCTGGACGCCGTTGTTATCCAACAACGCGATGGATTTGGCAAGAAAAACAATTGCCGACATGCTCCGCGACCATTACGAAGAATCTGGCTTTTGGGTCAGCGTGGAAGAGAGCGGCAAGTCCAGACCCGACATTCTCCCCGACGTCGGCGGCGTGCCGTATCGGTTCGAGGCAATTCCGATTCGCATCACGATCTACTAGAGGTGAAACATGTCCGATGTGTATGTGGTTGCCGCTGGAAAAACAGTGTGGCATAGCAAGGAAGAAAAATACTTTACAGAGGGGCAGGTTATCGACCTCTCGCATTTATCCGCGTCGGATCAAGCCTCCGTGCTTGCCAGCGGCGCGGTGCGGTTGAAGCAAGCCGTTGACTTGAAAGCGGAGACGCAGGCAGTGTCAGCGACGCTTGGGAGAAAACAGAAGAACTACGATAAGACGGGCGGCGGCTAAATCAACCGCCGACGGCAGACGGCTGGAAACATAACGACAACCAGTTTTACAAGGAGTCCCCTATGGCAACAAACAAATTTCACGGCAAGAGTCAAGTATTCAAATTCGGCGCGTTCACCGTGCCAGCGGGTCACATCACTTCGGTGGAGTGGCCTCGCCAACGCGACGAGATCGACCTCACTGGCGCGGAACAGGAAGACAAGGAGTACGACTTCACCGAGCGCAGTGGCACGATTACGATCAACTGCTGGGATGACGACGACGACACGATCCGCGCCGCGTTCGAGGCGAACACGGCAAAGGCAACGGCGGAATGGTATCGGCGCGGCAATTCCTCAGGCAAGCCGAAACGCTCCGCGTCTGCGTTCGTGACCAGCATTTCCGACCCCCTCCCGCATAATCAGGGCGCGGCTCTTACTATCAGTTTGCGCGTGGATGGCGCAGTGACCAACTCGACGGTCGCCTAGTATGAAACACGTCAAAGGCGGCTTTGAGTTGGTCTTGATCGACGAACCACTGCAAAAACACGTTGTCGCATGGGAGCGGGCGGAGAACTCGTTGAAGGTGCAGACGATCAAGCCTCGCCTGTTGTCGATGCTTGCGTCGCTCAAACAGACCAGCGTAGCCGATTCAGCAGGAAAACTGGCTTCCACATTGACCGCAGTGGTTGAAGACATCTCGGAAGCCTTGAACATCATCGAGACCAACGCCACTGAGACCATTTCGACGCGCTGTGATGTGATTGTAAAAGCCGCCCTGCACTCTGGCTGGATTGTCTCGCCCGAGTTGAGCGACGAGCAGATCGATAACATGAGGCCCTGGCTCGTGCAATGGATCGCTGGAGAAATCATCACGTTGTACAACGAGGCAACCAGTATCCCAAAAAACTGATTCTGGCGGCGGCGGCGTGTACGGAGAACAGCGAAGACGACGATGAAGAACGCACTCCCCCGCCGCCAGAACTCAGGCTCGCGTGGCAGGTTGAACAGTGGGGGAAAGAAGCGGTTTTAGGCGACGGCGCGGTCTCTGCGAACTTGTTGGCGCGTATGACAGCCGCCCGCAATGTATACAACGCTTTTGTAAGTTTTCGCGCCGGCAGTGACCGCCTTGCAGATTGGGCGCGCGCGAATCCAGTCTATAGTCAAATCGTGACCAATATCCGACGGATGAGACAACAAGCCAATGACTGACGAAATTGTTATCCGATTTTCCGTCTCCGATGATGGAAGCCCTGTCATTGAGAGACTTAACAAGAAACTGGGCGAGACGCAGAAACAATCCCGCGCTCTCGTACCCGCTTTGGAAAATTCGCGCCGGGGTCTGACAGATTTTATCGGCACAAATGCGGCTTTGATTGGCGTGCTGACTGGCGTGGGGCTGGCTCTCGGCAAAGTGCTGAGAGACCACATCGAATACGCCAACGAGGTGCGGCAGTTATCCGCGTTGAGCGGGGAAAGCACGGAGTCCACCTCGCGCTTTTTGCAAGTCCTTGATGATTACAAAATTTCAGCGAGCGAGGCGTTGGCGGCTACTCGCGCATTGACCAAAGAGGGACACGCGCCCAGCATCGAGACACTGGCGAAGTTGTCGGATCAATACCTAGCTCTTAATTCTGCCGAAGCCAAAAATGAATTCGTCTTGAAAAATCTCGGCAGGGGCGGCTTGCAATGGGTGGAGGTATTGAATAAAGGCTCGAAGGCATTGCTTGAACAAGGCGCGGCAATCGATAAGAACCTCATCCTTACGCAGAAGATGGTGGACGACGCGCGTAAGGCTGAAATTGCGATGGACAACTGGAGCGATGCTGTCGAAGCGGTCAAAACCAGATTAGCGACTGGGCTTCTCCCGGCATTGACAAAGTTCGTCAACTCGCAACTGGCAGTTTCTCGCGCCCTCGAAATACAACAGGAAAAATACGGTCATGCGGGGATGGGTTTATCTGGCTATAAAGAGGCATTAGAGGAGGCCACCAAAGAACAGGAAGCGGCTACGAATGCCATGCTCGAAAACTCGGAGGCGACCAGAGACAATACTTCCGCGATGGACGATAATGCCTTTGCCAACGAGGAGTTGGCAAAGGCGACCAGCGACAGAATCTCGAGCATGATTTCGCTGATTAATTCCATGCAGTCGGCTGAGGAAGATTACACCAGCAAGTCTAAGGACTTGGCGAAAGAACGCGCCGACGCCGAACATGAATTGATTGGACTTTGGGCAGAGGCAAGCGAGGCGCAGAGAAAGGGAATGCCTGTCGGGGATGAACTGGCGGAGAACATCAACGAAGCGATCGCCAAGCTGGACGAAATCAAAGCGAAAGAAGCTGAACTGGCAGAGGAAAGAAACAAGAACACCCTGCAATTCATTTCCAATATTCTGGCTGAGAATTTGGCGCGGGACGGTTGGACGGAAAAGGAATTTGCCGCTTTCGCCGCGCAACAGGAGGCGTGGGGTCTCTGGTCTGCCGATGTGGTTGAAAACGCTAAAAGGGCATGGCAGGAAGCGGATCGCGTGACCGCCTCCATCAACGCGATTCCTACGAATAAAACGTCTATTATCACCGTTGTCACACAACAACAGGCGGTGACAATGACCCGAAATCAATCGTTGGGCGGATACGGATACGGAACGCAACAGTATAACAATATCGCCTACGCCGGCAGGGATTCGGGCGGTTCGGGCATTGCGGGACAAGCCTACATGATTGGCGTTGGGGCGCAACCTGAAATGTTTATCCCGAATACCAACGGGACATTCATCCCGAACGCCGACCGCTTGGGCGGAACGACCTATAACATCGTCATCAACAACCCGAAGAGGGAAACGGCGGAAAACTCCATCCGTTCAACGCTTATCAAAATGAACGCGGCGGTGGCAATATGACGACTTGGGCGTTTGGCGGAATAGCCTTATCCACATACGGCACGGTCATGCGGATTGACGATTACCTCGACTTGCCCGAGACACGCGGGCAGGATATTACGCTTCCCTATCGGCACGGGGCGACGTTCGTGGATAAATTTTTCGAGCCGAAGAAAATCATCCTCGAGATCGGCATATCCGAAACGGACGTGCAAGCGATTGAAACAAAATTCGACGCCATGCGCAAAAGCTTCGGGAAACGCGCCCAGCAGTTATTGGTCTGCACGCTTGCCGACAGTAGCGTGCGGCAGGCATACGCCAGAGTCGAGAGCGTCATGCAGGTTCGGCGCACAACGGGCAGGATCGCAAAAATAGTGGTTGAGTTTACATTGAGCGAGCCGTTTTTTCGGTCTGACACGCAGAGCGTATTTACCGAAACCATCGACGCCAACCCGAAGGCGATGGATGTTGAGAACGTCGGCACGGTCGCGGAGCGCAACCCCACCATCATCCTGACGGGTCCGCTGACAAACGTGGTCATCACGAATCCAGCGAACGGGTTTACTTGGAGTTACACGGGCGTCATTGCCGACGGCGACACGGTGACATTCTATCAAGACGCCGACGGTCAATATACGGCGATCCATAGCGTGGACGGCGAGGTGATCGGCAATGTGACTCACTCGGGCGACACTGCGTTCATGGTCATCGAAACGGACGAGCAAACCCTAAGCATTGCGTCTGTCAGCCCCACGACTGGGACGGTGGAAATCTCGTTCTACCCGCCCTACTTTTAGGATACTATGGCGATTACAGATAAATCCGAATGGGTACTTTACGACACCGACCTGACGACCCGCCTCAGGTATTTGCCCGTTGCGTCGGGTCATTTGCTGCTGGAGTTGAACACCGCTGGCACGGGCGAGGTCAAGATACCGCTCGACAGCGAAACGGCGGGCATTATCACTTCGGGAATGTTCGTCCAGAATCAATATCGCGGGTCGGCGCGAGGCGGTTTTTTCATCGACAATCTCAAAAAGGATGAAGTCGGTCAGGGCGAGAACGGCGAGCGGTTTATGTCCGTTTCGGGGAGCGGGGCGGCGTCGATCCTCCAACATCCGATTGTGTGGGACGGCGGCACGGGTGAAAGCAAGCGGGTATTTTCTGGAATGACCAAAGCGGCGATGCTGATCGACCTGCTCCAAGAAGCGCAAGCGCGTGGCGGACTGCCGACGCTCACATGGGATTTCACGGACACGGCAGACAGCGACGCGGTCGCGTGGGACGATTCGGAGGAGTACCAGATTACAACAGGCGACAGCATCCTAAACGTCCTGCAAAGCCTTGCCGATGTAGGGAGTTTCGATTTCCACGTAGAACTCTCGGGCGCAAACTTCGTCCTGTCGCTCTACAAGAACGGGATCGGAACGAATAAAGCAAACACAGTATTTTTCAGGGCAGGCACAAACTGCGAGCAAATCGCCGTCGATGTCCGAGGGGATGACGTGGTGAATGTATACCTTGTCAAATACAGGGACGGCTTTACAGTCGTCAAAGACGATACCTCCATTGCCGCAAACGGCAGGCATGAGGAAATTATCAACGTGGAACAGGCGCAATCGGTGGACTCCGCCGTTACCTATGCCGCCGCGAAACTGGCGGAGACCAAAGACCCCCAAACCAGTTACACGCTCAATGCGTATGACGGTCAAAAGCCGTTCGTGTTTGTGGATTACGAATTAGGCGATACGGTGACATACGACATCAAGGGCGTCGAAGTCAGCCACCGTGTTTTGAGGATTCAGGTCAACTACGAGAATGACGATTTTGCGAATGTCATCGTTGAACTCAACAACGTATTCAACGACGGCGACCTGAAACGCGCAAAAGATTTAGATTGGCTGATGAAACAATGGAACACCGCCCGCGACGCGAACCTGCTGGAGGTGCGCAACTGGGTTGCATTGACACTCCCCGCCGATGTGGTGTCCAATATTTCGGATTCGTCAGTATACGGCAGTCGCATTTATTTCGTAGGTTCGCTGAACAAGAGCGTTGGCGGCTACTCGGACGGAAACAATTTCAAATATTACGACATGGACTCGGGGCAATGGGGCGGACACGCCAACGGCTACTTCACCCTCAACCCGTCCTGTATATTGGCGGTATCCGATAGTCGAATTTTCGTCGGCGTGGATGGCGGGATTACTCATCATTTGTACGAGTGGAACGGCACGATTTGGAATTCTTATATCATGACCGAAATTATCCCAGACAGTTTTTATGCGCTGGCATACGACCCTGCTGGGAATAATCTATACGTCGCGGGCTTTTTTGGGCGGCTTGATTCAGTAAGCGGCACGTACAATATCGCCCGCTTTGATTTGGACGATTACACTGTCCATTCGATGGGCGCTGGGCTGGGTGACGCTATTTATGCGTTGTACTGGGACGCGGCAAACAGCCGCTTGATTATTGGCGGCGACATCCCAACATACAACAATATTTGTGTTTGGGACGGCTCGAGTTACTCTGCGCTAGGCGGCGGTCTGGATGGGATTGTTCGCTCCATCACGATGGTCGACGGCAACATTATCGCGGGCGGGGAACAGACGGGCTATCTCTCGCAGTACAACAGCCTGACTAGCACATGGTCTACAGTCGCGGGCGCGCCCAACGATATTGTGCGCGATTTGCAAACGTATTTGTCAGACCTGTATGTAGCGGGAGACTTCGAGGGCGGCGTTGTTCGCCTCAGCGGCGGGTATTCGTATTCGCTGGACGGTGGCACGAACGCGGATGTGAACACGATTGTTTTGCACGAGCAAACCCTCATCGCGGCGGGGGAATTTTCACAGGCTGGCGATGTGACCGCCAACAAGATCGCGGCGTATTTTATCCACTTCGACGATTTGGTCAAGCAGTTGTCTCATTCGCAGAGCATGTACGATTTAGGAGCGGGGATTCATGAGGCGACAGCAGTCACTACCCCGCTGGACGCGGATGAGTTCCCGCTGTGGAAATCGTCTGTGCAGTTACTGCGCAAAGTGACGTGGGCGAATATCAAGGCGACGCTGGCGGGCGTGTTTATGGACTTGACCACCAACCAAACGGCGGCGGGAATCAAGCGTTTCAGCGATTCAATTCGCGTCGGTATTGACCCGCCAATCGCTGAGACTGACGGCGGTATTTCACAAGCGCAGGAGGGCGTGTCAGTTGGTAAT
>JACDJB010002238.1_pt1 | contig 14343 bp, 15 predicted proteins | sample 7454121 | NCBI WGS metagenome assembly JACDJB01 (sample SAMN14253290, study PRJNA609438) | sludge metagenome | isolation source: sludge after 25d culture with pyrite | collected 2018-12-20 | reverse complement strand
GGCAAGTATAGTTAAGAACTCGTTAATTCGGAACCATTTTCTGCTTCTGGCTGACCAGACCTGGTAGGCTCATAACCTGAAGGTCGTTGGTTCAAATCCAGCCCCCGCAACCAAGTTGCTGAATTATCAGCTAAAAAGCCGCCCTTTTGGGCGGCTTTTGTTTTCACTGCGCTGGGCTTCGCCTTACGCCATGCTGAGTTCATGGCGGCCAACCACCATCCAGTGCACTTCATCCGGGCCGTCGGCGAAGCGCAGATGGCGGACGTCGGCATACATGTCGGCAAGCGGTGTCCATTCCGAAATGCCGGTGGCGCCGTGGATCTGGATCGCCTGGTCGATGATCTTGCAGGTTCGTTCCGGCACCATGGCCTTGACCATGCTGACCCAGACGCGGGCTTCCTTGTTGCCCAGCACGTCCATCGCCTTGGCTGCTTTGAGCACCATCAGGCGCATCGCCTCGATCTCGCAGCGGGCCTGCGCGATGATCTGCAGGTTGCCGCCGAGATGTGCGATCGGCTTGCCGAAGGCTTCGCGGGTCAGGCCGCGCGTCACCATCAGGTCGAGCGCCTTCTCCGCCTTGCCGATGGTGCGCATGCAGTGGTGGATGCGGCCCGGTCCGAGACGGACCTGCGAAATCTCGAAGCCGCGGCCTTCGCCGAGCAGGATGTTTTCCTTCGGCACGCGGACATTGTTGAAGCGCATGTGCATGTGTCCGCGTGGCGCGTGATCGGCGCCGAACACATGCATCGGGCCGATGACCTCGATGCCGGGCGTGTCGACGGGCACCAGAATCTGCGACTGCTGCTTGCCGCGCGGTGCATCGGGGTTTGTCTTCACCATCGCGATCATGATCTTGCAGCGCGGATCGCCAAGACCGGAGATGTAGTACTTCTCGCCGTTGATGACCCACTCGTTGCCGTCGAGCTTCGCGGTGGTGGTGATGTTCTTGGCGTCCGACGACGCGACGGCGGGCTCTGTCATGGCATAGGCGGAGCGGATTTCGCCGTTCAGCAACGGCTTCAGCCACTTTTCCTTCTGCTCCTTGGTGCCGACGCGCTCCAACACCTCCATGTTGCCGGTGTCCGGCGCGGAGCAGTTCATGGTTTCGGACGCCAGCGGGTTCTTCGCAAGCTCGACCGCGATGTAAGCGTAGTCGAGGTTCTTCAGGCCTTCGCCGGTTTCGCTGTCGGGAAGGAAGAAGTTCCACAGGCCTTCCTGCTTGGCTTTCGCCTTGGCCTTTTCCAGCACCTCGATCTGGCCCGGTGTGAAGCTCCAGCGGTCGGTCTTTCCTTCGCCATGCTTGGTGTATTCGGCCAGCATCGGATCGACGGTTTCACGGATGAATTTCTTGACGTGCTCGAACAGCGGACGGACCTGATCCGACATGCGCAGATCGTTGAGTTCATCGCCCGGATTGAGTCCATAGCTCGTCGCGCGCGGCACGTAAGCGTGATGTTTCATACAAAGTTTCTCCCGTGACTGTTTTCTCGATGGTTGGTCGGCGAAAGTCATAACGCACCCAAGCGCCGCTTGATAGGTGCCGGCAGGGTTGCATCATTGCCGGGACGCCGAAAGAAAAACCCTTCCAGACAATTTATCTGGAAGGGTGTTTGCAGATCGGTGTTTTAAACGGCGCGCGGCTAGCCGCCGCCACCGACGACAATCTTTTCACTCAGCTTCTGATCGACCACCCGCACGGTGCGGTCGATCTCGGCGTTCGGCATGTCGAGCTGATGCGAGATCAGCTTCACCAGAAGATCGACGCGCTCGATGAACGGCGCGCCGCTGGCGACCGCGCGGGCTGCCGACGATGGCTTGAGCAGGCTTTCCGCTGCCTTGGCATATTTCTCGAACGGCACCTGATCTTCCGCTTCCGCGCCGAGCTTGCGCGCGATCGCGTCGACGTGATTGTAGATCGACTTCGACAGGTTCAGATCGCCATGCACGGCGTCGCGGATCGGACGCGGATCGGTTGGCGTGATGCAGCGATAGTTGCCGGTGAGCAGCATCGACCACTTCGCCAACGGGACGAACAGCGAGTCGAACACCTTCAGCTTCACCGGCACGTCCTGGCCGTCGAGCTTGACAGCGTCAATGTCCGCTTCCAGTTCGCGCAGCAGCTTGTTGTGGGCTTCGTCCTCGAAGGTCGCGGCCTTGAAGTTGGTCGGCAGGCCGACATGCAGCACATTGGCGCCTTCCTCCGGCGGACGGAACGCCTGCGGATCGGGCGAGCACAGCGTCACAAGGCCCGGCTTGAAGCGTTCCCAGACCTGCGCGTTGGTGTAGGCCTCTTCGAGGTCCATGTTCGCCAGCGCCGGAATTCGCTTGAGATACGGCAGCGGCGGCATGTTCATGATCGAGAGGCACGGCAGATTCGCCGCCGCGATCTTGATCATCAGCACGCGGATGGTGTGGTTGGTGTACTGCGGCTCCTGCATCGCGAGAGCGACCATGTCGTAGCGCGACAGGTCGACCTTGTCCGGCGAGGTGGCGTCCAGCTTGCCGGGCAGGGTGCGCGAGAAGATCGAGCGATGGGTTGGCTCGTCGCGCAGCTTGATGCGCACTTCGGTGCCGTCGCGGTTGATGAGGTCCGCGGTGTTCCTGCGGCACACCAGGGTCACGTTGTGACCGGCCATCAGAAGTTTGGTGCCAAGCAGTGAGCCGTACGAGGCTCCGAGAATCAGGATGTTGCGCGCCATGCTCACTCGTCCACAAATATGGTTTTGCCGCTCCGGCCCGCGGCCGGACATGTCCATCACATCAAAATCCGCACCGGGCCAGACGGAGGCACCGGAAAGACCCTTGAAATGACAGGGGAAATGGCTCCCGCCAGCAGGAGCCTCCGGTGTCTAGCGCAAACTGGTATACGAGACAATCGTTATACCAGTGGCCGGGACGGCGGAGATGCCGCAGCCGCGGTCAGGGATAGCGCCGCGTCCGCGGTTCGACGATCTCGAACATGCGCTCGAAATTATCCATCAGCGCCATCAACTCGTCGAAGCCCGACGCATGTCCGCTGACGCGGGCTTTTCCGGCCGCCACGGCATCGGCCAATGTCGATGTCTGCAGCACCAGTTCGTTGAAAGTCCCGCGGTCGAGCGCGACGGTCGCGTCGGCATCGGTTGCGTGACGCCCGCTCACATGGGTGAGGGCGCTGTTCTCCAGATTGAGCGCGAAGCGGTCGCCGGAATCGGTGAACTCCCAGTTCAGAACCATGGTCTTGCCTTCGGCCTTCGGGCCGTTGAGGCGGACGCCGAGATATTCGAACAACTGGCCGGTCTGCAGCGCGCGCACCGTGTCGTTGGAGATCGGACTGCGGCCCGGCACTTTCGGCATGCCGTGACGCAGTTCCTGCGCGCCGAACAGATAGGCGTTGCGCCAGGTCGCGCTTTCGCTCGCGTAGCCGAGCTGCTCATAGGTGTCGGCCAGCAGCAGTCGTGCGGTCTCGTTGTCGGGTTCGGCGAACACGAGATGATTGAGGACTTCCGCGACAATCCGGAAGTCGCCGGCGGCAAAATCCTCTTGCGCCTTCGCCAGCACGCGCTCCGCGCCGCCCATATAGGCGACGAGCTTCTTGCCGAGTGCGACAGGCGGAAGCGGATCGAGGTTGGCCGGATTGGAATCGTACCAGCCGAGTGTGCGCTGATAGATCGCCTTCACGTTGTGACGGATGTGGCCGTAGTAGCCGCGCGTATGCCATGCGCCTTCGAGGCTCTTCGGCAGTTGGATCGTCTCGGCGATCTCGGACGCTGTCATGCCGTGATTGATCATGCGCAGCGTCTGATCGTGCGCGAACTTGTAGAGATCGCGCTGCTGCTTGAGATGGGTCTGCACGCGCGCGTTGCCCCAGACCGGCCAGTGATGCTGGCCGACCAGAATTTCGGCGTCGTCGCCCCACATCTGCAGCGCTTCGTTCAGATAGCCGGACCAGGCCAGCGCATTGCGGACTTCCGAACCCCGGAAGGGCAGCAGGTTGTGGAAGTTATGCGAGGCATTCTCCGCCATGTTGAGAACCTTCAACTGCGGCAGATAGAAATGGAATTCGGCTGGCGCCTCGCTCTCAGGGGCCATCTGGAACACGAATTCGAGGCCGTCGATCTTTCGTTTGTCGCCGGTGGCCATGACAAGATCGGTGGGTGCCACCAGCGCGACCGTTCCGGCGGCCATCGACTTGCCGAGGCCGCAATCGACCTGGCCGCGGGCGCCGCGCGGAATGAACGGCCCGAATTGATACTGCGCCCGGCGCAGCATGGCGTTGCCCGCGATCACGTTTTCGGAGACAGCGAACTCCATGAACAGGTTGGGCGCGATGATCGGAACGCTGCCGCTGGTAATGTCCTCGTCACTGAGAACACCGCGCGCACCGCCCCAGTGATCGGTATGCGTGTGGGTGTAAATCACCGCGCTCACCGGCTTGCGTCCGCGATGTTTGAAGTAAAGCTCCAGCCCGGCGCGCGCGCCTTCGGTGGAAGTCAGCGTGTCGACCACGATGACGCCGGTGTCGCCTTCGATCAGCGTCATGTTGGCGATGTCGAGGCCACGCACCTGATAGATGCGGTCGCAGACCTCGAACAGGCCGTGGTTCATGTTGAGCTGCGACTGCCGCCACAGGCTTGGATTGACGGTGGGCGGTGCTTCCGTTGATGAAAGGAAGCCGTAAGGCTTGAGTGTCCAGACAACGCGATCCTGCGCATTGGTGACGGCAGCGTCGGGAAGCGTGTCGATGAAGCCGCGGCTGGCGTCCTCATAATCCTGACGGTCCTCGAACGGCAGCGCGGCGCGCATGGCGGCGTTGGCGGCCGCGATGGCGGGATGGGCATCTTTCGGCAGCTTGCGCGGATCGGTTTGTGCATCACTCATGGCGTGTCCTCCGGATGTCGGTTTCTTGTTTTGCCCAGATCACCACGGCAGGCCGCAAAGGTCGATGGTGCCTTCGCGCAGCAGACGCTTGATCCTGAAGACGTAAGGGATCATGGCGTCGAACGTCGCGCGCCCGGACGAAGGCTGCTCGGCATAGACGGTGCCGTTAAAGCTCTGCCAGCCTAGTTTTTCATAAAACGCACTGTTGTGCGGCTCGCAGAACAGCATGCCGAAGTCGGTGGCGCGCTCCTCGGTCAGGGTATGGAGCGCGGCGCTGATCGCCAGCCCCGCGTAACCCCTTTTCCGGCAATCCTTCCGCGTCGCCACGCCGCCGATCCCGCCGATGATGACCTTGCGGCCATTCCATGTGCCTGTGCGGCGGTATATTCCGGCGTGGCAGACCACATCGCCGTCCAGTTCGATCATCACCCGGAGGTCGGCATGGGCGAAGACGATGTGGCCCCATGGCGCGGCCTTGACGGCTTCGGGCGGCCAGACCGACGCGAGCAGCGGTTTGACGGCCGGCCAACTGGAATCTCCGGTCGTAATATCAATCTCGATGCTCATTTTCTTGCTTGCCGTTTCTGCTATCCGCCGCGCACATCAGCCCTGTTCTCCGCGCAGATGGTAAAATACCGATTCCGATGCGATGATGGACGGCATCTCAGGAGATTTTTCTACAATGCAGGCCGCCCAGCTCTCTCCCTATCAGAAGTGGTCGATCTTGATCGGCGCGTCCGTGATGTTGAGCCTGTCCATGGGTATGCGGCAGAGCTTCGGGCTTTTCCAGCCCTCGATCCTGCACGACACCCAGATCACCAGCGCCGACTTCTCGCTGGCGACCGCCATCCAGAATATCGTCTGGGGCATCACCCAGCCATTCGTCGGGGCGTTCGCGGATCGCTATGGATCCCGTTACGTGATGCTGGCCGGCGTTCTGGTCTATGTTCTCGGCCTCGTCACCATGATCTTTGCGACCACGGCGCTGGCGCTGACTTTCGGCATGGGCATCTGCGTGGGCATCGCGCTGTCCTGCACGGCATCGAGCATGAGCATGACGGCGTCGGCGCGTGCGGTGTCCGCCGCCAAGCGCAGCGTCACCATGGGCGCGATTTCCGCCGCCGGTTCGATTGGCCTCGTCATCGCCTCGCCGATGGCGCAGGCGCTGATTTCGACCGCGGGCTGGCAGATCGCGCTGGTCGGGTTCATCGGTCTGGCCTGCGTGATGCTGCCGTCGGCCTTCGGCGCGGGCGGCGCCGACAAGATCGAAATCGACAAGGCCGACGACGTCAACCAGTCGCTCGGCGCGGTGCTGCAGTCGGCGCTCGGTCACTCCGGCTATGTGATCATGGCGCTGGCGTTTTTCGTCTGCGGCCTGCAGCTTGTCTTCATCACGACACATCTGCCGAACTATCTTGCGATCTGCGGCCTCGATCCGTCGCTCGGCGCTACCGCGCTGGCGCTGGTCGGACTGTTCAACGTGTTCGGATCCTATGCGTTCGGCTGGCTCGGCGGCCGTTATCCCAAGCAGTTGCTGCTCGGCGGAGTCTATATCGTGCGTTCGCTGGCGATCGCGGTTTATTTCATGCTGCCGGCCACGCCGACATCGACGCTGATCTTCGCGGCGGTGATGGGGTCGCTCTGGCTCGGCGTGATTCCGCTGGTCAACGGTCTGGTCGCTCAACTGTTCGGCCTGCGATATATGGCGACCCTGACCGGCATTGCGTTCTTCAGCCACCAGGTCGGCTCGTTCATCGGCGCATGGGGCAGCGGGCTGATCTTCGATCATCTCGGCAGCTACGACATGGCCTGGAAGGCCGCGGTCATCGTTGGATTGATCGCAGGCTCCTTCCAGATGCTGATGAATGTGCGTCCGCCGAAGGCCAAGGACGATATGGTCGGCGCGCTGCCCAAGGCGGCATAGAGGCGGCATAGAGGCGGCCTGAAAGGCATCACCAATTGCTGCCCCGCCGCAAGCGGGGTAGGGCTATATGTCTATTGCGGCCGCATGGCTGTTTCCCTTGCCGGGAAACCTTCTATAGTGCGCCGCGTTGACATCTCGTCATCCACAATTTCCGGAAGTAGACCCATGACCTTCACGCTCCCGAACCTGCCTTATGCTTACGACGCGCTCCAGCCATACATGTCGAAGGAGACGCTCGAGTACCACCACGACAAGCATCACCAGACTTACGTGACCAATCTGAACAACCTGATCAAGGGCACCGAGTTTGAAGGCAAGTCCCTTGAAGACATCGTGAAGGGATCGTTCGGCAAGAACGCGCCGATCTTCAACAATGCCGGTCAGGACTACAATCACAAGCATTTCTGGAACTGGATGAAGCCGAACGGCGGCGGCGACAAGCTGCCCGGCAAGCTCGCCAAGAAGATCGACGAGGATCTCGGCGGCCTTGAAAAGTTCAAGGCCGACTTCGCCGCCGCAGGCGCCGGTCAGTTCGGTTCGGGCTGGGCCTGGCTGTCGGTCAAGAACGGCAAGCTCGAAGTCTCGAAGACGCCGAACGGCGAGAACCCGCTGGTGCACGGCGCGACGCCGATCCTCGGCGTCGACGTGTGGGAGCATTCCTATTACATCGACTACCGCAATCGCCGTCCGGATTACCTGAAGGCGTATGTCGATCATCTGGTGAACTGGGAATACGTCGAGTCCCTGTTCGAGAAGGCGTGATCAACGCATTCAATTCAAGGGGCCGCATTTTGCGGCCCCTTTTTTGATCGCAACACTACGACGTGAAACCTCCATGAATTATCTTCTCGTTTTTATCGGCGGTGGTCTCGGTGCCTCGCTTCGCCATACGGTCAATGTCGGCTGCGCCCGCGCCTGCGGCCTCAACTTTCCCTATGGCACGTTTGTCGTGAACATTACCGGATCGCTGGTGATGGGCATCATCGCAGGTTATCTCGCGCTGAAGGGCGAAGCCTCGCAGCCATGGCGGCTGTTCATCATGACCGGTGTTCTCGGCGGTTACACCACATTCTCCGCGTTTTCGCTGGACGCGGTGACGCTGTATCAGCGGGGCGAGATGGGGCTGGCGCTGTTCTATGTTGTGGGATCGGTGGCGCTGTCCATCGCGGGACTTTTTGCCGGACTGGCTCTGGCGCGCCATTTCGCCTAAAAATCAAAAACTAAAAATAAAAACAAGAAACAATATCCCGTCCTTGTCCGAACCTTCCCTGAAAACCGAGTCCTCCGATAATGGGGAGGGCCTTGAGACGAGCGCGCCCCGCAAGGGCAAGCCGTTCGGCTGGTCGACATTCGTGATCGCCGTCCTTGTCGTGGTCAGCGGCGCGCTGGTGTGGCGGCGCGACGGGATCGACGGCGTCTGGGCGATCCTGTTCCATGACGCCTCGCTGTTCGGCGAAATCATGCCGCGCGTGCTCGCCGGCTGTCTGCTTGGCGGATTGATCGCCGCGGTGCTGCCGCACGACAAGGTGTCGAAATCGCTCGGTCCGGAATCCGGCCTCAAGGGCTTGCTGATCGGAACGGCCTTTGGCGCGATCCTGCCGGGCGGCCCGTTCACCGCCTATCCGGTGGCGAGCGCCTTGCTGGCGGTCGGCGCCGATTTCGGCGCGACCATCGCCATGGTGGTGAGCTGGACGCTGATCGGATACGGCCGCGCGGTGGCGTGGGAAATGCCGATCATGGGCGCGGACTTCACGCTCTGGCGCATCGTGATCTCGCTGCCGATGCCGATCCTCGCCGGTGCCCTCGGGCGCTTCGTCTATGTCCGTGTCCGTCACAGGATCAAGCTGTGACCGCGCTGATTATCGACATTTTGCTCTGGGGCTCGCTGGTTGGCGTCAGCATCGTTGCGTGGCGTCAGGACAAAACGGTGCTGACCTCGGCGCTGCGCAACGGCGGCATGGATTTCATCAACATCGTGCCGCGCATTGCGCTTGGCGTGATCGGTTCGGGCTTCATCGCTGCGATCATCCCTTCGGAAGTCATCGTTGGCGGGCTCGGGCCGGACACCGGATGGCTCGGCGTCGCCACCGCCGTGGTGGCCGGTGCGGCGACCCCGGGAGGCCCGGTGGTGGGCTTCTCCATCGGGGCGGTTGCGCTCAAGAGCGGTGGCGGAACCCCGCAGGTGGTCGCCTATGTGGTTGCGTGGGCCCTGTTTGCGTTCCAGCGGGTAATCTTGTGGGAAATCCCCTTCATGCCGGCCCGATTTGTCTGGTTCCGGTGCGCGGTCTCGGTTCCTTTCCCGTTTCTGGCTGCCGCCTTGGTGATGCTCATCGGGAAACCATAGGCAAAGGCCGCCTTGCGGAAGCGTGGACGCGGGCTATGTTATAATATAACATTTCCTGGAATTGAGGGGTTTCCGGACCGCTCGCTGATCCGGTTTGGAAAGCTGACCATGGCCCAGTCGCACGGGCATACCCACACCCACGACCATCCCCACGGCCATCACGGGCACAGCCATCATGCACACAGCCATGGCCCGGCTTCGCCGCATCCGGCCCAGCCGCTGCACTGGTCGATCCTGCGGATGACACTCGGTGCTCGCGTGGCCGCGGCCGCTGCGATCAGCGCGGCGCTGTGGGCTGTCGTGCTTCTGGCGATGAGGTGAGCATGTCCGCGCAACTGACATTCCGCGACGTCACGCTCGGCTATGATCGGCATCCCGCCGTGCATCATCTCAGCGGCGACGTTACACACGGCGCGCTGGTGGCGGTGGTCGGCCCCAACGGCGCGGGCAAGTCCACGCTGTTTCGCGGCGTTGTCGGCATTCTCAAGCCGCTGGCGGGCGTGATCGGGCTTGGCGATCTCAAAGCCCGCGACATCGCTTACCTGCCACAGACCGCCGACATCGACCGCAGCTTTCCGATTTCGGTCTACGATTTTGTCGGCACCGGGCTCTGGCGCCGCCGCGGCATTTTCGGCGGGCTTGGCAGGGCGGAGCAGGCAGGGATCACCGAGGCGCTGGCCGCGGTCGGTTTGAGCGGATTTGAAAATCGCCCCATCGGCACGCTGTCCGGCGGCCAGATGCAGCGGATGCTGTTCGCCCGCGTGCTGCTGCAGGATGCGCGCGTGATCGTGCTCGACGAGCCGTTCAACGCCATCGACGCGAAGACCACGGCGGATCTGATTGCGCTGGTGCGGCGCTGGCATGATGAAAAGCGCACGGTGCTGGCGGCGCTGCATGACATGGACCTGGTGCGAGCGAATTTCCCCGAGACGCTGCTGCTGGCGCGCTCGAAAGTGGCGTGGGGCAAGACCGCGGAAGTCCTGACGGCTGAGAATCTTCTTGCCGCGCGGCATATGTGCGAAGCGTTCGACGACGGCGCTGCGCCGTGCGCCGACACGCCATCGCAGGCGGCGTGAGGCGATCATGATCTATGACGCGCTGATTGCGCCTTTCACCGAATTCGAGTTCATGCGCCGTGCGCTGGCCGGCGTCATTGCGCTGTCGCTCGGCGGTGCACCGATCGGTGTATTCCTGATGCTGCGGCGGATGAGCCTTGTCGGCGACGCCATGGCGCACGCGATCCTGCCCGGTGCGGCGGTGGGATTTCTGCTGTCCGGCCTCAACCTGTTCGCGATGACCTTCGGCGGTCTGATCGCGGGCTTTACCGTCGCGCTGCTGTCAGGCCTTGTCGCGCGCAGCACCGAACTGAAAGAGGACGCGTCACTGGCCGCGTTCTATCTGGTATCGCTGGCGCTCGGCGTCACCATCGTCTCGGTCAAGGGCACCAACATCGACCTGCTGCATGTGCTGTTCGGCAATATCCTTGCCATGGATGACCAGACGTTACTGGTGATCGCATTCAACGCCACCATCACCCTGCTTATTCTGGCGGTAATCTACCGGCCACTGGTGATCGAGTGTGTCGATCCGGTATTCCTGCGTACCGTGAGCCGCGCCGGCGCGCCGGCGCCGTTGGCGTTTCTCGCGCTGGTCGTGATCAATCAGGTCAATGGCTTTCACGCACTCGGCACGCTGCTGGGAGTAGGTTTGTTGATCCTGCCCGCGGGTATCGCGCGGTTCTGGTCGCGCGATATCACCGGCATGATCGGGATCGCGGTGGCAAGCGCGGCGCTGTCGGGCTTTGCGGGTCTGTTGCTGTCGTTCCATACCAAGGTGCCGTCGGGACCGGCGATCATTCTGGTCTGCGCGGCGTTGTATGTTGTCTCGGTTCTGTTCGGAAGTGTCAGCGGCCTCGTCCGCCAGCTCTTTCCGGGCCGCCATCTCGAAGCGTGAGGAGCAGTCATGCTTCGGTTTGTTGGCATCATCGCCTGCGTATTCACGCTGTCTTTCGGGTCTGCTTTTGCCCAGAACGCGAGTGCGCCGCTCAATGTGGTCGCGACCTTCTCGATCCTTGGCGACTTCGCGAAGAATGTCGGCGGTGACCGTGTCAGCGTGACCACGCTGGTCGGGCCGGATAGCGACACGCACGTTTATACGCCGACGCCGGCGGATGCGAAAAAGATCGCCGATGCGAAGCTCGTGATTGTCAACGGCCTCGGCCTTGAGGGCTGGCTGCCGCGTCTGGTCAAGTCCTCCGGCAGCAAGGCCGTGACGGTGGTGGCCACCAAGGGCATCACCGCCCGCAGGATCGAGGATGGTCACAGCCACGATTCGTCAGATGCCGATCCGCACGCTTGGCAGTCGGTGCCGAATGCGAAGATCTATGTTGCGAATGTCCGGGACGCCTTGATCGCCGCCGATCCGGCGGGTGGAGAGGCCTACAAGGCCAACGCGGCGGCCTATTTTGCAAAGCTCGATATGCTCGACCGGGAGATTCGCGCGGCGGTGGCGAAAATCCCGCCCGAACGCCGCAGCGTGATCTCGACCCATGCCGCCTTCGGCTATTTCGCGGCGGCCTACGGGATCAAATTCATCGCGCCGCAGGGCGTCTCGACCGAATCCGAGCCCAGCGCCCGCGACATTGCAGCCATCATTTCCCAGATCAAAAAGCAGAAAATTCCGGCTGTTTTTCTGGAAAATGTCAGCGATCCGCGCCTGATGCGGCGGATCGCCGCCGAGACCGGGGCGAATATCGGGGGAACGCTGTATTCGGACAGCCTGACCGGCGAAAAGGGGCCTGCCCCCACTTACATTGATATGGTCCGGCACAATATAAAGGCCCTGACCAGCGCGCTGTCGAGCTAGGGCAGGGGCCACCCTGCCGCCGGGCGCGCTTATGATCCGCCTGGAGTTTCCATGTCTGAAGCCGCCGCCAACAAGATTCCCGTGACCGTTCTGACCGGCTACCTCGGTGCCGGAAAGACCACGCTTCTGAACCGCATCCTGTCCGAGAACCACGGCAAGAAATACGCGGTCATCGTCAACGAATTCGGCGAGATCGGCATCGACAACGATCTGATCGTCGGCGCGGACGAAGAAGTGTTCGAGATGAACAACGGCTGCGTCTGCTGCACCGTGCGTGGTGACCTCGTGCGCATCATCGACGGCCTGATGAAGCGCAAGGGCAAGTTCGACGCCATCATCCTCGAGACCACGGGCCTTGCCGATCCTGCGCCTGTCGCGCAGACCTTCTTCGTGGACGAAGACGTGCGCGAGAAGACCGCGCTCGACGCGGTGGTGACTGTGGCCGACGCCAAGTGGCTGAGCGACCGCCTCAAGGACGCGCCGGAAGCCAAGAACCAGATCGCCTTCGCCGACGTCATCGTGCTGAACAAGACCGACCTTGTGACCAAGCCGGAACTGGCGGAAGTGGAAGCCCGCATTCGCGCGATCAACCCCTACGCGACTCTGCACAAGACCCAGCGCGCGCAGGTTGCGCTGTCCGATGTGCTGGAGCGCGGCGCATTCGATCTCGACCGTATCCTTGAAATTGAACCCGAGTTTCTCGAAGACGGCGGTCACGATCATGACCACGATCACTGTCATGACGAGAACTGCACGCACGAGCATCATCACCACGGCCACGATCACCATCATCATGGGCATGATCACGGCCACGGTCTGAAGCACTATCACGACGAGGACATGCAGTCCCTGTCACTGCGCACAGAGAAGCCGATCGACCCGACCAGGTTCATGCCCTGGCTGCAGGAACTGGTCGCCAAGGATGGCGAGAAGATTCTGCGCTCGAAGGGCATTCTGTCGTTCAAGGGCGACGACGACCGCTACGTGTTCCAAGGCGTTCACATGATGCTGGAAGGCGACCACCAGCGAAAATGGCGCAACGACGAGAAGCGCGAAAGCCGCGTCGTGTTCATCGGCCGCGAATTGCCCGAACAGGCGATCCGCGAAGGCTTTGAGAAGACCATCGCGTGATGTCGAAGTTCGGCCTGCCTCCGGAAGAGGCTTCCATCGTCTCCGTCACGGATCGCGTCACCAAGGTTGGGTTGAACGCGCCGGCGTCAGCCGTGCATTTCCTCGGCGATATCGCCGCCTTCGTCGGCACGGAAGAAAGTGTCACGCTGGCAACCGGCGGCGAGACAAATGCCATCGCCGTGCATGGCGGCGGCATTCTGTGCTCGGCGTCAGACGGCAAGCGCATCGTCATGGGCGGCGATGACGGCAAGCTGGTAGCGCTGGACGCGAAGTCGAATGCCGAAACTCTCGCGACCGATGCCAAGCGCCGCTGGATCGACAATGTGGCTCTGCATGCAGAGGGCGCAGTGGCGTGGTCCGCCGGGAAGACTGCCTTTGTCCGCAATCCGAAGGGTGATGAGAAATCGCTTGATGTGCCCTCGACCGTTGGCGGTCTGGCGTTTGCGCCGAAGGGCGTGCGGCTTGCGGTGGCGCATTACAACGGCGTGACGTTGTGGTTTCCCAACATGGGCGCGAAGCCGGAATTTCTGGAATGGAAAGGCTCGCATCTAGGCGTCACCTTCAGCGCCGATAACCGCTTTCTCGTGACCTCGATGCATGAATCCGCGCTGCATGGCTGGCGGCTGGCTGACTCCCGTCACATGCGGATGACCGGCTATCCTGCCCGTGTGCGCTCGATGTCATGGAGCGCGGGCGGAAAATTCCTCGCCACCTCCGGTTCGGACAGCGTGATCCTCTGGCCGTTCGCCAGCAAGGACGGTCCGATGGGCAAGGAGCCTTTGATGCTCGCTCCGCTGCAGGCCAAGGCGACGGTGGTCGCCTGCAATCCGAAGGAAGAGGTCTTCGCGGCGGGTTACAGCGACGGCACCATCCTGATGGTGCGGATCGAGGATGGCGCGGAAATTCTCGTGCGCAGGAACGCCGGCGAGCCGGTGGCCGCGCTGGCGTGGAATGCCAAGGGATCGCTGCTGGCTTTCGCGACAGAGGACGGCGACGCTGGACTGCTTACTCTGTAGTGAGTATGCAGTCGTCATGCGCTTCCTGACGACATTCCAGTTTTATGATTTTCTCGATACGCTCGTCAGTCTGGCGGCTGCGTTCGTGCTCGGCACCCTGATCGGCGCTGAGCGCCAGTATCGCCTGCGCACGGCAGGTCTGCGGACCAACGTGCTGGTCGCGGTCAGCGCCGCGGCATTTGTCGATCTGGCCATGCAGCTTG
>JACDJB010002237.1_pt1 | contig 14348 bp, 9 predicted proteins | sample 7454121 | NCBI WGS metagenome assembly JACDJB01 (sample SAMN14253290, study PRJNA609438) | sludge metagenome | isolation source: sludge after 25d culture with pyrite | collected 2018-12-20 | reverse complement strand
TCTTGTCTCCTTCCGGTAGCGAATGCATTGATAACCGAGTCATCATCAATCACAAATACATCCGGAGGTTTCCCCATTCCAGCTGCAATTGAGAGTTCATCTACGATGTTCTTGAGCTGTCGTTCCTCTGGATCGTTCGTTTTGAGAGGGCGCGCTTTTACTGATTTCAAGACGATCTCTTTTCCTGAGGAGAGAGAAATAAGAATCTGTATTAGGGCAACGGAGAGGAAAACAAGAGTGAATATAGGTAGAATACCGAAGATCAAGTCTATTATCAGGCCGAATACAACCATCATGGCAAGAAAGACCATCACGAGAATGATGGTCTTTCTGACATTCTTCCTGCCTTCTTCGTAGAAATCTACTGTAAAAGACATAGCTCTCAGAAGGAAAGATCTACTTTGGGAGCTTCTTTTTCGGCCTCTGTCACTTCAAAGAGAGGAAACGATTCAAATTTACCCCCAAAGAAGCCAACAATGGCGTTATTCGGGAAGATCTCGATCTTTGTATTGAACTTGGTAGCAGAATCATTGTAGAACTGTCTTGCGTAAGAGATCTTGTTCTCGGTACTGGTCAATTCTTCCATCAGCTGTGATACATTTGTGTTTGCTTTCAGATCAGGGTAATTCTCGACTACTGCAAGCAGTCTACCGAGCGCGCCGCCAAGTTCTTGTTCTGCCTTGATCTTGTCTCCCACACCTTGAGCTGAAACAGCTTTTGCTCTCGCTTGCATTACTTTTTCCAGAGTTTCCTGTTCAAATTTCATGTAACCTTTCACAGAGCTAACAAGGTTCGGGATTAGATCATGTCTTCTCTTGAGCTGAACATCGATCTGCGACCATGCATTTTCGACCCTCTTTTTTAGGGTGACTAAATTGTTATATACCCCGATGAGCCATAGAGCTAAGACAACAATAATTCCAATTACAACGAAAAGGATGACCATTGAATCACCTCCAACTTATGGTAATTATACAGTATTATCTTTGTCAATCATCGCTGCTAGTGATCCGGTGTTCTGCACAACTCTGTAACTATGTGTAACGGGTATCATATCTTCGGTCGTTTCTCCCGATAGAACAAGGTAGGTGTCAACTCCCGCTCTCAGTCCGCACTCAATATCTGTGTAGAGCCTATCTCCAACCATAACCGTCTCTTCAGGTGAGCAACCGAAGTCTTTCATGACCATATTGAGTATCGTTGGATCCGGCTTTCCGACTATTTGATCAGGTTTACGACCCGTAGATGTCTCGAAGAGGCTAATAAGACTTCCAACATCCGGTACAGGGCCTTCTTCGGTAGGGCAGTTAATATCAGGATGACTTGCAATGTATGGAACACCTCTTCTTATGAAGAGAGCGGCCTTCCTGATCTTTTCGTAAGTAATCTCTGTGTCGTATGTCAGAACGAGAACATCAGGATTACTTTCATCGAGGACTATCCCCTTATCTAAAAACATCTTCCGGACTGAATGCGTTGACAACAGATACACCTTCTTGCCAGGAAAGCAGTTCTTGAGGAGACTTACAGTAGCCTCCCCGGATGTGTAGACCTCGAATAGTCTCCTTTCGATGCCCATTTTCACCAATTTTCTGATATATTCTTCAGGAGTACGTGATGAATTGTTGGTTAGAAACACGAGTCTTGAATTGTGTCTGTAGATGGCCCTGGCGAAATCCAGACTGCCTGGTAAAAGATGCTCGCCCAGGTAGAACGTTCCATCCATATCTGAAACGAAGAGTCTTTTGTGTTTGAGCATCTCTTCCTCCATTTTTCCAGCTGTTTTCATATGCAGAGTATAATACAAAGGGTGAGATGAAATGAAAAGGAAATTCGAAAGAAAGTACTTCTTTATCATATTCATGATAGTCAGCGGATTTTTTATGTTCATTGCCTTAGGAAATGGCTTCTGGAGGGAATCAGCTCCCTACAAGATCGATTCGGTTGAAATCAACGCCAGACTGAATGATCAGGGGGAGCTTCTCGTAGAAGAGCTTTCAGTTTATACGCTATCTCGCAACAACAGGACAGCGACTAAGAAACTCCATTTATCATATCCCTCGGTTCTCAACTCGTATTCTATTGAGGTTTCCCAGGGAACCGGTGTTGTCAGAGAGATATCGTCATCCCCCGGCGGCTTCGATGCGAGGATCTTTCTTGAACAAGAAGTCACCCAGTTTCTGATGACAACTGAATACAGTTTATCCGGTGTTGTCGAGATAGGAACGGATATCGCCGTGTTGAGCTATAGATTCTGGGAACCAAACTCAGATGCCATGACCAGAGACATCTCTCTTTCCATAGAGTTACCCGAGGCCATAATCTCTAGGATAACAAAGGACGATATCTCTGTCAGGCCCTATAAAGAAGCCAGGGTGGAGATAGAAGGAAACTCCGTGAAGCTTCGAATGAAATCTGTTCTTTCAAATGCATCGGGCGAAATCAAGATCTCGTTTCCAAAAAACATTGCCAGTACTATGCCAAACGCGGTGAGTACAACCGTAAGCAAAAGTTCGATTCGCAAGGAACACGAGATAGCCATGTTCCAGCAGGCTTTTCTTTCGGGTTTGATCGGGTTTCAGATAGCAGTGCCTTTTTTCGTCTTATTCTTCACGTTTGTCCTTTTTGGAGTCGAGCCTCAGGTTAAGTCGGAAATTGGTTATAGAATCTACGATGTACCGGGCTATATTCTTAATGCAGTAATAAGGAATCCATTCCAGGAAGTGGATCACAACGGCTTCCTTGCAACGATTCTTGAGATGCACAACAGCGGAGAGATATTTATCGGTGAGAATTCTATATCCGTGAAGGCAACTCATAATGGAATCCCAACGCAGCAGCAATGGGCGCTTCAGGCCATCAAGTCTCTAAAGAGAAATGAAGACGGTTCAATAGAGATTCCTGATGCTGAAAACAACAGCGTTTCGCTCAACGAATTCAGGGAACATTATAGTCTTTGGCAGAAGAATGCGATGCGCAGCGTGAAGTCAGGAAGATTCTATGAGTACCTCGGTTCTACGGTCATGTCGGTTTTTTCGATCTTCTACTTAATCATCTGGTCCATGATACTGAAGTTTGTCTTTGGAAACTGGCAGATATACCTCTCCTTTCCAGATGAATCTCTCGTGCTGTCAATAGTTCTCTATGCAGACTGGTGCCTGGGATGGCTTCTTCTAGTTGTCCCGAAGAGGATTTTCGCAAGATGGACGCCTTCAGGGAGACTGTTCTATATGGAATGGAAGAAGTCAGAGAAGGATCTTCTTTCAAAGCCCTCGCTTAACAACGATGATTTGTCAAAGCTTGTAGCTATGGGGCATCTGCAGAATCTGATTGCCAACAGACAGAAGGTTAACGAACAACAGCTTTCAGTACTCCGCCAACTGCAGAAACTCGAACTGCTTCTTGATAAAGCGAAATCCTGATAACTTCTCCCGAATGAATACATGTCTCCCTAAATCGAGCAGTTGACAATTGTAGCAGAAATATTCTATAATTTACTTACTAATACCCCTAGGGGGTAAATGGAGGTGTGAATTTCATGAGCGCAAAGGTAGTTGTATATTCTACTCCCACATGTCCCTGGTGCAAGAGAGCAAAGGACTATTTCAGGGCAAACGGAATTGCTTTTAAAGACTATGATGTAAGCAAGGATAAAGCCAAAGCGGAAGAAATGGTCAAGAAGAGTGGGCAGATGGGTGTTCCGGTGATAACAATAGGAAGCCAGGTTATTGTAGGATTTGACAAGGGAAAGATAGACGGCCTTCTGGGTATCCATTAACTGAAGAAGCGATTTCACGGCGGGCATTAGCCCGCTTTGTTTTTTTGTCAACGGGGTGCTATTCTCTCAATATAGAGCAAAAAGCATATATGTACATTGCTGGAGGTGTTGAGTTGAAGAGGTACTTTGTTGCGCCTGGTAGGATTAATATCATTGGAGAGCATACTGATTACAACGAAGGGTTCGTAATGCCAGCCGCGATTGACAAATATGTTCTTCTGTCAATTGAGAAGAATGGTAACGGTCGGATTCACCTGAGCTCCATGGGAAGAGAACCGGTGTCATTCGAAGAAAGTGTTATTGAAAAGACAGGTGACTGGAGCGATTATCTAAAAGGAATAATCTGGATCTTGAAGAATAAGCTTGACGCCAAGTTCGGGGGAATGGATATTGATATTCGCTCCAGCCTTCCTGAAGGAGCAGGTCTCTCGAGCTCTGCCGCTTTAGAGGTTGCCTTGATAGTAGCACTGAACTCGGTTTTTGATCTGAAGCTCAGCGAAACTCAGTTGTACAATTATGCTCAGGAAGCAGAGAACGATTTTGTCGGAGTCAAGTGTGGAATTATGGATCAATTCACGGCGGTAATGGGACGTAGGAACAAGGCGATATTCCTTGATACTCTCAAGATGCAATATGAGTATGTCCCCCTGGAACTGGGCGACTATACGCTTCTTGTGTTCGATTCAAAGGTACATCATTCTCTTTCAAGAGGCGCGTATAATTCAAGAAGAGAGGAAGCACGAAAGGCTCTTGAGATTCTTGGCAGGAGTAGCTATCGCGAAGTTTCAATGGTTGATCTGTTTCCGAACAGAGGAAAAATGGGTGATCTCTATTATAGACGAGCTTTGCATGTTGTTTCAGAGAACATGAGAGTTCTGGAGTCAATGAAGATTCTATCAAACTCGAATTTTGAAAACCTTGGCAGGCTTCTCATACAATCTCATGAATCTCTGGCTCTTGACTATGAGGTTACTTGTGAAGAGACTGACTTCATTGTTGATACGCTTAGAGAGATGAAGGGCGTATCGGGTGCAAGAATGATTGGAGCCGGGTTCGGTGGATCGGTACTCGCCCTTTGTGAGAAAACCGAGGAGAAGAAGATAGTTGAAGTGGTGAAAACGAGATACAAAGAGAAGTTTGCGATAGATATCGATTGTTACGAAGTAAGACCCTCGGATGGCGCAAGGGAAGTTGAAGCCTCTTTCCCTTTGTGAGAAAGAAAGTCTGACTTAAATGGACTTATCCCAGTTCTGTTGCTTTGAACGGTTTTGCCAAGGAGGATGATATGAGCATTAGACTAGGCGTTGTAGGAGCGGGAATCGCCTCAAGGGAACTTCATCTTCCCGCTTTAATGGAGCTGAAAGATCTATTCACAATTACTGCTGTAAACAGCAGAACAAGAAAGAAGGCTGAGGAGTTCGCCGATCTCGTTGGAGGTAAAATCAAAGTCTTCGATTCTTATGAAGAGATTCTTTATTCCGATGATGTCGATGCGATTGTCCTTGCAGTGCCAATTGCCCTCAATCCCGAAATGATCGTAGCTGCGAGAACGGCGGAGAAACCAGTTATTTGTGAGAAACCTATTGCCGCGTCGGTGAAAGAAGGACTTTCTCTGTTGAATCTTCCGGGGAATTCACCTGTATACATCGCAGAGAATTACAGACACATAGAAGTTTACACTAAGGCTTCCGAATTTGTGAGGGAAGGAAGGATCGGCAAACCAATCATATTCAGTTGGCTCAAATGGGTAGATTTCGGACTGGATAACAAGTATGTTCAGACTAAGTGGAGGCATGCCCCGAAACATGTGGGGGGATTCATTTCTGACGGTGGCGTTCATGACATTGCGGCCCTGCGAAAAATCCTTGGGAATGTGAGAGAAGTTAGCGGATTTTCAGAGAAGAATCTCGATTATCTTGGTGCGGAGAACTCAGTGGTCTTCAATATGACACTGGGAGACGGAGTGATTGGGAACTACTCGGTTGTATATGGTGCTCCGGCCACTCTTAACAGACTCGAGATCGTTGGAACAGAAGGCCTGTTGCGTGTTGACAAGGATGAAGCGACAATCGAAATCGAGGCTCACGGTCGAGAGAAATTCTACGCAAATAACAGTGATGGATTCGTTGAGGAATTTGCTGATTTCTACAGAGTCATTAAAGGTCAGAAGAATTCTCTCGGCTCTATTCGGGAGGCAATCCTTGATCTGGCGACCGTTGAGGCCGGATTGATTTCTGCAAATGAGAAACGAGTAGTGATTGTGGACTCATTGATAGTGGAGAGTTGATGGAAAGATGAGTGGCTTCAATACTAGAGCTATTCATAGTGGCGAAGAGCAAAAAGTTTGCGACGCCGTAACAACTCCTATTTTCCAGACTTCGAACTTCCTGGCAAATGACGACAAGTATCTCAGCGAAACCTCAGAGACCTTATATACAAGGGTCGGAAATCCGTCGATAGGAGTTTTAGAAAGGAAGCTGTCCGATCTTTTCGGAGGAAAAGGCGGAGTGTTCTTTTCATCGGGAATGGGCGCTATCACTACGGTATTTCTCACTTTTCTCAAGTCAGGGATGAACTTGGTGATTTCGAAAAACGTTTACGGAGGGACTCAGAGTCTTATCGCGGAACTACCCGGCATGGGAGTAGAGGTCAGGAGATTTGACCAGTCAAAGTTAGAAGACCTTGAGAATCTTGTCGACTACAATACCGCTATCGTGTATGTTGAGTCAATGGCAAATCCGAACCTGGTCTTATCGGAAATCGAAAACATATCAAAGATAACAAAGAAGAGCGGAGCGCTTTTGATAGTCGACAATACATTTCTGTCTCCCTACAATTTTAGGCCGCTTGAACATGGTGCCGACGTAGATATCCAGAGTCTGTCTAAGTATGTGAATGGCCATTCCGATGTCATTGCGGGCTTTGCCGCCTTCAGCGAAGGCGATTCTGAGAAGCTTGTTAGACAGAAAATGATTAGGTTGGGCACGAATGGAGCTCCATTTGATGCTTTTCTGGTCAATCGTGGAGTGAAGACTCTTGGTCCCAGAATGGAACTGCATAATAAGAACGGGGAAGAAGTAGCGGTTTTTCTCTCGAAAAGTCCAAAAGTGCGTAGAGTCTCTTATCCTTCTTTGATGAACACTAAACCTAGCTGCTTTGCAGATTGCAAAGGCTTTGGGGGAGTCGTGTATCTTGAGCTGGAGAATCTGGAAAAAGCGAAAAGATTCATAAGAAGCAGCAAGCTCTTTCTAGAAGCAACAAGTCTGGCCGGAGTCGAATCACTTGTCACGATACCTGTTCTCACCAGTCACTCTTCATTTACAGATGAACAGCTTAGTGAAGTGGGTCTATCCAAAGGAGGGGTAAGGCTTTCGGTGGGGATCGAGGATGTTGAAGATCTTCTGGAAGATCTAGGTGCAGCTCTTGAAGCAATCTAGGAGCAACCAAGAAAATGAATGATTCTGTTCTTTGTACCTGCCCCGAGAAAGAAAGGAACCCGGCGTCTGAAAGAGCAAGAAAAACCGACAACCAGAATTGGAGTCATAAACGTCTTTCCTCTCAGCATCAGTAGTGAAACCGCGATTCAACTTGTTTTCTTGTTGGCCTATAATAGACAACAAGGTTGTGAGGTGATTTGAAGTGTTGAAGATAAGAATCGCGGGAATAGAGGAGCTGTTCCTTAGCAGCGCGAGAGAGTTCAAGATAGAGAGAGAAAACCTTGTCCTTATCTATGGCTTTTCAAACCTTCCAGACTCATCGGGAGTTTTGCTCAGAGTCTCAATTCGCAACGAAGATCCCTCTCCTAAGAAAGTTGGCAAGATCGATCTAATCGAAATCCAGGATGTTAGTGAGCCCGTTTACTACAACAACTGGCAGTCATGGTTCCCATTCAAGGCTTACTGGGAGCGACCATTAGTGGATTCGTTTGTTCAGTACGCAGATTCTCAAGGAATAAGTCTCTTTGCCGCCTCCCCAATACCTGAGCTCCTTAGGAAAGGGCAAAGACCTAGTGATTACTTCATTGCCACCGACGAGCTCCTTGTAGGTTTTGTCTCGAATCAATTCACTCACCAGTATTTCCTATGGGACGATGAGACCTTGAGCATCATTGGTTCAGTGGATCTCTTCGGTACTGAACTTGCATCGGGCGAGTCAATAGAACTCGAAGAGATGGTTATTCTTGGTAATAAAAGCCTCTGGACTATGCTTGAAAAGTATGCTGATCTCATAAAGCAGAGTAATGAGGTTGAGTTTAATGAGTTTGAAGGGATAGGTTGGTGTAGTTGGTACCATTACTTCACCGACATAACTTTCGATGAGTTGTCGAAGAATGTGAAGCTTCTTGCCGAAATTCGAGATCGCGAGAAAATCGATTACAGACTGGTTCAGCTTGACGATGGTTACGAAAAGGAAATAGGCGACTGGCTGACGACCAACTCCAAATTTCCGGACTTGAAAGAAATCGCTTCTGAAATTAGGGGAAAAGGCTTCAAAGCGGGACTGTGGATAGCCCCATTTTCTGCTTCCGAATCCTCAAGGCTGTTCAACGAGCACAAAGAATGGTTTGTAAAGAACAGTGATGGCAATCCCAGAGTAGCATACAGAAATTGGAATAAGCAGATTTTCGCTCTTGACACGACTAATCCAGAAGTTCTACTTCACCTCGAAAGGCTTATAAAGACAATAAGGAGTTATGGCTTTGACTATTTGAAAATAGATTTTCTCTTCGCTGGTGCGATTCCTGGAGGGCGCTTCAACGAATTCTTAACACCGGTTGAGGCGTATAGAAGTGGAATGCAGACAATTAGAGCTGCTGCCGGAGATGATTGCTTCATTCTTGGCTGTGGAGCTCCTCTGCTTCCCTCAGTAGGTTATGTTGATGGTATGAGAATCGGGTCCGATACTGCGCCCGAGTGGAATGGGGAAACGATGGATATAGGAGTTCCGAGCGCAAGGTACAGCTTGAGAAATGCCTACACAAGGTCCTTCATGCACCGCAGGCTGTGGCTGAATGATCCCGATACGATTGTTTTGAGGAACTGCGGACTTACCGAAGAAGAGAAGCGAGTATTTGCATTATCTGTGGGTTTACTTGATGGAATGATGCTTACCAGTGATGACATGTCTCAGGTTGGCCGCGACGGGATTTCTTTGCTCATGGAAGCGATGCAGCTTAGGGGAGGAGAACCCAGGGTCTTCCTTGACGGCATGAACGGAGTCTTCGCAACCTGTACAAGAAATGCACCCGTCTATGACGTCACCTCTTTCGTGAATCTTAACGATACACCTCGGCACTCAATTAGGCTCAAGAAGATGTATCAGGATTGGTCAGGCGTAATTCCTTCCGTTATGGAAGTTGAACTACCTCCCCGAAGCATATGGATAGAAAAGCGAGAAGCACGAGAAGGTTTAGAATGAGCCGCCTGAATCAACTACCGACAATAACCTCGGTTATGGATGAATAGTTGACGGGACTTAAGAACTCGATATCAAGAGTTGTCGGCAGAAGCCAGTTCACCGCTCTCGTTCCTAACAAGAATCCAAACTGTTATAGCAGGGATTTCTACTGTGTGCTGATCAATTACCAATATTCTTCCGGAAAGATACTCAAAGAATTCGCCACTTGTCGAAGGACTGAAGGAAACGCTTTCTCTTGATGGATTAACTACCACAATTACTTCATCCTGATCGTTCCATCTTCTGTAAGAGAGAACGGGGCCACTGGTTGTCATGACTTCATATTCTCCGGTACGAAGAGATTCGTGAGATTCTCTAAGCTCTGTTAGCTTCTTGTAGAATTCGTAGATTTCCCAGTTCCATCTCTCTTCGTCCCAGATCATGGGAGCTCTGTTCTCCGGATCCTTTCCTCCCTTCATTCCGATTTCGTCTCCGTAGTAAATTACAGGGCTGCCGATGAAAGTCATCTGAATTGCCACTGCTATCTTCAGAAGATCAACCTGATTGAAGGCAAGGGTAAGAATTCTCTCGGTGTCGTGGCTGTCGAGAATGTTCCAGAGAGAATGCAGAGTCTGAGGCGGATAAGCGTTGAGATACAGATTAGTCATAGCTGCGAACTTTGCAGCAGAGTTTCCCGCTCTGAAAACATACTCCACAACCGCATCCTTAAAGGGGTAGTTCATAACCGAATCAAAAGACTTGCCTCTAAGCAGTGCTCTGGCGTCTCCCCAAAATTCCGCGACAAGCAATTTTTCTTTGTCTAACCCCTTCACAAGTGGTCTGAAGAAATCACTCCAGAATAGAGGGTCAACTTCCGTTGCAACATCGAGACGCCAGCCACCGATTCCTTCAAGATCGTACTTGCGTACAAGTTGTTCCACGTAAGCCTGCCAGCCTTCGTTGAGGCTGTTTATCTTAGGCATATATGCGTAGCCGTTCCATCCCACATATGTCATTGCCCTATCCTGGATCTTCCTTATTGGAAAGCGTTTGACAAAATACCAGTCCTTGTAGGGGGAAGTCTCCTCTCTTTCACGGAGATCTTTGAAGGCGAAGAAGTCGTAGCCGGTATGATTGAAGACTCCATCCAGAATCAATTTGATGCCAGAATCTTCTGCCAGTGAAATGAGCTCCTCGAAAACATAGTCGTCGCCGAAATTGTCATCGATCTTCAGGTAGTCTTCAGTATCGTACTTGTGACTCGAAGGGCTTTCAAAGATCGGGTTCAGGTATATCGCATTTACTCCCAGCTCAAGAATGTGATCGAAACGATCGATGATCCCTTTGAGGTCTCCTCCGAAAAAGCCATCGCCGCCGAGGTTGGCGAAAACAGGATCAGAATTCCACGGCTGAACTCCAACAGGATCGTTTCTGGGATCTCCATTTGCGAATCTCTCAGGAAAAATCTGATAATAAACGGCTCCCTTTGACCATTCCGGAAGATCAAAATACGTTATGGGAAGCCTATCTTTCTCGAAAATGAATGGAAGACGTAACTCTTGGCACAGTCCGAGAGAATCGAGGACCACTGAGTTGTCTCCATCCTGTATCTCGAAGTAATACTCCAAGTTTTCAACTTTTATCCTGTCTGTACGATAAAAGCTATCTTTGCCGAAGTCGCGTAGATACTCTAGATTGTAGCGAATCCCATCGACAATGAGGCTGAGCTGATAAGTAGTTCCAATAGGAAGTGAAACGGCAAAGTAGAATTCATTTTCGTTTACCGGGTTGAAGTAATCTCTGTCGCCAACACTGTGTCTGGCAAAGTCTTGCAGGTCTCCAAGGTTTTCTACTCTTAACACTGATAGTTCTGCTCCATCTTTGTACGACTTGTCAGGATTCCTTTGGTCAAGAAAAGTCGCATCTTCAGTGGAATAGTAGTAATGATAGAGACCTGGCTCAATATTAACTTCTGCTGACCACCAATTGTTATCGAGTCGAGACATATTCAGTTCCAGTGAACTCTCAATGATCACTACTGAGGGTGTTGAATCTGCAGTAGTAAGAAAGGATACTCCTCTGGCAATTGTCATTGCCAAGACGAAAACCGTAGTAACGACGCTCTTCATTTTCATCATTTCGACCCCTCCTTGATTTTCCTCTTCGACAGCGCGTTGGCCCCCCATACTCCGAAGAGAATAAGAGCTACTCCAAACATCTGAATTGGTCCGAATCTTTCTCCCCTGAAAATCACGCCGGCGAAAAGAGATACAACTGTTGAAAGGTAGACAAAGACGGTTGAGCGCGATGCTTCAAGCTTGGACAGCATGAAGTTGATCAAGAAGAATGCTCCGACCGACGATAATGTGCCGAGGTAAAGCGCAGCAATGGCGACACCAGGCTGAGCAATTCCGCCGATATAGAACAAAAACTCTCCTCTTGACAAAGACAATATAAGTGCGATTACGGTGAAAGAGATGAAGCCCATCGTCATCATATGATATGTGATCTCCCATGAACTAAACCTGACAGAGGCTTTTCGCGAGAGAATGTTATAGAAGGCTGCCGAGATTGTGCTACCTATCAAAATGATCGGCCCCAGTGGACTGCTTCCTGAGGAAATCCCCTTTCCGGCGGTTATCAAAGTTATGCCAAATAGCGCAGTCACAACTGAGATTATCTGAGGAGCGGCAAGTCTCTCCTTGAGAAATATCCTGGCGAAAATCAGTACGAATATTGGAATTGTCGAAAGGAGTATTCCAGCTTCGGATGAAGTGGACAAAGAGACCCCAACATTTTCGAAGATGAAGTACATGACCGGTTGAACAAGGCTGAGAAGAAGAAGGTCTTTAAAAACTGCTCTGTAGGGTCTGATTCTGACGATACCAAACAATCTAAACAATGAAATAGTCAGAAAGGCAACAGAAAATCTGTACGAAAGAAAGTACATGGGATTTGTATATTCAAGTGCGTTCTTCGTAAATAGAAAGGAAAGACCAAAGATAACTGAAGAACCGATTCCTGCAAAATATGCCAAGAGCCTGTCTCTTTCTATCTCTGCCATAAAGCACCTCAACCAATAATAGCACTGCGATGAAGTAACCGGCAACCTTAGGGCCTTGTCGCCTTTGCATAGTCTATAATAGTAGTGATCTCCTTTTCAAGAAGGCGGTGTTGTTTTGTTCAGAAGATATATTCTGTTTTTTGTTCTGCTGATTTCGGTCATCGTAAGTGGATATTCATTCAGAGATCTGGACTGGTTGAAGCATGAATCAGAGCACTTTGTTTATATATACCATAACGAAGTGGCCGGCTCGGTTTCCCAAATTGAAGAGATTGCAGAAAATACCTTCCTTGGCTTGAGTGAATTGTTCGGAAACCCTTTCAGAGACAAGATCTCCATATTGATCGGAGGCTATGAGGATCGGTCAAACGGTCTGGCAAATCCAGTCATGGAATCAATCTACATAATGACGATCGGTCTCGACTATCCCTACAGAAATGACGGCTTCTGGTTGGAAGAAGTGATCACTCACGAACTTAGTCATCTTTTTCAGATGACCGCAACAACTCAAGTTGGAAACTTTCTGAGAAACTATTTCTCAAGACTTTACCTTCCTAACGCCCTTCAGCCCATGTGGTTCACCGAAGGCTTTGCGCAGTTAGGGAGCGAACTTATTGGAGACCTTTATGAGTACGATTACAGACGCTTGCCTTTTCTTTGGGATCAACTTGACAGAGAGGACCCCTTTCTCGAGGAGACCGTAGTATCCGGTCACAGCGGCATCGGGGGAGAGGCCTATTACAATTACGGCTATGCGTTCCTGACATTTCTAAATGAGACCTATGGCTTTGAAAGCATTCAAGAATTGGTCAGGATAAAGTCGGGGATTCTTGGATTTGCCGGAATTGATTTTTCTTTTGAGAGAGTATATGGTAAAAGCTATCAGGAGCTAAAGGCGGAGTTTATCGATTTTGAATCGGAAAAGTGGAAAGGAGTAGAGACTCCATCGATCCACAGACTCTCTTCGGATATCGGGGAATTTGTCAGTCACTACAAATCAAAGACCTACGCGAATAGACTGTATTATATTGGGTTTGATAGAGAGCAAAGATACTACACGCTATATAGGGAAGACACCGAAATTCTCAGAACCAGCATGGAGATCATTGATTTCGCTGTTTTTGAGAATGAAATTGCATTGTTGCTTTTTGAGAAGGAAGTCTCCGAAACAAGGCTTTACTTCTTCAGGGAAGGAAGGCTTGAGCGAACGAAATACTCCCACCTTGTCGGAATCGATTTCGCCGGAAAAGATCGTCTAGCAATTCTGAGGAATAGTTTGGGGACTATGTCTGTGGAAATCCTCTCACTTCGAAATGAAAGGGTGACGACGATATTCGCGGCAATAGACCCGGAAATGCAGATCACTAGCGTCAGAGCATCTCAAGATGGTGCACTCGTAGCGTTCAGAGTCAATACGCGCGGAAACAAGTATATTGCATTCTACTCATCGGGTTTCGATGCCCCTTTAATGTACAAAATCGATAAGGACTTCTCACTTGGAAGCTGGACTTCAGGCGGATTTCTTATTTCGGTGGAGAACGGATTTGGCAGCAGTGTTTATCTTGTCACATCTGAAGGCGAGATGACAAGTCTTGCCACCTTTTCCAGGTACGTCAGAGATCCTGCCAGAACAAGAGAAGGAATTGTGGCTGTCGGTCAGGTCAAGGGAAACAAGTTGTTGTACTCAGTTGAATCAAAGACCACTGAGTTCAAGCTCAAAGAAACGACTGTTGAGATGCGAGTTCCTGAGCCATTAGAAGGCGAGAAATACGAAGGTTTCACAAGTTGGAGATTTGTGTCTCCCATTCCTTACAAGGGTCTGTCTTTGCTTTTTTCCGATCTTACATTTCACAACCATCTGATTGCCGGTGGATCTTTCGACTTTGGGACAATGCTTCCGAGCCTCCACCTCGAACTGTGTAGTATTGACTACACGCCCGTTGATTTCACCCTTTCGTTCGAGTTTTCGGATCTCAATGTCGAAGCTTCTTTGGAGGCTTATCGTCAGTATGTCATTAATCCCAAACTTGCTTTCGGCTGGAAGGCCGAGCTCAATTATCCCCTGCAAGTCTCGGGATCAATTAACGTTGTTCTTCAGGATTCATCTGT
>JACDJB010002236.1_pt1 | contig 14354 bp, 9 predicted proteins | sample 7454121 | NCBI WGS metagenome assembly JACDJB01 (sample SAMN14253290, study PRJNA609438) | sludge metagenome | isolation source: sludge after 25d culture with pyrite | collected 2018-12-20 | reverse complement strand
CGCTCACCGGTGCCACGGCCGAACAGCTCGCCACGGCGCAGTAGCGCCACCATCGCGGCGAAGGTCGCGACGCCCGCCGTGCCCGCCACCAGGAACGCCACCAGTGCCTGCGGCCGCGTGTTGTCGAACTGCCCGGCAATCCATGCCATCAACATCGACGCCACCACCGCAGACAGCAGCGACTCTGCGGTCAGGCGTGCGGCTCGACGCCCGCCCATCGACCCCGTGAGCCGGTGCACACGCATCGTCAACAGCACCGCAGCCACGGTTTGCGAGGCTCCGTACCCGATGGCCAACGCGGCGGCTCGGTCGGCGGGGGCCATCACCGCGGAGGCGACCGACATGGTGACAACGCCCACGACAGCGCCGGCGATCATCAGCAGCGAGGCTCGACGCACGTCGCCGAGCGCGAACAGCACCCGGGTCATGACGAAGGCCACGCCGTAGCCCAGCAGGCCGGGGCCGAAGGCAGCGAGCGTGTGGGCGATCGGGGCAAGGCCCTGGCTGGAGGTCTGGCCGACACCGGCGACCAACCGAGTGAGCGGCCATGCCAGCGCCACCATCCCGGAACCGGCGAGGGCCAGCAGCGGCACTGTGGTGCGCATCGCGCCATCGATCGCCGACCGCACTTCGCCGACATGGCCTGCTTGCCACCCTTCGGCAACCCGCGGGGCCAGTGTGGTGGCGATCGTCACTGCGACGAGCGCGTGCGGCAGCACGTAGAACGCGAAGGCGTAGACGAACACCGCGACGCCACCGGGTGCGCCGTTGCCCAGCGCCAGCGCCGCCGCGGTGGGCACCAGCGTGCCGACGATCGACAGCGTCGCCCAGCCGAACGAGCGCCGCAAGGTCGTCACGGCCGGGTGGTGAGGTCGCCAGCGCGGCAGCCAGCGCACTCCGGCGGCGTTGAGCGCCAGGGCCGGCGTGAGGCTGAACGCGAGCACCCCGATGGTGGTGCCGCCGGCGATGACGGCGAACTGGCCGACCGTGAGGTCGAGGTCTGCCACCTCGTCGCCGCGCATCGCCCGGAACACCAGGCACGCGACGATGACGATCACGTTGTTCACCGCCGGCGCGACGGCGGCGGCCACGTACCGACCTTTGGCGTTCAGCGCTGCGCTGGTGACCGTCGCGATGCCGTAGCTCACCAGCTGTGGCACGAACACCAGCACCATCGGCACCATCACATCGAGCTTCTCTCGCGCCACGGCGAGCGACGGCTCGGAGAGCACCAGCACGCGAGCCACCAACGGCGAGATGGCCATGCCGACGGCCGCCACCAGCGCGAGACCGGCCACGATCACACCGGCGGTCGCCTGCGTTGCATCGCTGAGCGCTTCGTTGCCGCCGTCACGCCGCGCAGCCACGAACGACGGCACCAGCACCGCTTGCAGGACCCCGCCGGCCACCAGCTCGAAGAGCAGGTTGGGGATCATGTTGGCGGTCTGGTACACGTCGCCGAGCACCCCGACGCCGAGCACCGCAGCCGTCGCCACCACCCGGCCGAAGCCCGTCACCCGCGACAAGAGGGTGCACACCGTCACCAGGATCGTGTCCCGCCTGATCCCGGAACTCACCCCCCGGTCGAGTTCCAGTTCGGTCATGCGGCGCGTCGTCTCATCCGGAGGCTCGCTTTGCTCGATCGCCCAGCAGGTCGGCTGCATGGCGACGGGCGGAGTCGGCGGCTTCGTCGCCCGACAACATGCGCGCCACCTCGTCGACACGGTCCTGCCCGTCGATTCGGGCCGCAGTGGTGAGCGTGGCGCCGGCGAGCACACGTTTGCTGACCACCACGTGAGTGTGCGCCAGCGCGGCCACCTGCGCGAGGTGCGTGACCACCAGCACCTGGTGACGCGCCCCGAGTGCGGCAAGGTTGCGGCCCACCGCAACGGCCGCCGAGCCCCCGATGCCGGCATCGACCTCGTCGAAGACCAGCGTGTCGGGCGCCTCGGTGAGCACCAGGCGCAACGCCAGCATCGTGCGCGCCAGCTCACCGCCGCTGGCGACGCGGGCCAGCGGCAGCAGCGGTGAGCCCGGGTTCGCCGCCAACAGGAACGACACCTCGTCGCCGGGGTCGTGCTCCCCCACCGTGACCGCCACCGTCGCATGCGGCATGGCCAACTCGCGCAGGTGGTGCTGCACTTCGTCGGCGAGAGCACCCGCACCCGCGCGGCGAGCACGGCCCACCGATGCAGCAGCAGTTCGTTCACCGGCCGCGGCGGCCTGTCGCTCGCGTTCCAGGTCGGCCACTCGTCCTTCGTAGCCCTCCAGCTCGGCCAGGCGGTGCTCGACCTCATCGTGGAAGCCGATCACTTCCGCCAAGCTGTCGCCGTACTTGCGACGCAGGTCGCGCAGCAACTGCAGCCGGCCGCGCACCGCGTCCAGCCGCTCCGGGTCTTCCTCGATGTCCTCCGCTCGCCGACGAAGATCGGCGGCGACATCCTGCACTTCGGCACCCAGGCCACGCAGTCGCGACTCGAGCTCGGCGAACGGCGCGCGACCGGCAAGTGCCCTGACGGCGGCCGCGATGGAGTCGCCGGCACCGCCCTCGTCGGAGAGCGCATCGACCGCGACTCGGCCCAGTTCGCGATACTCCACGGCGCCAGCCAGCTCGTCGAGCTCGGCATCCAGGTCTGCGTCCTCCTGGCTCGACGCAATCGCGGCCGCCCTCAGCTCAGCAGCTTGGAAGCGCAGCAGGTCGAGCTCTCGGGCTCGCGACTTGCTGTCGCCACCCAACGCGGCAAGTGCTGCATCCAACTCGGTGAGACGAGCACGAGCGGCGCGCAGCGGGCCGAGATCGGTACGGCAGTAGCGATCGAGCGCGTCGCGTTGCTCCGCCGCCGAAAGCAGGCTCTGGTGCGAGTGCTGGCCGTGCAGATCCACGAAGCGCGCCCCCAACTCGGCCAGGTTGCCCACTGTGGCCAAGCGGCCGTTGACGTACGCCCGCGACCTGCCGTCTGCGGGCACGACGCGAGCCACCACGTACTCGTCGTCGCCGACCACGAAGCGACCCTCCACTCGGGCTTCAGCGGCACCCGGCCGCACCATCGTCGCATCGGCGCGGCCACCCACCAGCAGGCTGATCGCTTCCACCAGCAGCGTCTTGCCGGCGCCGGTCTCGCCGGTGAGCGCTGTCAGCCCGGCGCCGAGCACGAGATCGAGCTGCTCGATCACGCCCAGCGATTCGATGTGGAGTTCCTGCAGCATCTAGCGGTCCGTCAACCCGAACTTCGCCTTCAGGATCTGATGGAAGCGTCGATCACCGAAGCGCACGAAGCGCGCCACCTGGTCGGCCGGTGCAACAGACACCCGGTCGCCCTCCACCAGCGTCGCGGCCGGCTGGCCATCGATCGACAGCGTCGCCGAACGGTGCCCCAGCACCTCCACTTCCACGACCTCGCTGGGGTCGAGCACCAGCGACCGATCGAACAGCATGTGCGGCGACACCGGCGTCAGCAGCACCGCCCGCAAGCGAGGCGACAGCACCGGCCCGCGAGCCGAGAGCGAGTAGGCGGTGGAGCCGGTAGGGGTGGCCAGGATGAGCCCGTCGGCGGCATACGACGTGAACGGCGTGCCGTCGATCCACACTTGCAGCCGGATGGTGTGGCCCGCCTCCTGCTTCTCGACGACGCCTTCGTTCAGCGCCGTCCAGGTCTGGCGATGTTCGGCACCACACCGAGTGAGCGACACCGCCAGCAACATGCGCTCGTCGATGTGCCACTCGCCGACAGTGGGGCCGGCGAACCAGCGTTCCAGCGCGTGGCTGAGCGCCTCGGGCTCCACTTCGGTGAGGTAACCCATCAGCCCCACGTTGACGCCGATGATCGGCACGTTGGCGCTGCCGACCAGCTTCACCGTGCGCAGCATGGTGCCATCGCCACCGAGGCTGACCGCGAGGTCGGCCGTCGACGCGGCGCGAGTCGATTCCAAGTCGTGAAGGCCCAGCGGCAACGCATCGTCGGGCAGCATCCACACGTCGTGCCCGTGGTGCTGCAACCAGGCAGCCGCAACGCGAGCCAATGCTGCCGCTTCCAGACGATCATGATGGGCGACCAACAGCACGGAGCTCACGCGGGGAATCCTGGCCGATCGGTGGTGGCATGCACAAGGAACTCGCGATTGCCGTCGCCGCCGGTGATGGGAGAATCGATCCAGCCGAGCACGTCGCAGCCGGTCGCGATCAACGCGCTGTGCACTTCCTGGCGCACTCGATCATGGATCGCCGGGTCGGTGATGACGCCATGCCCCTTCGAGACCTCGGCCTTGCCGGCTTCGAACTGTGGCTTCACCAGCAGCACCAGGTGACCGCCCGGCTCGCACGCACGGATCAGCGCCGACAGCACCCGAGTGATGGAGATGAACGACAGGTCGGCAGTGACCAGCTGCACCAATCCACCGATTGCATCGGGTTCCACGTCTCGGATGTGGAAGCGCTCGAGCACCGTCACCCGCTCGTCGTTGCGGACTCGCGGGTGCAACTGGCCGTGCCCCACGTCGAGCGCAACCACGTGGGCCGCCCCACGTTGCAGCAGGCAGTCGCTGAAGCCTCCGGTGCTGGCGCCGGCGTCGAGCACCCGCCACCCGGTCACATCGAGACCGAACGCAGTCAGAGCGGCATCGAGCTTGTCACCGCCACGACTCACGAACCGCGGCGACGGGCCCGCCACCACCACTGCATCTCCAGGATGCACTTGCCGCGCCGGCTTGTCGGCGACGGCGCCGTTCACCAGCACCCGCCCGGCCTCGATGGCCCGACCCGCGTCGGTACGACTCTCGACCAGTTGCCGCCGAACCAGTTCCGCGTCGAGACGCTGTCGTCTCGCCACGATCAGGCCTGCTTGGCGGCAGCCTTCTTCGCCGGAGCAGCCTTCTTCGCCGGAGCAGCCTTCTTCGCCGGAGCAGCCTTCTTCACGGGAGCAGCCTTCTTCACGGGAGCAGCCTTCTTCACGGGAGCAGCCTTCTTCACGGGAGCAGCCTTCTTCGCGGGAGCAGCCTTCTTCGCGGGAGCAGCCTTCTTCGCCGGCTTGCTGGCAACCCCGGCGCGCTGTGCGAGTTCTTCGACACGGCTCTCGATGTCGTCGAGGCGGCCGGCGAACTTGCCCATCTGCTTGCTGATCTCGGCCTGCACGGTGGAGACCATCTGCTCGGTGGCCTTGCGGCCGCGGCGGACGAGTTGCTGCACCAGCTCCTCGCTGTCCTTGCGACGCGCCTTGCCGTCCTTCACGAGCTGGTTGACGACCTTTTCGGCTTGCTCTTGCGAGGTCTCGGTGAAGTGCATACCGGCGTCGAGCAACCGCTTGAGGAGAGAGGTATCAGGCATGTGCTCAGCCTATCGGCGGAAGTACTGACCGGTAACCAGCGCCTCCGCCACGCCGGCCAAGTCGTCAGCTTCCATGTCGGGCAGCGGATCGACCGCCGTGCCTCGCGGCGTGACGCCGCTCCACACCTGCGCGTAGCGACAGCCGAGCGTGCGCGCGAACAAGCCGTCGGTGCTGGGCCGGTCGCCCACCATCACCGCCGCGCGGGCGCCTGCCTCGCCCACCTCGGCGATCACCAACGCGGCCATCGGTTCGTGCGGCTTTCCCGCAACCTGCGCTCTCCTGCCGCATGCTGTCTCCACCGCGGCCAGGATGGATCCGCCGCCGGGTATCGGCCCGTCGGGCGTGGGATAGGTGGCATCGTCGTTGGTGCCGATCAGCCGCGCACCGCGCTGCACGGCGCGCGTGGCGCTCTCGAGGCCGTCGAAGTCGAACGTGCGATGGAACCCCACGACCACCGCGTCGGCATCGCCGTCGAAGCAGACCTCCACACCGCGGCGCTCGAGCGATTGCACCAGTCCCTCGGCGCCGCACACCAGGGCCCGCTCGCCAGGTTGCAGCAGCAACGCCGCCGCTTGCGCCGAAGTGAGCACGTCACCCGCTGCCGGGATGCCAAGCCTCGCCAGCGTGGCCTCCTGCACCTCCAGGCGGGTCGCCGAGTTGTTGGTCACGAACAACACTCGGCGGCCATCGGCTCGCAGGCGTGCGACGGCCGCCACCGAGCCCGGAATCGGTTGATGAGCCAGCCACACCACGCCATCGAGGTCGCAGAGCACCACATCGGGTCGTTGTTCATCAGCCATGGTCTGGCCATGTTGCCACGAGAGGTGCCAACCTGTGGGGGTGCCCCGCTTCGAACCATTCACTGCGCTCCGCTTCTCGCCCTCGCTCCCGCTCGACGCCGTTGCCGCGCCGCCGTACGACGTGCTCAGCGACGCCGACGTCGATGCGCTCCTTGCACGGCACCCGCGCAACATCGTCGCGATCGACGTGCCACGCGATGCCGATGGCCCTCAGCGATACGAGCTGGCGGCGCAGCGGTTGGCCCAGTGGGTGAGCGAAGGAACGCTCGAGCGCGATGCGCAACCCTCGTTCACGCTCTATCGCATGCGCTTCACCGACGAGACCGGTCGCGAACGTGAGACCGTGGGGGTGGTGGGGGCTCTGGAGGTGGTCGATGAAGGCGCGCCCGGCGTGCTGCCGCACGAGCGAACGACACCCAAGGCCAAGACCGACCGCCTCGACCTGACGCGTGCGACCAACACCAACCTGTCGCCGGTGTGGGGGCTGTCACTGACCGAAGGCCTCACGGATCTGCTGCGCGAGCCGGGTGAGCCGATGGGCACCTGCCGCGACGAAGCCGGTGTGCTGCACATCGTGGAGCGTGTCTCGCATCCGCAGCGAGTGGCGGCCATCGCTGCGGCAGTCGGCTCGCACCCGGTGCTCATCGCCGACGGCCATCACCGCTACGCCATCAGCCGCACGTTCCGCGATGAAGTCCGCGCCGAGCACGGCGACGACACGGCCGCCGAGCTCACGCTCACCTACGTGGCCGAGCTCGTCGGCGACCAGCTCAGCATCGACGCCATCCACCGTCTGTACCACGGCGTCTCGGTGGAGCAGTTGCTCGCCGTGCTCACACCGGCCTTCCACTGCGCCGAGGCAGGGGCCGTCACCGCTGCGTTCGCCGCCGAAGTCGTCGAGCGTGGTTGTCTGTGCCTGGTGCGCCCCGACGGCACCGGTGTGTGGCTCACACCGGAGCCCACCGCGTTCGAGGGGGTGCGTGCACTCGACGGCGCCTACCTCGAACACGTGCTGGCGACCAGCGACATCGAGGTCAGCTACCAGCATGGCGTTCAACACGTCGTCGACCGCGTCACCAACGGCGACGCTGCGGCCGGTGTGCTGATTCGCCCGACCGGCATCGACGAGATCCGGCGCACTGCCGACGAGCGATTGCTGATGCCTCCGAAGTCGACGTTCTTCACACCCAAGCTGCGCACAGGGCTGGTACTTCGGCCGCTGAGCTGACACGCTCTACACTGTCGGCGTGAGCGCATCTTCCGACTTTCCCGCCGGCGTCCTGACCGGCGACGCCGTCACCGAGCTTTTTGCACTGGCCAAGCAGCGCGGCTTCGCGCTGCCGGCAGCCAACTGCACGGGCAGCAACACCATCAACCCCGTGATGGAGACTGCAGCCAAGCTGAACAGCCCCGTCATCATCCAGTTCTCCCATGGCGGCGGCGCGTTCGTGGCCGGCAAGGGCATCGCGTTGAAGGGCGATGCCGCCGCAGTCGCCGGCTCGGTCGCCGGCGCCCACCACGTGCACACGCTCGCCGCGGCCTACGGCGCGCGCGTCGTGCTGCACACCGACCACTGTGCAAAGGACAAGTTGGGCTGGGTCGATGGCCTGCTCGATGCCGGCGAGGCCCACTTCGCTCGCACCGGTAGCCCGCTGTTCAGCTCGCACATGCTCGACCTCTCCGAGGAGCCGATTGCAGAGAACCTCGACATCTGTGTTCGCTACCTGCAGCGGATGTCGAAGATGGGCATGACGCTGGAGATCGAGCTGGGCATCACCGGCGGCGAGGAAGACGGTGTCGACAACAGTGGCGCCGACGAGAGCGATCTGTACAGCAAGCCCGAGGAAGTCAGCTACGCGTACGAGCGCCTGCTCGAGGTGAGCCCGCGCTTCACCATCGCAGCAGCCTTCGGCAACGTGCACGGCGTGTACAAGCCGGGCAACGTGAAGCTCAAGCCCGCCATCCTGCAGGCATCGCAGCAACACATCCAGGCCAAGCACGGCACGGTCGCCAACCCGGTCAACTTCGTGTTCCACGGCGGGTCGGGCAGTACCGCAGCAGAGATCGCGGAGGCGATCTCGTACGGCGTGGTGAAGATGAACATCGACACCGACCTGCAGTGGGCACTGTGGGATGGCATTCGCCACTACGAGCTCGAGCACCACGACTACCTGCAGGGCCAGCTGGGCAACCCGAAGGGCCCCGACGCGCCCAACAAGAAGTACTACGACCCGCGAGTGTGGCTGCGCGCCGCCGAAGTGAGCTTCGCCAACCGTCTCGAGCAGGCCTTCGCCGAGCTGGGCAACGTGCAGACACTGAGCTGAGCACTGCGTCAACCACCATCGGGCAGCAGCTGCGCGACCGCGCGGGCAAGCGCCGCTCGGGCCGCGCGGCGCCTGCCGGTCGGCACCACCTGAGCGGCCACCACCTCGGTACGGCTCTGGGTGAGCCCGCCGGTGCGGAAGAACCTGCGCCGCACCGTGCCGGTGACCAGCAACGACTGGCCGGCGGCCCACGCCGTCTCCAGCGGTGGGTCGAACCATGCCACGGGTACCGAGACACTGCACCCATCGACCACCGTGGTGAGCTCGAGCGACACCAGCACGGAACCGGACGCGAGCACCCTGCTCACCGGGTCGCTGCTCAACGTTCCCTGTAGGACGACGACGTTCATGGGAAACCCCTCCTTGCCATTGCGCACCGAGCAGGCAATGGCACCACTGACTCACTGCAGACGGGGGGAAGCCGTATCGGTCATCCTAGGAAGAGCGTGTGACAGAGTGCGCCGGCGCGAGACGCCGCCAACACGAGCGCCGAGGGTTCAGCGACCGAGCGTTCGCAACCGCTCCTTCACGTCGGCGAACTCGCGGTCGGCCTCGAACACCAGCCCGAAGTAGCGCCGGGCCTTGATCACATCGCCCGAGCGATCGAGCAGATCGGCCAGCACGTACCACTGGCGCAGGTGGTAGTCGCGAGGCTTCTTGGGCACCTCCAAGGCCTTGCTCATGATGGCGAGCGCCCCCTGCAGGTCGCCTTGATCGGCAAGTGCGCCGGCGGCGACGATGCGCCCCTCGGCGAGTAGCGCGGGCGCCGGCGAGGCCTCTCGCAGCTCACGCCACAACTGTTCCACCTCGTGGTACCGGTGCAACGCGCGATAGCAGTCGGCCAGCACCGCATGGTGATTGACGGTGCCGTCGAGCAGACGAGCCGTCTCCAGTTCTGCTGCTGCCTTGCGCCACTGGCCCAACCGGTACAGCGACAGGCCGGCGATCTCATGACCGAACGCCATCTCGGGCAGGTCGCGCAGCACCGGCTGCACCATTCGGCGAGCGTCGGCGAAGCGACCTCGATCGAGGGCCTCGGCGGCCGACGCAAGGCGCTCCTGGAACCGCGCCTGCCGACTCGCCACCGCCACCTTCGACAGCTCCTCGGCTACCTCCGGCGCCAGCTCGGTGCGCGGCGCCCTCCCGCGCGGCACGTCAGCAACAGATGCTCGTCGGGCAGCCTTGCTGGCCTCCTCGCGCAGGGAACCTTCGTCGATCCACTGCTCGCGCTCCCACGGCGGGGGCGCCGCCGCCTCACGTTCCACCTTCGGGCCACGCTTGGCCTTCACCAGAATGGCGCGCTGATCGGCAGCGGTCATCGGACGTTCGACGCGACGAGGGGCACCCCGCTCGGGCCGACCGCGATCCGAACGGCCTGCCTCGGGCCGACCGCGATCCGAACGGCCTGCCTCGGGCCGACCGCGAGCACCGCGCTCGACGCCCGAGTCCTGTCGTGGGTCGCGCCGTACTGCCCGCCCGCCGGCGCGCGGCGCATCGGGCCGGGGACCGCGGGGACGGTCGTCGCCAGCTCGCGGCGACCGCGACTCCGAACGGTTCGAGGACTCGGGACGGCTGGCGGACTCGGCACGGCTCGAGCGCTCTGGTCTGTCGAAACGCTCGTCGCGATCGGGTCGGCGTGGGGCGCCGCCGCGCCCGGTCGCTGCGCCGTCGGCCGAACGCCGGCTGGTACCTGACTTGTTGTAGCCGCCAGGTGCAGCGCCGCCATCGCGCGCGCTGCCCGGCCTGGGCTCGCCGGCGCCGTAGCGGCCCGACGACGACTTGCCGCCACCGCCTGACCGGGCGGCGCCACTCGGCCGGCTGGGCCGACCGGCACCACTCGCGCCGGCCGGGCGACTCGGGCGGGCGCCACCGGCGCTCGCCCGACCGCTGCCACTGCCGGAGCGACCGCCACTGGTACTGCGACCGCTGGAAGGCGAGTTGGGACGGCGCTGCTCGTTCGGCATAAGGCTTCAAGCCTACGAGCGTGCCAGCGCAAATCCGGCAGCCTGTCGCGACGAGCGCTGAAAACCGCGTCAGATGCACGCGTCGAGCCGAAAACGGCAAGAACGCCCCCGAAGGGGCGTTCTTGTCATGAATGCTTGCCACCCCACAGGGTGACAAGGTAGAAATCCGGCGGCGACCTACTCTCCCAGGGGGTCTACCCCCAAGTACCATCGGCGCAGGCAGTCTTAACTTCCGTGTTCGGGATGGGAACGGGTGTGACCCTGCCGCTATAGCCACCGAAATCTTTTGTTGTCAAGGATGGCGCCCCATAAGGGCGGCCCTCCGAGTACTCCAGAGCAAGCACGAGCGATTGTAAATCCAAGCCCTCGGCCGATTAGTACCGGTCGGCTACACACGTTACCGTGCTTACACCTCCGGCCTATCAACGTGATGGTCTTGTCACGGGCCTTACTGCGTTAACCGCATGGGTGTACTCATCTTGGAACGGGTTTCCTACTTAGATGCTTTCAGCAGTTATCCCTTCCGGAGGTGGCTAATCTGCAATGCCCTTGGCAGGACAACAGACACACCAGAGCTCCGTCCGTCCCGGTCCTCTCGTACTAGGGACAGCCTTCCTCAATACACCTTCGGCTGCGGAGGATAGAGACCGAACTGTCTCACGACGTTCTGAACCCAGCTCGCGTACCGCTTTAATGGGCGAACAGCCCAACCCTTGGGACCTGCTTCAGCCCCAGGATGCGATGAGCCGACATCGAGGTGCCAAACCTCCCCGTCGATATGGACTCTTGGGGGAGATTAGCCTGTTATCCCCAGGGTACCTTTTATCCGTTGAGCGACCACACTTCCACACGTGATGGCCGGGTCACTATGCCCTGCTTTCGCACCTGCTTGACCTGTCAGTCTCGCAGTCAAGCTCCCTTGTGTCATTGCACTCGACGGCTGATTGCCAACCAGCCTGAGGGAACCTTTGGGCGCCTCCGTTACATTTTAGGAGGCGACCGCCCCAGTCAAACTACCCGCCTGACACTGTTCCTGATCCAGATAATGGACCCAGGTTAGAGCCCCGTCATACACAGGGTGGTATTTCAACGTTGACTCCACGATGGCTAGCGCCACCGCTTCCAAGTCTCCCACCTATCCTACACAATGCAGGACAAAGCTCAATATCAAGTTGTAGTGAAGGTCCATGGGGTCTCTCCGTCCTTCCGCAGCAAACGAGCATCTTTACTCGTACTTCAATTTCGCCGGGTCTATGGTTGAGACAGTGGGGAAGTCGTTACGCCATTCGTGCAGGTCGGAACTTACCCGACAAGGAATTTCGCTACCTTAGGACCGTTATAGTTACGGCCGCCATTCACTGGGGCTTAGGTTCACAGCTTCGCCTTACGACTAACCGTTCCCCGTGACCTTCCAGCATTGGGCAGGCGTCACAGCGTATACTGCGCCTTGCGGCTTGGCACGCTGCTGTGTTTTTGGTAAACAGTCGCTACCCCCTGGTCTGTGCCACCCTCTCGAGCTCTGGGAGTAAATCCCTTCACCCTAATAGGGTCATCCTTCTCCCGAAGTTACGGATGCAATTTGCCGAGTTCCTTAACCATAGTTCTCCCGATCGCCTTGGTATTCTCTACCCGCCCACCTGTGTCGGTTTGGGGTACGGGTGCCGTGCCAACTCACTGTTGGGCTTTTCTTGGCAGCATAGGATCAGTGACTTCGCCTTAATCGGCTCGGCATCACGTCTCAGAGTTAATGACCCCAACTCTCATCGGGATCCTCCTACACGCTTACCCGGGGACAACCATCGCCCCGGTTCACCTACCTTCCTGCGTCCCCCTCCAGCTATCCGCCAGCAACGCGAACGGCTCGCCCGAAGGCAGCCCCGATGTTGTCACTCTTGGACCTGGCGCGGGCACGGCAGTACTGGAATATCAACCAGTTGTGCATCGACTACGCCTCGCGGCCTCGCCTTAGCTCCCGACTCACCCTGGGAGGATTAGCCTTCCCCAGGAACCCTTGGGCTTTCGGCGGAGGGGTTTCTCACCCCTCTCTCGCTACTCATGCCTGCATTCTCACTCGATGGCGCTCCACGTCGGGTTATCCCGCCGCTTCGCTGCACCATCGACGCTCCTCTACCACTCGTACTAAGTACGAATCCATAGCTTCGGCTCAGGACTTGAGCCCCGTTAAATTGTCCGCGCAGGACCACTCGACCAGTGAGCTGTTACGCACTCTTTCAAGGGTGGCTGCTTCTAAGCCAACCTCCTGGCTGTCTAAGCAGTCCCACATCGTTTTCCACTTAGTCCTGAATTAGGGGCCTTAGCTGATGGTCTGGGCTGTTTCCCTTTCGACTAACGAAGCTCATCCCCCGTAGTCTCACTGCCATGCTCTGGAGTCTCGGCATTCGGAGTTTGGCTGGGTTCGGTAAGCTTGTAGGCCCCCTAGCCCATCCAGTGCTCTACCTCCGAGACTGAACACATGACGCTGTACCTAAATACATTTCGAGGAGAACCAGCTATCACCAAGTTTGTTTGGCCTTTCACCCCTATCCACAGTTCATCACCGCCATTTTCAACTGACGTGTGTTCGGTCCTCCACGGGGTCTTACCCCCGCTTCAACCTGACCATGGATAGATCACTTGGCTTCGGGTCGACAGCATGCGACTCATTCGCCCTATTCAGACTCGCTTTCGCTTCGGCTCCCCATCACTGGTTAACCTTGCCACATACCGTCACTCGCAGGCTCATTCTTCAAAAGGCACGCCATCGTGGCCTCCTTGCGGAGACGACACTCTGACTGTTTGTAAACCAACGGTTTCAGGTACTATTTCACTCCCCTCCCGGGGTGCTTTTCACCTTTCCCTCACGGTACTAGTTCACTATCGGTCGCCAAGGAATACTTAGGCTTATGGGGTGGTCCCCACAGATTCACGCGGGTTTTCTCGGTCCCCGCGTTACTTGGGATGACATGCGGAGGTTGCGTGTGTTTCGAATACGGGGCTATTACCCACTACGGCCGGCCTTTCCAGAACCGTTCTTCTACACAGCAACTTGGTAACTCCGTGATTGATCTGGTGTTCAATCTCATGGTCCCTCAACCCCGCGTCAGCAACGCCACCAGGCTTGACACTGACACGGTTTAGCCTCTTCCCGTTTCGCTCGCCGCTACTAAGGGAGTCGCGGTTGCTTTCCTTTCCTCGGGGTACTGAGATGTTTCAATTCCCCCGGTTCCCTCCACCGGCCCTATGTATTCAGGCCGGGGTAACACTCCATCACGAGTGCTGGGTTTCCCCATTCGGACATCTGCGGATCAACACTTAGTAGACAGTTCCCCGCAGCTTTTCGCAGTCACTCACGTCCTTCATCGGTTCTTGGCGCCAAGGCATCCACCGTTGGCTCTTTATAGCTTGGAATAAACAAAGATGCTCGTGCTTGCTCTGCAGTTCTCAAAGGGCATCGCCAGCGACGGGATCGTGCGAACACGCTCACCGGACACGCTGTGGCAGCGGAGCTGAGCTCGTGCCGTGCGAGAAGGGCTGTACCCTGACGGGTCAGCTCCCTCAAAACGGAAGAGAAGACAAAGTTCGTCGATTTGAAATCGCGAGGAGGACGGATCCTACAACTTTCGATTTCAGCTCTCATGAACCAACCAATGCACCAACTGGGAACTGGTTCGAACCGGACCGGACGAAATGCCGATCATCGATTGAACAGTAGCTCCTTAGAAAGGAGGTGATCCAGCCGCACCTTCCGGTACGGCTACCTTGTTACGACTTCACCCCAATCACCGACCCCACCTTCGACGGCTCCTTCCTTACGGTTAGGCCACCGGCTTCGGGTGTTGCCGACTTTCGTGGTGTGACGGGCGGTGTGTACAAGGCCCGGGAACGTATTCACCCCGGCGTGCTGATCCGGGATTACTAGCAACTCCAGCTTCATGGAGGCGAGTT